>Ga0187777_10001695_pt1 | contig 14243 bp, 9 predicted proteins | sample 1015_Q2_SP5_10_M_FD_132416 | JGI IMG/M metagenome (GOLD analysis project Ga0187777, IMG submission 132416) | Tropical peat soil microbial communities from peatlands in Department of Meta, Colombia - 1015_Q2_SP5_10_MG | ecosystem: Environmental > Terrestrial > Soil > Wetlands > Peat | place...
CTCGATGACGGCGGCGAACTTGCGCTCGTCGACGTACGCGAGGAGCTGATCTTCTCGCGCAATCATCTGCTATGGGCGCGCAACGTGCCGCTGTCGCGGCTCGAATTGCGCTTCGCGCGCCTGGTGCCGCGCAAGGATACGCGCATCGTGCTGGTCGACGACAATGACGGGCTGGCCGCCCGCGCCACCGATGTTCTCGCCCGCGCTGGTTACACCGACGTCGCCTGCCTCGACGGCGGCGTCGCCGGATGGGAGAAGGCCGGCTTCGTCACCTTCTCCGGTGTGCACGTGCCGAGCAAGGCGTTCGGCGAATTCGTCGAGCACGACAGCGGCACGCCGAGCGTCAGCGCCAAGGAGCTCGACGCGATGATGCATGACGGCACCAGGCTCGTCGTGCTCGACAGCCGGCCGTTCGACGAATACACGCGCGTCTCGATACCCTCCGGCGTCAACGTGCCGGGCGCCGAGCTCGTGCTGCGCGTGCGCGACCTTGCGCCCTCGCCCGACACCGTTATCTGCGTCAACTGCGCCGGCCGCACGCGCAGCATCATCGGCGCGCAATCGCTCATCAATGCCGGCGTGCCGAACAAGGTCGTCGCGCTGCGCAACGGCACCATGGGCTGGCATCTCGCCGGCCTTACTTGCGCCAGCGGCAAAGCTGATCGCGCGCCGGACGTCTCGGGCCAAGGCCTCGCCTGGGCGAAAGCCGCTGCGGAAAACGTCGCACGCAAATACGGCGTGACGCGCATCGACCGCGCCACCATCGAAAACTGGCGCAAGGACAAGGCACGCACGACCTACGTCTTCGACGTACGCGATCCGGCCGAATACAAAGTCGGCCACTATCCCGGCGCGATCTCGGCCCCCGGCGGGCAACTCGTGCAGGCGACCGACCTTTATGCCGGCGTGCTCAACGCGCGCATTGTGCTCAGCGACGACAAGGAAGCCCGCGCGCTGATGACGGCGTCGTGGCTCAAGCAGATGGGCTGGCGCGACGTCGTCGTACTGCCCGAAGCCGGCAACGAGACCGGCGATCCGGCGCCGCACATCCTCGGCACCATCCCCGCCGATGCCGCGGTCGACGCCTCGAAAGTGCTGGAGATCGACAACGTTTCGCTCGTGGATCTCTCGACCAGCCCGCACTACCGGCGCGGCCACATTCCCGGCGCCTGGTTCGCCATTCGCGGCCGGCTCGATCGGGCGCTGCCGAAGATCCCGCCGCGCCGCACCATCATCCTCACTTCGGAGGACGGCGTGCTCGCCGGCCTCGCCATTGCCGAAGCGCGCGCGTTCACAGACGCGCCGGTGCACTTCCTCGAGGGCGGCAACGCGGCCTGGACGGCGCTCGGCTTCCCGCTCTCGACCGCCGAGAAGTTGGCGGACGAACCGCTCGATGTCTGGCTCAAGCCCTACGAGCAGTCGGGCGACACCGAGTCCGCGATGAACGCCTATCTGTCGTGGGAAATCGACCTTCTGGAGCGCATCAAGAAGGACGGCACTACGCATTTCCTGCCCGCGCGCTAGTGCGAAACGCGCCGCGACGCGCTATATCGCGGCCATGAAATTCCTCGACGAAGCCAAGGTTTACATCATGTCGGGCGCGGGCGGCGACGGCTGCGTGTCGTTCCGCCGCGAGAAGTTCATCGAGTTCGGCGGCCCGAACGGCGGCGACGGTGGCAATGGTGGCAGCGTCGTGATCGAAGCCGTCAACGGCCTCAACACGCTGATCGACTATCGCTACCAGCAGCACTTCAAGGCGCAGCGCGGCGGCAACGGCATGGGCAAGGACCGCGCCGGCGCCAATGGCAAGGACGTCGTGCTCAAAGTGCCGGTTGGCACGCAAATCTACGAAGAGGACGGCGAGACGCTGCTCGGCGATCTCACCGAAGTCGGCGAGCGCGTCACGCTGCTCAAGGGCGGCAATGGCGGCTTCGGCAATGCGCACTTCAAGTCCTCGACCAATCGCGCGCCGCGCCACGCCAATCCGGGCCAGCCCGCGGAAGAGCGCACCATTCGCCTCCGCTTGAAGCTGATCGCCGATGCCGGCCTCATCGGCCTGCCGAATGCCGGCAAGTCGACCTTCCTCGCCGCCGTCAGCGCGGCGAAGCCGAAGATCGCCGACTATCCCTTTACGACATTGCATCCGCAGCTCGGCGTCGTGCGTGTCGACCAGCGCGAATTCGTGATCGCCGATCTGCCCGGCCTGATCGAAGGCGCGCATGAGGGCACCGGCTTGGGCGATCGCTTCCTCGGCCATACAGAGCGCTGCAACGTGCTGCTGCACCTCGTCGACGGCACCGCCGAGAACCCCGGCGAAGCCTACCGAGTTGTGCGCGGTGAGCTCGAAGCCTACGGCCAGGGCCTTGCCGACAAGCCGGAAATCGTGGCGCTGTCGAAGGCCGACGCCATGACGCCGGAGCAGATCAAGACGCAATGCGCCAAGCTGAAGAAGGCCGCGAAGAAGACGCCATTGGTGTTGTCCTCGCAGTCGAAGCAAGGTGTCCCCGATGCATTGCGGGCCTTGCTGAAGATTATTGATGCGGCGCAACAGGGCGTTACCACCCGGCGTTCTTCGAAGGCGACAGCCCCACTCTCTTGACGCGCGGCCACCGGTCATCGAAACTTTTACGTGTCTTCCGCGATTTTACGTCTGCTGGCATTGCCCCATCTGGGCGGCCACGCGCAAAATCAAACACCGAGAACGAGCGGGCAAAGCACCCGCTCCTAAGCGAAGGGAAACGCAGGGAGGTCTGCAATGACTGCAGCCGCGTATGGCACTGTTCCGAAAGCCGATCACAGCGCACAACTCCGCAAGGCCGTTGTCGCCGCCACCATCGGCACCACCATCGAATGGTATGACTTCTTCATCTATGGCACCGCTGCCGGCCTCGTCTTCGGCAAGCTTTACTTCCCCAACTCGGATCCGCTGACAGCAACGCTCGCTGCCTTTGGCACGTACTTCATCGGCTTCGTCGGCCGCCCGATCGGCGCTGCAATCTTCGGCCATTACGGCGACCGCATCGGCCGCAAGGCAACGCTGATCGCGACGCTGCTGTGCATGGGCATCGCCACCTTCTTGATCGCCTTCGTGCCGACCTACGAATCGATCGGCATCTGGGGCGCCGTCATCCTCACCGTCCTGCGCATGTTGCAAGGCATCGGCGTCGGCGGTGAATGGGGCGGCTCGGTGCTGCTCGCGATGGAATGGTCGCGCACGCATAGCCAGCGCGGGCTTGTCGCCTCATGGCCGCAATTCGGTGTGCCGTGCGGCCTGTTTCTATCGAACCTCGCTATTCTCGCCTTCAGCGCCTGGTCCGGGGATCAATTCCTGGTCTGGGGCTGGCGCATTCCATTCGCCCTCTCGATCATCCTCGTCGGCATCGGGCTTTGGATCCGACTGGGCATCCTCGAGACGCCGGTGTTCCAGCAACTGCTCGACAAGAACCGCATCGAAAAGGCGCCGATCCTCGAAGTGATCAAGAAGCAGCCGAAGGAGATCATCCTCTCGGCCTGCCTGCGCATGGCGGAACAGGCGCCGTTCTATATCTTCACGGCGTTTGTCTTCGCCTATGCGACCACCACGCTGCACATGCCGCGCGACCTGATCCTCACGGCCGTGTTGGTCGGCTCCTGCTTATCGTTCATCACCATCCCGCTGTCGGGTCACATCTCCGACCGCATCGGCCGCAAGAAGATGTACCTGATCGGCGCTGCGGTGACCGGGCTGTTTGGCTTTCTCTACTTCGGCATGGTCGATACTGCGATCACGTCCGCAGTGTTCATCGCCATTGTCCTGTCGTTGATCCCGCACGACATGATGTACGGCCCGCAAGCCGCGTTGATCGCGGAAGCGTTCACGCCGCGGCTGCGCTACAGCGGCGCATCGCTCGGCTATCAGCTCGCCTCGATCATCGCCGGTGGGCCGGCGCCCCTGATCGCGACCGCGCTGTTTGCCGCCTATCACTCCGGCTACGCCATCGCGATCTATATCGCGGCGTGCGCCGTGGTGAGCCTGGTGTCGGCCGCCTTCATGCCGGACTACACCGGAAAAGACATCTCGGCGGAATACGACGACTAACGCTGTAATCGAGACGCGACGGGGGCCGGTCTCGCGCCGGCCCCTTTTTTTATGTGAAGATGGCGGAACGGACCGACAAGGAGCAGTGCATGAAGACCCGCGCAGCCGTCGCCTGGAAGGCGGCCGAGCCGCTCACCATCGAGACCATCGACATCGAAGGCCCAAAAGCCGGCGAAGTGCTGGTCGAGATCAAGGCGACCGGTATCTGCCACACCGACGCCTACACGCTGTCGGGCGCCGATCCCGAAGGCATTTTCCCGGCGATCCTGGGGCACGAAGGCGCAGGCATCGTGCGCGAGGTCGGCGCCGGCGTCACGACACTCAAGGTCGGCGATCACGTCATCCCGCTCTACACGCCGGAATGCCGCCAGTGTAAAACCTGCCTGTCACGGCGATCCAACCTCTGCACCGCGATCCGCGCGACGCAGGGCAAGGGTCTGATGCCGGATGGCACGTCGCGCTTCCGCTGCGACGGCGACAACGTTTTCCACTACATGGGCTGCTCGACCTTCGCGAACTTCACGGTGTTGCCGGAGATCGCACTCGCCAAGGTCCGCGAGGACGCGCCCTTCGACAAGATCTGCTACATCGGCTGCGGCGTCACGACCGGCATCGGCGCGGTCATCTACACCGCCAAGGTCTGGCCGGGCGCCAATGTCGCCATCTTCGGCCTTGGCGGCATCGGCCTCAATGTCATCCAGGGTGCGAAGATGGTCGGCGCCGACAAAATCATCGGCATCGATCTCAATCCCGGCAAGCGCGCCATGGCCGAAAAATTCGGCATGACGCATTTCATCAACCCGGACGAAGTCGGACGCGACAAGGTCGTGCAGGCGATCGTCGACCTGACCGGCGGTGGCGCCGACTTCTCGTTCGAATGCATCGGCAACGTGCAGACCATGCGGCAGGCGCTCGAATGCTGCCACCGCGGCTGGGGCGAGAGCGTCATCATTGGCGTTGCCGCTTCGGGCCAGGAAATATCGACGCGGCCGTTCCAGCTAGTTACCGGCCGCGTCTGGCGCGGTACTGCGTTCGGCGGCGCACGCGGCCGCACCGACGTACCCAAGATCGTCGATTGGTACATGGAGAAGAAGATCAATATCGACGACCTGATCACGCACACCATGCCGCTCGACAAGATCAACGACACCTTTGACCTGATGCACGAAGGCAAGTCGATCCGGAGCGTGGTGGTCTACTGACGCGGGTTACTTGGTGCAGAGCTTCCGCGGGCCGTTCGACGGCTGGTAGGTGCAGTCCGACACATTGAAGGTGAAGTAGGCCTGCTTGCACGCGTCGACGTGGCAATTCGGCGGCGCCGGCGTCACCGTCGGTTGCGCGGCATTCGCCTCAGGCGCCGCGATCGATCCGCCGGGCGTCGTGGTTACGGCGGACGCATCCGTCTGCGGCTGCGGCTGGCCCTTGTCGCAGAGGCGGCGTGGCCCGTCGAACGGCTGCCAGGTGCAATCGATGGCGCGGAACGAGTGATAGGCGGCGCTGCACGCCGCGACGTCGCATTTGGGCTGTGTCTGATCCGCGGCCGCGACGGGCGCGGCCTGCTCAGGCGCCGGCTGGCCGATCTGCGGCTCGACCATCGCCGTGGTGTTCGGATTTGAGCCCGGCGGCAGCGGCCGCGCCGGATAGACCGAGCGCACATTGGCGATCTGCACCGCGCGCGGCGGCGGCACGTGCGCGGCGAGTTTCGCCGCCTGCACCGAGGCTTCCGTCTCAGGCATCGGCGGTAGCGGCGCATTCACCCAGTCGAGCCCGAACGCGACGCTGCCCGCGACGATCAATGTGAGCGTCGCGTAAAACACGTACGTACCTGCTTGGCCGGAACGGGACGGCATCCACGCACCTACGAGGAACAAGGCCGGTTCCTTTGGCGGAAAACCCGGCCGCTTTCAAGCTCACTATACCCCTTGAGCCGCGGGCCCCGCCATGCGGCGGCACCACGCAGTTCCGGATTCGCGAAATGACCCAATTCCGGCCCTGAAAGCGCACATCGCACCGTTATCAGGCGGCGCGTTGTTGGGGGCACAATTCGGGGAGTCTTCGGAAATGATGTCGCGCGCAACTCGCGGCAACAGGGCGCCGGCAGAGCAAAGAATAAGAAGTTGGCGCAGCGCTAGGCGGCGGCGGTAGCATCGGCGAGCAGGCCGGCGAGCGCCGCGGGATCCGTCACCGCCCGCACCGCCATCGCTTCGTCACGCCCGCGAATCGTGACCTCCGACCGCGGGAACGCATCGGCCGAAATCCCGGCCATCGCGCAGACGGCATCCGAGACCACCAGCCGGCATCCGAGCGCCTTGGTCATGTCCTGAAGGCGCGCCGCGACGTTGACCGGATCGCCAAGCGCCGTGAACACCGTGTGATCGCGGAAGCCGATATCGCCGATAATGACCTCGCCGCCGTGAATGCCGATACCGAACCGGATCGGCTCTGGCAGATCGGCAGCGAACTGCCGATTCATGTGAGCCACGTTATCGACCACCCGCGCCGCCGCGCGCAGCGCCTGCCGGCAGGCTGTCCTCGCATCGGTATCGACGCCGAACAGCGCCAAAAGCCCGTCGCCGACGAACTGGTTCGGCAGGCCGCCGACATCGAGCGCGGCCTGCGATACCGCGCCGAGGAACCGATTGATGAGGAACACCACGTCGAACGGCAGGCGCGCTTCCGCGAGCTTGGTCGAACCGCGCATATCGACAAACATGCTGACGATGTAGTGCTCCTTGCCGATGTTCATGTTGCGGCCCTTGCGCAGCAGGTCGGCGTTCATGGTCGGCGGCAGCAACGGAATAACGTCGACGTCATCCTGCGGGCGCAGCTGGCAAGCGAGCCTGATGGACGGATTGGCAGCAACACCGATTCGCTGAAGCACGAAGGCTTCGCGCGGCGACGGCGCAGGCAGCGCCTCGCGGCCGCCGACGACGCGCACGCGGCAGGTCGAGCAGCGGGCGCGGCCGCCACAGACGCTGGCGTGCGGGATATGGTAGCGCAAGCTTGCTTCGAGAACGCTGAGGCCCTTCGGCACGCGTACTTCGCGGTCGGGATACGAGATCGTGATGATGCCGCGCCGGCGCTCATTCATGCTACGCACGCCGCGCGCCGCGAAGACCAGCAGGATCGCCACGGCATAGCCGAACGGGAAATAGACAAACGCTATCTCGTTGACCGTCTGAAACTGCGCATCCGGAATCGCGCGGAGATGCGTGTTGCGCCAGTCAGCATCATTGGCCAGTTCGACCACTTCGCGCCCGGCATGATGGGTGCCGATCATCGCCAAAGCCGGCAGAAGTGTCGCGCAAACCAGCAGGATCGGCGACGCCCAGCTAAAGAATGAGCGCAGGCGTAGCCAGAAATAGAGGCCGATGCAGGCATGCGCCCACGCAACCGTCAGCAGGATGAATTGAATCGCTATATGCCTCGGATTGATGCCCCAATACGCGAACAGAGCCGTCGCGTAATTGAACGGCGGGATACCATAGAGCAAACCCGTCAGCCGTTCGCCAGCGAAGTGACCGGCGAGCCAGAGCGGGATGCTTAAGCCCAGAATAAGTTGCGTGACTTCGGGCGCGGTGTAACGGAAGTGTCGCCGCTGATAGAGCGCCCACAGGCCGAGCGAGAAGTGCACCATGGCGGCGCTATAGAGCGTCGTATTGACGACAGGCATCCGCCAGAACCAGACGTGCCAGGTGAGCCACGCCTCCATCGCTTCATAGGAAATGTTGCCGAGTGCATGGTTGAAAAAGTGCGAGAGGATGTAGGCGAACATCACCAAGCCGGTGGCAAGCCGCACCTGCCGCACGCCGACGCCGCGCAGCCAGGCCGTACTGACCTCCGCGCTCACGGCACGCACATCGCCGATCACGGGCGAATGATCGCTCATCACGCGTCTTCGTGCGCTGCCTCGGCGTGAGGGTCAAGCAGGCTTGCCAGCACGGTCGGATCCGCCTCGGTGCGGACTGCCATCGGCGCGTCGTGGCCGCGGATCGTCACTTGCGTGCGTGACAGCGAATTGTCGGGCAGCCCCGCGGTCCTGCACACGTCCTCGGAGACGACCACCTTGCAGTCCAGCGTCTTGCTCAGATCCTGCAATCGCGCCGCGACGTTGACAGAGTCGCCGAGCGCCGTGAACACGGTATGACCGCGGAAGCCGATGTCGCCGATGATGACCTCGCCAGCATGGATACCGATGCCGTACTGGATTGGGTCGCGAACTTCTGTCGCGAATTGGTGGTTGAGATGCGCGACGTTCGACGCAACCAGCGCCGCGGCATGCAGTGCCTGGCGGCACGCCGTCTGCGGATCGGTCTTCAATCCGAACAGCGCCAGCACCCCGTCGCCGACGAATTGATTAGGCTGTCCCCCGGCTTCGGTAATGCCGCGCGACACGGTATCAACGAAACGATTGATCAAGAAAACAATGTCGAATGGCAGGCGCATCTCCGACAATGTAGTTGAGCCACGCATGTCGACGAACATGCTGACGACATATCGCTCCTCGCCAATGTTGATGCGCTGACGGTTGCGCACAAATTCGCTACCGATATGCGGCGGCAAGATCGGAATGACCGAGACGTCGCTCTTCGGCCGCAGCTGACAGGCGAGCCGAATTGAAGGATCTGAGCTCGCGCCGACGCGCGCCAGCACAAAAGCCTCGCGCCCGGACGGTTTCGGAAGAACAAAGCGATCGCTGACGACGCGGACCCGACAGGTCGAGCAGCGCGCCCGGCCGCCGCAGACACTGGCGTGCGGAACCTTGTAGCGCAGGCTCGCTTCGAGCACGCTCATGCCCTTCGGCACGCGCACCTGACGGTTCGGATAGGTGACTGCGAAGGTGCCGCGCTGGCGCTCGCGCAGCGAACGCACGCCGCGCGCGGCAAATACGAAAACCAACGCGCCCGCGTAACCAATCGGGAAATAGAACAATGTGATGTCGTCGATGCGCTGGCGTTGCGCCGGCGGCATCGGATTGAGGTTCTGCGCGCGCCATTCCGGAGATTTCGCCAGATTGAGGACCTCGCGCGCACCCTGATGCGCGCCGAGAAAAGCCAGCGGCGGCATCACGACGGCAATGCCGAACAGAACCGGCCACGCCCATTTGAAGAATGGCTTCAGCCGCAGCCAGAAATAAAGTCCGATGCAAGCATGCGTCCAGGCGACCGTCATGAGAACGAGCTGCACAAAGATCATGTGGGGCCGCGGCCCCCAATACTGGAATAGCGGTCCGGCATAGTGCGGGGCGCCGCGGCCGAGGACCCAGCCGGCAACGCGCACCGCGCCGAAATGGCTTGCGATCAGGATCGGGATGCTCAAGCCAAGGACGAGCTGCGTAACCTCGACCGCCGTGTAGCGGAAGTGACGGCGCTGATAGAGCGCCCAAAAGCCGAGGCTCATATGGACGAACACGGCGGCGTAAAGCACGAAGCCGACGGCCGGGATGCGCCAGAACCAGACGTGGGCGTACCACCACCAGTCCATTGCCGCGAAAGAGATGTTGCCAAGCGCGTGGTTGAAGAAGTGGGAGAAAATGTAGCTGAACATCACGAGGCCGCAGGCGAGCCGCACCTGCCGCACGCCAATGCCGCGCAGCCAGGTCACGAGCTTCGACGCGGCGTCAGCTTGCATTTCGCGCACGTCGCCGATGGCGGGAGCTTGAGCCGTCACGCTTGAGCCTTGTTGTGGGGGGGAAAGCCCTTCATCGCAACTGGCTGATTTTACGGGGCCGAACCGAGCAAAGGCAATGGAGGGCGAACCGTCAGCGAATTACGGCGCCGCGCGGCGGGTCGTAATGGGCCTTGTCGCAATTATCGACGATGATAGCGCTGCGCGCATCGACAAGACGATTGCCGGAAATGAAGACGGCATAGGTCACGGCGGCACCATTGACGTTGGCCTTGAGGCAGGTCTGCCAAGCCCAACCGTGGTACATCGTCTGCACCATCTTGATCGAATCCGAGATCTGGACGCTGTCGACCTTGGCGGTCGAGGGGAAGAGGCCGCCTCGCGACTCGATATAGGTGGCGTTGATGTTGGTCGGGTCCACGAAATCTTCCTTCGCCTTGAGGTTCCTGGCGATGATCCCGCGGTAGTTCGGAGTCGGCTGGGTCGGCGGCGTGCCGCCCTGCTGCGCGACCGAAGAGACGCAGCCATAGAGCAGGACGGCAGCGGTCAGCGCGGCCAACGGCCTGCGGTGGGGCGGCCCAGGCGAATCGTGGAAAGACATGAGCCATTTTAACCTGCCGGCGGGCGGAATTCAGGTCATTTGCGCCCGGCAGCGCGGCCAAAATCGGCCTCAAAGAATTGTGAAGCGGCACCTTATGGAACTCAGTTCCGATCCTCCAAGTTTCTTCGACGGACGAGGGACGGCATGGAGCAGCGGGACGACGAATTGTTGGCAAAGCAGTTGCGGGGCGTCAGTCCGCTGCGCAATGACGGCTTGGTCGGGCTGACCGTCGTCACGGTGTTCTTCGTCGGCGTTTCCATCGGTGGCTACGTCTTCGCGCCCCACGTGTTGCGCCGCACGATGTAGTCGCAGAGATCAAGATGTCCACCGGCGCGCCGCCAACCGTGCAGCGCTAGCAAATAACTGATATCCAATCCGCACTAGCTGGCGCGGAGGGCACGGTGGCTTCGACGATCGACATCGATGCCTATAGCGATGCCCTTGTCGTGCTGGGCACCGCCGCGGTCGTGGTGCCGAGCCTGCGCCGTGTCGGCGTCAGTCCAATCCTGAGTTATCTCGGAGCCGGCGCAGCGTTGGGGCCTTTCGGCCTCGGCTCGTTCCTCAAGACCGTCCCGATCCTCTACTGGTTCACAGTCTACGACGCCAAGCATCTGTCAGGTATCGCCGACCTCGGCGTCGTCTTCCTCTTGTTCGTTATTGGTCTTGAACTGTCATTCGACCGCCTGATGACGATGCGGCGTCTGGTGTTCGGACTGGGTGGCCTGCAAGTGCTCGTAACGACCACGGCGCTCACCGGCATCGCTGTGGGGCTTGGACTGAAGCTCGACGTCGCGCTGATCGTCGGTGCCAGTCTGGCGCTGTCCTCGACCGCTATAGTGCTCGAACTGTTGTCTGAACAGGAGCGGCTGAAAACCAGCACCGGCCGGGCCAGCTTCTCTGTCCTGCTCGCGCAGGATCTCGCTGTCATTCCCATCTTGGTGTTCGTCTCTCTGCTCGGCCCCGGCTCGCACGGACCGGTGCTCGCGAGCCTTGGCATTGCGTTGGCGCAGGCTGCGATCGGCGTGGCAGCGATCATTCTTGTCGGGCGCTTCTTTTTGCGGCCGCTATTTCATTTGGTCGCCGGCACGCGCTCAACCGAACTGTTCATCGCAGCAGCTTTGTTTGTCATCGTCGGCGCCGGCGTCGTCGCCTCGCAGACCGGACTGTCGATGGCGCTAGGCGCCTTCGTCGCCGGGCTCATGCTGGCCGAGACCGAATACGTCAAGGCAATCGAGTCGACGATTGCGCCGTTCAAGGGTCTTCTGCTCGGCATCTTCTTCTTCACCATCGGCATGACCATCGATTTGCGCGAATTCATACGCGAGCCACAGGCGCTGTTGGCGACCGTCGCTGCCGTAATCGCGCTCAAAGCCGGAATCCTCACTACGCTGGCTAAACTGTTCGGGCTGCAATGGCCGGCCGCTGCCGAAACCGGGCTGCTGCTCGGCGGCGGCGGTGAGTTTGCTTTCGTCGGCATTGGCGCAGCTTCAGTCGCGGGAATCGTGGGCGGGGACATTTCAAGCCTAGCGCTGGCTGCAACCTTCGTCACCATGGCGCTCACGCCGCTGCTCGCGATCGCCGGATTGCGGTTGCGTCCGCTACTGGCGACACCTCAACCGTTGGACCCGCAACTGACGGTTCAGCCGCCGGGCGACGAGAAGCACGCCATCGTCGTCGGTTATGGCCGCGTAGGCAAAGTCGTGTGCGCGCTGCTCAAGCAGCATAACGTGACTTACATCGCCGTCGATTACGATGCGTCGGGCGTGTCGCGCGACCGGCAGGACGGCCACATGGTCTATTACGGCGACGCCTCCGATCCGGCTTTCCTCGAAGCCTGCGGCATCGGGAACGCAACCGGCCTCATCATTACCATCCATACCCAGAGCGCGATCGACCAGATTGTCGATCATGCACGCTCGATCAGGCCGGACATCCTGATCGTGTCGCGCGCGCGCGACGCCGACCACGCTCGCCATCTCTACGCCATCGGCGCAACCGACGCTGTGCCGGAGACAATTGAGGCGAGCCTTCAGTTGTCTGAGGCAGCGCTCGTCGGGCTGGGCATCGCGACCGGCGCGGCAATTGCCTCGATCCACGAGAAGCGCGACGAATTTCGCCACGAGTTGATGAAGGCGGCGCGCGAGGCCGGCCTCGAAATCACGCGCTCTGTGCGCGAAAAAACGCTTCGTCGTGCGATTCCTACGGCAAAACGTCCGCCGAGCTAGGATTTTTTTAACCACGCTCGTCAGGCGAAAGCTTAAAGATTGGCCATTACCGTCGTCACCCAAACACCGCCAGAAGGCGTCAGGGGGGTTGAAGGTGACGACGTTTCCTGCCGAAGCAGGATCGGCTGTCCGCGGGGATGACGACGAGCAGAAGAGCCAGATCGAATCGTTCCGGCTGCTGTTCGATTCCAATCCGGTCGCGATGTGGGTGTTTGACCGGGAAACCTTGCGTTTCCTCGCGGTCAACGACGCTGCTCTTGCGCGCTACGGCTATAGCCGCGAGCAGTTCCTGACAATGAAGGTCACGGAGATGCGGCCGGCCGCAGACCGCGAGCGGTTCGCGCAATTTCTCCGCGCACTCGAAGACAGCCAGCTCATCGAAAATATCGGCCAGCATTGCATCGCCGACGGCTCGCTGATCGATGTGGCGGTCGCCTCGCGCACGCTGATCTATGGCGGCCGCAAGGCGCGACTCACTGCGATCCACGACATCACGATGGCAAAGCGCGTCGAAAGCGAGCTGCGGCAAACGCAGAAGTTTCTCGACGCCGTCATCGAGCACGTGCCGGCGCCGATCTTGGTTAAGGACATGACGGTCGCCGGCGCGCGGACAGAATGGCGCTATACGCTCGTCAATCGCGCGGTCGAGGTGCTGTTCGGCGTGCCGCGCGAGACGGTGATCGGCAAGACCGTGTCCGAGCTTTATCCGAAAGAGCGCGCCGACTTCATTATCGCCGAAAACAACGAGGCGCTGCATTCGCCGCAGCCGATTACGGTGTCGGACCACGCCGTCTACACCCCAGCGAACGGCGTCCGCATCGCCACCGCGACGACCGTCGCCATCCGCAGCGACGATCAGGAGCCTAAATATCTCGTGACGGTGCTGCAGGACGTCACCGAGCGCAAACGCAGCGAGCAACGCATCGCGCACATGGCGCACCACGACCACATGACTGACCTGCCAAACCGGACGACGTTCAACGACGCCATGACGGCGTCGATCGACCTGGCGCGCAAATCGGTCGGGCAGTTCACCGTGCTGTCGCTCGACCTCGACGGCTTTAAAGAGGCAAACGACACCTACGGCCATTTGGTCGGCGACGCGCTGCTCTGCGAAGTCGCGCGGCGGCTCGTCACTGCGGCGTCGGGCTCTTTCGTGGCGCGCATCGGCGGCGACGAATTCGCCATCATCGTGCAAGGCGATGCGGCGATGGCATCGTCGGTCGCTGGCCGCGTACTCAGCGCGTTCCGCGGGGACATCCGCATCGAGGACCGCCGCATCAAGACTGGCGTCACCATCGGCGCCGCCGTCTACCCGAAAGACGGCGACGACGCCAAGGCGCTCATCAGCAATGCCGACATCGCGCTCTACCGCGCCAAGACCGAAGTGCGCGGCTCACTGCTATTCTTCGACGCCGAAATGGGCGAACGGGTGCGCGAGCGCCGCGTGCTCCAGGATGCGTTGCGCGCTGCTATAGAGCGCCGTGAATTTCTGGTGCATTACCAGCCGCAGAAGAAGATCACTGGCGAGGTGATCGGCTTCGAGGCCCTGGCGCGCTGGCGGCACCCAGTGCGCGGCCTCGTGCCGCCGGCGGAATTCATCCCGATCGCCGAGGAGAGCGGCCTCATCAACCAGATCGGCGAGATCGTTCTGCGCGAAGCCTGCCGGGAGGCGGCGACGTGGGCAAAGCCGCTGACCATCGCCGTCAAC
>Ga0187777_10001697_pt1 | contig 14233 bp, 12 predicted proteins | sample 1015_Q2_SP5_10_M_FD_132416 | JGI IMG/M metagenome (GOLD analysis project Ga0187777, IMG submission 132416) | Tropical peat soil microbial communities from peatlands in Department of Meta, Colombia - 1015_Q2_SP5_10_MG | ecosystem: Environmental > Terrestrial > Soil > Wetlands > Peat | place...
ATGCGGCGGCGTCCAAGCCGCCCCTTTCAATGTGAATGCCCAGCACATCGTGCGTGACCGATGGGCTCCGCTGATTTCATTCAAACTCGACCGCGATATGCCAAACGTTCCTCTTGACGAGTGACGCGCTACCCTGAATTTAACCGGATTGGGGAAGAGTAGCCGACACCATCCGGGAGTTATCGCATGGTCGAACCCAATGCCGCACCGGCATTCTGTTACGAGCCGCGAGATAAGTTCGATCGCAACAGAACCGGCACACAACCCGTCGCTTTTTCGGTTTCCCTAGAAGCAACTGGCCGACCACTCTTTATCAAGCAGGGGAGCCTCCCGGTTTTTCCTCAGCTGGCATCTCAAGATCGGACAACTGCAGTTTGCGGTGCAAGAACACATATGCGCCCAGCACCGTCAGCATCAGCAACCCAAGAATCATCATCAAGAGCGCAAAATGGGCCATGTTGAGGATTGGCCCGAAAGCCTCCCGCTCATCTTGGGTAGCCACCACAATCCATCCGAGACTCGGATACGTCTGCGTCAGACCGGTATCCGCGAACCCGATGAGATATGTCTCCCCGTTCCGAAATGTGGCGTCTATGTATCCAGTCTCTCGGCCCTGCAGCGTGCCGAGTGCATCTCGGATTGCGGCGTATTCCTCCGACTTTACTCTCATGGATGGGTTGACGCCCGGAGAGTTGACAACCGTGCCGTCGTCCTTAATTAGAAAGACGCGGCCAGTGCGCGCGATCTGCTGCTGGTTCAGGTATGCGAATAGAGGTGCTACGTCAACGAGGGCTGTCACCGCACCGATGAACCGGCCAGAGCCTTCTTGCAGCACCGGAAAATCGATGGTGAGGTAATGGGAGCGGCTTTGCTCGTCATAGCGCAGATCTGAGATGTGGACCGAACTCTGATCCCCGGAATAAAGAGCTTGCCAATACTCACGCTCGGTCTGGAAATAGTGCACTGGTTTGTCAGTGGCCGCCACGGTAGCGCCCGCTTCATCTGCCACTGCGATCTTCAGGAGTCTCGGATTCAGCTCCCGACAACGGCGAAGCCAGCGGGCCAAGTCAGAAGTCAGAATGCTCCTCACGAGCGGATCTGACTCCGGGCTATTCCATATGCTGTCGATACGCTCAGCCTTCGCTCGAATTCCAGACTCGCCCATGTGCTCGTATGAACGATTCGCCGCGGTGACGGCTTGAACAAGGCTGGGTTCATTCGCGATCAGACCTGCCTCTGTCACGCGCTGACCGATGAACTCGGACGTCGTTGCCGCCGCCGAGCGGGTGATGGTTCGAAAATACGCACCGTTCATCTGGTGAACCTGCTTCTCCGCTTGGAGACCAAAATAGAAACCGAAGATTGTGACGAGGACTAGGATCACGATGAGCGCTGCCAACAATCGCTGAAAGGAAATCCGGATTTCCGGAGAATCGAGGGGCATGACATTCCTCCTCGTCATGGCGGGCGAATAGAATCCGAACGGGAGAACACCCGTCGTGCCGGGACATGCCGGAAAAACCCACTAAACTTACGGGTTAATGTATCGCAGATATGACTCTACGTCAGTGATGCATCTCACAGAGGGTAGCGGAGCAATCGGAGAGATGTGTCCTCCGGCCCTTCGCCACGCGCATGCCATCGGTGACGGACATCACTGGAAACATTACCTCTTTTCAAGCTAAGAAGTCCGACCATTCTCAGAGTCCGGCTGTTAGGAAGTTGGAAGCTCCATTTGGAGCTTGCCGCTGATTGTGGGCGGATCACGAGCAACTCTTCCCTAATCTTGTAAGAGAGCGGTTGCCGACCATCCTCCAACTGACGCGTCGGGTTTGAAAAATGGCGCAATTGTAGGAGATGCTGGGACGCCCGTGCTAGCATCATTGTAGTGGTGGATTTTCGCTTCCCGCTGAAGCTGCCGCTCCAGGTCCAACAAAAGCCTCCTTTCTCCAGGTGGGACAGCACCGAAAAAGGAGTTCTGCATGGCTATGGACGACATTAGAAAACTAGTCGGTGTGGGGAAGGCAGAGGGCTATTCCACGGACCGGGAGATGAATAACCCCATTCCGCCCGGCATGCATTCCGCGCAGGACGTAGACGATTTGCTTGCCGCCATTCGCACCCGTGGCCTTGACGTGCTAGAAGGGGAGCCTCAGCTACCTTATTCGGCTCTGGAACAAAGGCTTGCTAGCGAATCAGACGAAATTGATGTCAACCCGGCACCGGGCGTCCCCGAGGCGGCCAACGATCCGGTGCGCGTTTACCTGCGCGAGATGGGCACCTCGCCTCTGCTCACCCGCGAAGGGGAAGTGGACATTGCCAAGCGAATCGAGCGCGGACAACTCTCCGCGTTGAAAGCGCTTTCACGCTCTCCCATTGTGATCCACTACGTTCTGGCCATGGGCGGCGATTTGAAACGCGGCGTGCGCTCGATTAAGGAAACTGTCCTCTTCGATGAGGAAGACATCACCGAGGAGATACTGCAGGACCGCGTCAAGGAGGTCACGTGCCGCATCGACCAGCTGCAGAAGCATTACAAGACAGCCCGCCGGCTAGCAGGACAGTTGGCGACTCTTCCGGCGGATAAGAATGCACGCAAATACCGCCGCTGCCAATGGCAGCTGAGCCGCGAGATTGTTTGGATTTCGTTCATCATCCGCAACCTCGGTTTTACCCCCTCGGAGCGCAAGCGCCTGACAGACCGGGTGAATAAAACCATGGACATCATGCGCCCGCTTGACCGCCAGCTCCGTAACCTGGAAGAGAAGATTGCGAGCACGCGCAGCGAGGGACTCAAGAAGAACTACCGCACCACGCAGCGGCAGCACCGCGCCGACATGAAAAGGCTGGAAAGCGATGCCGGCATGACGTTCGCGGAACTGCAGCGCACGCAGCGCGAAATCATCAAGGGCGAGATGGATGCGGAGCAGGCAAAACACGAGCTCATCGAAGCCAACCTGCGCCTCGTGGTTTCCATCGCTAAGAAGTACAGCAACCGTGGGCTTCAGTTCCTCGACCTGATCCAGGAGGGTAACGTCGGCCTGATGAAGGCGGTGGACAAGTTCGAGTACCGCCGCGGCTACAAGTTTTCCACCTATGCCACGTGGTGGATTCGTCAGGCAGTCAGCCGAGCGCTTGCCGATCAGGCGCGCACCATCCGCCTCCCGGTGCACATGATCGAGATCGTCAACAAGCTGGTTCGCACCTCGCGGCAACTGGTCCAATCGCTGGGCCGCGAACCTACGTCAGCAGAGATTGCCCAGCAAATGGACATTCCCGAGGCGAAGGTACGCAAGGTGCGCAAGATCATGCGGGTGCCGATCTCGCTGGAGACGCCCATTGGCGAGGAGGGGGATTCTCACCTCAGCGACCTCATCGAAGACCACGCTGGAATTTCACCCGCCGAGGCGGTGATGAACGTAAACGTGAAGGAGCGGACTGCACACGTGCTGCGCACTCTCAGTCCGAGGGAAGAAAAAATCATACGAATGCGGTTTGGAATGGAAGACGGCTCGGAGCACACACTGGAAGAGGTTGGCCGAGCGTTCTCCGTCACTCGCGAACGCATTCGCCAAATCGAAGCCAAGGCCCTGCGCAAGCTGCGCCATCCATCGCGCTCCCGCGAACTCAGGTCATTTTTCGATGACGTACGTGAATAAGCAAGCTAGGTGGGCCCACAACCAAGCTTCATACGGCGGACAGGAACTATCCTGCCTTGGCATGCAGCGCTTGGCGTGTAGCTTCGAGGGCGTTGATGAGCGACTCCTTGGGAAGCTTTTCGATGATCGGTTCAATGGCCCATCCCAGTCCAAATGGCACGTCACGCGTCAGCGATATGGCTCGGCATTCAACGACTACCCCGGCATCACGCTCCTCGAATCGCCAATAGGAATACAGGCGCCATAGGAATCCGTAACCGGTGTCAGGCTGCAAGACTCGCTCTTCCGGGCTTCCGGCATTTTCCACTTCTGCAATCCTGGTTGTGTACGAGCGGCACACCCAGCGCGTTTGGTTCACGGGGCAATAATGCACCTCATGATCAGTATCGAGGACAACAGTGATGATTTTCTTTTTTAGAAGCCGCAGGTAGACTTGGAAATCGTTATCGTCATGGTTGATGAGTTTCGAATCAATCACCTCAGGTTTGTAGGTGTTCTTGTGGTTATCGTATTCCTGGATCACTGCAAGTATTTCTTGGATATTCGAATGAGGAATGAACGCGGCAGCAATCCAGTCGTGGATCAAACCCTTCGGTACTTTGACCGGCCCTTGGCCAGACCAAAAGTGCGCCACCACCTGCCCCCGACCGACCTCCTGAGCTCGCTCTGGCGTCTGCTGAGACCAGAGGAATGGCCCACTTCCGCGCAAAGTCTGCTCCATTTCCGTTTCAGCGTGGCGAATGTAAGCATCAAATGCTTCCAGGGTCTGCGGGTTCAGTTGCACCGGCTTTACAGTTTGCGCCATAGTTCGGGACCTTTTGTGAAATCGTGATCCGGGCACAAGTACTTGTCAACGTCCGATCCGAGGTTTACGTTCGGGGAAGCCCGGGCAAAACCATCATTGTGGAACTTCGGGTTCTGACGTACAGTGGGACAACGCCTCAATGAGAAGAACCCACGTCAAACCAACGGATTGCGGTTCCCTTATACGTACTCAGGAGTATCAGGAAGCTGACGTTCCTATTTTGGGCGAAGTGCTGTTTGCGGCCGAGTTGGTTCTGCTGCATGCCGCGCCCTTATATTACGGTCTAGGGATACCGCACGGCGACGGTTCCGCAGTGATTCTCATCCCGGCTTTCCTCTGCCCGGATGTTTATTTGACACCCTTGCATCAATGGCTGGCGAGAATTGGATACAAACCGTTGTTTTCAGGTATAGGTTTCAACACCGAGTGCCCGAACCTCCTGATTAAACGACAACTGAATGCGACCATCGAAAAGGCGCTAGCCACATCTGGGCGCAAAGTCCATCTGATCGGCCATAGTCTGGGAGGGATCATCGCGCGTGCCATCGCGGCGCAGCGCCCAGCGGATGTCGCTTCCGTTATCACCTTGGGTGCGCCCTTTCGCGGTACGGTGGCCCATGCTGGCATTTTGCGCGCGGCGCGCATGGTTCGACGACGCATCCTGGCGAAGCACAGCACGGAAGTCCTTCCCGATTGCTACACCGGTCATTGCACTTGTGACTTTCTGGATTCTTTGCGGCACGCGATGCCCGCGTCGGTAGCAGAAACCGCTGTGTACAGCGAGGGGGACGGAGTAGTTGACTGGCGGTATTGCAAGATAGACCGCCCCGAATCGGACTTCTCAGTCTCAGGAACACATGTTGGACTTGTATTTAACCCTTCCGTCTACGCAATCGTTGCTGAACGTCTGGCTAAGGCAGGCTGCGACGGGGCCAAGCGAAGAGCAACAGGCGAACGCTTGCTCGATCAGGCGGGCAGCCGTCGAACGCAATTCCTCGATTTCGTTGCGCAGCTCTTCTGATGTTGGTTTGGTCTGCGCCACTGCTTTCATCATGTCACACGGAAACAGCAAAAGCGAGTCTACGCCAGCATGCCTTTAGCAGGAACGATCTTGAACGCGATATACTAAAGATACTTAACCTCGAAGATACGCCAAGCACACCTCGCCTTCGCGATTGAGAGATCGAGGGGCGTGGTATTTGTATCAGCCTTTTTTTCTACACAATTCCGAACTGCTCAATCGGATTGCCGGGGTGACGGCAGGTGCTGCACCCAAAAGGTTGGCTAACCCTTGGCCGTGAGCAAATCATCCTTATCTGGAGTTCATCATGTCCGTTCGGAATGGAGACAAGTCGAGATTCAACAGGGAACGCAAACAGAAGATCGCTCGGCGGAAGCGCACCCATGAACTGCTGGCGCGGGCAGCAAAGGCACGCAAATCAGCGGAGACCACAGTCCGCGTACAGCCACGGTCGGTGTCGGCATGACCACTCCACTGCATCCGGCATTACCGCTATCCGCGTCCATCCCCGGTGGAGACAAGAAGAAGCGAGTGCTGCTCGTTGACACTTCACAGGCGAAGCGCGAATTGCGTGCTGAGGTCATGAGGAAGCTCGGCATGGATGTTGATTGCGCGGCCGACATCGCGGAAGCTCGCATATGGTGGAGAGCCGCCTTGTATGACCTGGTCTTGATCAATATGGAAGAGGGGCACGGCCATCGGGACAAATTTTGCGACGATGTTCGCAACGCGACACCCCCACAGCGGTTGGCGTTCCTGGTCGGCCAACCAAAATATCTCGCGGATTCGCCCAACGCGGACAACGAGATTCCGGTAGAGAACGCTGACAACGATATGGCTGGTGACTTGAAGGTTGCCTCTTCTGCCGATCGTGGAGACTTGACGCAACGCTGGGGCATCCTGGAAGCTTCGAAGCGAATCTCCGCCGTGCGCTCCGCCTCCATTGCGCGCACCCAAGCGATTCGTGCCCTGCCTGCTCCGCCACGAGATTCTGAAGGACGGATATCGAGACCAACCCGGACACCGACCAGTCTAGATGACTTACTGAAAGAGGAATTGCAATGAAGAACCTGTACGTTGGGAATTTACCCCACAGCACAACCGAAGCGGAGTTGCGAAACATCTTCGAGGCACATGGCACAATCGAGAAGATCACACTGGTGACGGATCGGGATACAGGCCGCTCCCGTGGTTTCGGGTTCGTCGAGATGACCAATGCCAGTGAAGCCGACAAGGCGATCGCGGCTCTCAATGGAACCGATCTGGGCGGACGAACGTTGACCATCAACGAGGCCAAACCCAAGTCCGAGCGTCCCAGGGGTGGGGGCCATCGTTTTGGCGGTGGGGGCGGCCGTGGGCGAGACGACTATCGCGGCCATCCACGTCAGCCGCGCGAACCGCGCTGGTAGTCTTTCGAACACAATGTGCCCGGCGAGGTTCGAGGACGTGCCCGCCGGCTACGAACAGAGAATAGGGGATACCTATGCCTAGAGGCCGATCAACGCTTACAAAACGCCAAAAAGAACACGCACGCCAACAGAGACAAAAGGACAAGGCAGAGCGCAGGAACCAGCGAAAACAAGAGAAGCCTGTGGAAGGCAGTGTGGATGAGATGGCCGAACTGCGTGAACATGCTGCAGCACAGGCGGCACTATTCAATGTTGGTGTAGAAGAAACTGAAAGTGCGGATGAATCCACCCCGATGACCGCATCCGCGAGTGACGTCTGATTTGCGAGTCTGCCGGAGCCTGATGCGTGGAGATCAGAACTAAAACCGATAAGAGATGCTTATCACAATGAAGGAGGATGAGTGTGGCAGAAATTCGATTGCAGGAGGGCGAGTCCTTAGAGAACGCGCTTCGTCGGTTCAAGCGTAAGGTTCAGTCGGAAGACATCATTAAAGAAGTGAAACGTCACTCCTACTACCTGAAACCCGGCGAAAAGCGCCGAGTGAAACAGGCTTTGGCGCGGAAGCGGGCGCGGAAAAAGTTTCGGAAAGAAGGTTCGTTTTCGAAGGACACGCTCCGGGGATAATATGCGGAGAGTAACCTGCCTTTCCAGATTGCCGGAGCGTAGTGCCCCGGCAACCAGACCCGCGATTCTACACAAACACCTCTCCCGGCAAAGCGGTCAGGGTCCGCGAGGCTAGCGTGTTTTGGATCATTCGCCGAGGTGGAGCGGCAGTTTCGGTGTCAATCTGCATGCGTTCCATTTTTAACTTGAGTGTGCGCTCGATCTGGCGCAGTTCCAGCACCTCGGCTCCTGCCGCTAAGGTCGAGGCGCGCCCTTGGAGCCCTGCTCTGCCCGTCCGGCCGACTCGATGGATAAAGTCCTCCGCCATTTTGGGCACATCGTAGTTAATGACATGGGCTACGTCATCAACGTGCAGACCACGTGATGCGATATCGGTCGCCACCAGCACCTGGAAACGGCCTTCCTGAAACCCACTCAACGCTCCATTGCGCTGCGATTGCGAACGATCGCCATGAATCATGGCGGCCGCAAAGCCATCGCGCACAAGTTCCTTCGCCAGTCGCTCGGTACCTCGCTTGGTGCGCGTGAAGATCAGCGTTTGACCCGTTTCTGCAGAGAGCAGTTGACGGAGAACGTCGAGTTTCTCTCCCGGCCGCACTTCGTAGGCCTTGAGTTGTACGCTTTCGGCGGGCTTTAACACCGAGCCCAAAGCGACCCGAACCGGATTGCGCATGTAATCAGTTACGAGGCCGGCGACGGACTGCTCCATCGTAGCCGAGAAACACAGGGTCTGGCGCTGCCTAGGCAAGGCTGACAAAATGCGCCGGATCGCTGGCAAGAATCCCATGTCCAGCATGCGGTCGGCCTCGTCAAGCACGAGTATTTTGACCTTCTGCAGATCGGCAAACTTGCGATTCATGAGATCCTGCAGGCGTCCGGGAGTAGCAATCACCAGGTGAGACCCGGCTCGCAGACTTTGGATCTGTGTCTTTTCCGATACGCCTCCGATGATGAGCGCAGCCTTAGACATTCTCTTCGTGCGCAGTTGCTCGTATTGTTCGTGAACCTGGATGGCAAGTTCGCGCGTAGGCAGCAAGACGAGAGCGACCGTAAAACCCAATGGTTCCCGGTCAAGGGTCTCGATGAGGGGGATGAGAAACGCCAGTGTCTTGCCCGTGCCCGTCTGGGCTGTTCCGATGACATCTCGGCCTTCAATAGCAGAAGGAATCGTGCGTTGCTGGATCGGAGTGAGGTTGGTGAATTGAACTGCCGCCAGCTTCCGCTGCAACGCAGAAGACAGGGGCAGTTCCGAAAATGTGGTCATTCGAATTTGTTTCTTTCTTGAGGGGCTAGTTCTCGCGCACACTCTGACACACGTCTAGAGCCGCGATGCCGCTCACATTTGATACTTAGATTTCACGCAAATAAACGGCGGGCAGGAAAGGCGGAGATGAATCTAGTCTGAAAAAGCGACTACCGCGTGACGAGCAAACCGTAGTAAGTAGCGTCAATTTGAGTATATCAGAAGGGGCTTCCGGCGCTGGTTACAACGGTCATTACTGAGTCTCCCTGGGATGTCTTTGGGACTGCGGTGTCGTCGGTAGGACCTTTTTCGGCGGGCCCAGGATTCTGGGTGAATTTCGATCCTCCACCCGAATCACGGGCAATCCGGAAGTTGAAACTCGGAGAGGCGGGCGGGCCAGAAGTCGGCTTCGCGGACTCCAAGCCCGTTTCTGGATAACTTCCGGCTTGCCGACCACACGCTCTCTGCCAGTCTGAAATCTCCCAGACCGCCACCCCACAGGCTCAGGCCATGTTGAGTGGCGGGTCGTGGGTCAGCTGTTCTTGTTATCTTCTGCTCGCAGGAGGAACGATATCATTCATTCGCAGGTATTCCACCATTTGCCCATAGTGATCATACGAATGGGTCAGGGCATCAACCGCGAATTGAACGCGGGTATTTTGTCTTGCGGTATCAACGCGTGCCGCAAAAACCGGCGCAAGCGCATTTTCTGAGGTAATAGTGGCCGTGCTGTGATGCAGCGCGGTAAACGACCCTCTCAGGTAAGCCATGATCTCAGCCTTGGATCGCACAGCATCTGGGCCAGTTTCTGTCTCCTGATCAGGGGTTGCCGACTTACCGAGGATGCGCGACGCCATCCGATAATTGTTCGCCGCCAGATGTTTGACCTGCTGGGCGAAAGTACGCACACCGATAAACTCGCCCGCGGTCGGCGTGAACGAATATTTCTCTTCCGGCATTGCGTCTGCAGCAGAGACGACTTCCTTTTCAGTGTTGCTGATCCAGTAGTCAAGCGCCTGACTGATAGTTATTCCAGACGGATCTGGGGCCGTATCTCTGGTTGCCGGGCCGGCAGGTGGAACGATGCCATTCATCCGCAGATATTCCACGAGCTGGCCATAATGATCCCAGCTGTGAACGCAGTCTTCGATTGCCACGCCCAGACGCGTCGCTGTGCCCTCAGGCCAAGGCGAAATGCCAGGAGTCGGAATCGGACGTTTTTCGTCATCGATCGCCGCTGCCGCGCGATGCATATAGGCAAACGAGTCTTTGAGATAGGCGATGATCTCCGGCTTGGTCTGGACGGCGCTCGAGCCTTTCTCGCCCGGTTCGGTATTGCCAGGCGCCTTTTCTCCGAGTATGCCCGCGCCCAGCAGGCAATTGTCGGCGGCAATATGCTTCAGCTGGTCGGCGAAGCTCCGCACTCCGTTGAAGTCGCCGGCTGTGGGCATGAAGCCGTACTTTTCTTGCGGCATGGCCTCAGCGACATCGAGGACTTGTTTCTCTTCGATGTCGAGAATGAAATTGATGATTTGAGTGTTGGTGCGGTGTGTTTCGGCGTTTGCGGTTCGCCCCGAGCATCCCACGCCGAGGGCAAACAAAACAACTACAATCAAACTCTTTGTCTTCATAAGTTCTCCTAAAGAAACCAGATTTGAAATAAGGGACAAGACTGCGCACGTCTGCTGCAGCCTATTCACGCGTGGTTTTCTTTAGGAGTGCGGGGGGCCACGATCGGTCTCAGGTGAGCCGATCGATAATACGATGATACGGGAGTTGAGGGCGGGCGAGGCTTTGCCCGTTGCACGCTGGAGCGGTCTGGAAACCTCGAAGTCGCGGAGTTCCGCGAATTGAAACTGTGCGAGGCTGCGCAAGCTACACTGTCCACGCGACGATTTCAGCACGTAGCCGCACCGAGATGATTTGGGCTCCGCTGCACGGGATTTGCTGGTAGTACAAAGTCGTTGGCTGCGCCCACGAGGACAGAAGCGCAGAGGCTCACTGTCAGAACCGGTTGCGCAACCGAAAGCCGAGGTTGCGAACACCAGAATCAGCAGACCTGACGTGATGGAGGACCGATACACGGGATTACTCCGTTTGGACGGAGTTGCAGCTAAAAGGTTACCTAGGTAGCCGTCACTGGTGAGCCCGCTCCCGGATAACAGGCAATCCGGAAGTTGAAACTCGGAGAGGCGGGCGGGCCAGAAGTCGGCTTCGCGGACTCCAAGCCCGTTTCTGGATAACTTCCGGCTTGTCGACTATACGCTCATTTGGTCGCGTTTGAGCTCAGTCTCAGAGTCGATTTTCCCCGCTCCTTCGGGTCAAGTCTGTCGAAGTTTCGGCCTGAGGGCAGTCTCATCCCGAATTCTTTATGCACATTTTATGGAGTTCTGTGATGGAATCAGGGAAGCTGAATGCCGGTGCCAAAAATCTTCGACCGACTTTCAGGGCTGAGCTGAATCGGTAAGATGGCTATCGTCTATAGCGTTGCACAGTATCTGCTATTCCTCGTTATCGTCACTATCCTTGTAAAGCCTTTAGGGGGATACCTCGAACGCGTTTTTGCCGGAAAACGGACCGCTCTTGATCGCGTTCTCCTTCCGCTTGAAAAGCTCATTTATCGCGTCACAGGAGTTAATGCCACGGCTGAAATGACGTTCGGTCAGTATGCAGCCAGCTTCATCCTCTTCGGACTCTTCTGTACACTCCTGCTGTATGCCATTCTTCGGGTCCAGCGATTCTTGCCGTGGTTTTTTCCCGCTTATCACACCACCCCGGTAACTCCGGATCTGGCCTCGAATACCGCGATTAGCTTTTCGACCACCACGACGTGGCAGGCTTATGCAGGCGAGCACACAATGAGTTACGTCAGCCAGATGGCGGGTCTCTGCGCGCAAAATTTCTTGGCGGGAGCAGCAGGCCTGGCGGTTGGAATTGCTTTCATTCGCGGTCTAGCACGACAACTGTCCGACACCCTGGGCAACTTTTGGGTCGATTTGGTTCGTGCGATTCTATGGGTGCTATTGCCAGCGTCATTGATCGGAGCCATCGTGCTGGTCTGGCAGGGTGTGCCGATGAACTTCCACCCCTACGCTGTTGTGACCACAGTCGAAGGCGCGAAGCAGGTCATTCCACAGGGTCCGGTTGCAGCGCTTGAGATCATTAAGAACCTGGGCACCAACGGGGGCGGCTTCTTCAACGCAAACGGGGCCCATCCGTACGAGAATCCAACTCCCCTCAGCAACTTTCTCGAGATGCTAGCAATCGTGCTTCTGCCCGCAGCGTTAACGAACACCTTCGGCAGGATGGTGGGCCAGCCGCGGCAGGGATGGCTCTTCTACTACGTCATGGTGTTTCTCTTCGCCTCTGGTTTGCTTTCTGTGCACTGCTTCGAACAGCGAGGCAGTCCCCTCCTTACCAATGTGGATTCGCAAAGCAGTCGGCTCCAGTCGGGTGGGAACATGGAGGGCAAGGAAGTTCGATTTGGCGTCACTGGTTCCACCCTGACGGCAGTCGTGACGTCGAACACCGCAACCGGCTCCTACAACTCAATGCATGATAGTTTTAGTTCATTGGGGGGAATGATTCTCCTGATGAACATGCTGCTTGGCGAGGTGGTGTTTGGCGGCTTGGGCAGTGGTCTCTACAGCATGGTGATGGCGACGGCTATTGCCGTATTCCTGGGCGGTTTAATGGTTGGTCGCACACCGGAATATCTGGGGAAGAAGATAGGGCCGCCCGAAAACAAAATGATCATGCTGTACGCTCTGGCTGCTCCGCTGGTGGTGCTGCCGCTCACCGCGGTTGCCGTTAGCACCAGTGCCGGACTTTCCGGCCTGACGACTAATGGCGGCCCGCACGGTTTCACCGAGATCCTGTTCGCCTACACTTCCTGCTTTGTCAACAACGGGCAGAGCTTTGCTGGTCTGAGCACGAATACTCCCTTTTACAATCTCACTACAGCACTCGCGATGATGGTCGGAAGGTTTGGGCTGGCGATTCCGGCTCTGGCTTTTGCAGCTATGTTTGGACGGCAGAGGAACACGCCGGTTTCAGCGGGCACACTCCCCACTCACTCATTCGTCTTCGCCCTCCTGCTCACCGCTTGTTTGATAACCATAGTGGCACTGAGTTACCTCCCGTCACTAGCCCTCGGTCCGATATTAGAGCGCTTGCAATTCGGAAACTGAACGTGCCCGCGTCGAATTGGGGATACAGCCAGAGGAACCTCTCTGACCTTCGAGCAATAGTTCCCGGTTAACGGGCAATCCGGAAGTTGAAACTCGGAGAGGCGGGCGGGCCAGAAGTCGGCTTCGCGGACTCCACGCCCGTTTCTGGATAACTTCCGGCTTGTCGACAACTCTGGAGTTGGTAGCGACAAGCGCGTTTATCGGTACTAGCCAGCGAGAGGAAGTAGCGTGAAGATGGATGTTCAGTCCGACAGCCGGAGTGTGTCAATCAGGGCGGACAGAGCAGCAGGCTGATTTCGACGGCTTGGGTAGTAAAGAAAATAGCCCTGGAATGTTGGGCACCAATCTCTCAGGACTTGAATCAAGCGTCCCTCTGAAATCATGCCTCTGAGCGTTTCCTCCATCGCCGTTCCAATCCCTACCCCGTTCAATACCGCTTGAACTACCAGGTCTGGATCATCGAAAGAGGCGGGGCCCTGGGGGCTGACTGTGAGTGCCTTACGGCCCTTCTCGAACTCCCACCGATAGAGCCCATTGCTAAAGCGAAAACCTATACAGGAATGATCTCTTAGATCTTGAGGTTTTCGGGGAAGACTGCGTGATTTGAAATACTCTGGCGATCCGACGACCGCGAGACGCATCTCCTGGGTCACCCTGACGGCAATCATGTCTCGTTGGATGAACTCGCCAAGCTGAACGCCGGCATCGTACTCGCCGGCGACGAGATCCACTGGATCATTGGAAGAGGTGATCTCCAAGACGATGTCAGGGTAGGTGCGTGTGAACTGAGCCAACTTCGGCAGAATCACCATTTGCGTGGCTGTTCGCGGGATGATGAGTCGAATTCGGCCTGCCGGACTCTCTCTTTGCTTTCTCGTTTCAGCTACAGCCCGCTCGATCCGCTCTAGGGCGGGCGCGAGATCCCGGAGAAGCGCGGTTCCAGCGGCTGTGGGGGAAACGCTTCGCGTGGTCCGCGCAAGCAACTGAAGACCTAATCTCTTTTCGAGGCCTCGAATCGAATGGCTGAGCGCAGATTGCGAAACGCCTAACCGCACGGCAGCGCGGGTGAAGCTACGCTCTTCCGCAACAATGGCGAATGCCGAAAGTTCTCCTAAATCGTCCCTCACGATTCATGAATGCTACTCATAACTCCTTGCAATCGCAACCGCCTTGTGTCATGAACGTTAGGAGCCTAGTCTTTTGGCAGACGTACTCGCGGTTGAAGTTTCAAGCGGACGTTTAATTCAGGAGGATGGCAATGCAAACGCGCAAATTGGGATC
>Ga0187777_10001698_pt1 | contig 14227 bp, 16 predicted proteins | sample 1015_Q2_SP5_10_M_FD_132416 | JGI IMG/M metagenome (GOLD analysis project Ga0187777, IMG submission 132416) | Tropical peat soil microbial communities from peatlands in Department of Meta, Colombia - 1015_Q2_SP5_10_MG | ecosystem: Environmental > Terrestrial > Soil > Wetlands > Peat | place...
CGACGCCGTCCGCCGCGTGGCCGAGGGCGGGTCTGCGCTCGACCCCGAGATCGTCTCGCTGATGGTCGGCCGCCGTCGCAAGCACGACCCGCTCGAGGCGCTGACCGCGCGCGAGTACCAGGTGCTGGCGCTGATGGCCGAGGGTAAGTCCAACCGCGGCATCGCTGAGTCACTCGACGTGACGCTCGCGGCGGTCGAGAAGCACGTCGGGCGGATCTTCGCGAAGCTCGGGCTCGGGGAGGAACCACTCGAGCACCGGCGCGTCCTCGCCGTGCTCACGCTCCTGCGAGCTCGCTGACAGCGGCCTGCAGCGGCAGCTGGCTGACAATGCGCGTGCCTGCGCCGTCCACCGACTCGATCGTCAGCATCCCGCCCACCGCCGCCACCCGATCGGTGAGCCCGGCGAGGCCCGAGCCGCTGGAAAGGTCCGCGACGGCGCCGCCACGACCGTCGTCGGTCACGGTCACGACCAGCCGGCCCGGCCGAGCAGCGATCGCGACCGCCGCCTCCGATGCGTCCGCGTGCTTGGCGACGTTGGCCAACGCCTCGGCAACGACGAAATAGGCGGTGCTCTCGACCAGCGGCGGAAAGCGCTCTTCCGGCAGGTCGAGCGTCACCGGCACCGGCGTCCGCGCGGTCAGCGAGGTGATCGCCGCCGCCAATCCGCGATGAGCGAGGACCGACGGATCCAGGCCGGCGCCGAGGTCGCGCAGATCCCTGATCGCGAGCTGCGTCTCCTGGAGTGCGTCGGCGATCGCCTGTCGTGACTCGTCTCCCCGGGGATCGCGTCCGGCAGCCTGCAGGGCAAAGATGACGTTGATGAGCCTTTGCTGGGCGCCGTCGTGCAGGTCGCGGCCGAGCCTCCGGCGCTCGTCGAGGGCTGCCTGAACGATCCTCGCCCGGGAGGCGTGGATCGCCTCGGCCCGTAGCCGCTCGGCCTCGGCACGATCGCGGTCCGACACATCGCGGAACACCACGACGGCTCCGCGCCGCCCCTCGAACGTAACCGGTGCCGAGGAGTACGCCACCGGCACGAACGAGCCGTCACGCCGGATGAACCAGTCCTGCTCGACGCGCACCGGCTCGCCAGTCAGACGAGGGGCCAGCAGCGGGCAGTCGGCCTCGGCAAACGGCCGGCCGTCCGGGTGCTGATAGTGGATCGTCGCGTGACTGGGGCGACCGACCAGCTCACTCTCTGAGTCATAGCCGAGGATGCTCACGGCGGCGGGATTGGCGAACAGGACCACGCCGGCGGCGTCGACCGCGTACACGGCGTCGACCATGCTCGCCAATAGCGCCCCGAGCAGCTCCTCCTCATCCGAGCCCAGCCGCCTGGCAATCTGTCGAGGCGTCGGCATCACCCGACATCCTCCCACCGCGGACTCAAGGCACTTTGTGTCGTGCTCTCGTTGGTAGCGTGCGGCCATGGCAACTCGAGGGGTATGCGTGCTGGCCGGGCGGATGGCCGACACGGTGCAGATCGCCGCGGCCGCCGACGCCGCCGGCTACGACGCCACGTGGACGGGTGAGTTCAACGACCGCTCGGCGATCGTCGCGCTCGCCGCGATGGCGCACAACACCCGCAGATGCCGGATCGGCAGCGCGATCGCGTACGGCGTCGGCCGCTCGCCGCTGATCCTCGCCAATGACGCGCGCGGCCTTGACGAGCTGAGCGGCGGCCGGCTCGTGCTCGGCCTCGGGACCGGCACAAAAGGAATGCAGATTGGCTGGCATGGCGTCAAGGATCCCGAAGCGCCCGCCCTACGCCTCGAGGAGCTCGTGCCGCTCCTGCGTCGGATCTGGCGGCTTCACGAGGGGCCGGTCAAGCACGAGGGTCGCTTCTACTCGATAAGTCTCACCCCGACCGCCGAGGTGCTGCCGCCCGTCCGCGAGCACATCCCGATCTTCACCGCCGGAGTGAACCGGCGCATGATCGAGACCGCGGGCAGGGTGTCCGATGGGCTCGTGTGTCACCCCACGTTCAGCTCACAGTACGTCCACGAGGTCGTGCGTCCCGCAATCGCCAAGGGTGCGGAGCGAACCGGACGCGACCCGGCCGCGGTCGAGATCCTCGGGATGCTCCTGTGTTCGGTCAATGAAGACGAACACCTCTCCCGGCGCGAGGTCGCCGCGCAGATCGCCTTCTACGCGGCGCCCCGAGCCTACGGGCCGATGTTCGAGGCGAGCGGCTTCGCCGCCGAGGCCGAACGGATCCGCAACGCGTTCGCCGCCGGCGACCACGAGGCGATGCTCGACGCCGTCAGCGACGACATGCTCGACGCGATCGGCGTCGCCGGCACCCCCGACCAGGTTCAGGCCGGCCTCGCTCGCCGCGAGGCCGACTTCGACCACCTCGTCCTCTACTCCCCCAGCTTCACGATGACCCTTGAGCGCGTGCAACAGAACACGCTCGATCTCATCCGCGTCTGCGCGCCTAGGGTGGTGTAGGTGAATGAGCGACGCGGTCGCGCTCGCGAGTCGGTCATAGCATCGCTCGCCATGCTGGTAAAAGCGGTAGGTTGACGGCATGAACAACATACGGGGTTATCTCTGCCTGCCTGCCGCCGTGCTGCTTGTGGTGGCCGTGTTCGCCGCCTCGGCTGGCGCCTCGACGAGCAAGTCGAAGTACCCGCCGTGCACCAAGAAGGCGCTCAGCGCCGGCCTCAAGCGCGGATCGGCGCAGCCGAAGAACGCGAAGTTCGAGGGGTCGTTCGGCTGCGCCGGCGGCTGGGCGTACTCGGGCGTCTTGATCGGCGGCAAGAATGGCTTCGACGCGATCGCCGTCTACAAGGCCAAGAACGGCGTGTGGGTGACCGTCGACCGTGCCAAGCCGTGCCGGACGCACACGATCCCGAAGAAGATCTACCGGGGCGCTTGCACCACCAGCTGACCGGCGTCAGAGCCCGCCGGTGACATGGCGAGGGAGCCACGGATGGCGTACTCGCAGACCAATTGAACGGAGGGAGCGAGCAGATGTCGGTACTTATGATGTTGTCGGTCACTGGCGATCCAAAGAAGGTCGAGGAGTACTCCTCCAGCCACCCGGATGTGATGCGCGAGATCATCGATTCCGCGAAGGGACGTGGGCTGATCGCCCACCGCTTCTACGGATCCGAAGACGGGCAGATCATCGTGATCGATGAGTGGCCCGACGAGGCGAGCTTCCAGACGTTCTTCGAAGAGAACGGCGCGCGGATCGGCCCGATGATGGAGGCTGCTGGGGTGAGCTCAGAGCCCCATCCGACGTTCTGGCGCAAGCTAGACACCCACGACGAGCACGGGCGGGGCGCATAGCGTGCTGGAGGGCGGGCGACATTCGCCCGCCCTCGCTTGAGCACTAGCGGCTACGCTTCGCCGAGTTGGGTCCGACGGCGAGCGATGAGTACGCCGCCGGTGGCTAGGAAGCCGATCACTACCGCGATGCCTGCACCGATCACGGCGTCGCCCCAGTCGAAGCTGCTGCTGGGTGCTGCGATCTTGGCCGCCGGGACGGCCGGGGTCGCCGCCGGCTGGGCGCCAGCGTTGAACTCAGCGTGGCTGTACCGAGCGATCGGCGGCACGCTGAACCAGTAGTCCCGTGCCGATTGCGCCTCAGCCTCCCGGAAGGATGGCTGTTGCACCGGCGCATGGATCGCCGGAACCGCGGGGCCGGTCGTCTCGGTCTGGTGAACAGGTCCCTCCAGCACCAGCGCCGAGGCTGCAGACGCGAAGATGCTGGCAGCCACGAGCGCGATTGCGACGATAACGCTCGCACGGCGATGGACGCGACTGAATTGCATGTGCTTCTCCCCTCTTTCCGGATCCCGGAGTGATCCGTTTCTGGGCAGTAGTAGTGGTGTGGCTTACGCAGGTATAAGAGGCTTGCGGCCGGTCACTGATACGTGGCTTTCATGTGGACTCGGTGAGACCTACGCCGCCAGGACGGTGCTGCTTCGCTCACTGTGCGGTGCCCATGAGTTGGTCCGGGGCTGGCACGGTGCGTAACTACGAGTGGCTGCTTCGATGCACAAATACGAGCGGGCAGGCGTATCCCACAACAGCTCTCGGGTGCACGTGGGATGCCGTACCTTGAGCGCCGTTCGGGACACGCACCGGTACCGTGGGACGCGATGGAAGTCGACTCCGCGATCCGTAGCAGGCGCACGCACAAAGCGTTCGCGCCCGAGCCGCTGCCCCGGCAGCTGATAGACGAGCTGCTCGAGCTCGGCCGCTGGGCGCCGAACCACCACCTGACCAACCCTTGGCGATTCCGCGTCCTCGGACCGGTCGCGCTCGCGAGCCTCAAGCAGGCGGCTGGTCCCGAGGCGGCCGCCAAGCTCGACCGCGCTCCGACGCTGGTCGCCACGACCGTCCTCTGCTCCGAAGACCCTATCCAGGATCAGGAGGACCTATGTGCGACCGCGTGCGCGGTCTACGCCGTGTTGCTCGCGGCTCACGGCCGCGGGCTCGCCGGCTACTGGCGTACCCCGGGCGTACTGCGGACCACGCCCGGCTTAGAGGCGCTCGGCATCCCGCCCGACGAGCGGTTCGTCGCGCTCATCCATCTCGGCTGGCCGCGGCAGGAGAAGGAGCCGCCGGCGCGACTTCCGACCGCGGACGTCGTGACCTACCTTCCCTGACACACTCACACCGCGTTTCGCCGGAGCATCTCGACGACCAAGAAGGCGAGCTCGAGCGCCTGTTGGGTGTTGAGCCGCGGGTCGCATGCGGTCTCGTAGCGCGAGGAGAGCTCGCTGTGGGAGATCATCTGAGCACCCCCGAGGCACTCGGTGACGTCCTCGCCGGTGTGCTCGACGTGAATGCCGCCGGGATGCGTGCCGAGCTGCTGGTGGACCTCAAAGAATCCTTCGACCTCGTCCATGATGCGATCGAAGTGCCGGGTCTTGCGACCGCTGGGCGACTCCTCGGTGTTGCCGTGCATCGGGTCGCACTGCCACACGACGCGGTGGCCCGACCGAGTTACGGCCTCGACGATCGGCGGCAACAGCGTGCGGACCGCCTCGTTGCCCATCCGTGACACGAACGTCAGGCGGCCGTCGACTCGCTGCGGATCCAGCCGCTCGACGAGCTCGACCGCCTCCGCGGGCGTCGCCGTCGGGCCGAGCTTTACCTCGAGCGGGTTGGCGATCAGTGCGCCAAGGGCGACGTGGGCGCCGTCGAGCTGGCGCGTCCGCTCGCCGATCCACGGTAGGTGAGCCGACAGCAGGTACAGGTGATCGCCGTCAGGTCGCAGCAGCGCGCGCTCGTAATCGAGCACCAGCATCTCGTGGCTCGCGTACAGCTGGACCGTACGCAGGGAGCTGTCCTCGACACCGCACGCCGACATGAACCGCAGGCTGCGATCGATCTCGGTGGCGACTCGCTCATAGCGTTCGCCCGCACTCGAGCGGCGCACGAAGTCCATGTTCCACTCGTGCAGGTGATGCAGGTCCGCCAGGCCCGCCCCTGTGATGGCGCGAGCGAGGTTCATCGCCGCCGCCGCGTTTGCGTACGCGCGGATGAGCCGGCCGGGGTCCGGGCGGCGTGCCTCGAGCGTCGGCTCCAACCCGTTGACCATGTCGCCGCGGTACGACGGCAGGCCGGCGACGTCGGTCTCGGAACTCCGTGGCTTGGCGTACTGGCCGGCGATCCGCGCGACCTTGACCACGGGCATCGAGGTCCCGTAGGTCAGGACCACGGCCATTTGCAACAGCGTCCGGATCGTGCCGCGCAGGTGCGACTCGGTGTTGTCGACGAAGGTCTCCGCGCAATCCCCACCCTGCAGCAGAAACGCCTCGCCGCGAGCGACCATCCCGAGACGTTCTTGGAGCCTGTCGATCTCGGCGGGTACCGCGATCGGCGGGACGCACTCGAGGACCCAGCGGACACGCTCGACTTCGTCGAGATCGGGCCATCCCGGCTGCTGCGCCGCCGGCCGAGCCAGCGCGTCGCTGACCGCGGCCGCTAGAACCCCGGGCAGCGGCGGCTCGGCAGGCGGGCTCACGGCCACGTCGACGGTCCACGTCACCCGACAAAGGCTATGCCAGACCGCGCACTCTAGTCGTCGAGGTTCTCGACGATCTCGTTGGCACGCGACCACTGCGCGGGCGGGACGACGAGATAGATGTCACCACGACCGAAACGATCCAGCGGACGGTCGGCCACGCAACAGGCGTCTACGCCCAACTCGCGGAGCCGATCGCGCCATGCCACGGCGGTTCCCTGCTCCTCGAACGTGCTCACGGTCTCCCAGCCGTCCAGACGAGGATCGCCGATGGCTATCGCCGGCTCCTTCGTCCTAGCCGCCTTGCGGAACCGAGGCAAAGGCATGCTTCAAGCGTACGCGCTCGGCGCGCGTGAGATGCTCTTCTGATGGAACAACGAATCAGTCTTGTGACGCTCGGCGTGACCGACCTTGCCAGGGCGCGCGCCTTCTACGAGGCGCTCGGCTGGACCGGGGCTCGCCAGCCGGACGGCGAGGTGTGCTTCTTCCAAGCCGGAGGCATGGTCTTCGGCCTCTGGACCGCCCTCGGCGGACACGGGGCACCGGGAATCGAACTTGCGCACAACGTCCGCTCTTCGGAGGAGGTCACCGCTGTCTTGGACGAGGCCAGACGGGCGGGCGGGACCATCAAACGGCCTGCCGCGCGCGCCGAATGGGGCGGCTGGACGGGAGCATTTTCCGATCCGGACGGCTACGTCTGGGAGGTCGCGCACAACCCGGACTGGACGCTCGACGAGGAGGGAGCGGTCACCATCTAGACACTCGCGGTGACCGTCAGGAGGCGGTGACGGTCACGAGGCGGTGACGGTCATGAAACGGTGACGGTCACGAGGCGGTGACGGTCACGAGGCGGTGACGGTCAGGCGGAACACCGGATGATCCGGTGCGATCCGGCGCAGCTCGTCATCCGGTGAATCTGGTCCCACCCCGCCGAAGAACACCCCAACCTCGAATTTCCACTTCTTCAAGTAGGCTCGCAGCAGCGGCGGCTTGTCTTCGTCGGGCAGCTCAACCGCGGTGAATGGTTCTGTCCGCCTCCCGACGCGGAGCCTCCCTTGACCACTTGCGCGCAGGTTCTTAACCCACTGCGTGTGACCGCGCGGCGACACCAGGTATTCGGCGCCCTCGTAGCGCAACAGGTTGACCGGGGTCTGCCTCCATTCGCCGGACTTGCGGCCCTTGACCTCCAGCACGCGAGATCCGTACACGCTGACGCCCACGCGCGTGAGCGCCGCGACAACCCGGTTGAAGACGTTCGTCGTGAACCAGCCCGGACGCTGATAGTGCTCATCCATCGAGCGTCCCTAAGCCGGCGGGACCTGGTTATTGACCTGCGAACCGTGGTACAGGTGGCTGTGGTCCCTGCAGGCGGCGGGGAAGAAGAACTCGACGCTGTCGCTGCGCACGCCGTTGTAGCTGGCGAACAGGGTCACGTGACCGACGGTGCCAACCCTGCACCCCGGGTCGGTACTGCTCTGCACACGGACGATGATCTTCATGATGTTCCCGGGGAAACCCCACATCTGCGCGTGGTGCGAGTGGTAGACGAGGCGGTGAGACACACCCATGATGATCAGACGATCGGGCTTGTTGTGGACACGAAAGACCTGGCACAGGATCCCGGACACCGTGTTGGCATCGAGGTTGATGTCACCGTGGCCGCGGGCGTAGCTGCCGGTCGCCCCCGTGATCGGCGACCCCGTGTGGAAGCCCCAAGGCGGAGTTCCGTAGACGATCGGGACCTGGGAGCAGTACTGAGTCTGATAGCCGCCGGCCGCGCCGGTCATGCCGATCAGCGCCAGCAGCGACGTCAGCACCAGGACTGCGAGCCCAACGCGACGCACGATGTTGTTCCCCGTCCACATCGCAGGCCGACTATAACCTTCGCAGCCAGAATTCGACCCGAGGTCCGTCCGGGATACCCTCCGCTCGGTCGGAATTGGACGGAATTGTGTGAAATGATCGGGCCTTGCCACGCGCGGAACTGACGCTGATCGCGAACGTGGCGCTCGACCGGGTGAATCGGGGGCCCTGGACCCGCGGGGGCTGCCCCACCTTCGCGCCGTATGCATTCGCTAGCCTGAACGCGAGGGGTGTGATCAACGCGGCCTGCGCGGACGCAGACCTCGCGATGTTTCGCGCCTTGGAGGCTGACAGCTCGGTCTCGTTCCGGTTCAAGCGCGCCGCGGAGACGACCCGGTTCGATCTCAACTACTCCGGCGAGTTCAGCGACACGCGCTCGATGGTTCTCCACACGATCGGGCACAGGTGGTCCGAAGCCGACGTCGACGGGCTCGAGATCGACAGCGATTGGGTGCATCTCGCGCCGCTCGTGCGCAGCGATTTCTCGGTGGCGGCCGTAGCCCGTTTGGCCGCGCGAGGCCATCGGGTCGCCTACGACGGGCAGGGGCTCGTTCGCGTCCCGCAGATCGGCGAGCTGAGGCTCGATGCGCGGTACGACCCGGAGCTGCTCCGCCACCTGACCGCGCTCAAGCTCTCCGAGGAGGAGACCGCAGTGGTCGCGTCAGAGGACGGGCGCGACCGCGCTCTCGAGCGGTTGTCGGACGTCCCCGAGCTGCTACTGACGCACGGCTCCCGCGGCGTGGACATTCGGGTCGCCGACGGGCTCAGCCATGTGGCCCCGGATCGGGTGGTCGCAGACGTTCAGACGACGGGCGCCGGCGACGTGTTCATGATCGCGTACCTGATCGCGCGCGCTCGCGGCCTGGCTCCGACGGCAGCCGCCACAGTCGGCGCCAACGTCGCCGCGGCGATGCTCGCCGAGCGCAAGACCTAACGCTGACCGCAACGTTCGGGTCGCTCACCCGCTCCGGGCGTCGGCCAGGTCGGCGTCCCACCATTCCTTGTGCGCCATCGAGTGGTCCGCACCGAACCCGAGCGCCCGAGCAGCCTCGGTCCATCGCCGCTGAACCAGCTCACACAGTGGCGCCTGGACCCCTGAACGTTCCGCGATGCCGGCCGCGATCGTCACGTCCTTGGCCAGCAGGCCGAGCGCGAAGCCAGTCCCGTAGCGGCCGGTCACGACCTCCTCCGGAAACACCACATCGCTGCTGAAGCTTCGTCCGGTCGAGTTGTTGACGATCTCGACCATCGTCGCGGGAGTGAGGCCGAAACTGCGTCCCAGGACGAGCGCCTCGGCCAGCGCGGCGTAGGCGGTGGCGGCACAGAAGTTATTGAGCGCCTTCATCGCGTGGCCCGACGCGAGCGGTCCGGTTCGAAAGACCCGTCGTCCCAGCACATGCAGGATCGGCAGCGTGCGCCCGACGGCCTCCTCGTCGTCGGCCCCGGCCATGATCGCCAGAGTTCCGTCGGTTGCGCGCGCGACTCCACCTGATACGGGCGCGTCGACCAAGGCGATCGATCGCCTGCTCAGTTCTCGGCCGAGCTCGCGAGTGTCGTGTGGACTCGATGAGCTCATGTCGACAACGACCGCACCGCTCCTAAGCGCCGCGGCGATTCCGTCGCCTAGCAGCGCATCCTGTACGACGCGACCGTCCGGAAGCATGGTGATCACCACACCCGCGGTCGCGAACGCGCTCACTTCACGTCCCGACACGGCGCCGACCTGGTCGGCGAACCGCAGTTCAACCTGTCGGTCTGCGTCGCGGACGACGAGCTGATACCCCGCCCGCAGCAGGTTGGTGGCCATTGGCCACCCCATCCGTCCCAGGCCGACCCACCCGACCGTCTCGCCATGTGCGTCCATGGATCTCCTATTCGTTGACTTGTTTCCGTAGCAGTTGGCCAAACGGTAAGCGTGCACCGCGAACCGTTCGGTCGAGCCGCGCGTACAGGCTCGAGACAGGCTGCGTATTTCCAAGGCGCGCCGCGCCTCTTAGACCCAGCGACGCCATTCGCCATGCAGATTCTCTTTCTCGTATCAGCTCACAACAGCTTGAGCCAGCGCGCCTGGATCGCGTTGACCGAACTCGGTCACGACGTGGCGGTCGCCGTCGTCGACTCACCCTCGGCGATGGAGACGGCGGTTCGGGTGCACGCTCCGGACTTGATCGTGTGTCCGTTCCTCAAGGCGATGATCCCGGAATCGATCTGGCGCCGGCAACCCTGTCTGATTGTGCATCCTGGACCGCGCGGCGATCGTGGCCCGTCATCGCTGGATTGGGCGATCGAGCTCGACAAGGCGGATTGGGGTGTGACCGTGCTGCAGGCCACCGGCGACGTCGACGCCGGCCAGGTGTGGGCAACGCGCACGTTCAGCATGCGGGACGTAGCGAAGAGCAGCCTCTACCGGCACGAGGTCCGTCGCGCGGCGATCGAGGCCGTCCTCGATGCACTCGACGAGCTCGCGGGCGCTGGCACGCCGCCCCGAGCAACGTTCCGGGCGGCGAGTGTGGCGCCTGGTCCCTGCCTGCCGCTGATGGCGCAGGAGGTTCGCGCGATCGACTGGCGGTCGGACCGCATCGAGCGTGTCCTACGGAAGGTACGTGCAGGCGACGGCCACCCCGGCGTGCTCGATGTGATCGACGGCGAACGCTTTCACCTCTTCGGGGCGCACGCCGAGCGGACGCTGCGTGGGCGGCCGGGCGAACTCGTCGGACAGCGTAACGGCGCGATCTGCCGAGCCACGGTCGACGGCGCGGTGTGGATAACGCACCTCAAGCGACGGGACTCGGCGGCGCAGAGGTACTTCAAACTGCCTGCCACCCGTGCGCTCGCGCTCGCCGGCATCGACGTCGAGGTTCCGGAGGTCGGGATCGCATTCGACGCGCAGGTTCCCGACGACCACACGTACCGCGAGATCGCTTACCACGAGAACGCGGGTGTGGGTTATCTGCGGTTCGCCTTCTACAACGGCGCGATGAGCACCGAGCAGTGCGGGCGGCTCCGCGAGGCGTTTGCGCACGCCCGCAGCCAGCGGCACACCAAGGTCATCGTGCTGCTTGGGGGCGACGACTACTTCTCAAACGGCATTCACCTAAACGAGATCGAGGCGGCCGACAACCCGGGCCAGGAGTCCTGGCGCAACCTCCACGCGATTGACGATCTGGTCAAGGACATACTCGAGACCGATTCGCACCTGGTCGTCTCGGCTCTAGCCGGAGATGCGGCGGCGGGCGGAGTGCCACTCGCGCTTGCCGGCGACTATGTCATGGCACGCGAGGACACCGTCCTGAACCCCTACTACCAGCACATGGGCGGCCTATACGGATCGGAGTACTGGACGTACCTGCTGCCGCGGCGCGTCGGTCCGGCGGCGACGGCCCGGCTCACGGGAGCGCCGTTCCGGCCGGTTGGCTCGCGCGAGGCGGTCAGGATCGGGCTGCTGGACGCCGCCTTCGGCACGAACCTCGAGGACTTTCGGGCGGGCACTGCTCGCTTCGCCGAACGGGTCGCGCATGACGGACTCCACCAGGCACGCCTCGAGGACAAACGACATCGGCGCGCCATCGACGAACGGGTCAAACCACTCGAGGCGTACCGCCGCGAGGAAATGGAGCACTGCCACGAGTGCTTCTTCGGTCCCGACGTCTCCTACCACCGCGCGCGACAGGGCTTCGTCTACAAGCTCCCCACGCCGGGCAGCGCAAGCGAGGAACCAGCCCGGGTCGCGATCTGACTCGGGTCGGCGGTCGCGGGGTTTCCCGCAGTCCGACGCAACGAACTTCGGTCCGAGCAATTTCATCGCTGGGCTGTAGCCGTGCTCCACGACGCGGCGAAGGAATCGAACCTTCCAAGCCGGGGGCTGCCCGGCCCTGCCAGTTTTGAAGACTGGATGGGCCACCAGGCCCGTGCCGCGCCGCGGCCGATCCTAGTGAGCGGCGGACCGCGGGGCCGGTTCGAGACCGAGGCCGTGCTCGAACGCGCCCTTGACGCCGGCGTCAACTGCGTTCAGCCGGTACAGCGTGAGCGCTTCGACCGAACCGAACCGGCCGGCCGGCGCGGCAGCGGCGCCGTGGTGGCAGAGCAGGCAATGAAGGAGCGCCAGCCGGCGCTGGTCGTCCAGCGCGCCTGCGCGAGAGGACACGATCTGCTCGCCGATCACGAGATGCCCTAGGAGCCGTCCCTCGTCGGTCAGCCCGATCTCCGCGCCGTATGTGAACTCGCGCGTCCGCCCGAGATCGTGCGCAAGCGCCGCCGTCACCAGCAGATCCTGATTCAGACGCGGGTGCAGCTGGCAGACGTCGTACGCGAGCGTCGCCACCGCGACCGTGTGCTCGAGCAACCCCCCCAAGTACGCGTGGTGGCCGGCGCGCGTACACGGGGCCCGGCGCCACGACGCGCGCAGCTCTCCATCCCCGAGCAGCCCGTCCAGGAATGCGCCATAGCCACGGTCGTGGACCTCGCCGGCGAGATGCTCGAGGAATCCGTCGAGCTCGTCGAGGTCCCGGTAGGCGACGGGCAGAAAGCGCGCGGGATCGCCGCCACCCGGATCACCCGCGTCAGGCGTGGCGCGGGCGATGTCGACGACCTCGAGCACCGGCTGGTCGCGGAACCGCTCGATCCGCCCGGACACGCGGACTAGCTCGCCCCGTTCGAACCGGCCGGCCAAAGCGTCGGCGTCCTGGAACGCCCGGGCCTGGATCGCCCCAGTCCGATCCCGCAACTCCAAGGCGAGATACGGCGACCCGGTTCGCGTGAACAGGCGGTCCTTGCGCGAGCACGCGAACACGCCGTCAACCTTCTGCCCGGGCCGCAAACCGCTGATCAACACCGCGGTGGAATCGCCTGAGTGCATGTGTCCATGATGTACGGTGAGGCGGATGCAGCCGCTGCAATGGGAATACCGCCCGGACGGACTGCGTGCTCCCGCGCTGATCTGCGCGTTCAAGGGCTGGAACGACGCGGCCGACGCGGCCTCGAGCGCGATCACGTTCGTCGCCGGTGCGCTCGGCGGACAGCGGTTCGCGACGATCGATCCCGAGGAGTTCTACGACTTCCAGAGCACGCGCCCACAGGTCAAGCTGGTCGACGGGCACGCCCGCAGGATCGCGTGGCCGGAGGTGGAGCTGTACGAGGCGCGCGTGCCGCGGGGGACACGCGACCTTGTGCTCCTGGTCGGACACGAGCCTTCCCTGAAATGGCGCACGTTCAGCGGGGTGATCGTCGAACTCGCCGAGGCGCTCGGAACCCAGCTCGTGGTCACCCTCGGCGCGCTGCTCGCCGACGTCCCCCACACCCGCCCGATCTCGGTCACCGGGATGGCCACCGACACCGAGCTGGTCAGCCGCCTCGGCCTCACGCGATCCTCCTACGAAGGGCCGACGGGAATCGTCGGCGTCCTCCACGCGGCCTGCCAGGAGAGCGGACTTCCGTCGGCGAGCCTGTGGGCAGCGGTCCCCCACTACATCGCAGCCGCTCCCAATCCGAAGGCCGCACTGGCGCTCGTCCGCAAGCTCGAGGGACTGGTGCAGGTCGCCGTAGACGCAACCGACCTCGAATCAGCCACCGCGGACTACGATCGCCAGGTCAACCTGGCCGTCCAGAGCGATCCCGACGTGGCGGCGTTCGTCGAGCGCCTCGAGCAGGCGTCGGCGACCGAGGCGAGCGAGGAGGGTCCGCTTCCGTCTGGTGACACGATCGCCCGCGAGCTCCAGCGGTTCCTGCGCCAGCGCGGCGACGACGACCCTGACACTGCCCGCGAGGGCTGACCCGGCGACTACCCCTCCGCGGCGGGGCACACGAGCCGGTAGTCACACACCGAGCACGCGGCGAACGACGGCGTCGGCTCGAATCCCTGCGACAGGATCCCGTCTGCGACCTCCATCGCGACCTCCTGGATCCAGTCGAACCGGTCCCGCCGTTCGGCGGGCACCGTCACCTTCTGGTCGTCGAGCACGTAGTAATAGGCCTGCTGGGAGGCGTCGAGGCTCCACGCCTCACGCGCCCCGACCGCGTACAGCGACAGCTGCACGTCGTCGACAAGCTGCGTCGGGCTCTTCGGGCGCCCGGTCTTGTAGTCGATCAGCTCGTACTCGCCGCCCGGCAGCCGGTCGACCCGATCGACGCGGCCGCGCAAGAGATGCGGCCCGAGCTTGAACGAGAAAGCCCGCTCGAACCAGAGCGGCTCCGATTCCGAAGACTGGAAGCGGGTGTGGTACTGCGTCAAAGCCGCTGCCGCCTTGCCCCGCAGCTGGCGCTCCTCCTCGGACTCGCCGAAGCCGCCCCGCCGCCAGCTCGCGTCGAGCAGCCCGAGCAATTCGGGCAGCGAGCCCGAGACCCCATCCATCGAGCCCGTGCCAGTGCCCGAGCCCGAGCCCGAGC
>Ga0187777_10001699_pt1 | contig 14227 bp, 19 predicted proteins | sample 1015_Q2_SP5_10_M_FD_132416 | JGI IMG/M metagenome (GOLD analysis project Ga0187777, IMG submission 132416) | Tropical peat soil microbial communities from peatlands in Department of Meta, Colombia - 1015_Q2_SP5_10_MG | ecosystem: Environmental > Terrestrial > Soil > Wetlands > Peat | place...
ACAATCCCAATGAACTGAAAGCTGTCTCGACCGGCCGCAATCCCGTCGACGAGCACCGGCTACCCCTATTACAATGAACCCCGCAACCATTTCGATGCCCCCTGGTCCCCACCGCCGCCGGTCAAACGGCGGGATGTTTTCCGTCATTGAAAGAGGATTCGGCCCGAAGCGGTTAATATCGGTTCACCCCCGAAACGGCAAGGAACCCACGACCAAGGTCAAGACTTAAAGTGAGAGGCCGCACGTACTCGCAGCAGCCGAGGTAGTGGAACGATGAGCCTCCTTGGGCCGATTGCCCTGCAGATTACGACCGCCGACATCATCGACTACATCATCTACGCCATCGTTGTGATCATAGCAATAGGACTGGTCGCCTCCACCATCAAGATAGTTCGAGAGTACGAAAGGCTCGTCGTCTTCAGGCTAGGGCGACTGATAGGGGCGGGGGGGCCCGGGATCGTATTCGTTATCCCGATCGTAAACAGGTTCGTGAAGATAGACCTCAGGGAGCGGTACCTGGAGGTCCCCCACCAGACCTGCATCACGAACGACAATGCTCCCACCGACATTGACTTCCTAATCTACTACAAGGTCATCGAAGCTACCAAGAGCGTTGTTCAGGTCCAGAATTTTCAGGGGGCATCCATAGGGATTGCAACCACCACTCTCAGGGCTGTGGTGGGGGACATACCACTGGACGAGCTCCTTGCGAGGAGAGAACAGATCAACCAGATCCTCAGGACGAAGCTGGACGAGGTCACACAGAGATGGGGCATCAAAGTTACCAACGTCGAGATCAGGGAAATCAAGCCTCCGCCAGACGTCCAGGCAGCAATGGTCCGTCAGATGTCAGCGGAAAGGACAAGGAGGGCCACGGTCACAGAAGCGGATGGAAAACGCGAAGCGTCAATTCTCATCGCGGAAGGGGAGAAGAAATCCAACATCCTTAGGGCAGAAGGCGACAAGCAGGCTGCAGTTCTAAGGGCAGAAGGGTACGCAGGCGCGCTTAACCAGATCTTCGCCGCAGCCAGGGGAATTGACTCGAAAACAATGACGCTTCAGTATCTGGATACCCTGAAGGCCCTCGGAGCCTCACCATCCACGAAGTACATCTTCCCCATGGAGTTCTCCCAGATATTTGCGGAGATTCCCGGCGAATACATCAAGGAAGCGACCGAGGAAACGAAATAGTGAAGCTGTGGGGAATGAGCTCCTTCCCTTCTTTCGAGGAGGCATTTTAGGCGCTGCCGGCTAGCCGGTTCGTGCTTCGGGAAAACACACGCAAGGCTTGCGCCAACCATACGCTGAACACTACACAAGGAACGCGTGTTCCACGGCTTTGACTTTCGTTCCGCCTAGGACAGCGCTACCCTTCTGCTCCCTGCCGGGGTCAACCCCAGTTCCTTCCTGACATAGGCCTCGTCGAAAATCTCATTCAGGGGGCGGGCCGTCTTGTCCGAGTACACCTCGTCAGCGTACCACTTGGAGCCGAACTGGACCATGGTGAGGAGAATGGGGACGACGTCGGCTCCCTTCTCCGTCAACTCCCAGCGGACGTATCCCCTCCTGGTTTCCGCCCGTACGATGAACCCCGCAGCCTCAAGCTCCTTCAGCCTCTTCGTCAAGCCGCTTCGGCAGCCCGGGCATGGCCCTGAGCATGTCGTTGTACCGCTGGGCACGAAAGAGCGCGATGGATGTGAGGACGAGAAGCACCCATTCACGCCCCAGTACCTTTAGGCTGGCCTGAACGGGGCACGAAAGGAACTCCACCTTCATCGGGGCGGGATGAAAGCGGAACTTCCTAGCTTCCAATTCTGGACTACCTTCGTTCCCTTCCTAGATTATATGCCTATCACGTCGTAGGGGGATGCAGTCATGGTCCAGAGGTACAGGTCGGTGAGCCGCCAGTTCTTCATCCGGGCGGCCCCGCAGAAGGTGTTCGCGGCAGTCTCCGACCCGAAGCAGTTGGTCAAATGGGCTTCCGACACCGCCACGGTCTCGCTGAGGAAGGGGGGGAGCTACACCCTCGGGTTCGATGGCGGCCGCTGGGTCCACAGCGGAAAGGTTCTGCAGTATGTCCCGGGGGTCAAGGTGACATACTCCTGGGAGTGGCCGGGAGGGAACCTTCACGGCACGAAGTTGACGTGGAAAGTCAAACCCATGAAAGGAGGAACCTTGCTCAAGGTGGATCATTCCGGGTTCCCAAGGAGCGAAAAGTGGACGGACCTATACGGGATCACCGAATGGGGCTGGACCTACTATGGGATGAACCTGAAATCGGTGATGGAGACCGGCCACGATTTGAGATCGAGCGACGACGGATAGTCAAAGAACAATCTGTTCATCCATCAGAGCCATTTTTCTCTGCCATGCAGCCTGAAGCAAACGCGTGGGCGCGCTCGCCTTGTAACTTTGGGAGTCCCCTATCTTCCCGTCCCAATTGCAAAACAATCGGACAGAACCAACCCATCCAGCCAAACAGAGTCTTTCTGAGCTTCATTTCCGCCCCCGGCGGGGCCCGGACCCATTATGGGTTCGATTCTATTACATGCGTATGGTGGGTAATTACTCCGGAAGTGGTATAGGCCCACTTCCGCTTGCCCCATTGTTGCAGCTCTCGAACCGTTCAATCCTATTGAGGAGTTCCTACTACCACTCTGGCAAGAGTATCAGGCGTGAACTGTCTGCCATTGCACGCGGCAATGACGTAACGCGCACCCCCAACCCTGGAGTAGCTGTCACGAAGAACGAAGAACAGAAGAGGCATGTCATCCGAGCTTCTGGAAACGCGAACGGTACTTTCCAAGGAGGCTCCTTTGCCAACTGTGAGACTTCCCTTCGCATCGAAAGTGCAAAGAGCAGAGCTTCTTGGCTTTACCGACTTTCTTGCCTTGGTTTTCCCCCTTTTCTTCAGTGTGTAATATGCACTCAAAGCAGTAACGCCCAACTTCTTGGCTATGTCCCTGTAATTCATGCCTGATTCTGCAAGCCTCATCGCCTCCGCTTCCTGAACGGGTGTAATTTCTGCCTCTAGGGCCTCGTCTATCAGATGATTTGTGTCTCCACCGAAGCCAGCGATCCAAAAGGAGTAGTCGCTCTTTCCATTGTCATTGAGTCTGCCTTTGAGTGAATCTTCTGAGCCAAAAGCAGAAAGCATGAACTGGTAAGTAGGAAGCGCTAGTTTAGGTTCTGCTAAGCGCCTTGCTGACTGTGAAGCACTTGCCTTTTCATTTAGCATGTATATTGGTGTTCCCTGTGCTTTCCCTATCTGATGAAATCCCAGAGCGTTCCTCTGCCTTTCCAGTTCTTCCGCTGCGGTTGTGATTACTCTCTCGCTTCTGGAAGTCCCATGGCCTGAGCGGACCCGCCGCTGTGGAGGTCTCATCGTTTGCTCACTAGGCTGCCAACATACCGAACCCCACGGCTACCAGCGCGCCAACTGCGAGATCTGTATCAAGTTGCCGCAAGTGTCCTTCAGCTTGGTGATTGTCGAGCCAGTTACTTGGGTTGGAGGCATCACGAACTCCGCCCCCCGGGCCTTGATCTGTTCGTAGTCGCCCTTCACGTCGTCGGTGAAGAACATGATAGCGGGCTGACCCTGCTGAAACATCGCCTCCTGGTAGGCCTTGGCAGCTGGGTTGTCGTTGAGCGCCAACTGCAGCTCGATGCCTTCCGGGTCATCGGGCGATGCCACCGTTAGCCAGCGATATGGCCCGTTGCTGACGTCTGTCTTCTTGGCAAAGCCCAGCACTTTGGTGTAGAATTGCAATGCCTTCTCTTGGTCGTCCACGTAGACGCTTGTCACTTTGATCCTCATTGGTGTGCTCTCCGGGTCGTCTTTGCGTTTGTGCCTCTCGGAGGAGACATTTGGGTACTTGAACTCTCGCCTAGTAGGCCCCGTAGCCCAAGCTCCAGTGGACCGGACCTTTCGTCAAGACTGGAAATAGAGCGGGAAGTGCTCACATCATCGAAGGCCGCTCCGGGGTTCAGCTCATGCCATCGCCCAGTTGAGACCTCTGGGCGTGGGCTGGGAAACGCAGCCGCGTGATATTGCCGGTCCTGATGGACCTTCCAGACCGCAGCGCCGCGCTGTTCATGGCGTTACCCATCCCGAGTCCCACTTTACCCTAATTGGTCCTCCTGTGGCCGTCCTTTTGTAATAAGACGTTGTGGTGCAACAGCCTAAGTGTAATCTCTCGCACCTTCAACGGCCACACGCGAGGTGGAAAGGTCACAGTGTGCATTATCCCAGGTAGTCGGGAATCCGGTGTCTGAGGCGGTGCGGGGATCTACTGTTCTGAGATCTTTCCCCGATCTCCCCTTACCACCGCGAAGAAGAACAGCAGTAGGATTACGAAGTCTAGGAGTGCCGTTATGGCACCCTCGGCATTTTCACTTAGTGGGAAAACAAAGAAGTCCAGTTGCGTGACCACAACCTCCACAGCAAACAATCCGAACGCCGCTGACACCAAAAGCATTCTGTTGAGGTGGGTCCGTCGATAGGCCGAGAGGGAGAGCGCCAGGAGGACGAGCGAGAACGCCCCAATTGCGAAGTTCAGGAACTCCTCCGTATCGAAATCTTGGTCGAAGCTGACCACCAAGGGAGCTACCGCAGAAAGAAAATGAATCACTTCTTGCCCCCTCCATCTTCCTTAACGGAATATGAGATAAAAATGTCCGCAAGCCTGCTGGACCATCTCTCCCAGGATGATGGATGATAGTTCCTGATGAAGGTGGCTATCTCAAGGGGACTGCTTTCTTTCAGGCGATAGATCATGCTTCTCCCCCTCTGCTCCCCGCGCACAATGCCAAGCTCGGCCAGGCGCCTTAGATGCCAGGAAACTGTCGGCTGGGAAACCCCCACAGCATGAGCGAGTTCTTCCTGACTGGAGCCGGGCTTCTCCACAATCGCAAGGAGCAATTCCCTCGGAGTGTCCAGCGTGAGGACAGACAGAACGTCTCTTTGCTTTTCCCCGAAAAGCGTTGACGGATAGAAGAACCTGTAGAATCCCCGCCTCGTTGAAGTGACCTTGCCATCTCTCTCCAGCCTGTGTATGTGATACTGGACGTCGCCCATGGCAAGCCCGAGTTCTCTGCACACCCTCCTGAGATGTGTTCCAGGGTGAGAGGTGATGTAGGCGAGAATCTTTTGACGTGTCGTCTCAGTTGCCCCCATCGGCTCAGCGTCGGAGAATGTCGAGAATCGATTCGTATTGCCGTCGGACCCCTGCACGGACGTAGCGAAGACCCAATGAGGCCCGACGCGCAACATTGAGAGTTCTTCCCGATGTGGTTTAAGGATGTCCCGGGATCAGAACCTACTAACCTCACGAAAGTAGTGCCCTTTACGGGACGACTGCCTAAATCGATGTGGGACAACTGCACAACCTTCTGGAAACATGGAGCCGTGCTCTCCACTTGGCGAGGAAAATCGACAAGCCTATGACTTCACTATGACGGTTCCCTTCATCCACGAGTGGTAACTACAATGATACGCGTAGCTCCCCGGGGTGGTGAAGGTGAAGCCATAGGTGTCGCCAGGATTGAGGTTCCCTGAGCTGAAACTTCCATCATTCGCCGTCACAGTGTGAGGGGAAGTATCGTCGTTGTTCCAAACGACCGTGTTGTTGATCCCGATCACGACTGTAATGGTTGATGGATTGAAGCCGGGTGAGCTCGGGTTGCCCGCTGCCCCCTTCATGTCCACTTTGACCGACTGAGTGGCAACTGTAGAAACAGTTGTGTTCTCGGTGATCTCCGAGGTGGCTGTGTATGCTTCGTTGGGCAACACAATCAGGTAACCGAACATTCCCAGCGCCACGTGATAGATGCAGAAGTACTCGAATATCCCGGCGTACTTAGCAATAAAGGAGCCCGTACCTGTTACGTTTCCAGGAGTACCATAGATCTTAACCCCTGGCGAGTTGTTTGTGGCTGGTGTGGTGAACAGCGTCTCGTTCTTCAGGTAGTCCCGAGTTCCAGGCACTGTTCCGTTGATTTGGAAGTCATAGGGAGATTCGAGGGTAAACGTATGCGCATCTGTGTCATTCGCAATGAAGGTGATGGAGACGTTGTCGCCTTGATTGACCACAATCGTAGACTCGAAGAACCTATCCTGACCTGCGTTCTCAGTGTTGGACCATTCGATTCGTATGTTTCGCGTCTGGGGTGACTGGTTAACCTCGGGGAGCGATGAAATCTTTGAACTAAGGAGGGAATTGTTGCGGACGAGCTGACTGACTTCGCTTTGGAGGGTCTGAATCTCGGACGAAAGAGTGTTGTTTGAACCGTTGGGAAGCGCGTCGAAGTATCCAATGGCCGCCATTGCCAAGATAATGACGAATGCGACACCGATTAACTGAGAAGAACTCATCGCCGCCCTGTTAGAGATATGCGTGATTCTCCCGCTCAAATGTTCACGCTATATGGTTATCCTCCCGACGGTGAACTGCCGTCAGATAGACACTTGCACCACAATGTCAATTATATTCTCAAAACGAGCAAAGTCGGGATTGGTCGTATTCAGTCTTGGGGACGTGTTCGGGTACTTGGCACTCACCTTCGTCACCGCAAGCACCATCCTTATCGCAAGGAAGAATCTGCTGATCAGGAAACGTTTACTCAGGGGCCCATTAAGCCCAAAGCGTCATCTAAGGAGGCGTCGGATTCGGGGTCGGCTCCTCTATTTGACGAATCTCGGGCTCTTGAGGAGAGCTCACGCTGTCATGGCTCTGCTGGGTGGTTTCTTTCTCGTGCTTCACGTTGCCTACCTCATCTCCTATCCGGTCAACGACGCGATAGTCCTAGGCTACGTCGCTGGCGCAGTCGCACTATTCATCGGGCTCACGGGCACTTCCTATCTTCAGAAGTTTAGGGAAGCTCGATTCTTTCATGGGTCCATTGCGCTTGCTGCGATTGCTCTTATGGCAACACATGCGATTGGATCTGGTTTCAACCTGCCAATCTGGATGTCCGTGGTTGCACTTCTCGCCACGGCCTCCGTTGCGTTCGCAGCAGCAGTTCGTAACGTCTGGAAGATGCTGTGATAGGGGGGTCAGAGCATAAACAGGAGGGAGTTCATCCGGAGAATGATTGTCACGTCATCTCTGATTGTGGCGGGTTCTACGGCTTTGTTCGAACTATTTTCTCGAGCCGATTCGCAAAACCAAGCCTACCAGCTGCCCGTTACTCAAGGTCCCTCCAGTTCTTCAAGCACGCAGACCTCGCAGGTCTTGGCGCCGCCCGGTTACGTCTTGATCGGTCCATCCAGCAGCTTGGTTGGCAGAACCTCGGCGTATTTCATGCACCCCACCCAGGGAAGTTCGATTCTGGTGATGGTCAATGGGACCTGGAAGGCGTTTAGCTCTACATGTACGCACCTCCCTTGTACCGTCCAGTATGGCGGGGGACCGGCCATCACTTGTCCTTGCCACGGCGCTACGTTCAGTACCAACAATGGGAGCGTGTTGGGCGGCCCCGCGCCGGTGGCGCTTCCAGAGTACGGCGTCCTGATACTAGATGGGGATCTTTACGTCAGCGAATCGGTAACTAATTGAGAATCTAGCTCTGGGCGCCACGCTTGTGAGAATGCAACACGATGTCGGTCACGGTGCTTCTGACCCCCTTGATCTTCATTATTCTGTTCACCAGGATTAGCTAGAAGCGCGCTATGCTGACTCGGCGGGTCCATTCTGAACTTATTCTCTGCGGGCCCGACGGGACCCGGACCGAAAACGGTTCTAGAATTGGTATCACGGGTTCGTTCCTCCATGGGCTCGAACCCGTTTGCGCTTATGATTCGGAGCATCGTCGAAGACTCGGTATGGTCAGGTTGTCTCGACGTCATTGCTAGGGCCATTCCTCGGTATCAGTGGCCATCTACATTGCCAGTCCTAGTAGCACAGACATCGCTCCAAGGGAGGGAAAACCCGTAGCCGACGCGTAGAAGGAGCGCCTCTAGGCCCTACCGCGCGCGCAGTATGGGTTCCAATCAAGCTAGGACATATTCAGCTTGATATGAACCGGCGATAATGGCGGTGCTGGACACATCCACGTTACGTTGAGACGAAGTGGTCACAAGCGCATCCCTTCGTGCTACAACCGTCCTTCGACAAACGGTCCCTTCCGGCATGTGACGACCGGGGATGCCCGCAACGAGAGCAGACGTCTGCGCTGTATGCCACGAATCTGATACAGAAATAATCCCTGCTTTCAGCCTTTTCTCTGTTGTGCCTCCTTGACTGGCGCTCGCCGCCATCTGACCTTGTCTGAAAGACATAACTACGTCGCCACGATTTTGTCTCGAAGTTGTCTGAGTACGACGCAGAAGAGGAGAAACTGAGGAAGTTGTACGACCAGGCGCGCACACAAGGAAACAAGAAGAAGAAAAAGGAGTACAGGGACAAAATTGCAGAACTGAACCGAATCCGCAAGACTGCTCAGCAAGAAAGCAACAGGTCGAAAAGCTGAGGTCTTTGCATCGTTTCTATGTCAATTGATGTCCGAGACAGGTGGTCTCGATGCGTCCGATCCTCATCTCAAGGTAATCTCAACGGTCTGTGAACAAGTTGTAGTGAAAGAATGCTCGCGGAGTGAGAGGAGAGATACCCTTCCAGAGGGTTCGAACCTCTGTTGGGACAGGGATAGTTATCGACGGAGTTCTTGCAGAGCCTCTCTCGTGGATTGGGCCCCTTTCTTAGGAACGGCAATCTCGGCCTCCGACTTCTTACAGGCGCACTCATCAGATGAAAGCGCGTCAATCAACTCCTAGATCATCCCAACCACGATGAGGACCTCTCTGACATTGACAACAATTGACAACGCCAGAAGAACGGCAGGGTCCTGAGACCGACACCATATATACTCACCAAGGAACCTAAGCAACAATGACATTCGCACGTAGGAAAAAGTGGGCAGTAATTCGCAAGCGCAGACACGCCTCTCACCAACACGCCCTAGAACAGCGTGCGACCCGTCCATCGTAAGCCGCCCAAGCTACCCGAACCATAAGGGCCCCAGCGTAGCCGCATGGCATAATGCGCACAGATCGTCAGTGGAAGGTTCGAATCCTGGCCAGCTTGCGGGCACTGGAGGTTACGAACCGACGCCGTTCAGAATCCGACCTTCTTTTCGAGCACTTGTACATATTCTCTGTAAGACGCATTCAATCTGGACATCTCCTCCATTAGGCGCTCAAGAAGAACGACCTTCTCTCCCATCTCCTTTCGAGCTGTCTCACTAGACGTGTCTCGTCCTGCTTGATCGTTGTGTTTCTGGACAAAATCATCGAGCATCGCGAAGGCCTTGTCAACATTCGTCTGTCTTGTTTCTACTTCATGCTTCAACCTCGCGAATTCCTCTGCCTTCAACATGCCTTGATCACGCCCCCCAGTTGGCCCAAGACCCAAGAGCCCTCATGATTCTCATCGCCGAAAGGCGTGAAGAGCCTCTTTCATGGCCTGTGTTCTTGCTTTGAGAGTCACGATCCCTTCCTCCAGCTTCCTGCATGCCTCGTTTGCCGATGAAAGCGTGGCGTCTAGTTCATTGATCTTGTTTGGAGCGCTGTCGAGGTCTTCCGAGATCTGACCGAGGGGAGTGTAGTCAAGCCTGCGAGGCATACTGGCGAAAAGCTCCCTCTGCAAGCTGTTGATCTCGCTAAGCTTCTTCTCATTGATAGCGGCGAGCCATTGCACCTCCCTGGCCGCCCGTAGGGTCTCGTACAGCTGGTTCTGAAGCACAACATAGGCCTCCCAGTACCGCTGATAGGACTGGCTGAATGAGTCGAATATCTCCTCCAGTCCACTCCGGTCGGCGTTCCTCTCATTGTTCAATGTGAAGCAGCGCCCCTCTGGCGAACTATAGCCTTTGCCATCCTTAATAGTGAGCAACCACGGAGAAGACCGTGAACCAGACCCAAAATGAGCAATGCGTGATTCACAGAATAAGACTCACGCAAGACGAAACGAGCAGCCGTCTCATCTGCCCGGTTTGCGTACAGATGGGTAATCAAGAGCAGCTCCAAAGGCGTTCAAGGCGACGTTGAGCCCCTTGACAGAACTTCTTCCGCAACGCCATCCGCCGCCCGCGACTTGTCCCCGTTGCGGAGGGCTGGGCCGTCTGTACCGGACCCCAGCTGGGCGGATGTGCGAAGACTGCGTGAGGAGAATGGATTCGGCTGGCCTGGGTTTTCGGTAGGTGGGGGAAACGTCCCACGAAACGAGCTATTCGAGGCTACTCAGGCAGGAGAGGACACATGGAAGATGCCCCAGGTGTGGGAAGAGTCTCATCTTAACAGACGGGCCCGGAGGGGAGCTCTGTTGCGGCAACTGTGGGATGGTGCTGAAGGACAAAATCGTCGAAACAGGGCCTGAGTGGAGACAATTCTCTGAGGATGGGAAGGAGAGCCGCAGCAGGACCGGAATCCCCACCTCTATCGCGCAGCACGACATGGGGCTTGCCACTGTGATAGGGGCCTCCAACAGGGACGCATCAGGAAGGTCTCTTTCTGGGTCAATGAAATCCACGGTGGAGAGACTGAGGACTTGGGATCGGAGGAGCCAGGTCCACGAATCCGCGGACAGGAACCTAAGACAAGCATTTTCCGAGTTGAGGAGGCTCTCAGACAAGCTCGTCGTCTCAGAGGCGGTTACTGAAAGGGCGGCCTATTTCTACCGGAAAGCCTTCGAAAGGGGCCTGGTCAGAGGGAGGTCAATCAGCTCGATCATCGGCGCGTCACTGTATGCGGCCTGCCGTGATGGGCAGATACCCAGGTCTCTGAAGGATGTCGCTGCGGTCAGCAATGTCAAGAAGAAGGATCTCGCGCGGTCCTACAGGATGCTCTATAGGGAAATGGAGTTCACAATGCCGGTTGCCGACCCTGTACGGTGCGTATCTGGCATAGCTTCCCGGGCAGGGATGGCTGAAAAGACGCAGAGGAGGGCGTGCGAGATACTGAGAATGGCGCAGGCTGCCAGGATATCCGCAGGCAAGGACCCGATGGGGCTGGCGGCTTCGGCGCTCTATGTGGCGTGCACTCTGGAGGGAGAACAGAAGACGCAGAAGGATGTCGCGGAGGCTGCGAGGGTGACTGAGGTCACTATCAGGAACAGATACAAGAGTCTCAGACAGGCTCTCGGCATTTGAGTGCGGTCACGCGGCAGTCGTGTGAATATGAAAAGAAGGAATGGTTGACCCTTCTTGGATCAACCTGCATCGTCACTGCAACGCATCTGACCGACTAGTCGCCAGTCTTCCCAGAAGACTCTGAGGTAGGTGCCGCCGGCGTGTCCGAATTCTGCACGACCTGCCCGGTAGCAAACCTATCTGAGACTTGGGTGACCTTTATCCTTACGTTCTGGCCCTGCTTTGTTCCAGGTACAAAGACGACAAATCCTTCTATCCTGGTAAGGCCATCACCCCGTCTGCTGACTTCGGAGATACTGACGTTGTACTCCTTGCCTACTTCAACTGGTTTGTTGAAGGAACCGGAGCGACTTCTGTATCCCCCACGGCTGCCATATCCTCCTCGCTGTCCGAAACTCGTTTTTTCTCACACATCCTACCGTTGTTCCATCTAGGTAGAAAATGCGCTCGCAACGACCTAGTTAAAGGGTCGCGATCGCCGCAGTGAAAGTAGTTGCACGCGGCACTGGTCGGGATGGTCAGGTTGACTTTTTCTTACTGGGCTTACCATTCTTGACAATCAGCGATGCTAGCCACTCCGTATAGGAATCTGTTGGCAGGTGGGCCTTCTCGCCTTTAGGTGATTCTCTCAACAGGTCCCAGTGACCAGGGGGATGATTTAAGGACTGGAGTGAGATCACCTGCTTACATTCAACAAGCTCTGAGAGCCCGCGCCTCCCTTGAAGGTCGAGTTACGAGAATTCCGGGTCAATTTGAGAGCTGTCACACTCTATACGCATGATGTTCAGCTAGGTGGTTCTCTCACGAGAGATTAAGATTCGAACAGTGAATTAGAGGCACATTAGAGCCGAATCAAAACTAAACCAGACTCGGCTTTGGCTTGGCCTCGGATTTGCACGGAAAACCATGTGGGTCAGGGCGACCTCATTTCTATACAGCCCAGAATGAACCTCCATTTGACTGGCTGGGTTTGACTTTGGCTGAATTATCGGCAATCAAGTTCTTATGCATAAGGTCCGGAAGGCTGTCGCGCTGTTGTGGTTACACTCGGGCAGGAGCGAATTCTGTTGCGAGCTAAGAAAGGATGTGGGATTCCGCCATTGAGCGTTGTCTGGCGTCCTCTTTTCGTGGTCCTAGCACTGTTCCTCCTTGCTGTCTCAGCAGCGCAGACTTTTGCTTTTTCGAATGGTCAACCCCCAGCAGTAGTGATTGGACAAGCAAATCTTGCAGGACACTCACCGGCCACTTCGCAGAATGGCCTTGACGGGCCGGTCAGCGTTGCGTTTGACTCACAGGGCAACATGTGGGTTTCCGATACCCACAACTGTAGGGTTCTGGAGTTCAAACCTCCATTCTCCGATGGCATGAACGCATCAATCGTTCTCGGCCAAGACGACTTCACTACTAGCTTGTGCGTCGTATCCCAAAGTGGATTCTCTTCGGGTGGAGGAGACGGGCCAGGCAGACTGGCTTTCGACCAGGGAGGAGACATATGGGTTGGTGACATAGATAGAGTCCTCGAATTCAAGCCTCCGTTCGCTACCGGAATGTCTGCATCTGTAATACTTGGACAGAAGAACTTCACCGCACTCGATCCTAGAATCTCCAGAAGCACGATTGGTTCCTTCGCATATCCTTCGTTTGATGATTCAGGAGACCTCTGGGTCTTGGACTCCGGCGACAACCGAGTCCTTGAGTTCAAGCCTCCGTTTAGCAGCGGAATGAACAGTTCGTTGGTAATCGGACAGCAAACATTCACGAGTGACGGAGTTGCTCTTTCACGGAATGGATTGGACTCTTCCCATGGAGACCTCGCCGTGGATCCTACAGGCAATGTATGGGTGGGAGATAACAACAACAATAGAATCCTAGAATTCAGTCCCCCGTTTGGTGACGGAATGAATGCGTCTCTTGTGATAGGTCAGAAAGACTTCGTAACGGGCGCCCAGGAACCATGCGAAGGATGCGCCTACGGCTTTTCCGTCGATTTTGATCATAGTGGAAACCTTTGGACGATATTCCTCGACAGAGTCCTGGAATTGAAACCCCCCTTCATGTCCGGCATGAACTCCTCGCAGGCATCAGTGGAGATTGGCCAGAAGAACTTCACCAGCTTATTCGCTCCGATTTCGCAGGGTGGCCTCAATGTTCCGGACGGAGTCGCTTTCGATCCTTCGGGCAACATTTGGGTAGCGGATGGGGGCGACAACAGAGTTCTAGAGTTCGCCTGCGGCGGATCCTGCCCCGTATCAGCTTCGACCACCACAAGCGGGCAGGCAGTCGCACCCCCACTGCCATTGCCTTTAGTTGTGATTCCTGTATTGGTTGCGGTTGCTGTTGTCGTATATCTTCTCTCTTTCGGTCGGAATCGAAGGAGGCAGCCAGCGGAAGCTGGCGGACAGGAATCCCGAGTTCTTGGCGTGACCTGCTTCTTGTAACCAGTCTGGGCCAAGACTCGGCGCAAGGCCCAGGATGTGACCTTGAGCCATATCTAGGCGGGATCAGGTTTGGCCTGCTTCTGAGGATGGATTTGCACGGCAAACCGTGCGGGTCCGGCCGACCCCATTACCCCCTTATCGGAACTTACTGCATTTCCCCTAGGGCTTTCTGGTTGAGATAGTATCTTCCGTTGACTTCCATGAATACTCTGGTCTTGCCCTGACGGCGCTTCATGATTCTTACGAAGAGTCTTGACAAGCCCAGCTCATCCGCGGTCAAGGCTGTCTCTGGACTGATCGCCCCCTTCTCCTGGAACGTCCTGATAATCTGCCTCATTCTTGGCCCGCCGAAGCCTTCCAGTTCAAGCGCCTGTTGTTCTGGGGGGAGCCCGGGTCCGGGTTGCGTAATCGCGGAAGGCGCGGACTCTTGAGCAGGTCCGGCGAACCCGGTTTGAGGTTGTTGCTTCTCAAGACTGGAGGATGGCGCCACCACGCCAGCCTCAGGACTTTGTGGTCCTGCGGGTGCGTTCTCGCCCCCACCTCCCTGTGTCCCGGGTCCATTCCGGGACAGTCTCGCTGTGTACTCGGTCTTCTTCTTGACCTTGACCGTTACGGGAGTTGGTGTGACGTACCCCTGTGCCGTGACC
>Ga0187777_10001700_pt1 | contig 14222 bp, 8 predicted proteins | sample 1015_Q2_SP5_10_M_FD_132416 | JGI IMG/M metagenome (GOLD analysis project Ga0187777, IMG submission 132416) | Tropical peat soil microbial communities from peatlands in Department of Meta, Colombia - 1015_Q2_SP5_10_MG | ecosystem: Environmental > Terrestrial > Soil > Wetlands > Peat | place...
AATCGGCAGTTCATCAATGCCTCGCCCACCACGTTGTCTGTCTTAAAGAGTGTCGGAGACATTCTGGTCGATCTTCATGGCCCGCACGATCACCAGTCGCTATTCTCACCGGACAAGCAGTTGCGCCTGCTAGATTCCTTTGCGAGAGCGGAAGAGCAACTCGATGAATACCAGAAACACTTTCGGGAATTACAGACTCTTAAGGCTGAGCACGCGGCACTCAACACCGCCGAAACCGCGCGAGAGCAGGAACTCGATCTCCTGCGTCATCAGACTACCGAAATTAACTCGGCGAATCTGGTCGACGGCGAAGAAGAAGAAATCGAAAAACGTTACAGGCTTTCCAGCAGCAGCAAACGATTGGTCGAGCTGGCAAGTTCGACAGCAAACAAACTATCGGAAGCCGACGACTCGGTTCTCGCTCAACTCGCGGAGACGCAACGCCTGCTTCGCGAGTTGGAGAAGATCGATATCTCGGCAGCTCCGCTCGTGTCGGAGCATGCTACCGCTGTGGTACAGCTTTCCGAGATCGCGCGGTCGCTATCCGAGTATGCCGAAAAACTCAACCTCGATCCCGAGCAACTCGCTGCTCTCGAGCAACGGGTTTCGCTTTTCGAGAGCTTGAAACGCAAATACGGCGGATCGATCGCTGAGGTCATCGCGTTCGGCGACCGTGCCGCGGAACGAATGCGGAAGATCGAAGGCCGCGATGAGGAACTCGAGCGGCTCAGCAATGAAATCGAAAGAGTTCGAGGACAGATGGATCGGGCGGGCGAAGCATTGCGAAAGTTACGTGCGAAAGCCGCGCCGAAGCTTTCTGAAACGATCCGCAAAAACCTCCGCGATCTCGGGTTCAAGCAATCGGAATTTGAAGCAAAGCTCGGCGCGCTCGAAGAACCAGGTGCGAGCGGCTTTGACACGATCGAGCTTCTTTTCTCGGCGAATCCTGGCGAGCCTTCGAAACCCTTGCGTGTGATTGCTTCGAGCGGCGAAATCTCGCGCTTGATGCTGGCGATCAAATCCGCATTGGCGGCGCACGACGATATTCCTCTTCTGATCTTTGACGAGATCGACACCAATGTCGGCGGCGAGATCGCGCACGCGGTTGGCGCGAAGATGCTGACGCTCGCCGGCGAGCATCAGCTCATTTGCATCACCCATCTGGCCCAAGTCGCGGCCCGCGCTTCCTCTCACTTTGTCGTCACAAAGGAAGTCTCGCGCGGTCGCACCTTTTCCAATTTGCGCGAAGTCAGCGGCAAAGCGCGCCAGGAAGAGATAGCGCGCATGCTCGGCGGAAAGAGCGAATCTGCCATGCAGCTCGCCGCGAGTTTGTTGAAAGGAAAGTAGACAGGATTTGCCAGATTTTCACGAAACCCAATCCTGCGAAATCCTGTTAATCCTGTCTAGTTATTTACCGACTGGGCCGAGTGGCAGAATGACTTTGCCGTAGAGTTCGTTCAGCACCTGAGCGAGACCGGTATAGATCGCGGAGAAACCACAGAAGATCCCTTCCCAGCCGGTGAACTGTTTGAAGCCGGCGCTCGCACCGGCGTAATCGCCGTAAGCCAGAAGGAAAAACAAAATTGTGAGCGAACCAAACACGATTTGCCCGGCAACGTGCAATCGCAGCGTGCCGATAAACATCACCAACGTAAACAATCCCCACATGAACAAATACGCCGCCATCGCTTTCTCATTCGACGCGGTGGCCCAGCCTAGTTTCGTCATCAGGATCATTGTGACGAGCGAAAGCCAAAAGAGGCCGTAGGAAATGAACGCGGTCGTCGCGAAAGTGTTGCCTTTTTTCCATTCCATGATTCCGGCAATGACTTGCGCGATTCCTCCGTAACAGATTCCCATCGCCAGAATCATCGCGTTAAGCTCGAAGAAGCCGGCATTGTGCAAATTCAGCAGCACTGTGGTCAGTCCGAAGCCGAGAAGACCAAGCGGAGCAGGATTGCCGGTGGTGTCACGTGTGTCGTTCATGTCCGCAGTGTGTCGAAGCGAAGATCGACAATGCAATCACAAATCCTTTCTTCACCACGAAGAGCACGAAGGACACGAAGACTGAATTCAACGTGCCAATAGAGCGTCGTTAGGCCTTCATCTTTGCGACAACACTCGCGAAATCCTTCGTGCCCTTCGTGTCCTTCGTGGTGTAAAACTGAGGACGTGCTGAATTACATCTGGCTCGCGCTGGTTTTGCTCGCGGTCGCGATCGGCGGCTGGAACGATCGTTTCAAGGACGTGACCAACGGCGCGCTTGACGGGGCGAAGACCGCAGTCACGATCGCGATTGGTTTGTGGGGAGTAATGGCGCTGTGGCTCGGCGTGATGCGATTGGCCGAACGGGCGGGATTGGTTCAGCGCATCGCTTACGGATTACGGCCGTTAATGCTCCGACTGTTCCCCGAAGTTCCACCGGATCATCCGGCAATGGGTTCAATGTTGATGAACATGGCGGCGAACATGCTCGGTCTCGGGAACGCCGCCACCCCGCTGGGATTACGGGCGATGCGTGACCTGGAGTCGTTGAATCCGCGCCCAAGTGTCGCTTCGAACGCGATGTGCACGTTTCTCGCGATCAACACCAGTTCGGTGCAACTGATTCCGGCAACAGCGATCGCCATCCTAGCTTCAGCGGGATCGACCAGGCCGACCGTGATCGTCGGCACGGCATTCTTCGCGACCCTGTGCGCGGCAACAGTCGCAGTTATCTCCGCGAAAGTATTCGAGCGGCTGGCGTTTTTTCAACCGAGGCGAGAAGTTCGCGCAAACAAGGAAACAAAGCCTGCATCAAAACGCGTGGTCTCAACCGCGGCGGAGGCATTCGACGATGAGACGCTTGCGACACCACCGCTTTCGCGACCGGCGCCATGGGGAATGGTCGGACTCGTATTGCTGGCCGTTTTCTTTCTGATGTTGTTCGCACGAATGGTGATGCCGGAAGTGTTTCGGCTTCCATTGCCAGCGGATCAAACGCTGCAAAATCCGTTCGCGCGAATGGTAAACGCGTTGTCGATCCTGGCCATCCCGTTTTTGCTGAGCTTTTTCCCGATTTATGCAGCCGCGCGCGGGATCAAGGTTTATGACGAATTCGTGGAAGGCGCCAAAGAGGCCTTCAACGTTATCATGCGGATCATTCCGTTCCTGGTGACGATGCTGGTGGCAATCGGGATGTTCAAAGGCGCGGGCGGGATCGATTTGCTCACGAAATTGCTCAGCCCCGTGCTCACCCCTTTACATTTTCCACCTGATCTATTGCCCCTCGCATTAATGCGGCCACTCAGCGGAAGCGGGACGCTTGCCTTGTTGACCGATATCGTGCACCGGCTTGGGCCGGATAATATCGTCAGCCTCACGGCTGCGACGATTTACGGCAGTACTGAAACCACGTTCTACGTAGCTGCGGTTTATTTCGGATCGGTCGGGATCAAGCAGACTCGCCACGCCATTCCGGCCGGACTCCTGGCCGACCTGACGGGTGTCGTCGCCTCGGTAATTATTTGCCGGGCCGTATTGTAAGTTCCTCCGGGACAGCAGGTTCTCCCGAAGGCGTTTGATTCGAACCTACGGGCTTGATATCATTTTTCCCTCGCTATTGAGCAAGCGAATTCCTTATCGTTCAAGTTTTTGCAGATGATCCAGCGTGACTATTTGATTATTGGGACCGGCGTCGGCGGAGCAAGCGCCTGCGAAGGCGTCCGCAAACATGATAAACGCGGCTCAATCACGATTGTCGGCGCGGAAATCATGCCCACTTATCATCGGTGGATGTTATCAAAGGATTTTTTGCGGGAAAAAACTCCGCCGTTAAAAAAATTGGGCTACTTCGACCAGCGCTGGTTCGATTCACACAAAGTGGAAACGCGTTTCGCGACGATCGTGAAACAATTCAATATTGAGCGCCGACTCGCGGTACTTGGCAACGGCGAAAGCATCGAGTTCAACAAAGCGTGTCTGGCAACAGGCAGCAGACCAGTGAGACCACCTGTCGCCGGGGTAAATCTCGGAAACGTCATTTATTTGAGGAGCGTCCGTGATGCGCTGGCGTTGAGAGAGATGGCCGACATTGAAAAGACCGTGATGGTGATCGGCGGCGGACTGCTGGCCTGCGAGGCGGCGGCCAGCCTGCGAATGATGAAATTGAAGGTCACCATGATGCATCGCAACGCGTATCTGCTGAACCGTTACCTCGATTCGCAGACGGGTCCGTGGTTAACAGAATATTATGCGAAGCACGGGGTCACGATGTTAGTCGGCGAGAGTTTGAACGGCTTCGAAGGGAAAACGGTATTACGAAATATTCAAACCAAGAGCGGTAACCGCGTTCCGGCGGGGTTGGCCGTGGTCTGCTGCGGCGCCGAACCAAACCTGGATCTTGTACGAAACACGCCGCTTTCCGGCCCACACGGTTCGCCGGTCACGGAATATCTGGAGACGGAAGAGAAGGGAATTTTCGCAGTGGGCGATCTCGCTTTTTATCCGGACCGAATAATGGGGGGCGTACGGCGTCAGACGCATTGGGAAAACGCGCGCGGGCAGGGTCTGGTCGCGGGCGCGAACATGACCGGCAAGAAACGGATTCGCTACGAGCAAGTCCCTTATTTTTGGACCGAGATGTTCGATCTTCAGTTACATTTCGTCGGTGATTTCAGTGTGCAGCCGACGCGGGTCGATCTACGGGGCGCTTACGCTAAGCGGAAATTCATAGCCCGCTATTATCAGGGCGATAAGCTGCGGGCGATTCTGCTTTGTAACCAGGCCGAACGTGAACTGGAGTTGGCCAAGAAGGAACTGCGGCACGCGTTAGGAAAATAGAGCGAAAATTGGGATCAATCCCCCTCCGTCGCCGGGGCACGAACCGTGCTGGTAGACTCGTCTTGATCCATGTTAACCCTCGCTGCTTTTGCCGTGGTCGTATGTACGATTTTTTTCTCCGTTTGGTGGATTTATTTGGGCAAATCTGACCAAGAATAACGCGTATGCTCGACCAGGAAGACCTGAAGTGGATCGCCTCGACCTCCACCGAGCTGAACTGGATTCTGCAACAGATTGCGCGGTACGGCGATCTCGCTCGCAGACATCGCGGCGAACACCATTACGTCGATTTACTCGGCGAACGTGCCGAACTCGCCTCCAAGACAGCACAGTCTCTTTTCGATCGCGTGACGTCGAAGATCCTGGACGGTGCCGCCAAGAAATCTGCGGCTGCAAGAAAAAGCGAGGCCGGTTTTACAGTCGTACCTCCGCCGATGTTGGACGAGAAACCCGTTCAAAGCCAGCGCGGCAGTGAAAAGAAGAACGGAAATGTCTCAAAGGAACACCTCGACACGGGTGCGACCGCGACAGCGGGTGGTAACGGCGTACCACCCGGGACCAGGCTCAAGAATCCACACGGCAATCGCGAATATATCTTGCTCGTCGAAGACGAACCGGATGTCGCGGACGTCGGTTCAGAAATGTTGGCCGAGGAAGGATACAAGGTGGTCATTGCGCACGACGGATTCGAGGCGCTCAAGATTTACAAACACATGGGCAAACAGATCGGCCTGGTGATTCTCGATTTCTTCCTGCCAGTTATCGACGGGGACGCGGTCTTTGACGAGCTCCGGTTGATCAATCCGCACGTGAGTGTTGTGTTGAGCAGCGGCTTCGCGGAACAAAGCACGATCGGGTCTATGCTGGCCCAGGGTCTTCGCGGTTTTATTCCAAAACCCTACTGTCGCGCCAAGCTCTTGGAACAAGTCCGCTCCACATTGGACGCCGGCCGGCAAGGGCACCGTTAACAGTCAAAATCGGCGAACGTCAGCGGCCATGAATCCCAACGTCATGGCATCAATTTAGCTTCTCGATACCCGACGCCCATGGCCCGCATTGACGCCTTCTTCAAATTGATGACGGAGCAAAAGGCCTCCGACCTTCATCTCTCGACCAACAACGCGCCAATGCTGCGCATCAACGGTGACTTGGTCCGGGTGGACTTTCCGCCCCTCAAGAATGACGAACTGAAAGCGATGGTCTATGAAATCGCGCCCGAGGGAAAGATCAAGGAGTTCGAAGAAAAACTCGACGTCGACTTCGGTTACGAGGTTCCAGACGTCATGCGCTACCGTGTTAATTTCTTCCAGCAGAAGTATGGCATCTCCGCTGCGTTTCGTTCCATTCCCTCTCAGGTTCTGACCGTCGATGATCTTGGCCTTCCGGCGGTCCTGAAACGATTTCCGATGTTGAAGAAGGGGCTGGTGCTGGTGACTGGTCCAACCGGTTCCGGCAAATCAACAACCCTCGCCGCGATGATAGATCACGCCAATCTGCATCGACACGATCACATCATCACCGTTGAAGATCCGATCGAATTTGTGCATCGCAGCCAAAACTCTCTCATCCAACACCGCGAGGTCGGCGTGCATACACGTTCCTTCGCCAATGCGTTGCGCGGAGCGCTGCGTGAGGATCCGGACATCATTCTGGTCGGCGAAATGCGCGATTTGGAAACAATCGAACTGGCGCTGACAGCCGCGGCGACCGGTCACCTTGTTTTTGGCACCCTTCACACATCCAACGCAGCCAAGTCGATTGATCGCGTGATCGATGTCTTTCCCACGAGCCAACAAAACCAAATCCGAACGACACTCGCAGAGTCACTCAAAGGAGTAATCGCGCAGAATTTGTTCAAACGGATCGACAAACCGGGTCGACTGGCGGCGCTTGAAATTCTTGTGGTCGATACCGCCATAGCCAACCTCGTGCGCGAAGGAAAAACCCACCAAATCCCCGGCATGATTCAGGTTGGAAAAAAGAAAGGCAATCAACCGCTCGACGACGCCATCATGGAGCAGTTGCGGCATGCTCGGATTTCTCCGGAAGAAGCCTACGACAAGTGCATCGACAAGAAAAAATTCCGCCAATTTCTTAAGGAAGCGCCGATCGACGGGGCTGAGGAATAAGATCTATATATGCGCACACCGGATCTCGACAAAATTCTGTCCGCGATGTTGAAAACTTATAACGGTATCTCCGATTTGAACTTTTCGGTCGGCCATCCGCTGCAGGTGGAAGACTTCGGCGAATTAAAGCCGGTGTTCGTTGATCCTCCGATTGAAGCGCTCACTCCTCATCAAACTGAACAGATCGCGCTTAGTCTGATGCAGGGTAACCGCCGCCTCATTTACGATTATCTCACTAGCGGCTCGTGCGATTCCAGCTATTCCCTCGGCGAAGAAGCTCGGTTCCGCGTAAATATTTTCCGGCAGCAGGGTCACTTTTCGGTGGTGCTCCGCAAACTGCAAAGCGAAGTGCCAACGATTAAGCAATTGGGGCTGCCGGAAATCTTTTATGAAATCGCGAAGGAAAAAACCGGCCTTGTGCTGGTCACCGGAGCGACCGGCAGCGGTAAGACCACTACCCTGGCGGCCATCCTGAACGAAATCAGCGAAACACAGCCAGTTCATGTCGTGACATTGGAAGATCCGATCGAATACGTTCATCCAAAAAAGAAGGCGACGTTCAATCAGCGCGAGCTTGGACACGACTTCAATAATTATCCGACGGGGTTGCGCGCCGCACTACGTCAGGCGCCAAAGGTCATTCTTGTCGGCGAAATGCGCGACCGCGCAACAGTCGAGATCGCCTTGATGGCGGCCGAGACTGGCCATTTGGTCTTAAGCACGCTGCACACTGTGGACGCCGGACAGTCAATAAATCGTATCCTCGGCTTATTTTCGCTGGGCGAAGAACAGCAGCTGCGGATCCGACTGGCCGATTCGCTTCGCTACATCGTCAGTCAACGGCTCGCCCCGAAAGTCGACAACGGGCGGCAGCTTCTCACCGAAATTATGGGCAATAATTTGCGAACTCGAGAAGCCGTCGCAATTGGCGAAGGCGAACACCGAAGCTTCTACGAAATCATCGAGTCGAGCTCGCCTTTCGGCTGGATGACATTCGACCAGTCAATTCTCAGGGCTTATGAAAACGGCTTTATCACCGAAGAAACCGCGCAACTCTTCGCCTCGCGAAAAGGCCGCATTACCCGTGGAATTGACTTAATCCAAAAGGCCCGCGGCGTCGACAGCGACCTCGAATCCGGTCTGCGCCTTGACGTTCCCGAAAACGCGTTCCGCTAATGTCCATGTCAGACCAAGAACACTCCGATTCGTCGTTTTTTGATGTTGGCGACAAGACCGCGCTGGTCTGCATCGATCATCAACAATATCAAAAGGTCGTCGTGCCGCAGCTGATCGACATGACCTACAAGGTGCACCTCGGTTTGTTCGAAGAGGATGTGCTGCTCAAACTCAAGACTTACAACTACGACTTGGTCGTGGTTTACGAGAATTTTAAAGGATCCGTTCTACAGACCAATCCGATCCTGGCGGAACTGTCTCGTCGGCCGGACGTCCAGCGGCGTGAGCATTTTGTTGTGTTGCTCAGTCAACGTTTGGCCACCAACGATGCCATGAGCGCGTTCGTGCACAGCGTCGATCAAATCATCAACATTACCGACCTGGCAAGCTTCACACCAGTGCTGCGTCGCGGCGTTACTCAGCATCATGAGCTTTACGATTCCTTCAAAGATATGCTCAAGAGCGTGCAGGCGCTCTGACGCCGTGGGCAACTCGTGGCCGCACAGTTGGCGATCAAGTTCTAACTCGCGTCGCGCGCGTACCAATCGACCTTACGGGTCACGTACATCACCACACCGAGGAGAATAAACAGCGCAATGGCGCCCATGAGCAGTGCGTAATCTTGTTGTCGCAGCGTTATGTAGAGAAACGTGTAAACACCCGCCAGACCAGCCCCGATCATCAACGTGCGAATGCCGCCACCGAGGAAATATCGGCAATACCAGGTGATGAGGATTGTCGATGCCGCGGTTGCGCTCAAATAGGCAAGACCAAAGCCGATGAATTCGGAGATTGAGAGCAAAAGCAGGTAAAAAAGACAGAGTGCCGCGCCGACCATCAGGTATTGGAAAGGGTGGATTTTTTGTCGCGCAGTCACCTCAAACAAAAAGAAGGTCGTGAACACGAGAACCAGGAACAGCACACCGTATTTGATTGAACGCTCGACGTAGCGATACGAATCGAGGACCGACAAAAACTGCGCGCCGAAAACCGACTGCGATACCGCCTGGGTTGTGAAGCGGTCGTTTCCCATCTGGCTTGTCCAGGATTGCGGATAACTACGACCGTAATAGGACACTTTCCATTTCGCGTCAAAACCGCTGTCCCGGACCGATCGCTCCGTCGGCAAAAATGCGCCGCGAAACGCCGGGTCCGGCCAGTTTGATTTCAGCGTCGCTTCGTTCTGCACCCCGAATGGCGCGAAGTAAATTCCTTCGCTGCCGTTGAAATCGATTGGAATTGAAAATTCTACCTGCGCGCTAATCGGTTTTTCATCAGCCAACATTGCCGTCGCGCCCGTGGTATAACCCGGAACTTGCGAGCCCGGCAGCAGCGGGCGTTTGATACCTCCCCAGTCGAGGACGAGCCCCTCGCGGGTCCCGCGGAGATCGTTCACCGCAATCGTGACCATCGCGTCTTTCCATTGCACATCCTTGGCGTCGATCTTGAATGCACCGAAATCGGGGACGGCGAATCTGCCGGAAAGTTTTACCTGCGCGCGGAACACAGCAGCGTCGTAAATCCCGCGGTGCAACATCTGAGTTTGAGCGTCCCCGGTAACGTTCAAAAACTCGGGAAGAAAATAGGCCCACGCATTCGCGGTCTCTTCGACTTCCTGTTTCTCAACCTTGCCGTCCTTGCCCGTTACCTCCTTTACCGTTTTGAATCGATACTGGTAGGGAATGATTAATACCGGCCCAATCACACATTGCTCCCTTCCCCACGACGAAGTGATGTCGGCGACGGCCTCGTTGCGCCGGTTCAAGCGGTCGGACAAGACGCCGTTGATCATTCCGAGTGGAATCAGAAGCAAAAGAATCAAAACGCCGACGCCAATAAGTTTGATAATCGTGCGGTAACGTTTTCCGAACGAGGGCTGCGATTTTGGCAGCGGGGGCGGAGCGACCGGTGGGGTTGTATCAGGCATACGGTGAAGGATTTAGTAAAGATACGGAGTCGAGGCGAAAATCTTTCAGCTGGCCAGAAAATTCTTGCGATCGGGCGAATTTTAATGAATCCAAGAAAGCTGGTGGCCGCATCTCAAGACAAACAACCCGAGGTTTTCCATGATCCAGGATTTCAAGTTTGCCTTCCGTCAGCTTCTCAAGTCACCAGGATTTACCGGCGTGGCCGTCGCCACCCTGGCTCTCGCAATCGGCATTAATTCCGCAATTTTTGCCCTGATTAATGGCGCCGTCCTGCGGCCGATGATCCCAGTGCGGCCGCAAGAAGTGGTCAACGTTTACAATTGCCGCCAGAACGCCAATCACGATTACCGCTCGTTCTCCTACAACGAGTTTCGCGAAATGCGTCAAAATCCCGGGGACCTTTTTTCCGATCTTGCTGTGCTCGAGTTTGCGGTGGCCGGTATCGGCCGGGATCAGGAGATGCGACGCAGCTTCGCGTTCCTAACGTCGGAAAATTATTTCTCGCTAATGGGCGTGCAGCCGTTTCGGGGCCGCTTTTACACGGCCGAGGAATGTAAACCGAACGCGGACATCCCGGTTGTGGTCGCAAGTTACGGATTTTGGAAGCGCCAGGGTGCTCGTCCGGATTTCGTGGGCACTAACCTGCAAATTAATGGCCAGCCATACACGGTCATCGGCATTTCGCCGAAAGGCTTTTGCGGCGCGAGTGCGATCATCGCGCCCGATGTCTGGATTCCCCTCGGCATGCGCGCACAACTTGGTTCGGCTTTCGGCGATTCGGAGACCACGCACGACCTGAACAATCCCAAAAACTACTGCTTTAACATGGTCGGACGTATGCGCTCCGGCCTGACCATCGAATCGGCCAAATCGCGTTTACCGGTCATTTCTCAACGATTCAACGCGATGCAGACGGACGCCGAGTTCCAGCGCGAAGTGCAGATTAAAGCGCCGTCCCGATTCGATTTGAGCACCTCACCCGAAGATGAGGGGCCAATCGCCTTAATTGGAACCATGCTGATGGCGATGGCTGGAGCCGTGTTGCTAATCGCATGCCTGAATCTCGCGAATATGTTGCTCGCCCGGGGCACATCCCGTTCAAAAGAGATTGCGGTTCGCCTTGCTGTCGGCGCTTCGCGTTGGCGGATTATTCGGCAATTGCTCGCCGAAGGATTGCTCCTGGCGATTTGCGGTGGCGTTGTCGGCCTGGTCCTGAGCGTTTGGTGCAACAACCTTCTACTGAATTCGTTCGCGGTGTTGCTCAACAACATTAATTTCTCGTTTATTGTCGATCTTAGACCCGACCTTTCCGTAATCACGGCGACTTTCCTATTTTGTCTGATCGCCACTTTGCTCTTCAGCCTCGGCCCGGCGTTAAAGGCAACAAAAGCGGATCTCGTGAACGACCTGAAACAACAGGTTGGGGAGCCGGCGCGGATCGGACGATTCAGCCGGTTTTTCGCACCCCGACACATTTCCGTCATGGCCCAGATCGCGCTGTCGCTCATGTTGCTTTTTGCAGCCGGATTATTTTTCCGCGGCGCGATGACAGCGGCCGGCTTGAACCCGGGATTTGTCGCCGCAGGCGATCTCGTTACGGAAATGGATTTCACTCTGGTCAAAAAGGACCCGGGCGAAGCGCGGCGTGAAGTTTTCAATATTATCCAGCGGGCTCACGAGTTGCCGGGCGTTAAAGCGGTCGGGGTGGGCACAATGCTCCCCTACGGAAATTTCACCAATAGCCGCCGGATCATGTCGACGAAATCGACCTTGTCTAACGATCCGAAGGCACCCGATCCCGGCGCGGGTGCGCTTTGGACCGCGACGACACCGGGCTATTTCGACTCGATTGGAGTTAAGGTCTTACGCGGTCGAGATTTTACCCAGGCGGAATGTGAAGATAAAGATGGGCGGCGAATCGGAATCATCGACGAGTTGATGGCTAAGAAACTATTTCCGAATGAAGATCCGATCGGCCAGCACGTTCGTTACACCATTCCTCCCAAAGACGGCTCGCCTAACGACATCGAGATTGTTGGGCTCGTAAACACGCACTATCATGACGTGCAGGAAGATACGAGAGCGATGGGGCGGCTGTTCGTTCCGTATGCGCAAGGATATATGGGAGACGGCTTCCTTCATTTGCGATTCAACACCCAGGATCGAAAATCAATTGCCGGCATGATGCCGACGGTGCGTTCCATGTTGCGCAATATCGACCCCGAACTGCCGATCGTTCACATGGCGCCCTATGTCGATCTTCTCGATGGGTGCGTTGGACTGTGGATCGTTAGGATGGGCGCGGTGTTGTTCGGTGCATTCGGTTGCGTCGCGCTCTTGCTCGCGGTGGTAGGTGTTTACGGTGTGAAAGCTTATGCAGTGGCTTGCCGCACCCGCGAGATTGGAATCCGAATGGCCCTTGGTGCGCATCGCAAGGACGTCTTCGCGTTAATCATGCGACAGGGGGCATTGCAAACCGCGCTCGCAGTCGGCGTAGGACTTTGCTTTTCGCTGGCTGCCGGCCGCTTGCTCGCCCAAATTCTCTACGGAGTGAGCCCGAGCGATCCATTCGCGCTAATCACTTCCAGTCTAATGCTTGCCGCGGCGGCGTTACTGGCCTGCTTTCTCCCCGCGCGCCGCGCAACCTACGTCAATCCAATCACGGCTCTTCGAACGGAATAAAAATTCCTCTTTCCCTCTTTTTTTATCCCTCATCCTTCAACCTTCATCCTTTAAAAGAGGTGGCTGGGGCCGGAATCGAACCGGCGACACGTGGATTTTCAGTCCACTGCTCTGCCAACTGAGCTACCCAGCCGTTGCGAGGAGGGTCACTATGCAACAATCCGTTTGGAGGGCAAGCGCTCCGCTCGCCTGCCGCTGTAGCGGCGGTCTCCGACCGTCGAGGTCCTCGGAGAACCGCACCCCAAATCAAGCGAGCAATATGGTGGCATTCGCGGTGAACAAGGCCTAACGAGAAAAAGATAACTCAGAGCTATCGCTGAAAAGCAATACGGCGGGAACGCGTGAGCGTAAAGACGCGAATCGCACCAGGGCAGCCGGGAGCCGAGACGCAGTCGAGGCTGTCGCGACAAACACCACGGACTGATTTCGCTATGGGGCGATTGAGTTCATCGCTGGTTAGGTCTAGCGATGGAGCCACGGTGCAAGGTCGAACCCGAGGATGACCTCCCACACACAGAACACGATTCCCATGATCGTATGCGTACGAATGCGCGTTGAGCGAAATCCAATGACTGCCACCGGAACGCAAGCGACCGAATATGCCCAGCCCAAAACGCCCAGTCCGACGATATAAGTCCAGCCTCCCTTTATACTCTAGTGTCTGTCATTGACGGAACGGATCTGCTCGGTCCTAGAACAAGACATGTAGGCCTAAAGTCCAATCATCCTAAAGCGGCAGACGGGACGAATCTCAAGCTCCTCAGTTTTCCCGGCAGAAAGAATTCAGGGAAAACAAACCTAACGAAGAAAAGACAGAAAGGATCTAAACGATGGCAATATCAAGAAGACAGAAGAGGGTAGCACGTCGGCAAGCACGTCGTTCTGCACGCCGAACGCGTCGCCGGGCGCGAAGAGTTGCGCGCAGGGTACGTCGCGCCGGGCGAGTTGTTGCTCGGAAGGCTCGCCGTACTGCACGCAGAGCGGCTCGCCGTGTGCGGCGCACAGGTCGGAGAATCGGGCGAGCGAAGCGGGCCGCCGCCCGTAGCGCAAATTCCGAATCCGCCCAAGCCGCGTAAATTCAAGCGTTTTTGATGTCCTCGGGCAAGTGAGCCCGAGGACATCCGGTAACTGCACAAGCCTGATCGGACGGCTTTGGCGGCCTAACGCATTATCGTTAGGCAAGCTTCGTTCTGTCTATAGGACAAATCAATGAATCCGATTCCACAACCAAGCCCCAGATCCAACCAGCGACCCTCATCAAACCTGTTGGAGGTTTTAATTCGAGGCGCCTTGCTTCTCGCCCTGGCCATCTTGTGCTACCGAGCTTTTTCGCCCTTCTTGCCGCTGATGGCCTGGTCGATCGTCTTGGCGGTTACAATATACCCGTTGCATCAACGGCTCGCCCGGGCAGTGGGTAGAAGGCAATGGCTCGCTTCCACCGTTTTGGTTATCGTTGGTTTTCTGCTGATCATTGCCCCGACAGCAT
>Ga0187777_10001701_pt1 | contig 14221 bp, 14 predicted proteins | sample 1015_Q2_SP5_10_M_FD_132416 | JGI IMG/M metagenome (GOLD analysis project Ga0187777, IMG submission 132416) | Tropical peat soil microbial communities from peatlands in Department of Meta, Colombia - 1015_Q2_SP5_10_MG | ecosystem: Environmental > Terrestrial > Soil > Wetlands > Peat | place...
TCGACCAGCTTGTCGTCGCCCGAGGCGAAGTCGAGCGGCGCGCCGAAAGCCCCGGCCAGGGCAGCGTTCAGGCCGAGCTCGCCAATCGAGAGCTCGCCCTCGAGGCCGCCGCAGACGAGCGCGTCGGTGACCGCGAACAGGTAGGTGTGGGCCAGCGTGGCGTAGGCCGTGCCGGCCTTGGCGTGGTAGCCCACGGCAAAGACGGCGTCGCAGGTGGCGTCGAGGCCGGCCATCATGCTGAGCGCGGTGCCGCCGCCGCTCACGAGCGAGACGCCGGCCGGCAGCCCCTCGACGCCGAGGTTGTCGCCGTGGTCGTGGGCGTCGCAGATCACGATCTCGTCGGCGCCGCCCTCGAGACAGCCCGCGAGCACGGCGTCGAGATCGCCGCGCATGAGGCGCCGAGCGGCGCGCCATTCGTCGGTGCCGTGGTCGGTCTGGGCCAGCTGGCAGACGCCCGCGATGCCCTCGAGATCGATGCTGATGAAGACCTTCACGCGCGCTCCTTATGTTCGGGCGTGGGCGGTGGCGGATCGGCCGCCCACGCGCTCCTTCGTGGGTCGTGGCGTCTTCTCGTTCAGGTCTCCTCGGCCCGGGGCCGGCGGCGGCGCAGCACGAGCCAGGTGACGATCAGCACGATCGAGATGGCCGCGGTCACGAGGAAGGTGATGAGCGGCCCACTCGACTTGGCGGCCACCGTCGCGCCCCGCGCATGTACGGTCAGGTAGCTGTCGATGTTGTCGACCGAGTAGATCGCCGAGCCGTCGCCCGCCGGCGACTGCACCCAGCCGCTCCAGCGGCTCACGTTGACCGCCTCGAGGCCGCGCGGGTAGGCGAGGATGATGTAGGGGCTTTGCTGGTAGAGGATCTGCTGCATGCGGTAGAGCACGGCCTGCCGTTTGGCCGGGTCGATCGCCGACGCCTGCTCGGCGTAGAGGCGGTCATAGGTCGCGTTCGACCAGGCGCAGTCGCTCCAGCCGTTGATCTGGTTGGTGAGGAAGATCGAGAAGATGAACATGGGGTCGACGTCGCCCGTCCAGTTGTAGACGTAGAGGTCTACGTTGGGCACGTAGGCGCCGGCGACCGTGTTGTAGAGGTAGTCGTCCATGGCGCCTTCGTCCATGTAACTGAACTTGACGCGGATGCCGATCGCCTGCAGGTAGCCGGCCAGCAGCTTGCCGATGCTGTTGCCCTGGGGCGGCGCCTCGCAGGCGAACAGGCGCAGGGTGATCGGCTTGCCGCGCTTGTCGAGAAGCTTGCCGTTCACCGTGCGGTACCCGGCTGCGGCCAGCATGCTGGTGGCCCGGGCGGGGTCGTAGCCGTAGGCCACGTCGGCCGGCGGCTGCCAGTGCCAGTCGGGGTCGTGGTAGTAGCCCGGCACGACGAGCGTGGTGGCCGGCACGGCGTAGCCGTCGTAGGCGATCTTCACGATCTGCTGCTTGTCGATCGCCCAGTTCAGGGCCTGGCGGAAGCGCCAGTCCTTGAGCACGGGGTTGCCTTGCGAGCGGCCCGTGTAGCAGTTGAAGCCGAGCTCGTCGATGCCCTTGATCGGGTAGACGATGGTCCTGAAGTCGGGATCCTTGGAAAGCGGCGCGACCTGCGCCTCGGGGATCCCCCAGCAGGCGTCGATCGCGCCGCTGCGCAGCTCCTGGACCATCGTGTCGGGGTTCTGGTAAGGCGTGAAGATGACCTCGCCGATGCGCGGGGCGCCACGCCAGTAGCTCTTGTTGGCCACCATGCGGATGTCCTGGCCCTTCTTGAACTCGACCGTCTGGAACGGTCCGGTGCCGACGATGGGCGCCGGGTTCTGGAACGAGTTCTGAGCCGCCTTGGGGCTGATCTTCGACCAGATGTGGGCCGGCACGATCGGCACCCACATGCCGAGGATGTTGGCCTTGGGCGCCGAGCAGACGAAGCGCACCGTCAGGGGGTCGACGGCCACCACCCGCTCGATGCCGGTCGTGTAGCTCGTGTACGAGGCCATGTCGTTGCGGATGATGTACTCGAACGTGAAGACGACGTCGGCCGAGGTGAAGGGCGTGCCGTCCTGCCACTTGACGTGGGGCCGCAGCTTGAAGGTCCAGACCTTGCCGCCGGCGCTGCTGCTCCAGCTCGTGGCGAGCTCGGGCGCCGGTGCGACGTCGCTTGCCCGGTAGCCGGTGAGCATGTCGTAGTTCAGGTGGAAGATCAGAAACGACGAGGTCGACGTGCCGATGAACGGGTTGAGGTTGTCGGGCTCGTTGACCCAGCCGACCTTGAGCACGGTCGCGCCGGCCGGCGCCGGCGAGCCGCTCACGGCCAGCGCCCGGGTGAAGCCGGCCGCCAGGCCGGTGGCAAGGAGCAGCCCCAGGGCCGCCACGAAGACGACGTACAGGCGCCTCGCGGCGCCGGCGCTGCCCGCGTACCTGCCCATGGCTCCCCCCGATCGGTTGCCCGCCTGTGCGCGTAGCTTACGGCATCGCTGAACGAATGGCGTCGAGGAACGCCTCGCCGTAGCGCTGCAACTTGGCCTGCCCGACGCCGTTGACCTGCAGGAGCTCGTCGGCGGTGGTGGGCCTGAGCGCCGCCATCTCGAGCAGCGTGGCGTCGTTGAAGACGACGTAGGCGGGCACGTGGCGCCGCGCCGCCAGGCCGCGGCGCAGTTCCTTGAGACGCGTGAGCAGCTCGGGGTCGGGTTCGGCCTCGAAGCCGGAGAAGCGGTCGGACCGGTCGGCCTGCGCGTCGTCCTGCCAGTCGCCTCCGCGCCCGCCGTCGCCGCGCCCGCCGTCGCCTCGCAGGCGGGCCGGGGGGCCGCCGGTGAACCAGTCGGGTCCGCTCGCCGGCGCCCGTTTGCGGCGTGCCTTGCGCACCCGCGGCTCGCGCGGCGGCTTGACGCGCGGTCGCGCCAGCACGAGGGTCTCGTCGCCGCGCAGCAGCGCCATGGCGGCCGGCGTGAGGCGCAGCACCGAGTAGCGGGCGATGTCCTGCTCGAGGTAGCCGCGATGGATGAGCTGGCGGATGAGCTGCTGCCAGGCGTCCTTGCTCTGGTCGGCCCCGATGCCGTAGGTGCTGAGCTGGTCGTGGCCGCGGGCGAAGACCTTCTCGGAGCCGCTGCCGCGCAGCACGTCGACCACGTAGCCGATGCCGTAACCCTGGCGCAGCCGGTAGACGCACGACAGCGCCATGCGGGCGTGCTCGGTGGCGTCGTAGGTGTCGGGCGGCTCGAGGCAGACGTCGCAGTTGCCGCAGTCCTCGTCGAGCGGCTCGCCCAGGTAGCCGAGCAGCACGCGGCGGCGGCAGGTGGTCGCCTCGGCGAAACCGACCATGGCGTTCAGCTTGTGAAGCTCGATGCGGACCTGCTCGGGGTTGCCGCCCCGTTCGATCAGCGAGCGCGCCACGGCGGCGTCGGCCAGGCTGAAGAGCAGCAGGGCGTCGGCCGGCAGGCCGTCGCGGCCCGCCCTCCCGGTCTCCTGGTAGTAGCTCTCGAGGTTCTTGGGCAGGTCGTAGTGGCAGACGTAGCGCACGTCGGGCTTGTCGATGCCCAGGCCGAAGGCGACGGTGGCCACGACCACCTCGACCTCGTCGCGGGCGAAGGCGCTCTGCACGCGCTCGCGCTCGTCGGCCGGCAGGCCGGCGTGGTAGGCGGCGGCCGGCACGCCGGCCGCCGCCAGGCGCTGCGCGACCTCTTCGGTGCGCTTGCGTGAGAGGCAGTAGACGATGCCCGCCTGACCGGCACGCTCGCGCACGAACGACAGGAGCTGCTCGGCGGGGTGGCGCTTGTCGACCACGGTGTAGCGGATGTTGGGCCGGTCGAAGCCGGTGACGAAGCAGGGCGCCCGGGCGAGCCCAAGGCGGGTGCGCACGTCGTCGCGGGTCTGGGCGTCGGCGGTCGCCGTGCAGGCGACGATGGGCACGCCGGGGAACAGCTCGCGCAGGCGGCCCAGGTCGATGTACTCGGGGCGGAAGTCGTGGCCCCACTGCGAGACGCAGTGGGCTTCGTCGATGGCGAAGAGGGCGAGCGACGGGACGTCGCTGGTAGCCGCCCCGGCCTCTGCCTCGCCTTCTCCTGAGCCACCCGCTCTGTCGCCGCCAGCCTCGGTGCCGCCGGTACCGCTCAGCCCGCGCAGGCGCGCCAGAAAGCCGTCGGTCATGAGGCGTTCGGGGGCCACGTAGAGCAGGTCGAGCTCGCCGCCGTGCAGGCGGGCGAGCACCCGGCGGGCCTCGTCGGCCTCGAGCGACGAGTTGTAGCAGGCCGCCCGCACCCCGGCGGCGAGCAGCGCGTCGACCTGGTCCTTCATGAGGCTGATGAGCGGCGAGACGACGATGCCGACGCCGGGTCGCACGATGGCCGGTATCTGGTAGCAGAGCGACTTGCCGCCGCCGGTCGGCATGAGCACGAAGGCGTCGCCGCCGGCGATCAGGTGCTCGACGACCTCGCCCTGGTGCGGCCGGAACTCGCGAAAGCCGAAGACGTCGTGCAGGACGCCGGCCGCGGCGGCGGAGCCTCGGGGCGATGCGGCAAGCACCGAGGGACCGGTGCTATCGCGGGGGGCACGGAGGTCGAGCGACATGCCGCGAGCGTAGCACATCGGCCGGATGCCGCCCCGCGGCCGGCCCGCCTGCCGCCGCGCAGCCCGCCGCGGCGATCGCCGTGCTGCGCGCGGCGCACCGATCGTCGCGCACCACGCCGAGCCGGTCGCCGCGCAGCAGCGCCTCAGTCGCGCGGCGTTATCCGCCAGACGTGATGCGCTCGCGCGCTGCGGGCGAAGTCGGGCGGCAGGGTCGCCTGCGAGAGGTCCTCGAGTGAGTGGTCGCGCGCCAGGGCCTCGACGTCGAAGGCGAAGCGGCGCGCGTTGCAGGCGAAGACGAGCACACCGCCCGGCTCCAGCAGGCGCCGCGCCACGAGGCGGATCAGGTCGGCGTGGTCGCGGCGCACGTCGAAGGTGGCGCGGCCCATCTTCTTGGAGTTCGAGAAGGTGGGCGGGTCGAGGTAGATCAGGCCGTAGCGCTGGTCGGTCTGGGCGACCCAGCGCAGGACGTCGGCCTCGACCACCTCGTTGCGCGCGGCCTTGAGCTTGTTGAGGGCGAAGTTGCGCTCGGCCCAGGCGAGGTAGCCGCCGTTCAGGTCGACGGTCGTGGTGTGCGTGGCGCCGCCCTTGGCCGCCGCCACGGTGGCCGCGCCGGTGTAGCCGAACAGGTTGAGGAACCGCTGTCCGGTCGCCAGGCGCGCCAGAAGGCGGCGCACCTCGCGGCCGGGCAGGAACAGCCCGGTGTCGAGGTAGTCGCTGAAGTTCACGAGGAAGGCGAGGTCGCCCTCGTGGACCTCGTGCTCGATGCCGGCCGTGTCGCGACGGGCGTACTGGGCGCTGCCGCGCTGCCGCGCGCGCACCTTGAGGGAGACGTCGTCCTGGGCGACGCCCAGCACCTCGGGCACCACCCGCATGGCCCCGGCCAGACGGGCGGCCGCCTTGGCCTCGTCGATCTCGGGCGGCGGCGCGTACTCCTGCACGTGCACCCAGCGCTCGTAGATGTCGATCGCCAGGGCGAAGTCCGGCAGGTCGGCGTCGTAGACGCGGTAGCAGCTCACGCCGGCGCGGCGCATGAAGCGACCCCAGCGTCGCGCGTTCTTACCCAGGCGGTTGGCGAACTGCTCGACCGCGGCGGAGTGCGGCGCGGCGGCGAGGGGTGCCAGCTCGGGCTCGGGAGCTTCGGCGGCGCGCGCGGCAGCGGCTGACGCCGGCGCGGGCGGCGTCACGGCGCGCGCGTCGATCTCGATGCGCAGCAGCGTGCAGGGCAGCGGGCCGTTCATGAAGCGGTTGGTGCGCCGTGCGCGCAGGCCGAGGCGCTTGCCGAGCTCGAGGTCGTTGACCAGGATGGCGGCCTTCCAGCCGGTGAAGCCGGCGCGCAGGCGCGCCCCGAGCAGCTCGTACAGGCGGATCAACGTGGGGTCCGCGGAGGGAGCGGCGTCCGGCGATGCGGGGGCGCCGCTCGTCGCGGCCGCCGGCCCGTCGCTCGCCGTGTGATCGGTCGGCGCGCCGCCGGCCCCCGGGCGCTTGTCTGCTCTTCCTTGCCTGCCCGCCCCCAGGCGCCTGCCGTAGGGCGGGTTCGCGATGACCAGGCCGGGCACGGCGGCCGCGCCGCCGGAGACCGCGCTGGCGGCGGCCGCGCCGCCGCTCACCGCGCTGGCGCCCGCGGCGGCACCGCCGCCGGCGGAGGCGGCTGCCGAGAGCTGCTCGGGCACGGCCAGCTGCGCCAGCTCGCGCGCCTCGATGCGCACGAGCTCTTGCAGCCCGGCGCGCGTGACGGCGGTCCGCGCCAGGCCGATGGCGCGCGCGTCGCGGTCGTAACCGTAGGCGACCGGAACGAGCGTGCCGTCGGGCGCGCGGCGCGTCGCGCGCAGGCCGGCGAGCGCCGCAGCGCGGCGCTCGCCGGCCTGCGCCAAGAGTCGCTGCCAGAGCGCCGGGTCGTGCCCGCGCCAGCCGGCAAAGCCCCAGCGCGGTCCGTCGGGGCCGGCGGCTTCGCGCACCAGCCCGGGGGCGACGTCCGCGGCCAGGAGGGCGGCCTCGATGGGCAGCGTGCCCGACCCGCACAGCGGGTCGACGACGCTGCCCCCGGCCGCCGCGACCGCCGGCCAGCCGGCGCGCAGCAGCAGCGCCGCCGCGAGGGTCTCCTTGAGCGGCGCCTCGGCCTGCTCGCCGGGCGTGCGGTAGCCGCGGCGGTGGAGGCTGTCGCCGGACAGATCGATGGCCACGACGGCCTCGCGCCGGCCGACGTAGACGTTGACGCGCAGATCGGGGCGGGCGGGATCGACCGACGGGCGCCGCCCGAAGCGGGCGCGGAGCTGGTCGACGATCACGTCCTTGGTACGTTGCGCGCCGAAGAGGGTGTTGCTCACCCCGACCGCCGTGCCCAGGCCGGCGAAGTCGACGGCGAGCGTGCCGTCGGGCGACAGGTGCGCCGCCCAGTCGATCTCGGCCAGGCCCACCCAGAGCGCCTCAGCGTCTCCCTCGAGCGACACGGTGGCCAGGCGCAGCAGCACGCGTTGGGCGACGCGCGACCACAGGCAGGCGCGGTAGCCGAGCTCGAGGGGCCCCGAGAACGACGCGCCGCCACGCTCCGCCCGCACGTCGCCTCCGTCGGCCGTCAGCGCGCGCAGCTCGTCGACCAGCAGCGCCTCGGCGCCCTTGGCCGCGGTGGCGAAGAAGTGTCGATGTGTGTCGGCGTCGGCGCGCGTCATGGCATCACGCTAGCACACGGTCGCGGCCGAGGACCGCCGCGCCGTGCTACCATGCGGCTTCGCCTCACGTGCCACGGCCGCTCTGGCGCGGGGCTGTCGAGCGCCGATCCCGGCGCGTGACGTGGCCGGCGCGCTGCCGGCAATGACCACAGGCGAGCGAAAGGCGGACATCCGAGATGCGATACTCGACGGCCGGCTTGGGACGTGTCTTCGTCGTGCGCCTCGAAGACGGCGACGTCGTGCACGAGGCGATCGAGGCGCTGGCCGAGAGCGAGGGCGTGGCCCGCGCCGCCGTGCTCGTGCTGGGCGGCGCCGACGACGGCAGCCGCGTCGTGGTCGGTCCTCACGACGGCCGGGCGGCGCTGATCGAGCCCATGGAGCGCGTGCTGCGCGGCGTGCACGAGATGGCCGGCGTGGGCACGCTGTTCCCCGACACCGATGGCCGGCCCCGCCTGCACCTGCACGCCGCGTTCGGCCGCGACGACCGGGTGACCGCCGGCTGCATCCGTCTTGGCGTGACGACCTGGATCGTGGGCGAGGTGATCGTCTTCGAGCTCACCGGCAGCCAGGCCGAGCGGCAGCCCGACGCCGCCACCGGCTTCGAGCTGCTCGAGCCGTAGGGGCGCGGCTCACGCGGCGGGCGTCGTTGCGCTTGCCGTCTCTCGCCGGCCGTAGCCCCGGCGAGGGCCGTCAGATGTCGATGGCCGCCTACCCGGCTCGCATGCGGTTGTTGCGGGGGTTGTGCTCGAGCTCGGCGAGCCCGAGCGCCTCGAGCAGGGGAGGCACGTACACGGCGAAGCGGCCGCGCAACCCCTTCTTCAACCCGTACCAGCCGCCGACGGGGTTGTCGGCCGCGCGGGCCCACGCCTCGACCGTGCCCTCCGCGGCCGGCTTCTGCTCGTCGGCGCCGCCCAGCGGCATCCAGTCGCCGTGCGCCTGCAGCATGGCGTGCAGGTCGTCGATGCACGACAGGCGGTACGAGAGCACGGTCTTGCCCACCACGCACACGAGGGCCGGCGGGTCGGCCGCCTCGTCGCGGTACATCTGATACTCGGAGGTCCCCGGCGGGGTCGTCAGGTTCCAGGGATCGTCTCGGGTGCCGGAACCGGCTGCGTTCGTCACGTCTCGCCCTCCAGTGGGAGCCGTCGCCGCTTGGCTGCGACGGCGGATCTGGTCGTCGTCACGCGCTTCATCCCCACGCCGGGCGGCGTCGTTAACCGCTCGCGTCACGGCCGCCGGCATCGGCCGGCGGCCGCAGCCCCGAGGTCGCGGCGCGGGCGAGCACGACCTGGACGGTGCCGCCGAACCCCGGCACGGGGGCGTGCCGCTCAAGCGGCAGTCCCGCCTCGCGCAGCATCGCGATGAGCTCCGGCGGCCGGTTGAAGCGGCCGTGGCGGCTGCGCGCGAAGACGAAACGCAGCCAGCCGACCGGGAACGCGTCGGTGAGCGCGAACAGGCCGCCGGGCGCGAGCACCCGACGCACCTCGCGCAGCGCGGCCGGCTGGTCGGCCCAGTGGTGGAGCGACATGGTGGTCAGCACCAGGTCGAAGGTGCCCGGCGCGAACGGCAGGGCCTCGGCTGTGGCCGGTTGGAACTCGACGGGCGCCTCCGCCGGCGCCGAAGCGCGCGCCACGCGGATCATCTCCTCCGCGGCGTCGACGCCGGTCAGCCTGGCCCCGGGGAAGCGTTCCGCCGCCTGGGCGAGCAGCAGACCGGTGCCGCAGCCGACGTCGAGGATGGCGCGCGGCTCGGCCACGGCGTCGGCGGCCTCGCGCAGGGTCGCCTCCTGGAGCGGCGCGAAGACTAGACGCTGCAGGCGCGACTCGTTGTACGAGTCGGCCCAGCGGCCGAACCGGGCGACGTCGCGGTCGCGGTAGCCGGTGGTCACGAGCGCTCCGCTTCGCGGTCGCGGCAGCCGCTGGTCACGAGCGCTCGATGAGGGTGAGCCAGCCGGGGATCGTCGCCCCCGCGTCTTCACGGTTCGACTCGATGCCGACGCGCTCGAGCTCGACGACCTGGAAACCCGCCTCCGGCGAGAACGTGGAGCGGATCTCGGCCTCTGAGAGGCGCCGCGGCCCGAAGCCCCCCGGCACGAGGTCGGAGAAGCACTCCATGACGTAGCGCCCGGCGGACCGCAGCAGGCGAGCGAGAAGGCCGCGCCACACGAGGCGCTCCTCGTCGCTCAGGGTGTGGAAGAAGCCCATGTCGATCACCGTCTCGAACGTGGTCTCGCCGAGCGCCTCGGGCTGAGCCAGGAGGTCGGCGACGACGAAGCGCGGCGGATGGGCAAGGCCGCGCTCGCGCGCCTTGGCGGCGGCGCGTTCGATGGCCGCGGGCACCACGTCGACGCCCACCACGTCGTGGTCGGCGGCGGCGAAGTAGAGGGCATGCTCGCCGGTGCCGCAGCCGGCGTCGAGCACGGCGCCGCGCACCCAGCCGCGCCGGCCGGCTTCGACGAGAGCGGGCTGCGGCCGGCCGATGTCCCAGGGCGGGGTGCCGCCTTGGGCGTAGGCTTCGTGGAAGTGCGCGAGCTCGCTCATGTCGCGGTCTCGTCGGCGCGCGCTCGTTCCGGCACGCCGTCCGGATCCATCGTGTGGCTCGATCCCCGCACGCCCTCCAGCTGGTCCGCGGCGGCGAAGGCCGCGGTCACGGCCTGCGCGAGGGTCCGCGCGGCCGTGCGCTCGGGGTCGTCGAACGCGGGGTTGTAGATCGTCACGTCCATGCCCACCGCGAGCGGCGACGCCAGCAACGTCGCAAGCGAATCGGTCAGCTCCGCGGGCCGCAGACCGTCCGGCATGCGGTAGTCGACGGCGGGCATGACGTCGTCGTTCAAGACGTCTGCGTCGAGGTGGATCCAGAACCCTGTGGCCCCGCAGGCGTTCAGCGTGGCAAGGCCCGATCGCGCTGCCTCGGGTGCTCCCCGGCGACGAACGTCGGCCAGCTCGAGGACGCGCATGGCGGTGCCGCGCACGTCGGGGGCGCCGTCGTCGACCTCTTCCTGCGCGTCGCGGATGCCGAAGACGACGACGTCCTCCTCACGCACGAGCGGGCGGCGCCGTTCGAGGTCGGCGAGCGCCGCCGGTCCGCGTCCGGTCACCACGGCGAGGTCCATCGACGCCACCTCTCCGTTCACCTCGGCCTCGGGAGAGTAGAAGTCGGCGTGACCGTCGATGAAGGCCAGCCCGAAGCGGCCGCGTCGCCGCAAGGCCAGGGCCGCGCCGACCAGGATGCTGCAATCGCCCCCGAGGACGAGCGGGAACCGTCCGGCGTCGAGCGCAAAGGCCAGCCGGTCGGCGAGTCGCACGCTGTAGCGCGCGATGCTCTCCGTGTTGAGGACCCCGGTCGCGGCGTCGCGAAGCGGAGAGAACGCGGGAGCCGGGACGACGCCGGCGTAGCGGGCATCCGGGAGGCCCTCGAGGATGCCGGCGTCACGCAGAGCCGCGGGAAGCCCGTCCACCCCGGTGTGGCGGAGTCCGAGGTCGGAGGGTGCGTCGAGCACCGAGCAGGGCTTCACGGGCTTTCACGGTCGCGTTTTGCCATGAGCACACCTTGCACGCCGCCGGCTGCGCCGAAACGAGGAGCCGTTAGCGGGCCCCCAGGCTGTCGGCGCGGTCTCAGGCGACCGTCTCGGCCACGACTTCCCAGACCACCTTCGGTTCGGCGTAGCGCCGGATGGTGCGCTCCTCCAACTCGAGGGCATGCCAGCCTGCGGCGAACAGCGCCTCGACCGCGGTGCGGTCGAAGAAGCGCTTGGGCCGGCCGTCGACCAGGTAGAGGTCCTTCTCGATCTCGGGGTGCCCCACGGCCCCAAAATGGAGGTCCTTGGTCGAGTTGAGCCGGCAGAGCAGCAGACCGTCCGGCAGGAGGAGGTCGCGGATGCGGCCGACGACGGCACGGGTCTCCTGCCGGGGGAAGTAGTGCAGCGAGAGGCTGGCCACGACCACCCGGGCGTGGGCGGCGGAGTCGGGAAACGGATCGCGGATGTCCTGGCAGTGGAACTCGGCTGCCGACACGCGGGAGCGGGCCTCCTCGAGCTTCGCGGGCGACAGGTCGAGGGCGACGACGCGGTGACCGGCCTCGGCCAGCACCTCTGTGTCGCGACCCGATCCGCAGCCGAGCTCCAGGATGGGCTCACCGGCCACCCGGGCAGCGACCAGCGGCAGCCGGCGGTCGAGCCAGCGATCGGCGTCCGGTCGCATCAGAAGGGTGACGCCTGGTCGCCTACAGCGCCGAGTACAGCAGCATCGCGCAGAGCACGCTGGTCCCCAGTGCCCCCATGACGACGCCGAAGATGGCCCGGCCCATGCCGTGCTTGGTCGGGTGTCGCTTGATGTCGCGGATCGCGACGATGCCGATCGCCAGGGCAAAGGGAGCCGGGAACACCAGCACCGAGAAGAAGGCGAGATAGCCGGCGGCGATCGCCCAGCCCGAACGCCCGACCGGCAGCACCCAGCGCATCGCGGGGTCGTCGCCCAATCTCGCCGGCGCGGCGGCCGTGCCGGCGAAGGCCGCGGCGAACGGCTGGGCCTGCCATGCGGGAGTCCACCCGGGCAAGCTCGGTGACCACACCAGGTCCTGGGGCCGAAGCCTCCCGCTGTAGACCCAGCCCGTCAGCTCGGATTCGGACAGCGGCCCCACCGGCGCCCTGTCCACCAGGACGTGCCACACCACGGCTCCTCCTCGTTTCCGATCGACATGCCGTCACCACGACGTTCCGGCTGCGGTCTTCGCGGTCGGTCACCGGGAAACCTCTGCCGCGCCCGCGGCCCGGCCAAGCGCCCGAGGCGCGGGGATCATCGCCGCCGACGGCGTTCGCAGACGGCGGCGAGCGGCGGCTCAGAGCACGGCGGTCGCCTCGATCTCGACGAGCGCGTCGGGGCGGGCGAGGCCGGCCACGAAGAACCCCGTGATCGCCGTCGCAAGCCTGCCCCAGACCTCTTGCGCGGCGGCGAAGCCTTCGCGTGCGTCCTGGCCCTGGACCATGTAGATGCCCAGCCGGGTGACGTTCTCCTGTGACGCCCCCGCCGCCTCGAGTGCCGTGAGGACGTTGCGCAGGGCCTGCGCCGATTGCTCACGCATCGTGTCGCCGGCCATGGTCCCGTCGGCCTTCAGGCCGTTCTGGCCGCCGACGAAGATCAGCTTCTCGGCCCCCGTCACGGCGACCGCCTGCGAGAACGCCGGGTTCCTGGCCATGCCCGCGGGGTCGAGATGCTCGATGTCCATCGGGGGAGCTCCTCTCTGTCGATTCGCTCGTCACAGGCGAGCTGGCCGCGCTCAGCCCGCTCGACACCGCGCTCCCCGGCAAGTTCACGGTCCGCCCACCTGCAGGCGTTCTGCCCGATGCGGGGTAGTTAGGAGCAAGCAGCTTGCCCGCCACGACCCGGAGGACGCAGGTGGACGATCCCTACGCCGAGCTGAAGGCGCACTTCGCCGGCGGCGGCGCCGACGACGTCACGGTCAACTCCGGCAAGGGGGCGCAGGGCATCAAGCTGGGCAAGAAGATGTTCGCGTTCTACAAGGGCGAGCTGTTGCTGAAGTGCGCCCCCGAACGGGTCGCCGAGCTCGTCGCCTCAGGCGAAGGTCAGGCCTTCGACCCCGGTACCGGGGCGCCGCTGGCCGATCGCGTGCTCATCTCGGCCGCCCGGAAGGATGCCTGGATCGCGCTGTGCGAGGAGTCGCTCCGCTACGCCGCCGCAAAGCCCTGACCCCGCGGCTCAGACGCTCGCGGACGGCCTACGAGGAAGCCCGTCGCGCGTGCGCTCAGAAGACCGAAGGAGGTAGAAGAGTGCCCGAAGTGGTGGATTTCGAGAACGTGTCGACTGCCGGTCTGCAGTCCTCGCCCGTGGCCGATGCGCTCGCCGGCCTGCGTGCCAACGAGGCGCGGTATTACCGGAACAAGTACAAGCACGAGTTCACGGTCGTTCCGGCCGGCGAGAGCCAGGACACACTCGCCTACGTGAACCGTGTCCTCAAGGATGAGCGTGACATCGAGTTCGCCGCCAGGCCTCTCGAGACATCGCGCTTCGAAGTCGACGGCATCAGGCTCGCCTACGTGTTCTACGAAGACGGCCTCGTGGTCAACGTCATGTACACGATCGACGATCCCAAGAAGCGCGCCGTCGGCTTCAAGCTCTCGGAGGGGATGGAGGTGCCCGAGGAGCTCGAGGGCAAGTTCAAGTTCGCCCGGCAGAAGTCCAGGCTGGCTGGCACGATCCGGGGTTCGTACTTCGTGATCAAGGGCGAGTACTAGCCGACCGCAAGCGTCAGGCGATGGCCTCATCGATGGCCAGGGCGGCGCGAGCCGGCAGGTCGCCGACGGCGATCGTGGAAACCGCGCACGCCGATGCGACCGGTCAGCAGTCGAAGACCGACCAGCAGAGCTCGTTGCGCAAGCGCTGGTCGTCCAGCACGAGCTCGCGGATCGCCTCCGGCAGTTGCTCACGCTGCCAGCGACACTCCCGCCTGCCGGCCTGCTCGCCCTCGCCCCGCGGAGCTGCCGCCCGGGCGGCCTTGATCGCGTAGGCGGCGGCGCCGAGCTCGTGAGCGGCGACGTGAGGGACCGCCGCGGCCTGGCCGGCGGCGTGCGCCGCCTCCTTCGCGGCTCCGATCACCTCTCTTGCCGCGGCATTTGCCGCGAAGGCCGCCGTGCGCGCCTGGCTCATCTTGACCTCGCCGCGCACCCAGGCCCGAGCTTGAAGTATCGCCGCGAGCGGCCGTGGGTCGGTAGGCCGCGCTGCCTCGAAGAGCGGCAGCACGTGCTCGGCGCAGTCTGCCGCCCATTCGGCGAGAAGCCGGTGATGGGCGTCTTCGAGCGTACCTCCGCGCCGAACGGTGATGAACCTGGGGTCGCGCTCCTTCGGCAGGATCACGACTCGCTCACCGATCGTGGCCGACGCTACGCGCTCGATGCGCCTCTTGGGCAGCGGCATCGGAAAACGACGGGTTCGTGCTGCGTCGCATGAGCCGAGAGTTGCCGACGCTCTCGGTGAAGCCCCACTTGCGATAGAA
>Ga0187777_10001702_pt1 | contig 14216 bp, 14 predicted proteins | sample 1015_Q2_SP5_10_M_FD_132416 | JGI IMG/M metagenome (GOLD analysis project Ga0187777, IMG submission 132416) | Tropical peat soil microbial communities from peatlands in Department of Meta, Colombia - 1015_Q2_SP5_10_MG | ecosystem: Environmental > Terrestrial > Soil > Wetlands > Peat | place...
AACTTCGTAACGCAATCTTCTCGACTTCATCCAGCGGACGGCAAGCAAATCCCGAAACGATTTGAACAAGCGGTTCCAGACCCCGTAATGACTTTGCCCGGCGCGGCGCGGATTGTTCGACACCGGGACTTCGGTAACGCTGAAACCCTCAAGCTTGATTAACGTCGGCAGGAAACGGTGTGCGCCGTTGAAGAACTTAATTCGCGAGACGCACTCGCGTTTGAAGACGCGATAAGTGCAACCGGCGTCGCTGATGTTTTCGCCGGATAATTTGTTGCGAACCCAATTCGCTATCCGCGACGACGCCATCCGAAGCCAGCTGTCCCCTTCGCCGCGGGACTCTACCCGGGTACCGCAGACACAATCAAACTCACGCACTGCTCTCATCAGTGCCGGCAGATCTTTCGGATCGTTTTGCAAGTCGGCGTCGATAGTCGCGATGTGACGGCCGCGCGCGACTTGCATTCCGGCCCAGCTCGCAGCCGATTCCCCGCAGTTGAACCTGAAACGCTGCGCGCGAAGTCGCGGATCGGCCGCGGCGAGCTCTTGCAGAATGCTCCATGACTCATCGGTGCTGCAATCGTCCGTGATCACGACCTCATAATCCAAACCCATAGGGTCAACGGCACCATGAATTGCGGCGAGCAGTGCTCGCAAATTCCCCGCCTCATTGTGACACGGAATCACAATGCTCAGCTCCAGTGTGGTCATTTTTTCGCGAAAAACTCCAGGATCGCGTCGCAAACGTAGTCGACGTCCTCCATCGGCAGATCCCCATAAATGGGAAGCGAGAGGATTTGCGTCACCGCCTCTTCTGTTTTTTGCAGACGAGGTAAATCGGAATACATCTTCCTCATCGCCGGCTGTTGATGATTTGCGATGGGATAATGAATCCCTGTGCCGATGCCTTTTTCCTTCAAGAACTGGGCGAGCGCATCACGGCGTTCGGTCGCGATGACGTACATATGATAAACGTGCCGCGCCCATGGCCGCTCAGACGGAGTCTTAACAACGCCCTCCAGCCGCTGGTTGTACCGCATCGCGATGTCGCGCCGATGCTCGTTTAATTTGTCCACGTTTCGCAGCTCGACCCGCCCAATCGCAGCTTGTACTTCGTTGAACCGGAAATTGTAACCGACAAAATCGTGAACGTACTTCGAGCTGCGACCGTGATCGCGCAGCATTCGTAGTTTTCTTGCCAACGCGGGATCGTTCGTGGTGATGCAGCCGCCATCTCCCATTACGGTGAGATTCTTTGACGGAAAAAACGAAAACGCCCCTGCGCCGGCGATTGATCCGACCGTCTTACCGCGATATTGCGCCCCGAATGCCTGGGCGCAATCCTCCACGACCCACAAGCCGTGTTTCTTCGCGGCCAGGAAAATTCCGTCCATGTTCGCGGGATGCCCGTAAAGGTGCACTGGCAAGATTCCAACCGTGCGCGCGCTCATCGCCGCTTCGAGTTGATCGACATCGATGCAATACGTCTCGTCGATGTCGATGAAAACAGGTCGGGCGCCGCGATGAATCATTGGCTCGATTGACGGAAACGCCGTGTGCGACGGCACAAGTATCTCGTCGCCTGGACATACGCCCATCGCATGATGGAGCATCAACGCGCCCGTCGTCCAACTCGAACAGAGGACAGCTTCTTTCGTTCCGACGTAAGCCGCGAGCTCGGCCTCAAAGTATTCGCACTCCTTGGCCAGAATATACCATCCCGAATTCATCGCGCGGAGACCGGCTTCGCGGACTTCGTCATCGATGAAAACTTTCGATAACGGGATTTTCTTCATCTGTGTCATTCGTTGATGTCGACCCAGTTTCCGGTCCGCGCCGATTCGAGCGCCGCTTCGGTCACGCGCACCGCCTCCATTCCATCGGTTCCATCGGCCAAAGGCGAGCGTCGCGTTTCAATCACATTAAGGAACGCCGCCAGTTCAGCGCGGAGCGGTTCCTCGGGTGGAAACTCGAGCTGATGCATCTCGCCTTCTTTCGCTCTTATCTCGCCGTCCTCCGTCACGTGCTTGTTTTCAAAGGTCTTAATCTTGTACTGCGCAACGTTGTAGTCGCAGATCGCCGACGATTTTTTGCCGACTACCGCCAGCGACCGTACTTTTCCCGGCAAATGATACCCGGCCTCAATCGTCCCGAGGATCGGAGGGCCGCTGTCGCCATCATATTCCAAAACAATTAGCGATTCGTCGTCCATCTCGTCATCACGGCACATGAAATTGCGCATGACTGCGTGAACGCGCCGTGGCGAACGGCCGAGCAGAAACCGAAACAGATCGATGAAGTGAATACTGTCGGCAAAGGTCACGCCGGTATCCTGACGCGGACGCTTGAAACCGCAAAAATTTGCGCGCAGCATTTTAATCTCACCAAAACGGTTTTGTGCGATTGCATCCCGCATCCAGACCGACGCCGGGTCGAACCGGAAGATGTGACCAACTTGAAGAATTGATTCCGAACGTTTCGCGAGGTCGACGAGTGCTTTCGCCTCAGGTGACGTCATTGTGATCGGTTTTTCTACAAACACATCTTTGCCGGCTTCGAGTAGACCGCGGCAAAGTTCAAAATGGGTGTGTGCCGGAGTTACCACCACCGCCGCATCGACAATTGGAAAAAACGAGGCTGCATCACCGGTCCGATGACTTTGCGGCAGGTTTGCGGAATTCAATCGAGCCGCGTCGCTCTCCGCAACGAATAGCTCGACCGGCATCGATTGCAAAATGCGGAGGTGATTGACACCCCAGCGGCCCAATCCAATAAGGAGAATTCGTTTCAACTGTTGCATCATTGCTCCCCGCTCAGCAGAGTCCGTCAATTACGCGCAGCATGAGTTGGCCGCAATGAGATTCTCACGCAAGCTCCGGAAGCTCTTTTCACTCGATTCGTTTGCCAGCGCCTGGGAGCATCTCAGCCGCTCGACCCACCCAGTCAATAAGGGCGAGATCCTGGACGACATCGATTGGTTGCAATTCAAGGACCTGCGACACAAGTGTCCGTACCGCCCAGGTTCGCCGCAGATCAACCGGTTCGAAGACATTGTTTATTGGATCGAGATCAATATCGAACGGGCCCAGGACCTGTGGCTCGACCGCTCATCGCCGTTGCGCATTCTCGATCTCGGATCCGGCGCCGGATATTTTCTTTATGTCTGCAAACACCTTGGCCACGATGTGCTCGGCTTCGATACCGATCGCGAGCCACTTTTCAGTGCGACGATCGAGTTACTCAACGTGCCGCGAGTTGTTGGCCGGATCGATCGACAAACTCCTCTCCCCGACTTCGGCAAGAAGTTTGATCTCGTCACCGCGCATCGGATTTGTTTTCACCGAATCGGCAAGGCCCGCGATGGCATCGAATGGTCTGCAGCCGACTGGGAATTCTTCGTTAAGGACATTCGATCGCGGTTCCTGAACGAAAACGGAAGGCTGCTGCTTGATTTTAATCCACGACCGGACGGTTCGTCCTTCTTCACTCCGGACTTACGCAACTTCTTTTCATCGCGGGGCGCATGGATGTTCCGGTCGAAAGCCCTCTTTAGTGTTGATCCCAGTCGCCGCCCACGATTCAGACAGATCAACTAGGACGGCTTGCCCTCAGTCGCCCGCAAGCTCAATCTGGCGCGAACCTGTTGTGGGCAACGGCCCCTGCCGCCAGTCCGCCAAATCCCATCCGAGCATCTGCTCCAGCTCCGCAGTCTCGGTAGCAAAAACTGCCACTAGATATTCTCGTTCCTCAAGTGTCATTGCGCGCTCGTAGGGCACGACATTGCGATCTTTGTCGGCAGGAATGCGAATTCGCTTTACGCCGAGAAAATCGAAGATGCCATCGAGCGTTTTTTGCTTCCGATCGCGGAAGTCCTCGAACTTGATGACCTCCACCTGTTCTCGTGGAAAAAATTCAAAGACGCGCTTGAGCTGCGCCGAATAAAAGCCTCGTTCGATATAGGCGAACCGCCGCGACTCGATCGAGAACGGCTGGGCGGTGCGGCGCGGTTCTTCCTTGAGCGCTTCGAGAAAATCCAGCGACTCCCGGTCTTTGAATCGCTGCATGTTCCAGTGCGCAAATGCGCGATCCACAGGGTTTCGCAGAAGAATAACGAGTTTGATTCGCGGATTGTAGGCCTGAATTCGCTCGATGGCCGGCTTCCAATACAAATAGTTGGGCGTCACCTCGCCGACCTTTGTGTGACGACGGGCTTTTCCAAACTGTTGATGCAATGACTGGTAATCTACCGGCCGCGCGAAAACTTGCTCGTCGTCAAAGAAATGCAGCTCCTGCCGGTCCGGCAGCAGAACCTGGGGATGCTGTTTCAAAAAATAATAAAGTGCAGTCGTGCCCGATTTTTGTGCGCCGGGCACAATGAAGTCCAATCGCTCCACCGGCCGCTGTTTTAGTCCAAACATCGGGTCAATCGTGCCTGCGCTATCGTTTGATGTCCACGTAGCAAATTTTATGTAACCGCCGCAGTTGAATCGCAGTCTCTGAATTAATGCTGCACGGATTGGCACAATTTGGATCGGCGTTCCTGCTCATTGGCTCATTTATCCTCGTTCTGATTGTGCTCCTGATTCTTGGCTTGGCCGCGATTCCCGGGCGCGTTCGCGGTCGCAAGCGTTAGCTTGTCGCCAAATATATCGCGACTATCCTCGGCGAATGCGCAGAAGATTCTGGATAGTTGTGGTTTGTTTGTTGGCCGCCCATGAGGGCGACCGTGCCTTCGGCGATGAGGGGATGTGGCTCTTCAGCAATCCGCCGCTCAAACAACTCAAGGAAAAATATCAATTCGAGCCGACAAGGGAATGGCTCGATCACCTTCAACAATCCAGCGTCCGATTCAATTCCGGCGGAAGCGGATCCTTCGTTTCGGCAAACGGGCTTTGCATTACCAACCATCACGTCGGACTCGATACGCTTCAGAAAATGTCGAGCGAGAAGAACAATTACGTGCGCGATGGCTTTTACGCGAAATCTCAGAAGGACGAAGTGAAAGCCACCGATCTCGAACTGAACGTGCTGATGTCGACCGAAGACGTGACGGATCGGGTGAGAGCTGCGGTAAGACCTGAAATGTCGGCTGATGATGCGAACAAGGCTCGCAAGAACGTGATTGCGGAAATCGAAAAAGAATCACGTGACAAGACCGGACTGCGTTCGGATGTGATTACACTCTATCAGGGTGGTCAATATCATCTTTATCGTTACAAACGTTACGACGACGTCCGCCTCGTGTTCGCTCCGGAGGAGCAGATCGCGTTTTACGGGGGCGATCCCGACAACTTTGAATATCCGCGATACGATCTCGATATCTGCATCTTCCGGGCTTACGAAAACGGACAACCCACGAGGAACGAGCATTTCTTGAAGTGGAACACGAAAGGTCCAGCCGAGGGCGACCTGACATTCGTGAGCGGAAATCCCGGCCGGACAGATCGGCAGCTGGCGGTCGATGAGCTCGCGGACCTTCGCGACCAGGAGGTGCCAGGTCTCCTCAATATGTTTTACCGGCGCGAGACATACCTTCACGCATGGTCGGCGCGAAGCTTTGAAAACAAACGCCGCGCAGAACAAAACACCCGGAGCGCCGAAAACAACCGGAAGCGCTACGACGGCTATCTCGCCGGCCTGCTTGATCCCGACATCTGGCGCGCGATTGAGGAGCGACAGATGAAACTTACCGACGCAAGCAACACGACTCCGTTGTTCGATAAAATCAAGCAAGCGCAGGATACGATCGAGAAAGTTTTGCCTGTTTACGAATATTTTGAGCAATTTCGCGGCGAGCCGGAGGCCAGGTATGTAGCGCCGCGGGCGTTGAACAGCACGCTATTTCAATTTGCGCGCCGCGTGTTGCGTCACGGCGATGAGATAACGAAGCCAAACGGCGAACGTTTTCCTGAATTCCGCGATAGCTATAAGGAATCGCTCGAGCTCGAGCTTTTTTCAGGACAACCGATCTATGACGACTTCGAGATTGTGAAGTTAACCGATTCGCTCACTGACATGACGACACGGTTCGGCGCGAATGATCCGATGGTGAAGCAAGTGCTCGGCGGAAAATCGCCAGTCGATCGCGCGACGGAGTTAGTGACCGGAACGAAGTTGAAGGACGTCGCCGTCCGAAAGCAGCTCTACAACGGCGGCGCATTGGCCATTGCAGCCGCGAAAGATCCGATGATCGAGGTGGCCCGCTTGATCGACGGGAGGGCCCGGGATGCGCGAAAAGTTTATGAGGTACAGGATGAAATTAAGCAGCAAGCGTATGCCGAGATCGCTAAGGCGCGGTTCGCTGCGCAGGGCACGAACACCTATCCGGACGCGACCTTCACGCTTCGATTGTCTTACGGAACCGTTCGCGGTTACGAAGAGCGCGGTAAACAGATTCCCGCAATCACAAACGCCAGCGGACTCTATCAGCGTGGCGCCGAGCACAACAATCAACCGCCGTTCGATGTCCCGAAACGGTGGCTCGATCGCAAATCGAAATTAAATCCGAATACGCCTTTCAACTTTGTTTCTGACGCGGACATCATCGGCGGTAACAGTGGCAGTCCGGTAGTAAACAAGAACAACGAATTCGTCGGGATCATTTTCGACGGTAACATTCAATCGCTCGCCCTGGATTGCATTTACGCTGACAAACAGGCGCGCTCGGTTTCAACGGATTCGGCTGCCATCACTGAAGCGTTGCGTAACGTTTACGACGCGCAGCCGCTGCTGAATGAACTAATCGGCGGCAAGTGAGGTGAATTCAAAATATTCACCTAGACCCGCCGTGACGCGGCCCTTTTTTTCACCGGGGGAATTGTGGCTGAGTTCAGCCGCCATCTGTCCGCCGCTATTTATCACAATTGCTTTAGCAAAGTTTTCCACCGAGCCCAGGCTTCGTCGCGCGCTTTCGCATCGCCGTCGCGCTTGGCCGGATTGTTCGGCTCGCCAGAACGCATGAATCCGTGGCCGGCGCCTTTGTAAATTACCGGCTCATATTTCTTGCCGGCCGCTTTCATTAACTCTTCGCCTTTGGAAATGGTCGCATCCACGCGTTCATCGTTCTCGGCGTAAAAACCGTAAACCGGACAGGCAACGTTCTTCGCGTCATCGGGGTTATCGACGGCGACGCCATAGAATGAGTAGGCCGCCTTCAATTTCGGATTCATGTGCGCATAGCTGAAGGCCCATCCCCCGCCCCAGCAAAATCCGCAAACCGCGAGCGTCCCGTTGGCAGCGGGAATTCTTGACAGGGCGTAATCTGCCGTCGCATCGATATCGCGCTGGACCTGTTCTTTCGGCAATGCCGAGGTCGCTTTCCGCGCCCCATCGAGATCCTCGAACTTTTGACCACCGTGCAAATCAGGCGCGATGGCGATTACCCCATTCTCTGCAAGTTCATCGCATAAACTGCGCACCCAATCGGTCAGGCCAAAGATTTCGCTGACTACGAGCACAACCGGCGTTTTAGTTTTCGCTTCGGGATAAACAACGAAAGCTTTGATCGTACGATCGCCGGATTTGATGTCCACCCAATCCGCGTGCCGCGGCGAACTGTTCAATCGTTCGCGACCAAAATCCTTGATCTCTTCAGCGCGAAATGGTTGCGCGATCAAAAGCAGAGCGAGCGCGGCAGAAACGCGTTTCATAAATCAAGTTGACAAATCCTGAGCTAACGGGAGGGCGCCGGTGCCATTGCACCTCGCTTGAATAGCATGGCGTCCAGACTCCAGCGTCCAGGACCATGAAAAAGAACAAACAGGAAAAAGAAACAATATAACACGGCGGCTTCCCCGTGATTTACAATGGGGAAGAAGCCGCCTTTGGCGTGCATCATGAAGTAGGCGACCGCCATTTCACCGGCGGCGATGAGCGCGCCGATGCGAGTCAGAAATCCAAGGGCCACGAGAAATCCACAGACAAGCTCGATCCATCCTCCCGTCACCATCAACGCTTCGTGGGGAGGACCATGGCCGCCCGGCGGGAACCCCAAAATCTTTTGTCCGCCGTGACAAGCAAACAACAAACCGATGACGAGCCGCGCGATGCAATAAACCGTGTCTGCGTAACGATGGAGCGAGTTCATGGCCGCTCAGGCTGCATGATGTCGATGTTTCATGTCAAGGCTGTAGCGGCGCGCTGCGAGCGCCGAATCAATCCAAGGACGGGTTCTTAGACTGCCGCTACAACTACGCCGCTTTTTCATGCCCTTCAAATTGCCCGCGCCATAACTCATAAATAGAACGCATGGAACGTGCGTTTTGCCTGTTTGGGGAGCGCACGCGCCTCGCGTGCTGATTTCGGCGCCTCGCCGAAATCCCTTTTTGCTGATTGAAGTCAGACATCAAAAGCCCGCGACCGCGAGGGCGCTGTCGCCAACAGGCGGGGCGCCTATGGCCTCAAACAACGAAATCTCACGCCGCCAGCTCGAGCTGCTGACGCGGAATTCCACGCAACTCGAAAAGACGGATCAGAGTTTCTTCGATTAAGTTGTTCGGGCACGATGCGCCGGCCGTGATTCCAACAATTGCGGGACCAGTGGGAAGCCAGAGATGCGAGACGACTTCGCGCTTCTCATGCAGATTATAATGTTTGATCTCTGTCCGCGATACCAGACGGGAAGCGTTGAGAACAAAGTAGGTCGGGAGTTTCTCTTCCCCCATCTCCGCCAGATGCGACGTGTTCGAGCTGTTGTAACCGCCGACCACCAGCAGCAAGTCCATTTTCACGTCGAGCAATTCGCGCAACGCGTCCTGGCGTTCCTGGGTCGCGCCGCAGATCGTGTCGAAGAAACGGAAACTCTTCGCCGCTTCATCCGGACCATCCCGATCAACGATCGCCTTTCGCACGCGACGCTGCACTTCTTCGGTTTCGCCACGCAACATCGTCGTTTGGTTGGCGACGCCAACGGTTTTCAAATGCACATCGGGATCGAACCCGGGTGAATAGGCACCTTTGAACTTTTCGAGAAACGCGTTCTTGTCCCCGCCGTGCCGAATGTAATCGCAAACATGATCCGTTTCGGCCAGAGTTAGGACGACCAAATAGTGTCCGGTCCCGTCGCCCAGTGCGCGCGAGCTCGTTGCCTTCGTTTCCTCGTGCTCGGCTTTACCGTGAATGATCGACGTCACTGATTCGCTGGCGTACTTTCGGACGCGTTTCCAAACGCTCATCACGTCGCCGCAGGTGGTGTCGACGATCTGACAACCACGCTCCTTGATTTGCTGCAAAATCGACAGCTCGGTGCCGAAAGCGGGAACGATGACGATGTCGTCCATTTGAAGATCGGAAATCTCCGCCTGTTTGTTGCGTCCGGTAAGATTCTTGATGCCGAGCGACGCGATCTGGTGATTGACCTCGGGATTGTGAATGATCTCGCCGACAATGAAGAGCCGGCGGTCCTTGAAAACTTTGCGCGCGGCGTAAGCGAGATCAATCGCGCGTTCGACCCCGTAGCAAAAGCCGAATTGCTTGGCGAGCCGCACCGTGGTGTCGCCGACTTTAATTATACCGCCCTGGCGACGAACTTTGTCGACGATATCGCTGCGATAATGGGCTTCGACCTGTTCCTGGACGGCCGCCATCACGTCTGGCGTGCGAAGGTTCACTTTCTCACGCGCCGTGGTTCCGCTGGATATCAGGTTCGTGCTCATGCCTTCGCAAACTCTAGCACGTCGCGGCCAACTTTCAGCCCGCAATCGCAGCCGGCTAACGAGTTTATTGGTCGATCAACAGCGGTCCCGGCGGGTCCGTGAACCACGCCGAAGACATCATGAATGAACGCGGCGGATCGGGATCGCCGCTTTGATCGATCCGCATCACGTCCTTGGCATACTTCGCGTCCTCGGGTTGTGATTCGGCGATGGAGACCGGAGTTCCGATGTGAACCAGAGCGTAAAGGCGAGCGGCAGCCTCCTTATGCAACCGCACACAGCCGTTCGTTCGCGGCGTGGACCAGACAAATCCTTCGTGAAAACCGTAAGCCGGCGCGAATTCGCACCAATAAGCCATCGGGTATCCGGCGTCCGGCTCTTCCACGCGGCGTTTGGTTTTGTCCTTGTTGATAATCGTGAAATTGCCTGACGGCGTAGCTGCTCCCACCCGGCCGACGTTCGCCTGCGCGGCCATCAGCAACCGGTCTCCTTCCATAACGTAAACGGTTTGAGTGCCCTTCGAAAGCGCCACTCGAACCTTCGAAGGATCGTGCGGTTTATAAGCGACGACGTGATACGCGCGTCCACCTTTGTACGCCGTCCCGCCTCCTCCGGTTTGGCAACCGGTGAAAAACGAGAGCGCCACGGGAACAGCAACGGCCAATGCTAAACGGGAAACGATTCGCATGGCGGTAACTGATAAGGAGTGCGGACTTTTGTCAACGCTACATCTTCATCGACTTCGGCTTGTTTTCTGGAACGCCCGCGATTCTCTTGTCGAAGCGACGATGTGGCCGCGCGTAAAACGGGTAGAACGCTGCCGTATTCAACGGCTTGTACCGCCAGTGCTTGTACATCCAGAGCCAGGGCGCTGGATTGTTGCGCACGTAGGGTTCGAATGAATCCCAGCACGCTTGTGCGATCTGCTGATAAGTTCGGCCGGCGGTCTCGATTTTCGGATGAAACACCAACCGATAACGTCCGTTCGGCAACGGTTCGGTGTGCGCCGGGATTATTGGCACGCCGGTCTGCTCATTTAGCCATGCATGCGCTGACGTCACACTGGTTTTCAAACCGAAGCACTCGATCGCCACTGATGGCATCTTGGGATGCAGGGTAAGATCAACCAGTAGCGCGGTGCGGCCTTTGCGCCGCAGCACTTTGTAGAGACGAACGATGCCGCCTTGGCGCGGAATCAACTCATGACCGGATTGCTCGCGCAGTTTCCTGAAAATCGGATCGAGCGACGAGTTTTTAAATTCCTGCGAAATGATCGTACCTCTCAAATCGAGAAAACCGCAGGCCAGACTAAGCCATTCGAAGTTGCTGTAATGAAAGCAGGCGATCATGATGCTGCGTTCGGGACCGTAACGCTGCGTCTCCGCAAAATTTTCCAGCTCGATATACTGCGAGAAATTTTCCGCCGTTAATCGCGGACTCCACAAAAGGTCGAGCATGGTTCGCGCGAATTGCCGGAAGGATTCCCGAGCAATCTGCTTGCGCTCGGCCAGGGTGAATCGGTCACCGAATGCGACTTCAAGATTACTCAAGGCGACTTCGCGCCCGTGCCGATCGAGGATCGACATCAAGGTGCCGACCGTGAGCGCGAGTCGATAACAAGCCTGGCGCGACAACAGCGGAACGCCCTTGGTCGCGAGGAGCAGGCCAGCCCATTCGAGACGGTGTCGGATTTTTTTCCAGACGGAGCGCATTGGGCCGCATTCTAGCGCGTCATGCGCCGCTCGCCACCGCGCAACTTACGATGTCGGCCTTTCCTTTTCGGCTTCGATCTTACGAAGCCGCGCCTCCAGCTCGCTGATGTGAATTTCGTACTGTTGCAAAATACGCGGCATGATTCCCGCGATGCGGCGCGCGCTGTAAACGCGAATGGCTAGAAAGAGAATGAACATTCCAAAAATGCCTATGGAATAGAGCGGCTGGTTACGGGAAAGCGCCAGGTAGAGAAACATGGCGGCCAATGCCGTGCAGTAGATTGAGGAGCGTAGCAACTGGCTAACGCCGTTTCGTTTCGATTCGTCAAACCGCCGGACGATGGATTGCTCCTGCGGGGTTATGTCCACGGCCAACAGTTAGCGAAAGATCGCGCGCGGTATCAAGCTACAAACTGCCGCTGTTTTAACCTTTTGCGCTCGTTGCAAATTGTTTGAGCTTCGCCAGCACGAATCTGCGCAGGGATTTCGGTAATCGTTTCGAGCGCTGATCAAATTCCCGCCTGACCTCGGCTGTCGGAAAAGATCCGTCCGGCAACAGGATCGGCGTTCGATTGACTTCGGGGCCGTCCTCCCCGCTCTCGACTTTCCCATGAGCAAACCCGCGGGACTTCAACCAAGTCAGCGCCTTCTCTGTGGCAGGCTTGCGATAACAAAGCTGAAACCCATGAATCGCATTGCTTTGTTCGTACCAGACAATCAGATCAAAATAATCATCCGACATCCAACTACGACGGTAGTCGCCTCGAACTTTGACCTTCTTTTCTTTGGTCAGCATCAACCCAACAATATTCTCCAGGTCTAAGATCGACAATTGATGGGTTCGACTTAAACTGTTTTTGCGTTCGCGAGCGCCTGCCCGCAGATGCTACGCGGAGCGTTGCAGGCGCGGCGACGCGAATCGTGAAAAACATCCTTTTTGTTTGCACCGGCAATATTTGTCGCAGCCCGATAGCGGAGGGATTGTTTCGTCACTTGATCGGCAATCGTAAGGACATCGAAGTCGGTTCGGCTGGAGTTCACGCTGTGCGCGGTCAACCGCCCAGTCTGTATGCGGTGCAGGTTTGCGAATCCGATGGCGTGAACATCAGCGATCTACGCAGCCAGCCGCTGACCCGTGATTTGGTTGAGCGCGCGACCCACATTTTCGCGATGACCGGCGCACATCTGGAAACGATTCACATGCTTTTCCCTCAGGGCGCCGAGAAAACCTTTTTGCTTCGCGAGTTCGAAGAACCCGGCTCGACCTGCTGGCGCGACGTTCCGGACCCGATTGGAATGGGCCGGGAGGTTTACGAGGAATGCGCGCGCACCATTAAGAATGCGCTGCCGAGTGTGCTTGGGTTCGTCGAACAAGGCGAACTCGTTCCTCCTGGTGCGACTCGAAATCGCGGAATATCTTCCTACTCAATGAGCGACATTTCGCGGCCAACTCACCTACCCGCCGGATCTACATCGTACGGCGGCAGCGCGTTGGAAGCGCTGCGTAAAGTCGATCCCGAAATTTACGATGCGATTCGTGCCGAAGAAAAACGTCAGCGCGAAAACATTGAGCTGATCGCGTCCGAGAATTTCACGAGCCGCGCGGTTATGGAAGCGCAGGGCTCCTGCCTGACCAACAAGTACGCCGAGGGTTATCCAAGGAAACGCTGGTATGGCGGCTGTGAGAATGTCGATACCGCCGAACAACTGGCGATTGATCGGGCGTTGCGATTGTTCGGCGCGGAGCACGCAAACGTTCAGCCGCATAGCGGCGCACAAGCGAACATGGCAGTTTATTTTTCCGTCCTGAAACCGGGCGACAAAATTCTGGCCATGAATCTGGCGCATGGCGGCCATCTCACCCACGGACATCCCGCGAATTTTTCCGGAAAATTTTACAACGTGTCGCAGTACGGCGTCAGCGAGAAAACGGAGCAAATTGACTACGAGGCCCTTCAAGAACAGGCGGAACAGGTTCGACCTGCAATGATCACTGCCGGCGCTTCAGCCTACCCTCGAATCATCGATTTTCCGCGGTTGCGGAAGATCGCAGACTCCGTGGGCGCGCTTCTCTTCGTCGACATGGCGCACATTTCTGGGCTGGTCGCCGGCGGGCAGCATCCAAGTCCGGTGCCCCATGCGCAATTCGTCACCACCACTACGCACAAAAGCCTGCGCGGCCCGCGAGGCGGGATCGTTTTGTGTACCAAGGAATTCGCAAAACAAATCGACACGACCGTTTTCCCCGGAGTCCAGGGCGGACCGCTCATGCACATTATTGCCGCCAAGGCGGTTTGTTTTCATGAAGCGCTCCAACCGGGGTTCCGCGATTATCAGCGGCAAGTTGTAACTAACGCAAAAGCCCTGGCCGCGGGTTTGGCAAAACATGGTTTCCGAATCGTCTCCGGTGGCACTGACAATCACCTCATGCTGGTCGATCTTCGGCCGAAGGACCTCAACGGTAAGGAGGCGCAAGAAACGCTCGATCGCGCTGGCATCACCGTGAACAAGAACGCAATTCCGTTCGATACCAGCTCGCCATTCAAACCCGGCGGCATTCGTGTCGGCACACCGGCGGTCACCACGCGCGGCATGAAAGAGGAAGACATGCTCGAGATCGCCGATCTCATCGGGGAAGCTTTGCAAAATCGCGCCGACGAATCCGCTCTTGCACGCGTGCGCGAAAAAGTGCGGGACATGACCCGGCGCTTCCCGCTGCCATCATAAATCTGTAGCGGTCTGCAACCACCGGCATTTATCTAATTTCGGCGCTCTCCCGCCGTCGCTTCGCTATGGCGCGGCAAGGAGAGCACCGCTACAGTTTATTTTATGAATCGAGCGGGCGATCAAT
>Ga0187777_10001703_pt1 | contig 14215 bp, 11 predicted proteins | sample 1015_Q2_SP5_10_M_FD_132416 | JGI IMG/M metagenome (GOLD analysis project Ga0187777, IMG submission 132416) | Tropical peat soil microbial communities from peatlands in Department of Meta, Colombia - 1015_Q2_SP5_10_MG | ecosystem: Environmental > Terrestrial > Soil > Wetlands > Peat | place...
CCGCTCACGAAAGGAACGATCTCATGATGTTCTCGTGTGCAACATCCGTGCGGAGCGAATCGCGAGGCGATCGTGAGGGAGCGGCGCGCCGACCAGAGCGCCGACAGACAGACGTCCTCCCCTCTTCGACGAAGACCGTTCGCGACCGCAAGGGCAGGAGCCTTCGCGTCGATATTCACTGCCATTACTTCAATCGCGAGGCTGCGGCGAAGATCGCCCACCTCAACCCGGCGCAGTATGAGCCCTCGGTCAGGTTCGCGAACGAGCTTACGCGCGAGGTCAACGTCAAGCAGATGCAGGATCGCGCGGCCAAGCTCTCCTCGATCGAGGTGCGCTTGAAGGACATGGATCGCATGGGGATCGACGTTCAGGCAGTCTCTCCGGCGCCGAATCAGACCTATTACTGGACCGACCCGGGGCTGGGAGCGGAGCTGGCGCGCGAGGTCAACGACCGCCTCGCAGAGATCGTCGCGTCCTGGCCCGAGCGCTTCGTCGCGCTCGGCACGGTGCCGTTGCAGCATGCCGATCTCGCCGTCGCCGAGCTCACGCGGAGCGTCAAGCAGCTGGGCCTGCGCGGCGTCGAGATCAACCCGAGCGTCAACGGCATGGACCTCACCGACGCACGGCTCGGCCTCGAGAAGTTCTTCGCCAGGGCGCAGGAACTCGACGTCGTGATCTTCATGCACCCGATCGGCTTCACCCATGGCGAGCGGCTCGTCGACCATTACTTCAACAACGTCATCGGCAATCCGATGGAGACGACCATCGCGGCGAGTCACCTCATCTTCGACGGCGTGATGCAGCGAAATCCGAAGCTCAAGGTTGTTCTCCCGCACGCCGGCGGCTATCTCGCGCACTATTGGGCCCGCATGGATCACGCCTACCGTGCCCGCCCGGACTGCCGGACGGTGCTTCGCAAGGCGCCATCGAGCTTTCTGAAGAAGATGTACTTCGATACGATTGCCTTCGATCCATCGATGCTGCGACAGATGATCGATCAGTACGGGCCCGAGCACCTGCTCCTCGGCACCGACTACCCCTACGACATGGGAGTGGAAGACCCGCTCGGGTTCATCGCGAGCGTGCCGCGCCTCGATCACCGCGACCGGGGAATGATCGAAGGCGGAAATGCAGCGCGCCTGCTGAAGATCAGGCGCGGACGTCACTGACCAGGGAGAGCTCATGAAGCGTCTTAAGCGTCCGATCCACCTGCTGCTTGCGGCGGTCGTCTTCCTCGCGGCCGCCTCCGCCCACGCGCAGGGCAAGTGGACGAAGCTTGCGCCGTTCCCCGAGCAGGCCGAGGAGCTGCTCGGCGCGACGGCGGGCGGCAAACTGTACGTGTTCTGTGGTCTCGCGCCGGGCTGGAAGCCGATGGGGCTCGTCTACGAATACGACCCCGCGACCGACAAGTGGACGAAGAAGAATCCGATGCCGCTGCTATCGCACCACGTCGCTTTTGCGGAGTACCGAGGGAAGATCTACGCCTTCGGCGGCTTCGTGTATCCGAGCTCGGGACCCGCAGCCTGGGTGCCGGTCGACAACGCGTGGGAATACGATCCCGCGAGCGACAGCTGGAAGGCGCTCGCGCCGATGCCGACCCGGCGCGGCTCGCCGGTGGCCGCCGCGGTCGGCGACAAGATCTACGTCATGGGGGGCGCCACGTTGCCGCAGGGGTCCAAGGAACCGGCGGTGCACCCGGCGCGTCCGCACATTTCGGTGGGCAGCGTCGAGGAATACGATCCCGCAACGAACACCTGGCGCACACGCGCCTCGATGCCGACGGCGCGCAATCATGCGACCGCGGGCGTCGTCAACGGCAAGATCTACGTCATCGGCGGGCGCGTAGGCACCGCCTTCATCACTTCAGGCAGCAGCAATATCGACGTGGTCGAGGAATACGATCCGGCGAGCGACGCGTGGGGAGCTCCGCGCGCGCGGATGCCATCGGCGCGCAGCGCCATGGCGTCTGGGGTTTACGGTGGTCGCATTTACGTAACCGGCGGCGAGGGCCAGGACGCGCAGAGGATGTTTACGTTCCGCGCGCTCGAAGCCTACGACCCGGCAGCCAATGCCTGGACGGTCCTGCCGTCGATGCCGGTGTCCCGGCATGGATTGGCCGGTGCGGTCGTCGGCAACCGCCTGCACATGGTCAGCGGAAGCGTGCAGTCGGCCGGGACCGGCATCGAGGTGAATACGAGTTCGCACGATGCGTTCGAGCTCGACAAATGATGCGTCGGTCCAAGAGCGGACGCGGGGGTGCCCGCGCTTCGCGACGGATGCGTCATCCCGGCGCAGGTAGGGATCCAAGTTGAAACGCTTGCGCCCTCAGAACGAACTTGGACCCCGGCCTGCGCCGGGGCGACGTTTCTTGGTCGGCGTCGACATCGGCGGCACGTTCACGGACTGCGTGGTGCTCGACCGCGGCGGGCGCATTACGGCCACCAAGTGTCCTTCGACGCCGGAGAACTTCGCCGACGGAATGCTCGCCGCGATGCGCCTCGCGGCCGAGCGTCTGGGCACGCCCTTCGCGGAGTTCTGTCGCAAGGTTGCGGTGCTCACCCACGGAACGACGGTCGGCACGAACGCGCTCCTGCAGAGAAGAGGTGCAAGGGTGGGCCTCATCACGACCCGCGGCCACGAGGACGCCATCCACATCATGCGCGGCTCGCGCGGCGTCACTGCCCGCGATATCCGCAAGGTCGTGCACTTCCCCGAAAGCCAGAAGCCGAAACCCATCGTGCCCAAGCGCTTCATCGAAGGCGTCTCGGAGCGAGTCGACTGCTTCGGCGAGGTCGTCGTGCCGCTCAACGAGGCGGAAGCCGAGCAGGCGATCCGGCGCCTCGTCGATCAGGGTGTCGAGGCGATCGGCGTATGTTTCCTGTGGTCGTTCAAGTACCCGCGTCACGAGCTGCGGCTGAGGGAGATGATCCGCGATCTGGCGCCCCGCGTGTTCGTGTCCTGCTCGGTCGATCTCGCGCCGAAATGGGGCGAGTATGAGCGCGTCACCGCCACGGCGCTCAACGCCTACATCGGACCGGTGATGGCGAGCTACCTCGGCAATCTCGATCGCCGGCTCAAGAGAGCCGGGTACGCGCAGCCGCTGCAAATCACCCAGTGCGCCGGCGGATCGATCTCGGTGGACAAGGCGATGGAGTCGCCGCTGCTCACTCTGGATTCCGGTCCGGTATCCGGCGTCACCGGCACGCAGTATCTGGGCCGCCTGATGGGCTGCCCGAACATCATCACCACGGACATGGGCGGAACCTCGTTCGATGTGGGCATCGTCTTCGCCGGCGAACCGGCCTACTCGTTCGTGTCGAACGTTGCGCAATACGAATACTTCCTGCCCAAGGTCGACATCCAGGCCATCGGCTCCGGAGGGGGCTCGCTCGCGCGCGTGGAGCGCGCGTCGAGGACGCTGCAGGTCGGGCCCGAGTCGGCGGGAGCCGATCCCGGACCTGCGTGCTACGGCAAGGGTGGCTCCACCGCGACCGTGACCGACGCCGACGTCGTGCTAGGGACGATCAACCCCGACAACTTCCTCGGCGGGAGGATCAGGCTCGACCGGAGGAAGGCAATCGCCGCAGTGCAGGAGGTCGCCGACGCGCTGAAGCTCCCGCTCATGGAAGCGGCGAGCGGCATCGCGCGGATTGCCGAGTTCAAGATGTCGGACATCATCCGCAAGACGACCATCGAGAAGGGATTCGATCCGCGGGACTTCGTGCTCTTCGCCTTCGGCGGCGCAGGGCCCACCCACGCGGGCGTCTTCGCCTACGAGCTCGGGGTGCAGAAGGTCATCGTTCCGCAGAAGGAGATCGCGTCGTCCTGGTGCGCCTTCGGCGCCGCGTCGGCGGACATCCTGCACGTGTACGAGCAGGTCGACATCCAGGCGAGCCCGTTCGATGCCGCGCGCGTCAATCGCGTGCTCGAGGCGCTGGAGAAGAAGGCGAACGCACAGATGGGGCGCGACGGAATCGCCGCGGGGCGCCGGCGGTTCAGCTTTTCGCTCGACATGCGTCACCGCGGACAGATCAACGAGGTCGAGGTGCCGCTCCCGGAGAAGCGTCTGAAGAGCTCTTTCCAGGAAGCGTTGCGACGCCGGTTCTCGTCGCGCTACGAGCAGCTCTACGGCCGCGGCTCGTCCTACGGGGAGGCGCGGCAGGAAATCGTCACGCTGCGCCTGCGGGCATCCGCCGCTACGTCGCGCCCGTCGCTGAGGAAGGCCGGCAGGCAGAGCGCGAGGAGCAGCGCCAGGGCGGTCCGGGGCCGGCGCAGTATCTACTGGGCCGAGCTGAAACGGGCCCTGCCAACGCCGATCTACGACGGCGCTCTGCTGGTATCCGGCAATCGGATCGCGGGACCTGCCGTCGTCGAGACGACCGATACGACGGTGGTCGTCCAGCCGAAACGAACGCTCATGGTGGACGCGTTCGGAAATTTCGAGATCGCGTTCCGCACGTGAGGCCGCCATGCCGAAAGTAAGCTCGCTGGGTGCGGTTGCCTTCGACGGCCGGAAGACCGGCTACGTGCCGCCGAAGAGGCTCGCGATCTCGCCGCAGCTCAAGCTCCATCGCCGGCGGGCAAAGCGCATCGATCCGATCACCTACGAAGTGATCCGCCACGCGCTCTGGCACGTGAACGAGGAGCACGGCGCGACGATCCAGAGGCTGTCCGGCTCGCCGGTCGCCATGTACGCGCTGGATCTCAATCCGTCGATCCTCACCGAGGACGGCGAGTTCGTCTACTTCGGCCCGTACATGCAGTACATGTCAGGCGTCACCGACACGCAAGTCAAATGGGTGCTCGAGTACCGCAGCGACAACCCAGGCATCCGCGACGGCGACATGTTTCTCGCCAACGACCCCTGGGTAGGCGCAGCCCACCAGCAGGACGTGATGCTGATCTGCCCGGTGTTCTGGAAGGGCGAGCTTTTCTGCTGGGTGACGAACTGCCTGCACCAGTACGATCTGGGCGGCATCACGCCGTCTTCGTTCTGCGGCTCGGCGGAGAACGCATTCGAAGAGGGCATCTGCATCCCGCCGGTGAAGATCGTCGAGGGCAACACGATCCGGCGCGACATCGAGGAGCTGTACCTCCGCGCCTCGCGCAAGCCCGAAGCCGTCGCGCTCGACTTCCGCGCCCAGCTCGCCGGCAATATCACCGCGCGCAACCGCGTGCTGACCCTCATCCGGCACTACGGGGCGGACGTCGTCAAGGGCGTGATGAAGCAGGTCATCGACAACGCGGAAGCGGCTTTCCTGCGCAAGCTCAAGCGCCTGCCCGATGGCGTCTGGCGCGAGCGCTCGTACGTCGAATGCTGTCGTCCCGGCGACCGTCGCACGCATCGCGTCATGCTGACCTTGCGCAAAGAGGGCAGCAAGCTCGTGTTCGAGAACGAAGGCACGGCGCCGCAGGACGGCGCCATGAATGCCACGTACTCGGGCTGGCGTGGCGCGATCATGGTGGCGCTAAACGAGCTTCTGTGCTGGGACCAGTACTTCTGCATCGCCGGCGCGTTACGGCATGTCGAATTCGATCCAACGCCCGGAACGTTCAACTGCGCCGATTTTCCCGCCTCCGTGTCCACGGCGCCGATCCAGGCCATGGAGATATCGGTCTATCCCGCGTACAACGTGATCTCGAAGATGATCCACTGCGACCCGGAGATGCGCGGTGACATCATGTGCATCGGCGGCACCAGTCAGTGGCCGGCGACGATCTTCCGCGGCATCGACCAGTGGGGCGAGCGCTACGGGTATATCCTCGTCGACCCGATCGGCGGCGCGATCGGCGCCTTCGCCACCGGCGACGGCATCTCGACCGGCGGCCAGTCGCGCACGCCGATTTGCAAGCTGCCCAACGTGGAGCACACGGAGCAGACGTTCCCGCTGCTGTTCCTCTACCGCAAGGAAGTGGTCGATTCCGGCGGCGCGGGACGGTACCGCGGCGGGCTTTCGGCCGAGTCGTGCTTCGTTCCCCACCGCACCGACGTGATCACTCAGGACACGCTGTCTTCCGGTAACGCCATCCCAACCTCGCCGGGGCTCATGGGAGGTTACCCGGCTGCCACCAACGCGTACAAGTTCAAGCGCGGCACCGATGTCCTCGAGCGCTTCGCGGCACGGGAGATCCCGGGCGACATCGGCGACGTGAAGGGAGCGGAGGTCACCCTGGGGTTGCGCCAGGAGAATTTCGTGCAGGAGCCGCGCGACGTCTATTCGGTCATCTGGTCCGCCGCGGGCGGTTTCGGCGATCCGCTCGAACGCGATCCGGAGAAAGTGCGCGCCGACGTCGTCGACGATCGCTGCGTGTCGATCGACGCCGCTCGTGAGATCTACGGCGTGGTGCTCGCGGACGGCAAGGTCGATGCGCGGGCGACACGGAAGCTCCGCGCCGGCAAGCGCGCCGCGAACCGAAGGAAAGACGGCGATGTCGTGCGCCTTGAAGGTGCCATCGTTTCCCAGCTGACCGACAACCTCGACCTCCGGCGGGAAAAGGGCGGCATGCGCCTCGCTTGCTCGCGCTGCGCCGCCGACCTCGGCCTCGCGCGCGGCAACTACAAGGACGCGTGCGTCCGCCGCGACGCCGACATCAGGGAGAGCAACCCCAACATCGGCGACTACCGACGCTACATCGACGAGCGGCCCGTGTTCCGCCAGTTCTTCTGCCCGGGCTGCGGAGCGCTGGTCGAGAACGAAGTGGCGCGCGAGAGTGACCCAGTCCTCCACGACATCGAGCTGCACATGCCGTCGCCCCGGCGCAGGCCGGGGCCCAAGTCGCCCGCGCGGAAGCCCAATGCTCCTCACTTGGATTCCGGCCTTCGCCGGAATGACGACCGGTGAGCGTTCCACGCGCGCCGTGCGAGCGCGTCCCTTACTCGGCGATCGTCGATCGGCCGGCGCTCAAGCTTCCGGGCGGCGCGCGGATGGTCGTCTGGACCATCGTCAACGTCGAGGACTGGGGCATCGAGCGGCCCATGCCGCGGACCGTGCTTCCGCCGCCGATGGGCCAGCCGCTGCTGCCCGATCTGCCGAACTGGGCTTGGCACGAGTACGGCATGCGCGTCGGCTTCTGGCGGCTGCTCGAGTGCATGCAGAAATCCCGCGTCACGCCGACACTCGCGATCAACGGTGTGGTCTGCCGCAACTATCCGCGCGTCGCTCAGGCGGGCAAGGACGCAGGCTGGGAGTTCATGGGGCACGGCTGGCTGCAGCAGCCGATGCACAAGGTCGACGATCAGCGCGCCGCGATTCGCGACACGGTCGACGCGATTCGCGCGTTTACGGGCAGGCCGCCGCGCGGCTGGGAGAGCCCCGGGCTCACCGAAACGCTCGACACCATCGATTTCCTTGCCGAGGCCGGCATCGAATACGTCGCCGATTGGGTGCTCGACGATCAGCCGCTCTACATCGCGGCCACGCCGAGACCCGTGGTCTCGGTGCCTTATACGCTGGAGGTCAACGATATTCCTGTGATGCTCGTCCAGCACCACACGGCCGAGGAGATGCTGCTCCGTGGCAGCGCCCAGCTCGATCGGTTGTACGAAGAGAGCGCGCGTTCGGCAAGGGTCATGGCGATCAGCGTGCACCCCTATATCTCGGGGGTACCGCATCGCATCGCGTACCTCGAGCAGCTGTACCGGTACGTGCTCGGCAAGCCGGGCGTGCTGCACTGGACGGGCGGAGAGATTGCGGACTGGTATCGCACTCAAGTACCTTCGACTGAGAGATGACCGACGGCGTCATTCCGGCAGAGGTCGGAATCCAGTTTTCGTAACATTCACGTCCCTGCTCGGGCCCCGGCCTGCGCCGATTGACAGCGTCGAAAGCGCTATGTAAGCATCAACGCACTTGAGGAGGAGATAACAATGAGGATGAACAGATTGATCACATGGGCGTCGGCCGGCCTTGCAGCGTTGGTATTCGCGGTCTCGGCCCAGGCGCAGCAACCGCTCAAGATCGGTTTCGGCATGAGTCTTACCGGACCTCTGGCGGGCAATGGCAAGGCGGCGCTCATTGCGATGCAGATCTGGGCCGAGGACGTGAACGCCAAGGGAGGGATTCTTGGCCGCAAGGTGGAGCTCGTCTATTACGACGATCAGACGAATCCATCGACCGTGCCGAGCATTTACAACAAGCTCCTCGACATCGACAAGGTCGATCTCGTCGTGTCGGGGTACGGCACTAATGTCATCGCACCGGCGATGCCGATCATGATGCAGCGCAATATGGTGTTCATGTCGCTGTTCGGCCTTAACGTCAACTCGAAATTCAACTACGACCGTTACTTCCAGATCATGCCGGCAGGTCCCGAGCCGGCCGTCGGTTGGTCGCAGGGCTTTTTCGATATCGCGATGGGGCTCAATCCCAAGCCGCAGACCGTCGCGCTGGTAGGCGCCGATGCGGAGTATCCAGCCCTCGCGCTCGAGGGCGCGCGCGCGCATGTGAAGAAGCTCGGACTAAAGGTCGTGTACGACAAGTCATACCCGCCTAATACGGTCGACTTCTCGCCGATCGTGCGAGCGATCCAGGCGACGAATCCCGACATCGTCTTCCTCGCGTCGTATCCGCCCGACTCGGCGGGCATGGTTCGGGCGGTAAACGAGGTCGGACTCAAAACGCGGATGTTCGGCGGCGGGCTGGTGGGCCCGCAGTTCGCGTCGCTCAGAACCCAGCTCGGTCCACTGCTGAACGGCATCGTCAACTACGAGTCCTACACGCCCGAGGTCGCCGCGAAGTATCCGTTCCTGGAACAGTTCCTTGCCAAGTACCAGGGGCGCGCGGTCAAGGAAGGCGTCGACCCGCTCGGCTTCTATCTGCCGCCGTACGCATACGCGATGATGCAGGTGCTGGAGCAGGCCATCAAAGCGACCGGAAGCCTCGATCAGGCACAGCTTGCCGAATACATGCACAAGTACGAGTTCGACACCTACGTCGGCAAGGTCCGCTTCGCCAAGAACGGCGAGTGGTCCGCGCCGCGAATGCTGACCGTGCAATACCACGGCGTCGCCGGCAATGATCTCGAGCAGTGGATGAAGGCGGGTCACGTGACGGTTCTGGCCCCGGCTGCCTATGCGACGGGAACCGTGCAGACCCCGTACCAGGACAACAAGAAATAGCGTGAGCGGCTAGCCGCCGGGAATTTCAAGGACGCGCCTCATCATGGAATTCCCGACGGCGTTGGTGCTCAACGCCATCGTCGCCGGGTTGCTACTCGGCGGCTTCTACGCGGCGGTGAGCGTAGGCATCTCGATTTCCTTCGGGATGCTCGACGTCGTCAACATCGCCCATCCCGCATTCATCATCGTGGGCTCGTACATCGCCTACATCGTGAACGCGCGGCTCGGCGTCGACCCGATCCTCGTTTCCGTCGTTCTCTCGCCGCTGTTGTTCGCGCTCGGAATGCTCATTTACCGTGTCTATTACGTCTGCTTCGAACGGCGCGGGCAGGAAGCGCTGCGCGGGCTAGCCTTCTTTTTCGGCATCCTGTTCATCACCGAAGTGACGCTGGTGCTCATCTTCGGCGTCGACTACCGGTTGGTCGAGACCTCGTATTCGTCGGTCACGCTCCGGCTCGGCGCGATCGACTTCCCACTGCGGCTGGTCGTGCCGTTCGCGGTGTCGATCGCCATGGTAGTGGGTATCCAAATTTTTCTCGCGCGCACGTTCTTCGGCCGCGCGGTGCTTGGGGTCGCACAGGATCAGCTTGCTTTGCGCTTGATGGCGATCGACCCCGTGCGCGTGAAGGAGCTCGCGTTTGCACTGTCGATAGCGACCGCCGGAGTCGCCGGCGCGTTCCTGATCGTGATCCAACCCGTGCAACCCTCGATTGGCCGCGAATACATCGGCCTGGTGTTCGCGGTTTGCGTATTGGGAGGGCTGGGTTCGATCTGGGGCACGCTGCTCGGCGCGTTCATCCTCGGGCTCGCTGAATCATTCACCTCCACGTTTTTCGGGCCCTCGTGGGCACCGGCCGTCTCGTTCGGCATCCTGCTCGCCGCTCTCGCCTTCAGGCCTTCCGGGCTGCTCGGGCGATGAGAAACCGGACCTTTGCGGTGGTCACATTCGCGATCGCAATCGCGCTTATCGCCGCAACCCGGCTCATCACCAACGACTACGTGTTCTCCGCGGCGTACACGGTCCTGCAATTCATCGTCCTGGCCACGGCCTGGAATATCCTCGGCGGCTATACGGGCTATGTGAATTTTGGCTCGGCGGCTTTCTTCGCAGTCGGCGCATATACCACTGTCTTCCTCAACAAATCGCTGCACCTGCCGCTCCCGGCCTTGATCGCAACAGGAACGATCGTTGCGGGCCTTCTGGGACTCGGGGTCGGGTATCTGACGCTGCGCATGCGGGGGGTGTACTTTGCCATCGCGACGCTCGCACTTGCCGTGGTGCTCTTTACCTTCGTGGTCAACTGGGACTACGTCGGCGGGGCGCGCGGAGCCTACATCCTGCAGCCGCGCGAAGTACCGTTCGGCTTCCCGCGCTACGTGCACCTGCTCTACGCAACGATGGTTCTGATGGCGGCGTTCGCGCTGGTCGTGGCGCGAGCGATCGAGCGCTCATTCATCGGGCGCGGTCTCGCCGCGATTCGCGACGACGAGGTTGCGGCGGAATGCGCCGGCGTGCCGACCTTGCGACTCAAGCTCTTCTCCGCCACCGTGAGCGGCGCGCTGATGGGCATGGCAGGGACGACGCTCCCGCTATACCTGTCGTATGTCGAGCCGACGGCGGCGTTCAATCTTTCCTATGCGGTCAACAGTATCGCCATGCCGCTGATCGGCGGCATGATGACCTGGCTGGGTCCGCTGATCGGGGCGGTGCTTCTCGGAACGGTGCAGCAGGTCGTGCAGGTCACCGTCTCTTCGGAGTGGAATCTTTTCATTGTCGGCGTGCTGCTGGTTGCGTTCGTGACGCTGGCACCGAACGGCATCATGGGCTGGGTCGACGCATGGCGGCGGAGCCGCAGTCACAGGCCATGAGCGAGCCGCTGCTGAAGGTCACCGGCGTAACAAAGCGCTTCGGGGGATTCACGGCGCTGGAGCAGGTCGATCTCAGCGTCGCGCGCGGAGAACGGCTCGGGTTGATCGGGCCCAACGGGTCGGGCAAGAGCACGCTGGTCAACTGCATCTCGGGCACGCTGCGCAATGAGGAAGGCAGCATCCGTTTCGCCGGACACGATCTCGGTCGCGAGCCGCCGCACCGGCGTGTCCGCCTCGGTCTCGCGCGCAGCTTCCAGATCCCCAAGCCATTCGGCAGCATGTCGGTGCTCGACAACCTGCGGATACCGCTGCTTTATGCGGCGCGCAAGCACGGGAAGCTCGGGCCCGGCCAGATCGTGGACGAAGCGATGAATGTCTTGCGGCAGGTGGGCCTGCAGGACAAGGCCCACGCCATGTCGGGCGGCCTCACGCAGGTGGACATGCGCAAGCTAGAGCTGGCGCGCGCCGTCGCAGCGAGGCCTGCGCTGCTCATCTCCGACGAGGCGATGGCCGGCCTGTCGGCCTCGGAGGTCGACGATATGCTCGCCCTTCTGCTGACGCTCAAGGAGCGCGGGGTGGCCGTCATCATGATCGAGCACGTCATGCGCGCGGTGATGAAGTTCTCCGACCGGATCGCCGTGCTCGTCGCTGGGCGCAAGATCGCAGACGGTGATCCGCAGTCGATCGTCAATAACGCGGAAGTCGTGACCGCCTACCTTGGCGAATAGCATCAACGTGCGGGACGTGAGCGCGGGCTACGGCTCGGTGCAGGTGCTCGACCACATTTCCCTCTCGGTGAACGACGCCGAAACGGTCGCTTTGCTCGGGACCAACGGCAACGGGAAGAGCACGCTGATGAAGTGCATCATGGGAATCGTCGTGCCGAGCGCGGGCCGAATCACCGCGACGATCGACGGCGTCGAGCACGATCTGGTCGGGCGGGCGCCGGAAGAGATCGTCGATCTGGGGATCTCGCTCGTTCCGGAGGGGCGACGCCTGTTCCCGCGGCTAAACGTCGAGGAAAACCTGCTGCTCGGCGCGTACCGAAACGCAGCGCGAGAGGCGCTCGAGCCCAACCTCGCATTCTGCTTCGAGACCTTCCCGGTCCTCGACAAGCGGCGCAGGCAGCTCGCGGGAAGCCTCAGCGGCGGAGAGCAGCAGATGCTCACCCTCGCGCGGGCGCTGATGACTGCGCCCAAGATACTGCTGATCGATGAGCCCTCGGTGGGTCTTTCGCCTCTCCTGGTGATCCACACGATCGACAAGATCAGGGAGCTCAAGGAGCGCCGCCAACTGACCGTGCTGATGGCGGAGCAGAATTTCCAGCAGGCTATCCGGATCGCCGACCGCGGCTACGTGATCGTGCACGGCCGGATGGCTTACGAAGGCGGGTCGCGCGAGCAACTTTCCGACAACGAGCTCGTGCGCAAGCTCTACCTGGGGCTGTAACGCTCAATCAGTCGTCGCCCCGGCGGAGGCCGAGGCCCAAGTTTGGCTCGCTATCGCAGGGGGCGGGAACTTGGATCCCGGCCTTCGCCGGGATGACCGCTTACAGCGTCGGATTATCGCTCGGCAGGCCCAGCGCGACGCGCCCGAACGTCGTCGCCTGCGGCTCCCAGATCATCGAGATGTGCGCCGTCGCGGCGTGCACGTCGCGAAACGCGCGCTGCAATGGATGATCGTCGAAGAGAGCGCCGCCGCCGCCACACTTGAAAAGGACGTCGACGGCGCGCTCGCACAAGCCTGCAGTGAACGCACCGTCCCGCCGCCATCTCACCTTGGTCGCAAGATCCGGAACCTCATTGCGATCGGCAATGCTCTGAGCTTCCTCGCAGTGCACGCGCATGATCGTGCGCGCGGTGTCGATGCACGAAGCCGCCTCCGCGATCTTCACCTGGATCGCGGTCATGTCGGCGAGCTGCTTCCCCGAATACCGCGCCACACGGCTGCGCACCGCAGCGAGGAAGTCATCGTACGCGCCCTGGGCAATGCCGAGCGCGACGCCGGTGAGCATGTAGGGAAACGTGGCGAAGATCGGGATGCGGAAGATCGGCGCGGTGTTCACCTCTGCGCCTGGATGACCGGCACCGCCGCGCGTGGCGTCGACCGACAGCGTGCGCGCCTCGGGCACGAAGACATCTGTCGCCTCGACGTCGTTGCTGCCGGTGGCGCACAGGCCCATCACGTGCCAGTTGTCGAGGATACGGTAGTCGTCCCTGGGAAGCAGGAAGACGCGATATTCGCCGGGACGCTCGCCGTCCTGGACGATGCCGCCCAGCATGTTCCACTGGCTCTGGTCGACGCCGCTCGAGAACGGCCAGCGGCCGGAAACCCGGTAGCCGCCCGGCACGCGCGTCGCCTTGCCCGCCGGAAAAACGACCGACGAAGCGATGAGCATGTCGCGATCGGCGTTCCAGATCTCATCCTGTGTCGCGGCCGGCCAGAAGGCGAGCATCCAGTGGTGCACCGCGTAGTTCACCCAGTTCCACGCGGTCGAGGCGCATGCCGCCGCGAGACCCGAACCGATATCGATCAACGACACCCACGGCAGCTCCGAGCCGCCGACGCGGCGCGGTTGCAGCACGCGCATCAAACCCGACGCATGGAGCTCGTGCAGGGTTTCGTCGGGAATCCGTCGCGAGCGCTCGGCGAGCGCGGCGCGCTCCCTGAGTCTCGGCGCAAGCTCGCGGATGCTCGCGAGCGCCTGCTCGTAGGTGATCACCCGCGAGGTGGCGGCGGCCTTCGGCAGCGCAGCCAAAGCGTCCTCAGCGGAACGCTTCGGTCGTTGCAGCGTCCCGTTCTTTCGGCGCCTCCGATGCCGGGAAGTTGAGCTCGATCATGACGCCGTTGGGGTCCTTGAGGAACATCTGATGCAATCCGAGCGTGGGCACGGTGCGCTCGAAATACTTCAGATGCGCCTTCTTGCAGCGCGCGACCATGCTCGCGCGCCCCGTCACCGAGAGCGCGATGTGATCGAGCGAGCCCGTGCTCGCGTTCAACGTCTCAGGATCGACGTAGCCCACCGTGTCGATGAGCCCCTGCGGATCCTTCGGATCGACGCCCATGACGTGCACGATGCCGTAGTTCCCGCCGGAGTGCTCCAGATCTGCCGGCGGGGCGCCGTTGTAGAGCCAGAGGCCGGGAAACGGGAAAGCCGGACGCGGGCCGACGGTCAGTCCGATCACTTCGGTGTAGAACTTCCGCGAGGCCTCGACGTCGAGGGTGCGA
>Ga0187777_10001704_pt1 | contig 14206 bp, 9 predicted proteins | sample 1015_Q2_SP5_10_M_FD_132416 | JGI IMG/M metagenome (GOLD analysis project Ga0187777, IMG submission 132416) | Tropical peat soil microbial communities from peatlands in Department of Meta, Colombia - 1015_Q2_SP5_10_MG | ecosystem: Environmental > Terrestrial > Soil > Wetlands > Peat | place...
CGGCGGTTCTCCTTTTCAAAAAGGGTTTCGCATCCCGATTCTAAGCAGAACCGGGAATGAACCGCCGCCTAACCTTCAACTAGCTCTGGGGCACCATCCCAGCACGAAGAGCAGCATGGATGAGGGAATATCGCAAGCGGAAGCGCGCGGCGAGCAGAAGTGTGCTCGTGACGCAGGTATCCTCGCCGTCTGTCTTGTACGTATCAGAGCCTTCACCCGTACTCCAGCGAATTACAGACAGACCGGCTCCGCATCCCGCGCGTCAGGATGCCGTGCTTGTGCGGCAGGGTGCATGCAGCAGCTTTAAGACTGCGTTGGATCTGGCACGGCCGTTTCCTGCCGGGGTTCTCGCCTCTCGGGTCTGCCCTTATTGCTACAACACCGGCATCAGTTCGCCCGGCACTCGGTGCAGCTATTGTCAAAGTGGAGAGGGTGAGAGCGCGGTGAGGTTGTGAGTATAATCGCGATATTATGTCAATATCACGCCTCAGGTTGGCCAACTGCTGCGCTGCCGATTGACTTGCCATACCCCCAGACCTAAGATTTCAGCCCAATGATCGGCGAGACCATCTCGCACTACCGCATCATCGAGAAGCTCGGTGGCGGCGGTATGGGAGTCGTTTACAAAGCTGAAGACACGCGTCTGCATCGCTTCGTCGCACTCAAATTCTTGCCAGAAAATGTAGCCCATGACCCTCAGGCCTTGGCCCGATTCCAACGGGAAGCTCAGGCTGCCTCCGCACTCAATCATCCGAACATCTGCACCATCTATGACATCGGCGAACAGGATGGGCACGCCTTCATCGCTATGGAGTTTTTGGATGGCGTGACGCTGAAGCACAAGATCGCCGGGAAGCCATTGGAAATCGAAACCGTGCTCGATCTGAGCATCCAGATTACGGACGCACTTGACGCGGCACACTCCAAAGGAATCATCCACCGGGACGTCAAGCCAGCGAACATTTTTTGGACTCATCGAGGTCAGGCAAAGATTCTCGATTTTGGACTGGCCAAAGTCGCGGTCAAGCCGGAGACCGTTGGCATGAGTGCTCCGACCGTCGAATCCGAGGCACACTTGACGAGCCCGGGCAGCGCCTTGGGCACGGTAGCCTATATGTCACCCGAGCAGGTCAAGGGAAGAGAGCTTGATGCTCGCACCGACTTGTTCTCGTTCGGTGCCGTACTGTACGAGATGTCCACGGGCGCGCTGCCATTCCGAGGCGATACATCTGGCATTATCTTTAGCGCCATTCTGGAGCGCACGCCTGTGCCTCCGGTGCGAATCAACCCCGAGGTTCCTCCAAAACTTGAGGAAATCATCAACAAGGCACTTGAGAAGGATCGAGACCTGCGCTACCACATGCCGCCGACATCCGCGCCGATTTGCAACGGTTGAAGCGGGATACGACTTCAGGGCATGTCCAAGTCAAGGCGTCTGCCACCCCGATAAGTCCGACTGGGCATCCCCGAAAGTGGGCGTTGGGCATAGTACTTGCCGCTATTTTGGCGGGGGTACTGTGGTGGCTTTCGTCCACTCCTCCGTCGCCCAAAGTGACTGGTATTAACCAGATCACTCACGACGGTATCGACAAACGCAATTTGGTCACCGATGGTACACGCATCTATTTCACGGAAAGAGCTGATGCTCGCGACCAGCTATTTCAGGTCTCCGCCAACGGGGGAGAGACTGCCCCCATCTCAGAGCCGTTCACAGACGCAATCAGTCATGACATCTCTCGCGACCGTTCGGAATTGCTGATTTCTAGCATTACGCCCGACGAAGAAGAGGAACAGTTTTCGACCTTGCCCTTACCCGTGGGGTCCCCGAGGCGCTTACCGATTACTGGTCTCAGCGCTGCTTGGTCCCGCGATGGCCGGCGTCTCGTTGTGTGCAAGGGGTCGACTCTGTATCTAGCCAACCGCGACGGAACGGATCTGCGCAAGCTACTGTCAGGTCAGGAGACCCCACTCGCTGCAAGATTCTCGCCCGACGGAACGCGCATACGATTCACGATGTTTAACTCTGTTCAGCTAACATACTCTCTATGGGAAGTCCAAACCGATGGAACAGGACTGCACGCATTGTTTCCCGGTTGGCACACTCCTCCCAATGAGTGCTGCGGAAGATGGACGTCTGATGGGCGCTACTACGTCTTCGAAAGCACAGATGCTAGCGGTACTAACGTCTGGGCATTGCCTGAGCCACAGGGACTGTTTCGAAGGGCAACCAGACGGCCCGTTCAACTCACTACGGGTCCGCTCGCATACACCAGTGTTGAGCCCGATAGGGATGGTCAAAAGCTCTTCACCGTAGGCACTCAGCCGCGTGGTGAGTTAGTACGCTACGACTCCCGGTCGAAATTGTTCGTACCTTTTCTCGGTGGTATCTCCGCCGGTGACGTGGATTTCAGCCGTGACGGCCGGTGGGTCACCTATATTACCTATCCGGACAGCCTGCTTTGGCGCAGCCGTGCAGATGGAAGCGAACGATTGCAACTTTCGTATCCACCACAGCAAGCGGCCCTCCCACATTGGTCTCCGGACGGAACGCAGATCGCTTTCGTTGCTCGTCAGTCGGGAAAACCTTGGAAGATCTTCTTGGTCTCTGCTCAGGGAGGCAGTCCGCAGGAACTTCTGACCGAGAACTTCAATGAGCTTGATCCGTCTTGGTCTGCTGACGGCGAACGTCTAGCCTACGGCCGCTTGCCGATCTCGGTGGCTCCCGAAGTGCCGGCGATATTTGTCGTTGATCTGAAGACCAAGCAGGTCGCAACCCTGCCCGGCTCCGACGGCCTGTTCAGTCCGCGCGTCTCGCCTGATGGGCATTTCCTAGCCGCTCTTCCGTGCAGGGATCAGTCAAAGCTGATGCTGTTCGATTTCCAAACCCAAAAATGGTCCGAGTGGGCGAAAATGGTCGGGCAGATCGGATTCATTTCGTGGTCAAAAGATGGGAAATACCTCTATTACGATACATTGACGACAAGTTCACCCTTCTTTGGCCGCGTCAAGCTCGGGCAAACCCAGTTTGAACCGATAGTTGACCTGAAGGGTATTCGTCGATTCTTAGGCCCGTTTGCCGAATGGAACGGCATCGACCCCGACGGCTTTCCTTTGCTCGTGCGCGACGTCAGCACACACGAAATCTACGCTCTCGACACAGAGTGGCCGTAGGGTTTCGTTCCAAACGCAACATCCATCATCCTGACGCCTTGTATTTTTTCGTCGCACCAACAGTTCCGGGCGGCGACCCACACGACGTCAGCGAGGGAGCATTCGCGAGCCCAAACACTTCCCGGTTCTCCTTACGAGAACCGTGTGAAGCTGGCCCTTTCTGCTGCGGGGCTGGAGGGGACAAAAGAAGGCTGGCTCCCAGCCGCGATTTATTTCCTCGGAAAGTTCGGGTCGTTCTTGATCTCGCGAATCTGCTGGATATGGCGCTCGGCGTGCGTGGAGATCTCCAGCATCCACTGCCAGCAATCGATCACCTCTCGATCTCCGAAGCTGTGGGCTCGCATGTCGTCATTGGTGGTCTTGATGTATTCGATCATGATGGCGCGCAGCGCCTGAAACTTTCCGAGTGCCTCGCCCAGGTCCTTATAAGTATCGACTTTTTCGTGCCCACCGCCGGTCTTAGTATGTACGACACGATCGATGCCGTACCAAAGGATGTCAGCGTCGGTGGCCGTCGATTTCTTCTCCTTCATATCCGGCGCGGCCTTGAGGGCTTTCTGAATTTCGCGCCAATAGTCCGGTTCGGCCACGGCCAGATGTGAAACGACTTCGCGGATACTCCAGCGATCCGGCGAGGCCTTGTACTCCAGTTGCGACGGCGACAAGCCACGAACCTGCTCGGCCACCATTTGCGTGGTCATTTCGAAGTGCACAAGGAGGTGTTCGCTCCTCCTTGGCCATGGGCGCGGCGAACAGGGGCCCGGTCAACAGACAAACAGTGAGTGTGAGAATCGTCCAACCTCGGAGCACATATGTTCGGAGCGTGTTCATGGTGAAGAGCATGGTAATAGGGGCCGTTTCAAAAACACATCACTTGGACGATTAGAGGAGGGGAAGGTCATCATATGCTGAAAGGAGGATGATGAATTCAAAGGATAGCCGCGTCGGGTGTGCGACGACGCCGGAACGTAGCCCCGGTTTCGCCCGCCATCCCCGATCGTCCGCCCGCCCGACACGCCCGCGATCCCAAGCCCCCCAATGTGTTTACTCATCGGTAACGAGGGCAGTTTCGGATTCACTTATCTCCTATCCCCTCCGGCGCTTGACGGGGTAGGCTTATATGAGCGGGAAAACTGCTACACCCCTTGTGTGCGCCCTGGGGCGTTTGGGAGCGGCGTGGAGCATGGTCCCCCCACTGGGACGGAGTGGGTGATGGGAGCTGTCGCGGGTGTAAGCCGGGCAGGACGGGTACGGGTTCTTTTTGGGACCATGCGCAACAACAATGGCAAATAGACGGATGATCGGCTCTAGCTTTTCTTAGTGTCCGAAGTTACGTTCTCGAGCGGATTCGCCTCCTTCCGTGCTCACCATTCTTTTCTGCAATCATTTGTACAGTTCTGCAGTGGCAAGAAACAAGCTGCGAGACTGCTTTGCTCCGGACACGAGCACTTTGCCATTTTGGAGCAGAGTTGCTGTGTGCCCAACGCGTCTAGTCTCCATACCGCCAGTAGTGGTGAACAAGCCGGTGGACGAGTCGTAGATTTCTGCGGTCGAATCTCCTCCGCCGGCGAGGAGCACGGTGCCATTGGGGAGCAAGGTGGCTGTCTGCGAACTGCGCGGCTGCCCCATGTCCCCAGTGCGCAAAAAAGAGCCCGTAGCAGGATCGTAAAGTTCTGCAGTCGGAAGATCAGAACCTCCAGCAATGAGGACCAGTCCTGTGGCAAGAAGCGTTGCAGTATGCCCCGCACGGGCAGTTGTCATGTTGCCAGTAGGGCTGAAGGTGAGAGTGTTTGGGTCGTATATTTCCGCCTTAAAGGTGGCTGTCCCAGAAAATGGCTGATCACCGGACTCGATACCACCGGCAATGAGCACTTTGCCATTGGCCAGCACTGTAGCAGTGTGGCTGGAGCGACGTGTACTCATATCTCCAGTCGAACTGAATGCCCCAGCTTGCGGGTCGTAGATTTCAGCTGTTTTGGTACCGACGAAAGTCTCGTCATTCCCGCCCGCAATCAGCACCTTCCCTCCAGGCAGCAGGGTTGCTGTGTGCCCTTCACGTGCCGCAGTCATGCTCCCCTTAGCTTCGAAAGAGCCATAGGAAGGATCGTAGAGTTCCGCGCTGTTCCAGACTGGAGGAATGCCACCGTCATCACAGTCCGGGAGAGAAGTGATGACCCCAATACCTCCGGTTACCAACACTTGTCCGCTCAGGAGTAAGGTAGCGGTGTGATTGTAGCGTGGTGCAGCCATGTTCCCCGCAGCAGTAAAAGAGCCGGTCAGCGGATCGTAGAGTTCAGCGGACGGCATTCCCCCGTAGCAGGGAATGGGGATCGAGGGGTTTGTTCGATAGGCTCCGCCAGCCATCAGGACCTTACCATCGGGAAGCAAGGTCGCAGTGTGAAAGCCGCGCGCGTGCCGCATACTTCCCGTTGGCATGAATCTGCCCCCAGAGCTGGTCACGGTAATGGTAGCGCTCCCACTCACGGTCGCGTCCGCAACGCTGGTGGCGACTAGGTGAAAGAACCCTGTGCTCGCAGGAGCGGTATAGGCGCCGCTGCTGCTTACCGATCCACCGGCTGCTTCTTGAATGCTCCATGTGACCGATGTATCCGCCGGTCCGGCTACCGTTGCGGTGAATGCTTGTGTCCCGCTAGGTCCCAACGTGACAGTGGCCGGGGTGACCGATACCTGGGGAACCAGCACGCTTACGGCCGCGCTTCCCTTGGCGCTTGGCTCAGCTTGACTGGTAGCTACCACATGAAAGGGTCCTCCCGAGGCGTCTCTCGGAGCCGCGTAAACTCCTCTGCCGTCAATAGTGCCCAGGCCTTGCTCGACGCTCCACGTCACGGCCTGGTTGTTCTGGCCAAATACATGGGCTGTAAACTGAGCAGTCATTCCCTGGTAAACAGAGGCAGTAGCGGGCGTGACAACCACGCTGGTGCCATTCCCCGGCGGATCTGATTGTGAGCCGGAATTCGAGCCTCCGCCGCAACCTGATCCTGCTACACCTAGAGCGACTACAAGGGTGAGTAAAAAAGCGCGGAACATAGGATCTCCTTTAACCGCAAATGTTGTTGCCGCATGCGTATCGGAGACTTGACAGTGCGGGCATGCACGTCACCACGGCGTCTCAAGTTACCGAACTAACATCGAAGACCGATCTTTACGTACTCCCTTAAATCCGTGACTGACACCTTGTTCGTCGTAATAAAAGCCGACGATCACTCCATCGTCATTCACCGCGGTGACTGCCGTATCCGTAGCGCCCGGGACATCGATGGCGATGTACTTTCCTTGTCGCAGAAGGAACCCACGGAGCGAACCTGAGTTGTAACATTCGTCTTCTGAATTGGCGATTACATAGATTCCCGAGATATCGCCTTTCTCGTTGATGTACCGAGAGGAGGTACAGGGGAATGATCCAGTGTTTGGAAAACTGATGAGTTGGAAACCACTTCCTGGCTGTCTTCTTAGGTATCCATACAAGGTGGAATCGGAATTCTTGCACAGGTCACCGACAGCGGTTCGACCATTGTCCTGGACCATCCACACGTCGGTAGAGCAAGCGTTGGATTGCGCAGCCTGCACTTTCTGAAATCGTCCATCCTGGAAGATGAAGCCGATCTCCAGCCCGGTGCTATCGAGATAATTACCGCTGATGTCGCCAGCATTGTTGATCCCGCGCACAACTGTCGCACTGGCTCCCGGATAATCAATCTTGGTAAAGTGGTCGTCACGCAATACGTACCCATGCTGATTGCCATTTGCATCCGAGAAGCGGCCCGCAATGTCCCCGCGAGCGTTTATCGAGCGTGCCGCCGTGAACGAAGCACCGGGAAAGTCAATGACGGAGAACACTCCTTGTCTTAGCAGGAAGCCATGGCCAGTGCCGTCGACGTCGGTAAAGTTACCAACAATGTCGCCGCGAGCATTGATCGTGTTGACTATAGTAGATGTAGCGCCGGGAACATCCACCCTTGCGAAGTCGTAGTCCTCTGCTGCGGACAGTGCAGTCAAGCACAGCAACAATAGAGAAACTCCAGTTGTTTGAAACATGACACACGCTCCTTAGGGGCCATGCTGACCCGAACGGCCTGCCATGGTCGATTGCGCCGGGTGGCCCATGCTCCGCCCCCTGTCTCTTAATGCGGGAATTCGGGAGAAAACCTGCAATCGCCGTTCGCAACGTCGTGGAAATGGTTCCCGAGGTGTGGTACCCTCCCGCAGAAACTGGGGGGTTTATGGCTGGTGGCGAGGAGAATAAGCCGGCGGCTGCCCACGAAATTACCAGTTTGTTGCAGGCGTGGGGCCGGGGGGATAGCAGCGCGCTGGAGCAGCTGATGCCCCTAGTTTATGAGGAACTTCATCGCCAAGCTCACCACTATATGGGACGGGAGCAGCCCGGCCAGACACTACAAACCACTGCTCTCGTACACGAAGCATACATTAGGCTATTAGACGTAAAAGGGGTGGACTGGCAGGATCGCGGGCATTTCTATGCCTTGTGCGCCCGCCTAATGCGTCGCATATTGGTCGACTTCGCCCGTTCGCGAAATTATCAAAAAAGAGGCGGCCAAATCCCGCATATAGAGTTAGAGGAGGCGGCTACGGTTTCGGCAGTGGCCGCATCTGACGTTCTAGCCGTGGACGAAGCTCTTAAGCAGTTCTCTCTCGTTGATGTGCGCAAGAGTGAAGTCGTGGAGATGCGCTTCTTTGGCGGCCTCACAGTGGAGGAAATCGCAGAGGCGCTTCAGATGTCCCCGGAAACTGTCATGCGCGATTGGAAGCTCGCGAAGGCATGGCTCTTGCGGGAACTCAGCGACGAGGCCTCCACATGAGGCCGGAAAGGTGGCGCATCGTCGAGGAACTGTACCAGCGCGCTAGCGATCTGCGGAGCGACGACTGGCCAACGTTCTTGAAGCAGACTTGCGGCACCGACGAAGAGTTGCTTCGCGAAGTCGAGTCGCTGTTAAGACACGGTGCGAAGTCTCAGAGCGTTCTAGACATGCACGCAATCACTGTCCTTGCAAGGGATATAGTGGCCCAGGGCTATCCTACGCCTTTGGCAGAAGGTCAGATTCTTTCTCACTACAGAATCCTCAAGGCTATCGGGCAAGGTGGAATGGGCGTCGTATACGCGGCCGAGGATACGAAGCTTCGCCGACGGGTCGCCCTCAAGCTCTTACCCATGTTCATGGCCGGGAGTCCGCAGGCTCTGCGACGATTTGAGAGTGAGGCGCAAGCTGCATCGGCGCTCAACCATCCAAATATCTGCACTGTTTACGAGATCGACCAGGCGGAAGGGCTGCACTTCATTGCCATCGAACTTCTGGAGGGTGAAACACTCAAGGAACGAATCGCACGCGCCGCTGTGGAACCGCCTGAGACGCTCGCGGTCGCCGATGACATTTGCAGCGCGCTGGACGCTGCGCATTCGGCAGGCATTGTCCATCGCGATATCAAACCGTCAAATATATTCATCACTCGGGACCGAACGGTCAAACTGCTAGACTTCGGAGTTGCGAAACGCGTCAGTTCGGATTTGGCTTCTCACGTTGAAGAATCTCCTGCTCTCTCGCCTGACCCTAGAGATTTGCGATTGACGAGCGCCGGAGGGGCGGTGGGGACAGTTGCCTATATGTCTCCGGAACAAGCCCAGGCTAAGGACGTAGACAGGCGCTCCGATTTGTTCTCACTGGGAGCTGTCATGTATGAGATGACCACGGGCCGGCCCCCTTACCCAGGGAAGGACGTGGTGGCTGTTCTGCACGCGATCCAGGAGGGTCCGCCCGTTCCCATCGAAAAACTGAATGCGAAGGCTCCAGCAGAACTCGTGAAGATTGTTAACAAGGCTATGCACCGGGACCGCACCCAGCGCTACCAGCAAGCATGCGACATGCAGGCAGATGTGAGATTACTGCAAGGTCGCCTACAAGAATCAGCGACCCGGCGGCCATGGCGTGCGGTGGCCCTCATCACTCTATTTTTTGCGCTCACGGCTTTGGTCTTTGTTAAGGTCTGGCGTTCTCGCGGAGTCGCAGCCGAGAACTCTGCAGTCGTTCAACGTGGCATAAAGTCGCTGGCTGTTCTCCCGCTGAGAAATTTAACAGGGGATTCGTCCCAGGAATACTTCGCGGACGGCGTAACGGATGCGCTGATCAATAACTTAAGCAAGATCAGTTCACTTCGCGTCATCTCTCGCGATTCAACAATGCAGTACAAGGGGACGAGCAAAGCCGTGCCCCAGATCGCGAGCCAATTGAACGTAAATGCTGTGGTAGAGGGTTCTGTTGTTCGCAATGGAGATCAGGTTCATATTCACGCCCAGTTGTTAGATGGCTCCAATGGCCAGAGCCTCTGGGAGAGCAGTTTTGAAGAAGGTGGAGGGCGGATCCCACAGCTTGAGGATGAATTGGCTCAGGCCATAATGCGAGAGGTCACGGGGAGGCTCAGTCCGCAGGAACAGCAACGTCTGTTGTCGGCTCGCTTCGTCCCACCGGAGGCTTACGAGGCATATTTGAAGGGCAGATTCTTTGCCAGCCGAATGAACGGGGATGACCTGAACAGAAGTGTCGACTACTTTCGCGAGGCCATCCAAAAAGACCCGAATTACGCCGCGGCGTATGCCGGGCTGGCAGAGACATACCAATTGATGGGTGTGGGGAATGGCGGAAACAGCGTCGACCCAGCACACGATGCGTTCGCCGCCGCGAAGAAAGCCGTCGAGCTTGACGATTCTTCAGCCGAGGCACACACAGCACTGGGAACAGTGCTTCACCGGTTTTTTCAGGACTGGGATGGAGCCGAGAGAGAATTTCAGAAAGCTCTCGAACTCAATCCAAACTTTAACCTCGCCCACGTGAGATATTCTACCTATCTGGCGACGATCGGGCGTGAGGCCGACTCGTGCAAGCAAGCTCGGATCGCTCATGTGCTGGACCCTCTAAACCCGAGGGGCAAAAGCGGAATTGCGGGGTGCCTCTATGAAGAAGGGCACTTCGACGAAGCAGTCAAGTTGCTTCAAGATGCGATCGAGATGGACCCCAGGAATGTGGAGCTTCGCTTCGCACTCGGCGACCTCTATGAACAGAAAAACATGTCGCCGGAAGCAGTTCAGGAATACGAGTCTTGCCTTAAGATCACCGGCAGAAGCTGGATGACGCTAGCCTATCTCTCCTCTGCTTATGCTGGATGGGGCAAGACGAAGGAGGCTGAACAGATCCTGAAAGAAATGGCTGAACGCTTCGGAGATGACACCTGGCTCGATGCATCTACCCACGCCCGGATGGGACGCCATGAGCAAGCCATTCGAGAACTAGTGGGGGATGGCCATTGTGAAGGACCCGGCAAGGACGATCCGGGTATGTCCTGGCTCCGCATCAACTGGCGCTTTGACCCGCTCCGGTCCGATCCGCGATTCAAGGCACTGGAACAGTGCTACCACTATCCGGCCCCAGAACCTTCGCACTGATGAGGAGATTTTCTCGCATTGAAAAGCGCGGCCAAAGCAGGCTTTATGCCAGATCGTGCCTCGTTGTATTGAGCTTCTCTCTTGCGGCTCAGGCTCAGACTTTCACCGGTGCGGTTGCCGGCCGCGTAATCGATGCACAGCATGCGATGATTCCAAATGCTCGCCTGACCCTCAGCAGTTCCTCCTGGGGCTACGAACGGAACACAACCACGAATCCGCAGGGTGAATACTCATTTCAACTTGTGCCTCCGGGGGAATTCACATTGCGTGCTGAAGCAATCGGCTTCGCGGCTGCGACCTTAAGAATCGAGGTCGTCGTTGCAACCACTGTTCGAGTGGACCTGAGTTTGGGAATTCAATCGCTGCCGCAGAGGGTCGACGTAGTGGGGGAGAGCGGAGTTGCCGTGCAGACCCAAACCGCAGATCTCGGGCGGACCGTCAGTCCACACGAGATGTCGGAGCTTCCTTCGTTGACCCGCAGCCCATATGACTTTATCGCGCTCATGCCAGGCGCGACACCGTCCAATGACTTGTTGGGTGTCGGATTCGCCGTAAATGGGGCGCGCACGCAAAGTGCAAACTACCTGCTCGACGGCAGTGAGAACAATGACACCTTCATGTCAGCGCCCGCCCAAGATGTTCCCCTCGATTCCATCGAGGAGTTCAACATCCAGACGAATCACTTCAGTGCAGAGTACGGTCGCAATGTGGGGTTCACGGCGAACATCATCACCAAAGCCGGCAGCAACGAATTCCACGGCACGATCTACGATTACATCCGCAATTCGGTGTTGGCAGCTAACACGTATGACAACAACGCCCATGGCTTTCCGCGGCCGCAGTTCAATCGGCATCAATTTGGAGGCACGCTGGGCGGCCCGATTCGACGAAAACAATTTTTCTTCTTCGCTTCAGCTGAGCCCATCCGGGTGCGGAGCAGTACGACCAATTCGTTCTTTGTGCCCACACCGCAACTGCTTGCGATCAGCGCTCCAGGAACGCAGGCGATCTTCCAGAGATTTCCGTTGCCCACCGATTTATCCACCACTAACGTGCAAGAACTACCACTATGTCCATTTGGAGCGACGTGTAACCCGCAAACTCAAGCCGGTTTCGTCACCCTTCCAGCGTTCGCGTTTACGACGCGTATCGGCCCGCAGGACGTCGGCGCAGGTGCCCCGCAGAATACGATTCTGGCGACCGGCCGGCTCGATTGGATGATCAATTCGAAGATGCAGGCTTTTGTCCGCTACGCGGTGGAGGACCAGCACGTATTTGCCACTGTCACACAGCCTTATTCGACCCAACTGGACGTACCCCAATCTGGCCTAAATCAGAATATTGCTTTGAATCTCATCGGCACGTGGTCTCCGAATCTAGCAACCGAATCCCGCATTGGTTATAGCCGCGTGGCAGGCGTTTACGAGAGGTTCGGTGCCAATTCCCCCGAGGTCCCGTTTCCCGCATTCTCTATCGCCAATGAATCGGTAGTGTTGCCAGCTGGCACCGGTGTGTTTGACGGCCTAGCCGGCTTCTATCAATTTTTCCAGACGGTCACCTGGGCCCGCGGTCATCACCTGTTAAAGGTAGGGGGGCAGTTTGTCCAGTTGCGAGACAAGCATACGTATGGTGTAGGCCAAACTGGTGACGCTACATTCTTTGACGCTCAAGGTTTTGTCAATGGAGTGCTGCAGTTGTATGAGATTGCGCTCAACCCCAAGGGGCGCTTTCCCGGCGAATTTGTAGATCCGCCCTTCGGTCCTCCCAACTTTACGCGTCATTTCCGCTATAACGAACCTGCGCTATTTGTCGAGGACACGTGGCGAATCACACCCAGGCTTACCTTGACGCCGGGGCTGCGCTGGGAATATTTCGGCGTGTTGCACAGCGCAGGTGTGGAACACACGCTGGACTCCAACTTTTATCTTGGATCAGGCAACAATTACCTTGAACAGATTGCCAATGGCCGTTTTCTGCGGACTGTAGATGCTCCAGGTGATTTGCGAGGCCGTTTCTACTTGCCAGACTACAAGAATTTTGCTCCACGGCTGGGCATTGCTTACGACTTATTCGGAGATGGAAAAACTGCCCTTAGGGCCGGCATTGGGACTTTTTTCGACCGGAGGGTCGGATGGGAACTGTTCCGTGTTTTTCTGAATCCGCCAAGTTACAGTCTTGTGCAGCTTGCCAATGCTGCAGTCACGCCGGAATTACTTGCCAATCCCTATGCCGCGCTTCCGGATGCTGCAATCCAGTTGAGCCAGAGCGATTCAAAACCTATTGCCACAAACCTGCGCAGCTCCTATACGGTGTCATGGAATATTACCGTCGAACGTGAAGTCCGAAACAGCATGGTTATAGGAGCATCTTACCTGGGGTCGAGTGGGAACCGGCTCTATTCCCAGAATGACCTCAGCCGTGTTGGCAGCGGCGGATTGCTTGACTCAAGCTGCGTCAGAACGAGATTCGCCGCGGACAGTATTACACCACTAGGCCCCGACTACACGAACTGCCCTGGGCTTAACTCCAACGTCTCAGCTCTCACCCTGCGTGAGAATGGCGCTCATTCATCATTCCAAGCTCTTGAGCTTAACCTCGACAGCCGTCGTCTGGCGCGGTCGGGGATCGAATTCGGCACGAACTACACCTGGAGCCATTCGATTGACAACGTTAGTGTGAGTGGGCTCAGCGGCTTTCTGGGCAACACGCCGAGTGGGTACCTTGATGCCTTCCAGACAGGTCTTGATCGGGGGGACTCTGACTTCGACGTGCGTCATCGCATTGCAGCGTACTGGATTTGGCAGATCCCCCTGGGTAGAGACTCGCGAGCATGGAAACAACGCTATCTGTTGGGGGGGTGGACGATCAGTGGGCTTCTCAATTATCAAACTGGCCAGCCGTTCAGTGTTGCCGACTCTGGGGTGCCCGACTTCGACTTCAAGAATATGAACACGCGGCCGCGCCTTACCGGGCACGCGCCTCGTCCCGGCGTTTTAATCCCTGATCCAGTTTCACCCAATCATTTTCTCTATCTTCCAATCAACCAAGTCTATGATGCGAGCGGTGCTTGCATAGCTAATACGGTTCCATTCGGTTGCGAAATTTCTGTCAACGGACCGTTTGATGGGACTCTCGCCCGCAACACCTTTCGTCAGCCAGGGACGTACTTCCAGAATGCGGCCCTACTCAAGAGCCTCCCGCTTCCATGGAAAGAGATGACCCTGCAATTCCGCGCTGAATTCTATAACGTGTTCAATCACCCAAATCTCTATGTAAACGGTGGAACGAACGACGTGAATGCCCCTTCATTCAATCAGCGCGATGGCCAAATCGTCCCAGGGGTGACCGCCTCCTTCAGAGACAGTCGTCAGATCGTGGTAGCGCTGAAACTGATTTTTTAGATTGATGCCATTAACAATTATTTTGTCAGCATCAACTCTCTCTCTCTCTCTCTCTCTCTCTCTCTCTCTAGCTCGAGTCGCAGCGTGTCTACTGGTCAAGCACTCTGAGACCCCCTTCCTTGCCTCCTCGCCTCCCCCGTTTGACGCAGCAGCTAGACCGAGC
>Ga0187777_10001705_pt1 | contig 14200 bp, 12 predicted proteins | sample 1015_Q2_SP5_10_M_FD_132416 | JGI IMG/M metagenome (GOLD analysis project Ga0187777, IMG submission 132416) | Tropical peat soil microbial communities from peatlands in Department of Meta, Colombia - 1015_Q2_SP5_10_MG | ecosystem: Environmental > Terrestrial > Soil > Wetlands > Peat | place...
GGCGGGGTCGATCGCGCTGACCGGCGATGGCGTGCGCCAGTGGGCGAGCACGCCGGTCACATCGAATCGCGACGGTGGGATGTGCAGGCGCGGCAGCACGATCAGCGGCTCGACGGCTGCCGGGTCCAGTCCGGTCTCCTCGGCCGCCTCGCGAATCGCGGTTGCGGCCGGCCCTGCGTCGCCGCTCTCACGCGCGCCGCCGGGAAACGCGACCTCGCCGGCGTGGTCGCGGAGGTTGGGCGCCCGCTGCTGCAGTAGCACGTCCGGCCCGCCGTCACGGTCGGTCGCGACGAGGATGAGGACCGCGGCCTGCCGCTCGGCGGCCGTCTCAGGTACGCGATCGTTACGGCTCAGCTCTTCCGGGCGAGCCGCGGCAACCGCATCGACAAGGTCGATGAGCGGCGCCGGCACGACGGCTGGCCGGAGATTCGTCAGCGCCAGCCAGCGTGCGAGGTCATCGGTCAGCGAGTGATCCACATCAGAAGTCTGACGGGCTTTCTTTGCAACGCACTCATCGGCTCCGGCGGCGCCTGACCCCTCCTTTGTCGCCGACACGGCCGTGAGTGAGAGGCTTCTGCATCGGCTCCCGGCTGATCGGAGGAGAAGTCTCGTGGCGACGCCGGCGAGCCCATGACGCTACTCAGGCTTCGTGACAGCGGGTGTGGCTCGAGCCGGCTCGAGGGTCCCGCTCCGCTCGTGCTTCTGGCGACTCGCAGGATCAAACCGCGAGGGAGCATCAGCCTTGCTTGGCTCCCCGCACGGAGGTGCGACGCGGCCTCGGTCGCTGTCGGATCGCGGCGGCGGAGGTGCGTTGAGCGCAGCCCGGCGCCCTGGTCGGGTTCGTCGATGCTCTGCGTCATCCGCCAAGTGGGAGGCGGAGGAAACAGTCGAGCACGGCGTTCACCTGCTCGGGGACCACGAGCGGTCTGAAATGCCCAGAGCCGATCGTCCTGGCGATCATCAGCCCCGGACATAGCTTGACAGCGCGCGCCAGGTCGGCGTTCGGAGTGCCGGCGTCGATGTAGAGAAGTGGCGTCCGGCACGTGCGCAAGGCCTTCGTCGTCCCAGCTGACAAGGGACTCCTCCCAGAGTGAGCTCGTCACATGCGGCTCGGTCAGCACGGTCTGATCAAGGATCCACGACCTGGTGGCAGCATCGTCATAGGGACCAAAAAGCCAACTCGCGAAGTAGGCCCGAAGAGCCGCGTCCGGATCACGCCCTCGGAGCCCGGCCACCAGATCACGCACGACCTCAGCCCGGTTGCCGCCAGGCAGAAGCGGCGAGTCGATCAACCCCGCAGCGGCGACGTGGTCTGGATAGGTGGAGGCGAAATCGAGCGCGACCAGCCCACCAAGGCTATGGCCGATCACCACCGGGCTCTCGATACGCAGTTGCGTGCACGTCCACGCAAGGTCCTCGGCGAATAGTCGCACCGTGTACCGCTCCGAGGGGGCACCGCTCTCGCCATGGCCGCGAAGGTCCACGGCGACGACCCGATGACCAGCGCAGAAGCGCGGGACCTGCTGACACCAAAAACGCCGATTACACGCCGCGCCATGCACGAACACGAGGGGCGGATAACAGCTTCCGGCGTCGTCGTACGCCAGCACACCATCACGAACCAGATCCACCACCCCCCATCCTGCCACGTTTGCACCCAGACCCGAGCGCCTCCCACAGACCCGTCTCGCGTCACTGCGGGACTCGAGGGGACTCGTCGACGCTCCCGCAATGCGCGGATACCGGGCACGCGCCCCGTGGCGCCTCGTGATTCGTCCAAGCAGCAGTGAGCGCGACGGTCGCCCGCTTGTTGTTCAACTCGGCATTCTGGCCCGCGGCGATCGAGGTGCTTGCGACCCAGGAACTTGAGAGTTCACGGACGATTTCACGGACCGCGTCTTCGCCTGGCTGGGTGAATGTGTTGGCGACGTCGCTGACTGGAGTGCTCCGCTTTGTCCGGCGGGGTTTCTCGAACCCGAGCATCGACTTGGCGCCGACTCCAGCGATCCGGTGGTCATCGTCTGGCAGCGAGTGGGCCGGGCTGGAGTGGATCGTGTGACGTAGCGGCAGGGCGCGCAGGCGATGATCGGATCGTGGTCTAGTGGCTACCCGTGCCGAGCAGCACCGCGCTGCGGCCAGTCCTGTCATGAGGCTCATCCGCGCGCGGGCTTGATGCAGAGTGCGCCGAGGTCCATGCCGTAGATCCCGAAGGTCTGACAGCCGATCCGCGCCGAATAGAAGTCGTGTTCGGTGAGGTTGTCGACGGCGGCCAGGGGCGCGGCGTCGCGGGCGAGATCGAGGTCGAGCTGGCCGTAGGCGAGGTAGCGTTCCGGGCCGGTGAGCCGCGCGGCGGCAGCGAGTCTTCGCCGGTAGGCCGGATCGTCGAACGTCGGGCCCCAGGTGCTGTCCTGGAGGATCGGGTTCAGCATCCCCGCGGGGTCTATGTAGTCGGGCAGCCAGCCGTCCCAGGCGAGGTCGAACGGCTTGTCTGGGTTGCTCAGCTGTGTGAAGTAGTTCGCGAATGGGACGGTTGTGATGTGGACTTGGAGGCCGATGGCGGCGAGGTTGGTCTTGACGATCTGGGCCTGCTCCTGGCACGGCGAGACGTCGCAGGTGTAGAGCACAGCTGTTCTGCCGCCGCCCTGGGCGAGGTTCCGGGCTTTGACTATGTTGGGGGTCATGGGGTAGAGGTGGGCGTCGCGGAAGCCGGGCATCCCGGGCGGCAGGTACTGGCTGGCGGGCTGGGCGGGCACGGGAGCGAATGCGTCCCCGAGCCGTGCCAGCGCCCGGCGGTCGATCGCGTAGTTGACCGCCTGGCGCATGCGCACATCACTGAACAGCGGCCGGTGGGTATTGAGGACGAAGTAGTCGAGCTGCGAGGCCGGGTTGTCGAAGTACTGCTGCGCTCCGCGCGCGGCCGCGGCGCTGCCGGCGCCGTACCGAGCGGCGAGCTGTGAGAGGTGCGCGGCGCTGGCTGCTCCGGCCGATGCCTCCAACCCGACCGGGGTGTAGTCGGCGAGGCCGGCTTCGATTTCGCTGACCGCCTGCTTGGTGGATACCCCGACGGCGAGCTCGATCCGCGCGAAGTGGTGCGGACGGCGGCCGTGGTAGTTGGGGTTGCGCATCAGCACCACCCCCTGGTGTTGCGTGTACGACGTAACGTAGTAGGGGCTGGCGGACGGGAGGCGGCTCAGGCCGTCGCGGTTCACGGGGGTGTTCGACGGGACCGCACAGGAGCCCGGGGGCTGTGAGAGCCGGGCGAGAAAGTCGGGGGCCGAGGCGAGGAGGCGGATCGTCAACGTATCGCCGTAGGCGATCACCCCGGTGATGTGGCTGGCCTTCCCGGACATGTACGCGCCCGCTCCGACGATATCGGCCAGATACGGGGCGTACCCGCTTCGCGTCCCGGGGTTCAGCGTGCGCTCGATCGTGGCCTTGAACGTCTGCGCGGTGACCGGCTGATTGGAGGGTGGCGAGAAGCGAAGGCCGGAGCGGATCTTGAACGTGTAGGTCCTGCCATCGGGTGAGCGGGCGGGCAGCGACTGAGTGACCTCGGGGGTCAATTGAGAGCTCGCTGGAGCCGCCTTGTCGGGGTAGTTCAGAAGCTGAGCGCAGGTCGCGTACAAGAGTGGGGAAGAGAGCCCGCCGCCCAGGTTTGTTGCCGGGTCCAGGGGGGCACGTCGGACGATGCAACGATTCGCAGCGTCCCGCCGTCGGGGGCGCGCCGCGATTTGGTGGGATCGACTGCTCGTCGACTGTTACCCAGGCTGTCCCGTCCGCGATCGTGATCGCCTGCGGACTGCCCCCGACCGTGATCGTGGCCTGCACCTTGTAGTCGCGAGGATCGATCTTGGTCACGGTGCCGTCGCCGCTGTCGGCGACCCACAGCGACCCGGGCGCCGTAGGCAACTCCGGCCGGCGACCGCCCCACCGGGATCATGGCGGTGGGGGATCGCGTATCGGGGTCGATCCGGACGACGGCATCATCGAGCGAATCGGCGACCCACACCCCGTCCCCGCCAACCGCGATACCGGTCGGCGTGTTGCCCACCGGAATCGGGGTCAGCAGCCCGCTCCGGTCGACCCGCACGACGTTGCCGGCCTCTGGGTCGGTGAGCCATATCGCGCCCTCCCCGGTCGCGATCCCGGCGGGACTGGCATTCGGATCGACCTGCCAGACCCTCTTGCCGGTCGTCCCGTCGAGGCGCGTCAGCTCGCCCGTTGAGGGCGCGACCCAGACCGAGCTGCCCTGAGTAGCGATCGCCACCGCCCGGTCGGGTCGACGGTACCGATCCGCGCGACGCTGCCAAACGTGTTGAACACGGGATCGACGCGGCCCACGAGGACACTGCTCGTCCCCGGGCTGTCGACCACCCACAGACCTCCCGGACCTGCGGCGATACTTGCGGGCGGGCCGGCAACCGGGATCATGGGCAGCGTCCGCCGATTGTTCGGATCGACGCGCGAGATCGTCTGATCGCCGAGGTTGGCCACCCACAGAGATCCCGAACCGAATGCGATCCAGCCGGGCTCATCGCCGACCGGGATCGCACCGACCACGCGGTCGCTGCGAACGTCGATCGCCGCGACGGAGTTCGGCGCCACCCGAACGGTGATCGCCCCCGAGCCTGTCAGCTTCACAACAACCGCGACGGTCGCCGCCAGCAGGAGTGCTCCCGCGGCAACGATCAGGGCGACGCCGCGCAGCCGGTTCCGCGCGGCCGCGGGCGACAGCCGCGCCGTGTGCCGGGCCGGGAGATCCAGCCCGGGATGGTGGCCAGGATCGCGCCCTCGAGGTCCCGAAGCGCCGGCCCCGGCTCGAGCCCAAGCCCGCCGAGCAGCTCACGCCGCGCATCCCGATACGCCTGGAGCGCATCCGCCTGACGCCCGGAGCGGTACAACGCGAGCATCAGCTGCCCGCACAGACGCTCGCGCAACGGATGCTCGCGCACCGATCTCTCGAGCTCGCCCACCAGCCGGGCCCGCCCGCTGAGCGGCACCGGGGCACGACGAACAGCAACTCAGATCCACACCAACCCGAGCCCGCGAGCCGAGCACCCCGCGACCGTGGTCCGGTAACCCCTAGATGCGACCCGCTGCTTCGGCTGACCGCAGGCCCGAAGCAGAAGCTCGCCGCGGACCGCTGCCGGCGCCGAGGGTGGTTGGTCGTTTGTGGAAGGGGCGCAGAGCTCGTGGCCGCCGTCAGCCTTCGCACGCAACGCACGAGGTTCGCGGTCGAAACGCGAATCCGTCCGACCGCGAACAGCGACTTGCCAAGCGTAGTCCGCTCGGAGAGGATTTGCGAGTGACGTCGGTACAGACGGCCAACGTGTGGGAGCGGCGCGCCTGGGCTGCGGGGATCGTCTTCGTCCTTGCGCTGGTGGCCGAGACGGCGATCTCAGCAGGCCTCCCCATCAACCAAGACGACTCTGCCGCAAAGATCGCGGGCGCCCTGCATGACCACAGGAACACCGTGCTGGTTGCCGCGTACCTGTCGATCATCTACGCCGTCGCCTTCGTCATCTACCTAGCGAAGCTGCACAACCTGCTGCGCGGCGTCGCCCAGCCTTCAGGCGCCCTCCACTCCCTGGTGCTGATCGGCGGCGTGCTGCTCGTCGCCTTGCATGGGGTCAGTGACATCGGAATCTACGGGCTGCTCGGAGGGAAGCTCGCGACGTACGCGGCGCAGCACGATCAAGGGCTGTCGTACACGCTGTACCTGCTTACGTTCGCGCTCGACAGCGTAGGAGACGTCTTCGGGAGTGTCTTCTTGATCGCGGCGGGGCTCCTGGTCGCCCAGAGCCGGGTCTTGCCGCGCTGGCTTGCGTGGATCTCAATCGTCGCTGGGATCCTGCTGTTTCTCCAGGGCTTTGGCCTCGGCGGCGTCATCGGCACGTACGGTCTCGTGCTCGACCTGATCGGCTTCGTGCTCTTCCTGCTCTTCGTCCTCCTCAGCAGCGCGATCTTGCTCACAGACCGCGGTCCTGCTCACCCGATTGAGGCGCGAAACGCCGGGACCACCGCTACCGGATCGGGGTAACAAGAGCAGCGCTGCATGTGCTCCCGGGCCGCCACGAGGAGCGGGCTCTCAGCCCCAGCGGGACTGCCGCGTCGCCGCCGGAGAACCCAGCCGCGGACTGCCGCTCCGACCCGCGGGAGATCCACAGGACAAGTCCGAGGACTGGCACAGGGAACTGCTCGGCCGCAAGAGCGCAGAACCGCTGGGCGCTAGGTCATGAGTGGACGGAGCAATGATGACGGTCCGCTCGTTCAGGCCCGTAGTTGATAGGCCGCGGCGACCAGCATTGCGTTCTGAGCTAGTACTGCGAGCCAGTGGTTCATGCGCTCAGCATTGGTCTTATCGCGCCAGTGCTGGAACAACCCGGCTGCGTCGCCTAGTGGAAGGCGACCTTCGGCTTGATGGATCTCCAGCGTGAGCGACATGCGCTCAACCGTACAGACGTCGGTCGCGGTCGAGACGGTCTCGGCGAGCCCACTTGGCCCGTACATCGAGGGCACGGAGCGTCGGCCTTCGTAGACGAACGGGAGGGGGATTTGCGTGAGAAAGCTGAAGTGGTCCGAGAGGCCTGGGATGAGCGGGTGTCCGTCGTGGAGGTGGAAATGTAGGGGCTTGCCGATCCGGCCGAGGGCACGGGTCACCTCCAGCGTTGTCGGCAACGCTGTTCCCACAGCCGCCTGCACGTCGTCGATCAACTCGGGAAGCCGTGGGTCCTGCGGGGTGAGCGTTGCCAGGTCCAGCTCTGGATGTGCCTGGAAGAAGTTATGACGAGCCTGCCTGATGCCGACATGTCCAACGTCGATGCACAGGCTTACTCGCTCGACGTCTCGAAGCTGCTCGCCAACGTCGACGAACCACTCGGGGTCGTGCCCCGCGGCATACTCGAGGAACAGGTAAGGTCGGCGGTGCAGGCGTGAGCCGAGGTCGCGCATCCTGGCGATGAGCTGCCCGGTGTGTCCGGCCATCTCGGATTTGTCGTGGACGACGAGGCCCCATATCCGCCCAGTGAAGCGCGTGGCGAAGTCTTCGACTAGCTCGGCTCCGTGGTCCGTCAGCAGGTTGACATTGCGACTGAGGTGAACGACGGGGAGCCGCGGGTTCGGCGCTATGAATCCGAGGATCCATTCGAGCCGACCGGGGTTGTCGGCATACGTCTCGGCGGCGAGACCCGCCTGCGCGAAGCGCAGGCGGGCGAGCCGCAGCAACGCGTCATCGCCACTGATGCGCTGGTCAAATAGCGCACCCACCGGCGCAGCGACAGACCGGTGCCTGGCGGTTAGATCGGCTACGGCGGACACAAACCGACGTTACCAGGCGCTGTGTTGTGCCGTTGGATGTGCCGGAACGCCGTTCGCAAGGAACGTGGTCGCCCCGCGGCCTAGGCGCGCACAGACCCGCCGCGCGGCTCGGCAGCTCATTGCGGAGCCGACGGAACCGCGAACACATGGATCGACTGGTCCTTCGATCGACAGCGCCGCTTCTGATCGGTCTTCGCCTTGTCCGAGACGACGACTACGTGTGTATCCGACAGCCACGACACTCCTTCGACGTTGCAGTACACCCTCTCACCGTCATCGTCGCGTGGGAACTGATACGTCGCACCGTCGTCCGCAACTCGCCATTCTGACGGCGCTAGCCTGCCCACCCAGAGTGCGCAGGATTCCTGGGAGACGACGCAGAGACGCTCGCCGGCCAGCGCGATGCTGCTGTAGTCCTTGAATGGCAATGTCGACGGCAGCCGTATCGTGTCGACGGGGTCGCACCTGTTTCCGTTCCCGGCGAACACCTGGACTCTACCTCCCCCTGGCTCTCGGCTGGCGTCGCCATCCACGCACCGGTTTCCCTCGCAAAGCCCGAGGAGGTACGTCTGGCCGTCGCGTCGGGCGCACGCTAGGCCCTCCAAGCCCTTGTTCGGGCTCGCGAGCGGGAAATCAAGCCACGTGCTCGCGATATACGCAAAGCTGCTGTCGTACTCACGCAGCATCGCGAGAAAGCCGTCCCTGTGGGGGCGCGACTCGATCAGGATGAAGAACCGGCCGGTCGACGGCTCGTGGGCGATGTCCTCGTAGCCTGTGTCGCGATCGCATTGCTGCCGGATCAGATGGTTCTCCTCGCCTCCCGGCAAGAGCGCCGCTCCGAAGGATCCGATCTCGGAGCGGTTGTCGAAGATCACGTAGAACGTTCCATCGACGGCGGCGACGCCGCTGGCCTCGAACCGCTCGTCCGCGGCCGCGCCCAGGAGCTCGCTGACCCTGGCCTCCTGGCACAACTCAAGCGCCACGGCTTCCCGCAGCTTTATGGGCATGAGCGGCGCCCGCTGTCGCGAGCGGCCTGAAGGTGAGCGTGCTGAGACATGGTCCGGTAGCCGCTCCATGACTCCGGTAAAGGTGGCTCGACTTGCCCCGCTTGGATAGTCCTTCCGGAGCCTAGCGAGCTGTTCGCGCGCGCTGTCGTAGCGCATCCGCACGTAGTGGAGGATGCCCTCGGCCTGCTCCTGACCCTTGCGTGTCTCGTTCTGCTTGTACCCCGTGAGGTAAACCTCGTCGTTGGTGAACTGCCGTCCGGTGAATGGTGGCGAGTAAGGATTGTCGGCCTCGAGATACGCCGCATGGCGGACGCGATCCCACAGACCTTCACCGCCCTCTTCTCCGATCAGCGTGACTACCGAGTCGTACCTGAACGTAGTGTCGAGCAGGTGCTCCAGATGGTCCAGGTAGTACTGGCAGAACTCGTGATTACGCAGAAGATACTGGACCAACGGAATGTGGGATGTCTTGTCGCCCCTTCCCCAGTACCTCTTCGTGTTCCTGGGCCAGTCTACGATGTCGGTGTACTGCCATTGGGTTCCGAAGTAGTCGATGCCGAAGCTGTTGTCGTAGTCCCAAGGGATGAAGATGAAGTAGGGCGCCTCCATGAAGTCCTTCTTGGCGCCCTTACGGCCGGCGTTGTAAAGGTAGTAGTTCGCAGGCGTGGCGAAGTAGTTGTCCCAACTGCCGAGAAGCAGATTGACCCCGGCCCACCGCAAGAGCGCCCGCTCGTTCATGATCGCTTGCACGGACTCACGGAAGGCGTCGGAGCCAAATCGTTCGTCTCCGCCGGACAGCCCGACCCCATTGATCGCTCTCACGAACTGCGCGAGATCGTCGTACGTATTGGCCTTCGGATCGTCCTCGTTCGTCTTCAGCCGATACGTCCCATCGTCCGAGTCGGCCGTGAAGTATTGACGTCCACCGTCGTCACCGTCAGCCCCGGCTCGGTGTTCAAGGGTTGCGCACCCGACGTCGCCACAGTAGGCCTTGTAAAGATTACCCCTGTCGTTATCGTCAAACCGATCCTTGAGGAAGCGACGATCGACCTGCTCGATAAAGAAGAACAGGCCCATGTACCTCTCATTAATCATCAGTTTGGCATATGTGTGACGCGGCGCGGGGACCCCGGACTTGGCCAACATGTTCCACGCCAGTGTCTCGCGCATCTGGGACGGATCGTTGTACATAGACTTCAGGTTCAAGCGCGACATCTCGACGAACCGGTCCTTGTGTCCACCCACCTCGAAGTTGACCTTCCACGAGCGCTTCGGGGCGTGCTTCGTGCGATTGCCGCTGTTCATCAGGGAGAAGCTTTGAGTGCTGAGGAGCACGCCCTCGTCGTCCGGCGGTGCCAAGTGCCGGTCGTCCCGAGGATCAGTCCGCCACAGCTCCAGGCGGGCGTCGTTAGACGATTCCACGGGATCGTCAGGGGTGAAGCGATCCGACGGCCATCCCGTCACGTGGATCATGTACATGTCTTGATCGAAGAACTCAACCTTGCCCTCGGACGCAGCAAGGTAGTCCCGCACGAGCTCCCCAGCCGGCGTGAGGGCCCCGTCGCGACGTAGACGCAGCTCATCGGGAGCCGCAACAGCGCCCGACTCGCCTAACAGGGCCTCGAACAAAGCCGCGTACTCGGCCTCAGTCCGCAGCGACGCATCACCGCGGCCCACGGCTTCGTTCACCTCGCTTGCCAGATCGCGGCCGCGGCCCGGCGGCAGGTCAGTCACCACCACGATCCGGGCCTTGAACGTGTCCCAGAACTGCCCTTTGTCCAATGTGTCGATCATTGCGTCTTCCAATCAAGGAGTCGAGAATCATTGCCGGCGTGGAATGCCACATCGTTCTCGAGGCGAATGGCCCACCTCGGCCGGCGCGGCCTCGCATCGCTCGCGCCCCTCGCGCCATGCACCTGGGAGCAGCGCCTCCCCAAGCGACCCGAAAAGACGCGGCACGGCCCTTGCGCCTAGCGCACCAGTACGAGTGTCCTGCCCCACCGGGCCCCCCTGACGGTGTGTCCATCGAGGGTGGCTTGGACTGCTCGTCTCCCCTTCGCCGAGACGCTTGCACTGCATCTTCTACCCCTCGTCACGTTCCGCCCCGACGACCGGAATCAGCTCCCGCCGCTTGTGCGGTAGACCCCTACCGGGCAAGCATAGTTCACCGCTGTGCACGAAGTCAAGCCACGGAGTGGAGGTCGTGCGATCGCCAAGGAGGGACCGACGATTCGTTTGCGCAGCGATGTCGTCGCGCTCGGCAGGCGGGCCGGCTATCGAGTGACTACCTTGGGCTCTGGCCACGCCAAACGTTCGGGACGCTGCCGGCTGCGTCGCCGGAGTGAGCCGCAGCAAGTTCATCGGCACCGTCGTGCGCTGGATGGTGAGCGAGGCCGGGCGGTCGACAGGCCCGGCCTCCAACTCGCTCGAGCTACCCGAAGCTGACCGTCCCGGTGCCGTAGACGATCTGCTGCGAGGCAGTCGGGACGGCACTGTTGGACGTATCGCACTTCCCGTTCTTGCGCGGGAGGATGAATCCGACCGCGACCGTGATGTGAGCCGAGCCGCTCGCCCCGGTGTACAGGCCCGTGCCGGACACGAACGGCAGGTTGCCGCTCGCCGCCGCCGACAGCGAGCAGGTCGAGCTGTTCGGCGCGGCCTTTCCGAACGCCCGATTGATCGTGTTGTCGAGCGCAGTCTTGTCCAGTGTCAGCGTTCCCTGCGACAGCGTCAGCTTGACATACGAGCCGTTCTGATTGACCTTGCCCGACTTGGTCACCGACTGGCTGTGGCCGTGGTCGCCGATCGCTCCGGTCAGCAGCACGGTGCCGCCGCCCCCGAGGCCGTTCGACACGCCGAAGACGCGGAAGGCGCCTCCTGCGGGCGTGGACGACGCCGCCAGCGCCACAGTAGTCCCGGTGACCGCGGCGACCGCCACGAACACGAGCGCGACCAGCGCACACGCAGACACCGAACTCCAGCTCCTCTTCATTGCTGCTCCTTCTTTTTGGGTGGTGGCTTAGATCTTGGGCAGTGAGGGTCCCGACCTCCGCGTGCGCACTCGACTGGCGCGTGATCCGCTCATCTCCAAGAGGCGCGGCTGCTCAGCCGATCGCCGGGAGGTCGGACCAGGCGGGGATGAAGTCGATCGTCACGCACGGCTCATCGCCGAGGACCCAGGCATCGTGGCCCGGGGCAACGACGTGGGCGTCACGTGGACCGAGGTCAAGCTCGCGGCCATCGTCCATGCGCACGTGAAAACGACCCGAGAGGACGTACGCGATGTGGTGCATCTGACACGACGCGGCGTCGACATGGGGCTTCACGTCGGTTGACCAGCGCCAGCCCGGCCTGAGCTCTGCGATGCTGATCGTCGCGCCGGGAAGCTTGACCACTCGGACCTGCCCATGCTCGAAGCTGCGCTGCTCGTCCGGATGATCGATGTTCTTGGCCTGGAGCGTCACGTCCATCCCCTCGTCTGCTCGATGACCCACCGAAAAGTGGACCAGTTCATCGGGGGACCACGCAATGAGCAAAACTACGTAGATGCCGGTGCCGAGGGGCATGGCCAGAACCAGCGTGCCCGCAACAGACGTCGAAAGACTGGTCGCCGCCGCAGACTCACTGGCGAGCCGAGGCTCGCTCGAAGAACTACGCCACCGCGCGGTCGACATCGTCACTGAGCTGGTCGAGGCGACGCTGGTCGCCTGGAACGAGGTGGACCTCGACGGACAGCAGATCGCCGCCGTAATCTCGCCGCCGCCCGATCAGTTCACCGCCCAGGAGCGGGCCACGATGGATGCCGCGTTCATCGAGCACGTGGCCGACCATCCCGTGATCGTGCACTACCGGCGCACCCGCGACGGGCGTCCATATGCGATCTCCGACTTCCTCAGCGCCGCCGCGTTTCACCAGACCGGGATCTACCGCCACTTCTATCGCCACCTCGGCGCCGAGGACCAGCTCAGCTTCGTGCTGCCCGACCCCTCCCTGATCATCGGAATCGCGCTGAACCGCGCACGACGGGGCTTCTCCGCCCGCGACCGACAAGTGTGCAACCTATTGCGCCCGCACCTGGTGCAGGCGTATCGCAGTGTCGAAGCCGCGACGCGGATGAAACGGATGACGTCCACCTTCCAGCTCGCCGCAGCCGAGCGTGGCCTCGGCTTCATCCGCGTAGACGACGAGGGACAGCCTTACGAGACCAGCCTCAGCGCCCACAGCATCCTGCACCGCTTCTTCGACCTCCACAGCACGTCTTCCCTGCCTGACGAGATCTCGCAATGGCTCGCCCGCGACCGCGGCCGAAACAGCCCGGCCGAGCTGGTGCTCTACCGCTCCGACGGCCGCCGCCTGATCGTCCACCGCGCCCCGGCCCCGAGCGGTGATCTCCTGCTGCTCTCCGAGCAGCCCAAGCGACCACTGGACACCCGCAAACTCGGCCTGACAACGCGAGAAGCGGAGGTGCTCGCGCTAGTCCGAGAAGGGCTCGCGACAAAGCGCATCGCGTCCGCGATCGGCATCAGCCCCCGCACCGTGGACAAGCACATCCAGCACGCGCTCGACAAGCTGGGCGTCCGCACACGAATGCAAGCCATCGCCCTCATCGACCACGCCAGCCCGCTCAGCACAGCAGACGCCTAGCTGAGAACGCGAGGTACTGCAACTGATCGCTCGTGGGCTCTCCAACACCGAGATCGCCGCCGCGCTGTTCGTAAGCGACGCGACCGTCAAGACCCACATCAATCACCTCCTGCAAGAACTGCACCCGCGCGACCGGGTGCAGGCAGTCGTACTCGCCTACGAGACCGATCTCGTCCGCCCCGGCGAATCGGAACCGCTGCTGGACCCCAGCCGCGACTCTACCCGTAGCTCCACGCGCGGGAAAAAGCACACGGGCGTCCGCTTCCCGTGCGTGAACGGGCGGCGTCAGCACTCCGGCTTGGGATCATAAGACGATGGACGATGACGGTGAAATCGTCGAGATCGGGAATACAGACCTCGACTTGCTCGGCGAATGCTGCGAGGTGATCCGCACCGCCTTCCTGACGGTTGCGCAGGAACGTGGCCTGACGCCGACGACCGCGCCAGCCCATCCCTCGAACACCACGGTCCGCGATCTGGAGCGGATGCGGGAGGCGGGTGCCTCGTTCTACGCGGCGAGAAGCGCGCGCCGGCTAATTGGTTGCGTAGCCATGAAGCTCTCAAACCGTCCGGGAGTGTGCTATCTCGAGCGCCTGGCGGTCATCCCACCTGAGCGGCATCGAGGTCATGGACGCCGGCTTCTTCTGCACGTCGCGGCGGAGGCTCGAAAGTCGGGTTGTCGATATCTGTCGGTCGCGATCATCGATGACGATGAACGACTCAAGAGTTGGTATAGGTCACTGGGGTTCGTCGAGACCGGAACCCACCGGTTCGACCACTTGCCGTTCACGGTCTGCTATATGGCCCAGTGCGTCGGTCCGTGTCGCGAGCAGCACGGAGCGAAGCACTGTGGCCCTCTCGCGGCATCCGGCAAGAAACCAGCCGAGGCTTGAGCCCAGCGGTCGTTCCCGGATCCGCTTCGAGCAGATCCAGACTGCCGCATCTTCGCCCACGCGCCCATGGCGGCCGCGCTCCTGCTTTGGCTGATCCTCGACTCGAACCAGAACTCCTGCAGAGGCGTAACGCGAAAGTACCGATCGGCGAGGCTCACCAGACACTGCCCGGTGTTCTCGCCGACCGCTGAGTGTGTCTAGGACGCGGGGGTGATGCGGTAGCCGCGCTGGGCTTTCTGCACCTCGCCGGTCTTGGCCAGCTTGGACAGCGTGGTCGAGACCGTCGGGCGCGCCAGCCCGGCCTTGGTCGCAACCTGGCCGGCGGTCATCGCCTCGCCA
>Ga0187777_10001706_pt1 | contig 14200 bp, 13 predicted proteins | sample 1015_Q2_SP5_10_M_FD_132416 | JGI IMG/M metagenome (GOLD analysis project Ga0187777, IMG submission 132416) | Tropical peat soil microbial communities from peatlands in Department of Meta, Colombia - 1015_Q2_SP5_10_MG | ecosystem: Environmental > Terrestrial > Soil > Wetlands > Peat | place...
TCGCGGCCCGTTTCCTGTCTTTAAATTTTCCACCAAAGTGGGTGCAAACGTGGCCGAGGCGGACGAATCCAGGAAGATGCAGGAGAGGCTGATGCGCTTCGAGCGCGAAAGCAGGTACCTAAGGAAGGATTCCGACCAGCGGAAGGTCCTGGAGGAGGTCTTCGACCGTTCGACCCTACTGGCCGTCGAAGAGCTGATTTCGAGGAAGGATCTGGGGGAGCTGAACGGCGTCGTCAACGCAGGCAAGGAGGCAAGGGTGTATTTCGGTGAGGATAGGAAAGGGAACCCAGTCGCAGTAAAGATCTACCTCATGTCCGCCTCGGATTTCCGCAGGCGACTAGGCTACATCGCGGGGGACAGGAGGTTCGGGAAGCTCCCGTCCGGGTCGAGGGACACGATCTATCTCTGGACCAGGAAGGAGTTCAGGAACCTGCAAACGGCAGACTCGGCGGGCGTAAGGGTCCCCAAACCGCTGGCGTTCCTCAAGAACATCCTCGTCATGGAGTATGTCGGCAACCCGCCAGAGCCTGCGCCGACCTTCGCCGAGACGGAGGTTGACGAAGACGACTACAGCTGGACCTTCGAGTCCATCCGGACCCTCTGGAAGAAAGCCAGACTCGTCCACGCCGACTTCTCCGAATTCAACGTCTTCAAGACTGAGAAGGAGCGGATCCTCTTCGACATGGGGTCTGCCGTGCTGACCTCCCACCCCCAGTCGCAGGAATACCTGAAGCGAGACATCGCCAACATGGTCAGGTTCTTTAGGAAGCGTGGCATCACGAAGAACGACGCCGATTCCCTGATGGAGGCTACATTGAGATGAGTTTCGAACAATCCGTGAGGATACCCGTCGAGCGCGTGGGTGCCGTTATCGGGAAGGAAGGGGGCACCAAGAGGTTCCTCGAAGAAGAAATGGGCGTGACGCTCCAGGTCGACAGCAGAGAAGGGCTGGTGACCGTAAGGTCGGAGTCGGCGCTGAAAGCGGACCCATTCTCCGCGACCAGGGTGATTGAGGCCATCGGGCGCGGGTTCTCGCCTCAGAAGGCGAGGAGGCTCCTGGACCAGGGGACCGCCCTGGAGGTCATCGACCTCCGCGACTACTCCGGAAGAAGCGCCAACTCGCTGGAGAGGATTCGCGGCCGGGTCATAGGGCTCAGGGGGAAGTCCAGGCGGGTCATAGAGGAACTGACCGGGTGCTACCTCTCGGTCTACGGGCGCACTGTGACGATAATCGGGGAGGCAGGCGAGGTCCAGAACGCCTCGCAAGCGGTCCGCTCTCTCGCCACCGGCAGCCAGCACAAGACGGTCTACGACACTCTCCAGAAGGCCCGGACCAAGCGCAAAATGGAGCGCATGTTCCTCTGGGAAGGTACGTCGCCCGAAACGATCGAAGAGAAATTGCGAAAACTGGAGAGTTAGCATATATCCGAACTCCATCGATACCTGCGCGGCGGGGCAGGTGCGCCGCGCAAAAAGGGAAATATCTCAATTGGGAAAAGCTTCGTCAACTTTCGGATTGGAGGAGGTGATGGAAACTGAGTAGCAAGACAACTTACGCAGAGATCTCGCCCTCAGAATTCTTTCTATCGCAACCGTGACCTGGCTGGGTTCACCAACCCCGCCCGCGCCCTCTACATGGCGGTCAGAGAACTCGTGGAGAACTCCATGGACGCCACCGAGCTCGCGGGAATCCTCCCGGAGGTCTATGTCAGGATGGTGGCTGAGAGCCCCAATGCGGAGCTACCCGACCCCAAGCCCTACCGTCTGGCAGTCATCGACAACGGCCCCGGCGTCCCTCCGCAGCACGTCCCGAGTGCCTTCGGGAAGGTCTTCTATGGCTCCAAGTACGTGCTCCGCCAGTCCCGGGGGATGTTCGGCCTGGGCGGCAAGATGGCCATCCTCTACGGGCAGATTACCACCAACCGGCCCGTCACGATAACCACGTCTCCCGACGGCAGGAGGAAGTACGGCTTCCAGATGATGATCGACATCAGCGAGAACAGGCCCACAGTCATGAAACGCTTCAACAGCGACGGTAACGGCACTACGGGGACGAGGGTAGAGATAGTCCTCGAAGGGGACTACATGCGTTCATCGCAGAAGATTGCGGACTACTTCAAGCAGACAGCGATGGTCGCCAGCTACGCCAACCTGACCTTTGTCGACCCGACCGGCCAGGTCACCTTCTACGAGAGGGGAACCACCTCCATGCCGCCCTCTCCCAAAGAGACCCTTCCACACCCGTACGGGGTGGACGTGGAGGCCCTGAAACGGATAGTCAAGCTCTCGGAGGAGCACGACATGAAGTCGTTCATGGTGACGAACTTCCACAGAGTCGGGGAAAAGATCGCGCTGAAGTTCCTCGAGTTCGCTGGCATAAGTCCTAGACTCCCGCCCAAGCGGCTAAACACCAACCAGATCGTGGCCATCGTTGACGCGCTCCAGCGCTTTCCCGACTTCCTGCAGCCGGACGCCGCGGTACTGTCCCCCATAGGCGAGGACATCCTGCAGGCGGGGATCAACAAGGAGCTGAAGCCGGAGTTCGCCACGGTCGTTGCAAGGCCACCGTCATCGTACTCGGGGTTCCCATTCCTGGTCGAAGTCGGTGTCGCCTACGGAGGGAAGGTCCTCCAGCCCGGAGTCAAGCTATTCAGGTTCGCCAACCGCATCCCGTTGCTCTACGACGAGAGCAGCGACGTCAGCTTCGAAGTACTAAACGAAGAGGTCGACTGGCGCAGATACCACGTCCCGCCTGAGGCGCCGGTCGGGGTAATCACCCACATCTGTTCCACGAGGATCCCCTACAAGACCGTCGGCAAAGAGTACATCGCCGACAGGCCGGAGATCCAGCGAGAAATCAGGAACGCGGCCAGAGAGGCGCTCAGGCGCCTGGGCATCTTCCTTTCGAGGAAGGGGAGCATGGAAGCGGTCCAGAGGAAGATGAACATCTACGGAAAGTACCTCCCCATGATCGCACAGTTCTCGACCGAGCTGGCAGGGAAGAAGGACCCCCCAGACTACAAGAAGCTCATTGGCGAAGGCGGCGAAGTCGTCCAGGACGAAGGTGAAGGAGCCCCCGAACAGCTTTCGGAGGCAGGAGATAGCGATGTCCCAAGCACCAAAGAAGAGGAAGTCGGCCAAAAAACGATCGACGAGTACGGCGGAAGCTAGGCAGACCGTCGTCCAGGGCCTTCTGAAGGACCTGGGGGGCAGCGTCTACAATGACATAGACGAGGGTCGGTTCCCTAGCCTTACCCTCGCCAGCCGTTCGGTCAGGAACATAGTCTACGACAAGAAGCTCCAGCAGTTCGTCCTCGGCCCGACCACAGTCAAGAAGTCCTCAGGCAACATCAAGCACATCCGGCCTTTCACCCAGCTCGTGTGGCTGGCATACTTCGCGAAGAAGCTGGTCGACGAGAAGCGCACTTCGACGCTGAGGGACGTCTTCTACTCGGCCCAGGCATTCAACGTCGAGTTCCAGGACCAGGCAGAATCTGACGAGCTGATCACAGACCTCGAGGTCTTGATGGCGATGGCGCGCGAGGGGATGAACATCTACCCTGAAGAGAGGAGCGCCATCTTCGGAAACATGAGGATCGAGTACACCGTCCCCGGCTACGAGGGGAGGGAGGCAGACCTCTCGGCGAACCCCGACGGCGTCATGATCGGCCCCGCACTCACGACGGCCGAGTTCAGGGACACGGACGCCGAAATGGTGCTCGCCATCGAAAAGGGCGGCCTGTTCACCAGGTTCACAGAGGAGAGGGTGCACCAGAAGTACAAGGCAATTCTGATCAACACCGCGGGCCAGCCGCCGAGGTCGACCCGTTACCTCATCCGGAGACTGAACCAGGAGCTGGGTCTGCCTGTGGGAATCCTCTGCGACGCGGACCCCTGGGGGGCCCACATCGCAATGGTGATAAGAAGTGGCTCAGCGAATGCGGCGCATTTGCGTGAACTTACAACTCCCGAAGCGGTCTGGCTCGGCGTCTGGGCGAGCGACATCCAGAAGTACAAACTGCCGTCCGACAAACTGACCGAGGTCGACGTGAAGAGGCTCTACGAGCTCAAGGCAGACCCGAGGTACACCGAGAAGATGTGGCACGACGAACTGGAGACGTTCCTGAAATACAGGCGGAAGAGCGAGCAGGAAGCTTTCGCCCGCTACGGCCTCAGCTACATAGTTGACAAGTATCTGCCTGAGAAGCTCGAGCTCATGAAGAGCGCCTGAGCTTCTTCTGCACGGCTTCGCTCTTCAGTTCCCTTATGGCGTCGGCGGCGATCCACCTCGCGCTTGGGCTGTCCTTCTTCGATATCTTCTGGGCCAGCTCCAGGGCGGCTCTGTTGAGTTTCAGGTTCCTCTTCCCTATCTGCCGCAGCGCCCAGTTCACGGCCTTCTTCACGAAGTTCCTCCGGTCCGTTGACCCCTTCTCGATTTGCCCAAAGAATCTCAGGAACTCCGAGTCTGGTGCTTTCTTGTCATGGACTGCAAGGGCTGCCATCAGGACGTAGCCCGCCCTCTTGACGAACTCCTCTTCCCTCTTCGACCATTCAAGGGCTTTGGCGCGCGCGAAGGGGGTCCTGTCCAGCAGTCCGCTGCAGACTTGATCACACACGTCCCAAGAGTCGAACTCGGAGACCCACTTCTCCATCTGCGCCTCAGTCACCAACGAGGGGTCGTCGACGAATGCCGCGAGGATTCTAGCCTCATGGATTCCGGACTGCCAGAGGCCCTGAGCGACCTGATGGTTCGTACCGATTTTCTTTGCCATCTCCCTGATGGTCGGAATCGAGAGGCCCAGCGTGTTCTTGGACGAGATTCCAAAGCGGGCCATGCCAGCCACAGCCTTGGGGTCTGCCTTCGACTTCATCTCAGCGATCACGGCTTCTGCGGACAATGCGCTCCTCTCACGCCGAATAATCGCTAAATACCCTCCGCCAACTGCCCCGCACAATCAATGACGACGACTTTCACGGCCCAACAGTCAAGGGTCGATGCCCTGGTGAGACTACTTGGCCTGGTGGTCCTCGTTTTCGGTGCTGCGTTGCTCTACTACACTTACGCCAACGCCACAGCGAGCGGCGTTAGCCCCGAAATTGTCACGATAAACTACGCCCTCGGCTTCCTCCTGCTGGTCGTGGGCCTGCTGGCGACGTTTGCGAAGTTCAAGTGACGGCCCTTGGCGATCAAGATTGCGATTGCCGGGGTCGGCAACTGCGCATCGGTCTTCGTCCAGGGGCTAAAGTTCTACTCGGGGGATGAGCGAAAGGGGCTCTGGCACCCGACCGTCGCCGGATACAAGCCAAAGGACCTGCAGGTCGTTGCTGCGTTCGACATAGATTCCAGGAAGGTGGGACTAGAGCTCTCCAAAGCCGTCTTTGCTCCTCCGAATGTCGCCAGGAGGTACCTCTCCCTTCCCAAGGGTAAAGTAATCGTCGACCCGGGCATATCAAAGGGCGATCCCGCTCCACATCTCAGCGGCATCCGCCTGGAGAAGTCCAGCGGGGACGAAGTCGCGAAGAGGCTGGAGGATTCGGGTTCAGACATCCTGGTCAGCATGATCTCCTCGGGATCGAACGCATCGTCCGAAGAATACGCGAGGGCCGCCCTGAAGGCCGGATGCGGGTTCATCAACTGCACACCTGCGCTGGTCCTTGGGAACAACAAGCTCGTCGTGGGCTTCCGGAAGGCAAAGCTTCCATTGGTGGGGGACGACCTGATGAGCCAGTTCGGCGGGACTGTATTCCACAAGGGGCTCCTCGGCCTCATGGTAAGGCGGGGCATCAAGGTCTCCAAGAGCTACCAGCTCGACGTTGGCGGCGGTTCGGAGACGATGAACACCATAGACGAATCAATCAAGATGGCAAAGCGCTCCGTAAAGACGACCGCGGTGGCCTCCGAGGTCCCCTACAAGTTCGAGACGATCTCCGGTACCACCGACTTCGTGGACTACATGGGGAACGATAGGACGAGTTACTTCTGGTTCGAGGGGAGCACCTTCATGGGGAGCGATACATCCGTCGACGTCTACCTCAGGTCCTCCGACGGAGCCAACGCCGGGAACGTCCTGCTCGATGTGACACGCGCAGCCTACCGGTGCATGAAGGCCGGCAGGCTTGGGACGGTTCCCGAAATCTGTGCCTACGGGTTCAAGTCCCCGCCGAAGCGCATGCACTACGACGAGGCCCTGACGAAGTTCTCAGCGCTCTACGTCCGCTAGGGCGCGCACTAAGACCGCGGGGATGACACCGTGGGAGCCGGGACTCTTTCTCCTTGGAACACGTCGGTATCGTAGCGCCCGACCGCGCGATAGACGCTGTAGCCTGCCTCCCTGGCGAACCCCCAAGCCAATGCCAGTAGAAGGCTCCCTCCCACCCGGAGGCCACCATTACCGGGCCAGTCGAGCTCCCGCTTGCTGAACAGGGTGTCCATCTTCGCCTCCTCTATCCTGGACTGAATCCTAAGGATGGCACTTTCCCTTTCGCTCTCGGGAAGTTTGAGTGCGTCCTCCACCTGCTCCATCAGCTCCTTGGTGGCCTTCTGCTGAGAAGCCACTCTTCTGTAGACCGCCGAGTCTATCAGCCCGTGCCTGAATTTCAGCTCGTTCAATGCCGAAGCCACGTCATAGCTGGCGTTGATGATACTGTCTCGAGACATGGAGTCGGTCTCATAGGAGAGGATGGACCTCCAGGTCCTGGTAAGGAGGGCCTGTCTGTGGTCTTCCAGCGATCTGTAGAAAGACTTGCACCCCAGTGAAGCGTCTTCGAAGGCCTCGCACCCGGGGTCGAGGAAGGGCCCCAGCGGCGAAACGAAGAACTTGAGGCGCCTTCCCTCGTCCAACCGAAGAAGGCGCTCGCAGAAGGGGATGACGGCCATGACGTCCTCGTAGGTCTGGTGAGGAAGGCCGACCATGAAGAACAGGTCGAGCCTGTTGCAGCCGTGGGCCAGGGCGCTGGCGACAGTGCTCTCGATCTCCTCGTTGGGTACTGCGAACTTGAGCCTGTCGGCCTTTCTGAGAGTTTCGCTTGGCGTCTCAATCGAGACCTGGAGGCTCCATCGGGGGACGTTCCTACGGATGACCTCGAAGAGCTCATCCCCGGCTGGAAAAAAGAGTTCGAAGACCATCTCGTTCGACACCCTCTCCTTCCCCAGGAGTTCGAAGAACCGGTTCGCCCGGTGTGAGCCCCCTATTCTGGGGTCGTGAATCAGCATGATGGGGCCCCGAGAGAATGTCCTGATTGCCCTCACATCAGACACAAGTTTCTCCGGGGACCTGAACGCGGGCTTGGACCTCTTGCAAATTTCTCTGTATGCTGACGCTGAACCTCCGCAGACCGAGCAGTCGAAAGAGCATCCACGCGCCCCCAGCAGCATCGTGGTCGGATGTTTCAGCCAGCGGGCGTAGGGAGCGATGTCTTCGACGCTTCGGTACTTGAAGACGGTCATCACTGCGTAGAGGTAGTCTGGTACGTTGACGTAGTCGATGTCCCGGGGGACGAAGGTTAGAGGGTTGACCACAACCTCTCCCGTGGGCTTCTTCCATGTGAGGTTCTCGACCCGTTCCAGGTTGTCGCCCCGACGGAGGCAGCTGAGAAGTTGACGGCATGGTTCCTCCGTGGAGTCCCCACGAAGGACGAAGTCAACGAAGGGGTATCTGATCAGCTCCATATGATAGTAGCTCGACGAAAGGCCCCCGAAGAGGAGGTAGCTGTCGGGGTGGAGCTCCTTCACCAGCTTTCCTATGGCTAGGGCTCCGTTCGCATGTGGGAGCCAGTGAAGATCGATGCCGAAGACCTCGGACCGCATCTTCCTCAGATGCTCGGACACGTTGTAGGATGGATTCCGGAGCATCCTGTAGGCAATGTTGACTATCCTGACGTTGTAGTGGTTCCTTCCGAGGTAGGTGGCTATGCTCGTCATACCCACGGGATACATCTCGAATTCCTCGGTCGACGGGACCGCGTCCGCTACGGGTCCCATCATCGTCGTCCTCTTCCTGAAGTCGTACACGGATGGGGCATGGAGGAGGGTGAGATTGGTCCGGGCGACGTCCTTCAAACCCAAGAGTCTCTCCCCTCGATGAGAGGCTCGCATGGAGAACCTTCAATACGCCTATTCCCTAATCGCTGAAACCTCCCGTCGCCACCACAACGATTATTCGAAGGCAGGAAAGAGAACCGCGCTCAAGAGGCCCGGGGAAGTGCACGAACTCTCGCTCGTCCAAGGAATCATGGACGCCGTCAAGCAGGAGGCGGCCGACAGAGGGGGCTCTGTGAAGAGCTTCAAGGTAGAGGTGGGGGAGCTCGCCCAGTTCGACGTCCGTCTCGTAAGGAGACTGATCGAGGATCTGAAGAAGGGAACCCCGCTCGCGGGGACAAAAGTGATCGTGGAGAAGGAGAGGTCCAGGGTAAGATGCCTCGGCTGCGGGAAGACGTGGACCTTCGCTGACCTTGCAGGCCCGCTTTCTGTGGAGGAAAGGGAGATGGTCCACTTCCTCCCCGAGCTTCTAGGCTCGTCCTCGAAGTGCCCTGCCTGCTCGAAGAGCTTCTTTGAGATAGAGGCAGGAAGAAGCGTGAGGATAGCGGAGGTGGTCCTAGATGTCTGATACGGAGGATGGAATCGACTTCAGGCAGGGGATGATCAGACGCCGTCTGGATCGGGTGGACAGGATCCTGCTCGTTCTCAGCGGGAAAGGAGGTGTTGGGAAGAGCGTCGTCTCGGCTACCCTCGCCGGGCTTCTCGCCGAATCGCATCTGGACGTCGGCCTCCTCGATGCCGACGTCTATGGCCCTTCCTCGGCGCTCCTCTTCTCGGCTACGGCTCTCCCGAAGGAAGGAGAGCGAGGTCTCACACCCCCGGAACTGAAGGGCGTCAAGATCATGTCCGTGGACCTGTTCGCTGGAGGAAGGCCAGTCCCCCTACCCGGAGGGGGTGCCAGACAGGTCTTGCTTGAACTACTGTCCCTGACCGACTGGGGAGGATTGGATTGGCTTTTGGTGGACATGCCCCCAGCGACCGGGGATGTCCTCCAGACGTTGACTTCGCTGGGAACCAAAGACGTCTCGGCTCTCGTGGTGACCACTGCAGACAGGCTTTCGACGACAGTGGCTCACCGCACGCTCGAGTTGCTGCATACCGGGAATATTCTAACGGTCGGGGTTCTAGAGAACATGCACGGCAGGTCGTCGGGCTCGAAGTCGAGCGGAGGTCCGAAAGCCCTTGCCAGGGAGTTCCATGTGCGGTTCCTCGGGGCGCTCCCATACGATTCGGGCGTGTCGGAGGCGGTCGAGAAGGCGGAGATAGGAGCACTCCTGAGGACGAGATTCGCCGCCGAACTCCGGAAGTCGATAGAGTACATAACTGGGAACAAGACATCTTCCGGGTAGAAGCTTACCCGAGGCCGGAGAGCTGATACTCTCCAGGCTTGCATGCAATTGCACGCACGGGTGTAAAAACGCTCTTTCTGGCTTGAATGAAAGAGGAGGCTCACATGAATCGTCGCGACTTCCTCAAGCTGTGCGCCGTCATGGGGGCAGGGGCAGTCGTGACGCTGTATTCCTCGGAGATCAAACGGGTCTTCGGTCAGGTCGCGGCCAATGGAGGCGGGAAGATCCACCTGATCTGGCTCAACCTCGCCAGCGATACCGGGTGCACGATTTCGATGCTCCAAGCGTCTAACCCTGACCTCATCGAGGCGGTCGAGAAGCTCGGAGTGTCAGCCGACTTCTGGAAGGCGATCATGACACCGGACTACGACCTCGGTTGGGTGGCTTCAGGCTACACTAGGGAGGACCTCTCGTATGTGCCTGCATTCAACGCAGCCTTCGGGGATGCTCCGGTGGACGTCCTGGTCGTCGAAGGAACACCGCAGATTGGAACCCCCCCTGGCGGTGGTCCCGGCCACTTCTGCACGATGGGAACATACGAAGGAAACCAGGTTACCGGCTACGAGCTTCTGCAGAGGCTAGCGACCAAGGCCTCCTACGTGGTCGCAGTCGGCCAGTGCTCTTCGTTCGGCGGTATCCCCGCCGCAGATGGGAACCTCACCGGAGCAGTATCTGTCTCCGACGCGCTGAAGGCCGCCTCGGTGTCCACGAAGAACCCAGTCATCAACATACCTGGCTGCCCGGCCAACCCCGATTGGACTCTGGTAACTCTCGCCACCGTCCTTCAGGGCTTCAACCCTGACCTCGACGACCTCGGCCGGCCGAATGCTTTCTTTTCATCCTACGTCCACGACAACTGCCCTAGGAGGGAAGCCTACGACAGGGGGCAGATGGCAAAGACCTTCGATGACCCGGTGGGATGCTTCTGGGACCTCGGATGCAAGGGCCCCATCACTGCCTCTTCCTGCGCCAAGACGAAGTGGAATGGGGGGACAGGCTTCTGCACCCAGGCCGGACCTCTGTGCTACGGATGCATGCACCCGAACTTCCCCGACGCCCCCACGAGCGGGTTCTTCGCGCCATCAGAGCTCACTCCAACCCTGATGGGGCTGACCGTCGACAATGTGGGAGAGGTGTTGATCGCGGGAGGGGCCGGGGTTCTCGCCGTCCACGGGATCAGGAGGTCCGTCGGCAAGAAGAAGGAGCCGGAAGGGGCTTCTGAACCCGAACCGCAGCAGACAGGGGAGGCTGCGAAGGCATGACAAGGACCGTTGTGATAGACCCGGTCACCAGGATCGAGGGGGAGCTCTCGCTCGAGCTGAACGTCGACGAGTCAACCAATACCGTGTCTTCGGCCAGGGCCAGCGCGAGCCTCTTCCGAGGGTTCGAAACCATTGTCCTCAACCGGGACCCTAGAGACGCTGCGCCGATCCTCTCGGCGATATGCGGGGTGTGTTTCTGCGACCATCACCTCGCCTCGGTGAGGGCTGTAGAGGCAGCTTCCGGAATGACCCAATACTCGAGCGACTACTCGACCGAGAGCACATCTCTCCCGAGGAACGCTGTTTTGGGTCGTAACGTCGTGATGGGAGCTGACTGGGGCTACTCCCACATGGTTCACCTGTTGGCCCTCGCTGGCCCCGACCACCACCTGTATGGGCTCCTCGACTCGATAGGGCCCACCTTCGGGCTGAGCAGTTACGCTGACCTCCTGCGCCAGTTCATAGTCCCGGCTCAGCAGTACATGAACCAGACAATCACACTCTGGGGAGGAAAGACTCCCCACCCCAGGTCGAGCGTCCCCGGAGGGACCCCCGTGAAGCCGACCGCCGACGTTGTCGAGCAGACGAAGGCCAGAATCGCACAGGCGCGCGCCCTCACCGATGTCATCGTTCCTTACATCTGGAATTATCTCACCGCCAACGCGTCCGAGCTGGGTGCCATTGGCCAGGGGCCCGGGAATTTCATTTCGATGGGGGGGTTCCCCGACCCCACGACCTCGTCTGGTACCAGCAGAATGCCGTTGCTCATTCCTCGCGGAGTCATCGCATACCCCAACACCTCCCCAGTCAACTTCGACCCCTCGAAGATCACCGAGGACGTTTCGCTGTCATGGTACAGCCAGGCTCCCTCCGAGCCGGTGCAGGGGGAGGCGACTCCCTCTCCAGACATGTCTTCGTCTCCTGCCTACACCTGGGCCAAGGCCCCTCGCTACGGCGGGCTCCCGTTCGAAACCGGGCCTCTCGCACGAGAGTATGTCTCTGGGATATACCCAAAGCTGGGGACTGTCATCCACACTGCCATCTCCAGCGTGCCGGGCCTGCCGTTCAATCCGAAAGGCTCTGTGTTCGACAGGTTGGTTGCTAGGGCAGTCGAGCTGCTCGCCCTGGTTGGCTCAGCCAACACCACACGGTCGCTTCAGTTCCTGGGAAGCCCCCTGAACGCCTCTCCCGTGGACGTTCTCACAGCCCTTGGACTGCCACCTACCGGCCTCCTCGAACAGTGGCTCGGTCAGATGGAGTTGGGGGGATCCTCATACGACCCGTCATACCAGAACCCTGGAAACGCCGAGGGGATTGGGCTTTGGGAAGCGCCCAGGGGCGCACTTTTGCACTGGATCAACATCAAGAACTCCAAAATATCGAACTACCAGGTGCTCGCACCCACGACCTGGAACGCATCACCGGGGGGCCCCCTGGAAACCGCGCTTGTGGGAACGCCAGTGGGCCAGGCAGGCACTTCAGATGACCTCAGGAAGGCGGCCTACGTCATCCGGTCATTCGACCCATGCATGGCCTGCGCCGTCCATGCGATTGACGCCAGGGGGAACGAGAGGTACCTGAAGGTGGGATGACCCTGGCTCCTCCTCCTAGGACGGAAGTCCTGCGGCACGACCTGATCTTCAGGGTGGCCCATTGGTCGGTCTTCGTTGAGGGGATACTCCTGGTGCTCTCCGGGTTCCAGCTTGGAGGCATACTCTGGGGAGCGCTCCTTCCTCTGAGCAACGTGACCTTCCACGTCCTCGTCGGCATCGCATTCATCGCTACGGCTGCAATATACATCGTCGGGATTGTTTCCGCCGGGGACTACCGCTGGGTAGGGCTGCGAAGGATACCTTACTCTCTCAAATTCATAATCAAGGAGACCAAAGGATGGTTCAGGATCACTCCGAAGCCCGAGAATCCGGTCGCCTACGACCCAGTGGCGAGCGAGTACGTCGAGAAGCTGGTCCCCAGCGTCATCGTCGTCTTCTGGTCTTTCCTCCTTCTCGGGGTGGCGCTGGCTCTCTCCGGACTGGCCCTCGCCTTCCCTCAGCTCTTCGGGTGGGTGTACTACATCACTGATCTGATTGGTGGGCTATTGACAGGCACCACTGGGGTTGCGTTCATGCTCGCTTTCCACAGGATGATGACGTACCTCCTGCTTCTCCTTGTCATGATGCACGTCTACGCCAGCTTCATCTTCAAGCTTGTGACCTCAATGGTCACGGGCAAGAGATTGGAGATCACAACTTTGCCCCGCCCGGTCGAGGGGGCCTCCGATGGAAAGAGCTGAATCCCGAGGAGCGCAGTACGTCGGGAAGGCAGTGGTGCTCTGCCTTGGCAATCCGTACATGAAGGACGATGCCGTGGGGGTCCAGGTCGCCCGAAGACTTCTGGAAATGAACCTCGGCGGGGATGTCGTAATCAAATCCTCCCAGAGCGCTGACCTCTTGCTCCTTTCGGGGTTTGATGGTGCGGACAGGGTAATGGTAGTCGACGCCCTCAGGTCGGGCACACCCCCTGGAACCATATCCAAATACGCGATTTCTCCAGCCAAGAGTCAGGTCAGCTCACTGCCCGGTTCGCACTCGATCCGTTTGCATGACATGTTCGACCTGGCAAACCAGGCTGGCCTCCTGGACTGTCCAGTGACGATAATCGGAATAGAACCCAGAGAAACGAGCCCGGGTGAAGGGCTCTCGCCTGATGTTGAAACCGCGATTCCACGGGTTCTTAGATTGATCATTCGAGAACTGAATCTAGACCCGAGCCTCCTGCCGAAAAAAGCCCAGAGCCGCATAACTGCCATCTAGACAATTATAGACACCGTTTCAGAGAGTCTGATATGCCCCTCGGCCGATTAGGAGAGTTCCTGCAGTCATTCGGCCCCGCATGGATCGTAATGATAGCTGATGTTGACGCGCCTAGTGTCCTGACGGCTGCGACCGTGGGTGCGACATACTCATACGGGCTGATCTGGTTCTTCGTTCTCCTGATCGTTCCGCTCTTCGTGATACAGGAGGCAAGCGGCCGGGTCGGGCTGGCCACAGGTAAAGGTCTGGGTGAGGTGATTCGCGAGAACTACTCAAGCCGCGTCGCTGCCATTTCGAGCCTCCCAATGGCCGTGGTCAGCGTTGTGAGCTACATCGCAGAATACGCAGGCATCGCCGTTGGGATGGAGCTCATCGGAGTGCCGCCTATCGTTTCCGTCCCGGTTGCCTATCTTGCATATATCGCCGTGGTGGTGAGGAGGAGGTACATTACAACAGAGAGGGCTCTGCTGGTCGTGTCTGCTGTCCTGATCATCTCGTACGCCGCCTCTCTATTGGCGAGAGGCCTCGTCAATTCAGGCCCTGCGTACTTCAGCGCGGACCCCGGCTACTTCTTCCTTCTGGCTGCAAGCGCAGGCGCCGTAGTGATGCCATTCATGCTCTTCTACCAGGCATCGGCGACCGCCGAGAAGAAGAACACGCGGCTCTGGAGCATGAGGACCGAGACGCTGGTTGGAGCCGTTGCAAGCGAGGCGGGCATGATTGTCATAGCGATGGCCA
>Ga0187777_10001707_pt1 | contig 14194 bp, 11 predicted proteins | sample 1015_Q2_SP5_10_M_FD_132416 | JGI IMG/M metagenome (GOLD analysis project Ga0187777, IMG submission 132416) | Tropical peat soil microbial communities from peatlands in Department of Meta, Colombia - 1015_Q2_SP5_10_MG | ecosystem: Environmental > Terrestrial > Soil > Wetlands > Peat | place...
ATTTTTCCAGTTCCAGAAAGCCCTGCCGGGCACGCTCCACATTGATGCCCGCTTGCTTAGCTCGGCTTCGACAAAACTCGCAAAAGCAGGTCACTTCCCCGGGATCGATCGGGGGAACGTCGTGCGTGGCTCCTAGGCTGTCCGAAAGCGCACCCTGCCGTTCCGATCCCCACATGATCCCGTCGATATCATAAGAACGGGCATAGTCCTCGACTAGGCCGGTCAGGAAATTCCGATAGTCCGGATTGTTGACGCACAAGGTCTCCGCGTTTCGTCCGTGCAGATCCCGCTCCTGCAATTTCGTGATGTTCGGCAAGTCGGTGCGAAACACATCCTCAAGCCAGCAGATGACCTTCATGCCACGTTTCCTAGCGGCCGGGAGCACTTCCGCCAGGATATCCAGGTCGCCATGATCGGGTGCGCGCGTGTCCTTCAGAACTGTGTTTGCGTAGTACTGGGGATGAGGGGTGGCGAAGTTCCCCCCGTGGAAGTTGAGATCGTACTCCTGCTTGCCGTGATCCGGCAGCGGTTGTCCCGGGATTTGTCTTCCCGCTATACCCCGACCATAGGTGAATACGGCAAGGAATAGGGTGTTCACACAGGCACGCTCCTGAAGCACGTCAAGAACCTTCTCTGTGCCTTCATCTACAAACGAAACCGCTCCGACCTGAATGCCAACCATCTTGGACGAGGCAGGAGTCTGTCCTTTAGTCGGTATGGCCAGTGCAGCGCAGGTTCCAGCCGTGATCTTCAAAAACTCGCGGCGATTTACGTCCACTCTCGACATGGATGGACTCCCATTGTGTTTGTAAGCTCTGTGCCGCTTCCGACCTCACATGCCTTTCCCCAAGTGCAAAGTTTTGGCTTTCTCTTCCAGCCAACGATCTCTGGTCGGGGTTCGCGGGTCGCCGTCTGCGAGTGCACAACGGCTAAGGATTAGCATGATCAGGCCGAATCCCAACATCACCAAGCCCCATGCCAGGTTGATATTGATGCCGAGCGAGCGCGCATAGATTGCCTTGTCGCTCGTCACGCCGAAAGTCGCCAGGACAACTCCCAGAACGGTGAAGAGTGCTCCAATCGGCAATCGAACATCTAATCTCACCAAGGTCCTTTACCAGAACAGAAGGTTCAACGTGACAGTGAGTACGAGCACGGCAACCCCCAACGCGATGGGACGCTGGTGCCAGGGAAGATGCTCATCACGAGGGCGCTCGGTCAAGGAATAAACCAGGCCAACGAGCTCTTTTTCCTCCCGCGGATGTGTCAGAAGGCTGATCGCAATTGTGACCACAAAACAGATGCTCCACGCCCAGATTGCAGTCCAGAAATTTTGCGCCATCTCGCTAGGATAGAGGTGCAGCACACTTCCCAACCATGCACCCTTGATTCCTGGAGTCGCGCCAGTAGGAAGCGTCAGACCATGATGAAGAGCGGCTGAGCCGGTACCTGCCAGCAGGCCCCCGAACGCGCCATGTCCGCTGGCCCGTTTCCAGAACATCCCGAGCAGAAACGTGGCGAACACGGGGGCATTCACGAACGCGAATACCAACTGAAGCATGTCCATGATGTTATTGAAATGCGCGGCTGCATAGGCCGCAGCCACGGAGAGCGCAATGCCAACGAAGGTTGCCCACCTACCCATCGCCAGGTAATGCGCATCCTTCGCATTCGGTTTGATGTAGGACTGGTAGATATCGTAAGTCCAGACCGTGTTAAATGCTGTAACATTGCCGGCCATTCCCGACATGAAGCTTGCCAGCAGGGCGGTGAGCCCTAAACCAAGCACTCCGGTCGGGAAATAGTGCAACAGCATGTTCGGCACCGCAAGATCGTAGTCGAGAACGGGCTTGCCATTATTGTCGAGTATGGGCAGTCCCGTGCGTGCCTCAATTTTTGGCGGAATTAAACCTTCTCCCACCACCGTCGCAGGCCGCAGGCTCGCAGTCCTCATCGCCGTGGACGGCGTGACCTGCGTAGGCAATGCGATCGCGATCAGGCCGGGGAAGACCACAAGGAATGGGAAGAACATCTTTGGGATGGCAGCGATCAGAGGTGTACGACGAGCCGCGGTCATCGAATCGGCGGCCATCGCCCGTTGGACAACAAGAAAATCGGTGCACCAGTATCCGAAAGACAACACGAATCCCAAACCCATGACCAGCCCAAACCATTCCACTCCCAACCGATTCGTGAACGCACTACCCATTCCCGACCAGGAATGCGTGTATCCGCCAGGAAGCTGTTGGCTGAGGCCATGCCAGCCACCCACGTTTTTCAGGCCGAGCCACACCAGCGGGAGAAACCCCGCAACAATCAGGAAGAACTGCAAGACCTCGTTGTAGATTGCACTCGATAACCCACCCAGCAGGATGTATCCGAGCACGACTACCGCCGATAAAATGATGCTCACGTGAAAGATCCATTCCGGCGAAAGCGACAGACGCTCGAAAGGTGCATCGAAAATATGCAGCGTTTGAATCAGCCGCGCCATGGCGTACATGGAAATGCCGGAAGAAAGAACTGTCATGGTCGCAAACGAGATGGCGTTTAGTCCGCGCGTCTTCTCATCGAACCGCAAGCGCAGGTACTCGGGGACGGAGCGCGCCCGTGAACCGTAATAAAAGGGCATCATGAAAAGTCCGACGAAGACCATCGCCGGAATCGCGCCGATCCAGTAAAAATGGCTGGTCGCAATGCCGTATTTCGCGCCCGAAGCCGCCATGCCAATGACTTCCTGCGCGCCGAGATTGGCGGAAAGAAATGCCAACCCACACACCCAGGCAGGAATAGCGCGTCCTGCCAGGAAAAAATCGGCGCTCGTGTTCACCCTGCGTTTGAGGAGAAGACCAATGCCCATTACAAAGGCGAAGTAAACGAGCATCACGATCCAGTCCACGAAAGTCAGGGTCACAGGGACGGCCTCAAGGTTGAATGGCCGAGGTTCATGTTCTTTTCCCAGGACACTGCAGAGTCGGAAAGATGAGCAAAGCTGGAGATCGGCCTGGACCCCGGCGCTGAAGAGGTAGGATGCATGAAGCGACACCGCTCCGGAGTTTGTCGACGTAAGTCACGACGCTGCCGTGCTTGGCCAAGTCCTTCGATTCCAGATTCCACGATATCCCCCGACTTCAGATATCGCGGAGGCTTCAACCCCAGTCCAACCCGCTGCGACGTACCTGTAGAAATAACGTCTCCCGGCAAGAGGGTCATAAACTCGCTGATGTTACTGATCAGAAACAGCACACCGAAAATGAAGTCCGATGTGTTCGAGTCCTGCATGGTCTTACCATTCACCTTTAGCCACCTGAAATACTTACTCTCCTTCCCCCCTGGCGAGACTCCGGGCTTCTCTTGGTCCAGTCGCCCCAAACGGAATAGCCTCATGCGCGGATACGCTCGCACCGAACCTGCGTTGTTCTTGTCTGGTAGCCATCTTGCAAAGCACTCAAGTTGCTCTCCGGAAGCCGTCGGCACTGCGCTACTCGTGTTTCATAGTGTTTCCTTTTCCGAAAACTGCTTCCCCTCCGATTCGCTTCACTTCGGTTGGAGCAGCCACAAGCGAAAGGCGATCTAAGTCGAAGTATTTGTAAAGATCGAGGCAAAAGAGTTCCGCCGCTGAGCGGAAAGGCACCGAGTTTCTTAGTAGGTAATCCAGACTCCCCATCGACTCGCGACTTTCGATCCGCACAAACGCATTGGGTTCTAATGCGCCGGACGTTAGCGCAATCACCTGGTTACGAATCCCTACGGTTACAACACTGATGCCGATAGGACCATGGTTGCTACGAAGCCAAGCGGCTACCGCCAACAGTTGCGCGGCTTCCAGGCCAAGGGGTCGATCACCGGTCGTGGCCACCAGCATCTCCCAATCTGCGGCACTTTCTGGCGCCGTGGCTCCATTGAAAAGCAGATCAAGGGCAAGCACCTGTTCTCCGCGATTGACGAGTTCGGACACGACTCCCCCTGCAGTCTTGTAGCCTTCATCCGCGAGCACAATGGTAACCGGTCGACTTGGCGATGCCGAAATCGCCTTAAGCCATACTCCGGTGGCGCTCAGTTCATTCGAAAAATCAAAACGGTAAGATAGGGTCTCCAATCCCCGATGCTCGGTATTGTTTGTCCTCCAGGCGTTCTCAACTGAAACCGGAGCGTAACGAATCACATCTCTCAGTTGTTGCCGTTGCGTCTTAATCCACAAACCCCGGTCATCGCCCGTTGGAATCTCCGTTTTGGCCGTGTCAAAGGCCAGCTTTCTGGCAAGTCCCGCGATGGTCAAGTTCTGCTGCGGCAGACCCACGGCGAGCTGCTCCGGGGTTCTGATCTCATCATCGCTGGGTATCTCCTTTGGGGTGACGGGCAAGCCAAGGTTCTTAGTGAAGAAAGCATAGGCTTGTTCGCGGTTATCGAGCTGGTAATTATGTGTGCCCGGATCTCGGTTCTCATACCACGCCAAGTCGTCCTCTTTGCCAAACAGACGGAAAAGGGGGCGAACTTGATCGTAGATGTAGGGCCTCACCAAAGCAGAGCGAAAACAGCAATCATCCTCTGCATTATGAATGAGCAAGGTCGGAGAGGGCGCTCGGATGGCTACAAAGAACGGATAATCCTCATTCTGAGCGAGATCGGTTGCGTTTTCCTCGATTTCGTCAGTGTCGAGCGGGCGGATGAGGTTTGACTGCAGCGCCCCAATACCGGCTACTTCTACAGCAACGGCAACTCGCGGGTCGAAAGCACTCAGCAGGGTGGTTTGCCATCCGCCGCCCGAGAGGCCAGTGACGCCAAGCCGATGACTGTCGACCTGCGGCAGAGTGGCGAGATAATCTAGCCCCCGCCGCATCGAAAGATAGAAGAAGCCCAGGGCATTCGCGCCCACCAGGTCGAGGTGTGCGGCATAGTCGTGGCCATTTTCCGGTTGCGCTAGTTCCCCAAATCCGACCCAAGACAGGCTCAGCGCGAAAACCCCACGCTTGACAAAATTGATGCATCTCTTCTGCTCGTATTCCGCCGCATTCCCCGCAACTTCGTGACCTATAAGATTGAGAATGGCGGGTGCCTTGCCCTTGATCTTCTGTGGTTCGTATAGGATTGCCGTAGACTCAAAGCCCGGCACAATCTCATATCGGAACTTGCGCAGCCGGTATCCTCGGTCACTTTCGAGCATATCGGTCTCTTGAAAGCGGGGCGCAGCGTCGATCCAATCTCGTGACCAGCCGTGAAAGGCGATATCCTCGAGGGCGTGGTGGCGAATGCTTGCTTCCTGGGCGGACCACTTCTCCGCGCTGTTGGGAGGGGATAGCTTGGGGATACGTTTCGCCAGATAACTTTGCAGTTGGGATTCAGTTACGGCGCCGGCCTGGATACGTTCCTCGAGCACGCCCTCGACTGAATCAGGTGTAGTCTGGGCACTCACGCGGACGCATAGACTGGGGATTAGACAGCCCACAATGCATGTCAACAGACCTATGCAATCCCCCGGCTGGACGCGCTGCATGGTTCGTCGAAGCCAGTACGTCATGCTGCGCGTGCACAAGCTGCGCAGCATACACTTCCTTCTGGCTTGCATATTGCGATGCCTGAGTGTGAAGAACGAGGATGCAAGTTTCGAGGAGAATGGTGGCTGGTGATCAGTGTTGATAGGTCCCGCTCCTACTGGATTAAATGCGCCTCACCACAGCATGTTCTGATGCGCCATCGGTATACTCCACTTCTTGGGTCTGTTTCGACACGCGATTCAAAGCCAGAGTAATGTTCCGGTTGCCGTCTCCCTTGAGGCGAACTAGCGCAGGGCTGCTCTCTGCAGCGGAGCAGGATTGGACCACCGCCTCCTGCACTTCTTCCAGCGTGATGGCGGGCGCCGTGGGTTCTGATTTCGTAGATCGGATACGAATCAGTTCGAGATCGAGAACATTCTTGCACTCTACCGAAGGTCCGTTGTTGGCGTTCACCACTGTGTTGCTTAGGCTGAGTCCGTGCACTTGGAAGCATGAAATCCCCTTATCAGCGGATTTCACGAATACATTCTCTAACGACAACTGTTGAATCGGGCTTTCGGGCAGACCTTCCGCGACAACCGCGACTCTTGCTCCATCTAAAAGAATGTCGCTGCAGTGAAAATTGCGAAAGGTGGGAGTGCGAACATCTACCGGGTGCATGGTGCTTCGATCTTCGTCCTCGTAGAACATGCTAAAGATGACTCCTGCGTCTTCGAGGTTTCGCATCACTACATTCACCGCGGACACGTTCTCCACCACGTTGCCTCGGCCGCGCGCAGTCCTGAAATATAGCCCACAAGTCGTTCCGTCGCATACGCAGTTGCTGATGGCAACATTACGCACTCCGCCAGCCGTCTCACTACCGATTCCCACCCCGCACCCGCCGGCGTTGAACGTACAATTCGTCACGGCAATGTTCTCTGAGGGGAGAAACGGCTTCCCCGGAATCTGCCTGTATCCCGATTTCACCATGACGCAGTCATCTCCGCTGCTGATGTAGCAGCCAGAGATGCGAACATTACGGCAGGACTCCGGGTCAATGCCGTCTGTATTCCACGAATGGGGTGGATTCAGAATCGTGAGGCCTTCGATGTAGACGTCGTCACACAAAACCGGGTGAACCGTCCACGACGGAGAATCGCGAATGGTGAGGCCTCGGATGAGCACTTTGTGACTGCGATAGAGATTGATTACTCGCGGGCGAGGCCAAGGCAGGGGAGAACCGGGAGGGTTCTCTGGTTCTCTTCCTCGCAGGCCCAATTTCCGGCGCAATTCTTCGGTCTTGCTCCAGGCGTCCAGCCAAACAGCCCCCTGAGCATCGAGAGTCCCCGTCCCAGTGATCGCTACGTTTTGAAGATCGATGCCGGTGATCATGGAAGCATAGACCATGCGCTCCAGGCCCTCCCACCACCCGAGAATCGTGGGATAGTCGGCGAAATTCGTGCTTCCGAGCAGGGTCGCGCCTGCCAAAACCTCAAACTCCAAATTGCTTTTCAGGAAAATTGGCCCCGTCAGATACTTTCCGGCCGGAACGAAGACCTTACCGCCACCTGCGGCGGCACAAGCGTTTATGGCGGTTTGGATAGCCGCCGTGCAGAGTGTCCTGCCGTCACCAACCGCTCCGAAATCTAGAACGTTCACCACATGGTTCGCAGATTTTGATCCAGAACCAATGGCTACTTCCCCCGACGGCCCCAAGGGTTGCCAATACCCAGGTGTTGTCCCCGCAGGCACAACCGCAGAACTCGCGGCGATGCCGAGAAGAAACTCGCGACGGCCCACATAGGTTGCTTTCTTCATTTGACTATTTCGCGACCTTTACACCGGATAGCTCGGAGTCGCACACTTCACCCTATTGATGAGGCAGCCAATTTTCTTGTAAGCCGATTTGCCGGTCAAGGGAGAACACGCTTTCGATAACAAAATACTGACCAATTGACTGGACAGCCTCGCCAGACACTGCAATCTCGGGTTTACGAAAACCTGAGGAGACTGTTATCTTCTACCCACGGTCGCGAAACGATTCTTGAGCGGAAGGCAGACTGAGGCACCCCGGATTGAATAAATTCCAGATTGACGGCATCGTTCCGGTTATTCCCACCCCGTTCGATCTCCATGAGGAGATTGATTGGGCAGCTCTTCGAGGTCTATTGGATTTTGCAGTTGGTGCCGATGCCAACGCAGTTTGTCTTCCTGCTTACGCTAGTGAATTTTACAAGCTCACGGAGGCGGAACGGAGAGAGGCCATCGTTGTCGCAGTTGACCAGTTAAGGAGCAAAGTTCCTGTGATCGCGCAGGTGAACTACCCGGGTACCTTACAGGCAGTTCGCTCCGTCAGGGAGGCGCAAAAGGACGGTGTCTCGGCGGTGTGCTGCGCTGTGCCAAGAATGTTTCCGCTCGATGATAGTGCGCTTCGGAGGCACTTCGATCGCATTCTTGAGGCTATCGATATTCCCTTGATCATCCAAGATTTCAATCCCGGCGGTAGTTCGACCAGCGTGAGCCTGATTGCAGAACTGCACCGTTCTCATCCTCATTTTCGCTACGTCAAGCTCGAAGAACCGCTAATGGGCCCAAAGGTGGAGGCGATCTTGCATGAGACTGACGGTGCCGTCGGCGTATTGGAAGGCTGGGGTGGCATGTACATGCTCGAGCTGATCCCCGCCGGCATCAGTGGTGTCATGCCGGGTCTTGGAATTAGCGATATCCTCGCGCGCGCATTTCGCTTGGCGAAGCATGACGAACCGGATCGCGCCTACGAACTTTTTCAGGAGGTTCTACCCCAGATCGTGTTTTGTCTCCAGAACCTCGAGCTATACCACCACGCGGAAAAACTTCTTCTGGAAGCACGCGGCGTAATTTCGAAAAGTGTTGTTCGTCATGCAAGCCGCACTTTGCGGGAGAGTGAAGCAAAGCACATTCAATTCCTTAATAGAAAAGTTCTGCACGCCTTGGATCGTTTTGGCTTTCCTCGAAATTGTACCGGCAAGCCGGTCCTAGCTCCTGCAAGTGCAGAATCGAGGACCTAGTAGTTGGTCGGTCCATTGGCGAGGTGCATACGAATGCCTAATCGCGAAATAAAGCACCCTGATAAACTCGTTTCCACGGGTTCTTATTCAGCCGGTGTTCAAATAGACGGATGGTTGTTCATTAGTGGCCAAGGCCCTTTGGACTTGCGAACGGGTAAAGTGGTGAGAGGCTCGATCGAAGATGAAACCCGGTTGACGATGTCCCACATTGGCAAGATCCTTGAGTCGGCGGGATACGGCTTTGAGAATGTGGTGAAGTGTACTTGCCATCTGGCTGACATCCGGGATTTCGATGCCTTTGATCGCGTGTATGCGTCATTTTTCTCTGGAGTTCGGCCGGCACGGACCACAGTGCAGTCGGTTCTGTGGAGCGGAATAAAAGTAGAAATCGATGCCATTGCCCGAAAAGCTTGAAACCCAGTTCGGTCGCCTTCGTAACTCTCCAATATCGACTGCCGTGCGTGGGGAGACTACGCTGACTGAGTTTTCTGCCAGGTAGTTGTCAAGGAGCGGCACCCGTCTCCGAAGTCTGCGGCCAGATCCGCAGCATCACAACTCCACCTTGGGGTACGGTGACCGTATAAGAGTCGTGGAGAATGCCCAGCTCTTTGTGGGTCCACAAATCACGAACACGCAACGGACCACTAAAGCCTACATCCTTGAAATTCAGAGTGAGTGGTTCCGCTTCATCGTCGGTAACGTAATTAAAGAGGGCGACGGCCTTAGAGCCATCACTCAACGGCTTCATCCAGATTTGTGGCGGCGCGATGCGGCTCCCCTGGATTCCCAGCTTGTCCTGATCGACCGCAATCACTTCCTTGTTCATCAATATGCTCTTGGTCGTATCGTCCATCTTACTTAAGTCGTTGCCAGCGATCAGCGGAGCTGCCAGAATGGCCCACAGGCTCATGTGGGTGCGGTATTCCTCGGCGGTCATGCCACCATTACCAACCTCGAGCATGTCCGGGTCGTTCCAATGACCTGGTCCGGCGAATTTCTCGAGCCCCGCCTGAGAGAAACCTATGAGCGCCATGCTGCTGTAATGATCGCGAATATCATCCGTCGTGCGCCAGATGTTTCCCCCCACCTGTGGTCCCCACTGCCACACCGAGCCGACGCCGTACTGACAGAGGCTGTAAACGATCGGTCGATGTGTATTGAGCAGCGCCTCGTGCATCTTTCTGTACGCGGCTTGCATCATCTGCAACGCTTGATGCGGATCTTGTGCAGGATCATGTAGCTTCATGATGTCCATGTAACTGCATAGGTCGTATTTCAGAAAATCGACGCCCCACGTGGCGTACGTGCTCGCATCCTGTTGCTCGTGGCCATAGCTGCCCTCATAACCTCCGCAGGTTTTGGGCCCTGGAGAAGAATAGATACCGAACTTCAATCCCTTCGAGTGCACGTATTCGCCCAGCGCCTTCATGTCCGGAAACTTGCGGTTCGAATGAATGTTGCCTTGTGAGTCTCGCTCGCCTTCCCAGGAGTCGTCGACATTGACAAAGATGTAGCCAGCGTCCCTCATGCCGCTCGCGACCATGGCATCGGCTGCCGCACGCACATCGGCATCAGTAACTTTTTCTGCAAAATGATTCCAGCTATTCCAACCCATGGGCGGTGTAGGAGCCAGTTCAGCGGACTGGGCGTTGGCTGCTGGGCAAACGTGACAAATCAGAGTTATTGCCAGTGACGCGCATGCGGTCAGAATGCTTGGCGAATGGAAACGCATATTACCTTCCTCAGACCTCGAGAAAATACGGGGATGCATCCCCATTTCTTCCGTCCGGTACTCGAATTACCTACCGATATCGGCCGTGATTCACCGTCTCTTTGCCGCGCCGCAGTAGCATGTGCAGCCATCCCCGCCGGGGTTAACCATGAGACTGGATTCATCGACCGCTTCAAATTCAGAGGACGGAACAGTTCCTAACTCGTTGACCAAGCTTTGTGACCAAGCCGTGTCCAGAGCTCCGTCCAGTTGCCAATCGTCTCCGATATCCGACATAAACATCCCGTATTTCTGGAGTGCCGTCAAAATCACTTGCGCTTGCGCGGAATAGTGGGATATATCAAAGTCGCTCTTCAGTCGCCATCGGGATCCCATCCAGATAACATCCGGGTTAGGAGTGTTGAGATAGGTTGGGGTGTAGGTGCCAGGCCATAGTACCCCGCCTGAATACGCACGAGAAGCCTCAAAGCGCAATGCATGATCAATGACACCGGCTTGTACTTCGTCGTTTCGAACCAGCCCAGGAAAGAGCGGTAATCCAGCATCATCTACAGAAGCGGTAGGAAATGATCGATTTGTGATCAGAGCGTTAGACTTCAAGTCGTAGATGACCCCGTTGGCGGCCTTGGGACGACCGTCCTTCCAGTGAGCGTCATAGAGTTCGTAAAGGATGCACGTGTCTTTATTGATCATTAGGGCATGAGCATCACCACCGTCATAAGGTTCAATCGGAGTATCCGCGGTGAATGGATAGAGTCCGGGATCAGATTCAGCCAGATCACTGATGGCGACAGATACGAGCGGCGTGTTGTTGTCGACGATTGCGAACGGAAAACCATAGTTTTTTCTGCCCGCCGGACCGAAGCCAAGGGTAAGATGTTTTCCGGGAATGCTGGCAGCCCATGCGGCAGAATTCCGGTTGACCGGCAGGTCGTCAATCGGTGTATTCCAAACGTTATCGGCTGGAAAAACCGTACAGGTTGTGCCAGGAACGAATGTTGACGCAACAGTGCTCGCTGCGTACTGCTTAGAACCAATTCCGGCAAGCAGCATTGTTGCGAGGAGATGGGCGAGAGCTATTCTCCACTTCCACATTGTTCGACTCCTCAATCAGCGCCCGAAACACATCCAGTTGATACCATGGGTGCATTCTGCTTGCAAGCAATCGAGTCGATTTCGCGATGCAGAGATTCCAGCTAGGAAAGGAAAAGGGGGGGTGGTTCCCTGAGGTGACGGTTGCTAGGCAGTGCCCAAGGTTTGCGTTACGTAACCCAGACGTGAGGAGATCTCTTGTGCGGTCCGCATCACCTGGTGTGCTAGGTTCGAAACACGGTCCATTCCAATTTGGCTGGTAGTCCCCGCTACGCTGATTGCGGCAACCACGGACCCATTCTCGCCAAACACGGGCGCACCGATGCACCGAACTCCTGGTTCATCTTCCTCATTATCCAGAGCGTAGCCAGATTGCCTGACCAGCGCCAGCTCTCGTCTCAAAGCGTTCTTTGAAATGATGGTGCGGCTATTGTGGCGAGCAAATTCTTTGGTCTGAAGGAGATACTCGAGTTCGTCAGGCGGCAGAAAGGCAATGAGTACCTTCCCTACTCCCGTGCAATTGGCATCGAGTCTGCGGCCGATCCATGACGCGAGCCTAACTAATCCCGGGGCCTCAACTTTCTCAATGACCACTGCTTCATCGCGTTCGAGCACCGCCATGTGCACGGTAAGCCCGCTTTCCTGCATCATGGATCGCAAGAAAGGTCTGGCTTCCTCCCGGAGATCGAGGTTCTCAATCGCACTCCTGCTAAGGCTAACCAGTTGCAATCCAAAGTGGTACCTGCCAGTTTGGGTGTGCTTCTGAAGAAATCCCCTTCGCTCGAGAGTCGTAAGGATCAGATGAGCTGAGCTCTTCGGAATCTTAAGCCTTCGGCCGATTTCGGAAATAGAAAAACCGCGCTTAGAGTGGCCGAGACATTGAAGTACCGACAGTGCCCGTTCGATGGATGGTACTGAATATTGCTTAGGTTGGGCCATGGCGAACTCGATTGCAAACTCTGGGGAGCTTGCGTCCAACCGGTTGGACGGACTGCCAACATTAGCAGAAATGCAGTTCATGCGTCAATCGGACCTGGAACAAACCCAGAACGCTCAGACCACGTTTTGTGATGGTGAAATCAAAGATGCTTCTCCAGAAATGGCAAACTCCGAACACTTCGAAATGCTGATTCTGCTGCACCCTAACCAGTTGAAACTTGAGGAATTCTGCGTCCAGCGGATTGTACGAAAAAGCCATTTCATCGGCGAAACCAGTTGACAGCTTTTATTGAAGCGCACTAATTCTTTGTGGGTTTAGCGTAGGTTCCGTCTCCCCACTCGCCGATTCGAAAGATGGGCGGGAATTTTATTTGAGGGGCTGCCATGGCAATCCGGCGGTTGGCTTTCCTCTGTGTGCAGTTTGGTTTGCTCCTAGCCTGCACATCCCTCCTTTTGGCCCAACTGAATCGAGGCACGATTGAAGGTACGGTGACCGATCCGCAGGGAGCAGCGGTTGTTCGAGTCGAGGTCACCGTAACCGCGCTCAATACGGGCGTAACGACCACCACACAAACGAACAGTGCTGGCTACTACCGCGTGGAAGCTCTTGTGCCCGGCACTTACCGTGCGCATTACAGCGCTGGCGGATTTAACTCAGTCGAGGTCAGTGCAATCGAAGTACCAGCGGCGCAAGTGGTCCGGGTTAACGCCCAGTTGAAGGTGGGTTCGGTTCAGGAAGTCGTCCAGGTCCATGCCCAGGCGCCGTTGCTTGAGACCGACGCCAGCAACTTCAGCAGTACGGTACAACCCGACCTGATCCAGAACGTCCCTTTGGCTGGTCGGGATCTGCAACAGTTGACCTTTTTACTTCCGGGCGTGAACAACGTGGGTGGTCCCCCGGGGGCTAATTTCGGTTTTGACAGCGAATTTGGAACGTTTCCCGATCCGACCCACCTGCTGGGTTCGGCGATTTCCGTAAACGGCGGCCAAGCCGGGGCGAACGCCTGGTATCTCGACGGCAACCTGAACCTTTCGAGCTTTGGAGAGAACATCGTAGTTAACCCTTCCCCCGACTCGGTCGATGAGTTTCAGGCTATCACCAACGCGTTCTCCGCCGAGTACTCGCACACCGGGGGCGGAGTCTTCAATGTCGTGTTGAAGTCGGGGACGAATGCTTTCCACGGAAACGTTTACGAGTTCCTGCGCAACAGCGCAACCAATGCTACCAATCCGTTCAGCATCCAGGGAGGATTTGGTAAGAATCTGGTACAGTTCAACAATTTTGGCGGTACCTTGGGCGGTCCGGTTCTCATCCCCCACGTTTATGACGGCAAGAACAAGACTTTCTTCTTTTTCTCGATCGACGCCTCGATTCTTCACCAAAGCGGCAACAACGCTTACACGGTTCCAACCCCTTTGATGCGGCAGGGGAACTTTAGTGAAGATCCGAACGTGGTAGGCAACGGGATCTGGAACCCCTATAGCACGGCGGGACCAGAAGCGGACGGCACATTCCTGCGCACGGCCTTCGGAACACCCATCAACAATTCTTACGGGCCGGGCTGCTTGAACGCATCAGTCGAGGCGGGTGCAAATAATGGAGTGGCAACCTGCAATTTCAGCACCCAGATTCCGACCGCCATGTTGGACAAGACGGCAATGTACTTCGTAAATTCCTTTCCCTTGCCAAACCACGTCGACACTTTGGGCGGTTGTCCCTTAGGGGCGAGTAGCACATACAGCATTTGCAACAATTTCGAAGGTAGAACTGCCAGCAGCCAGGATCCGATCAATCTTTCGATCAAGGTTGACCATCAAACCGCTAAGGGCAAGTTCTTCTTTGAGTGGTTGTACAGCCCTACACAGTACCGTAATTTTGCTGTGCCTTGGACTGGCCCCACGTTCCC
>Ga0187777_10001708_pt1 | contig 14188 bp, 12 predicted proteins | sample 1015_Q2_SP5_10_M_FD_132416 | JGI IMG/M metagenome (GOLD analysis project Ga0187777, IMG submission 132416) | Tropical peat soil microbial communities from peatlands in Department of Meta, Colombia - 1015_Q2_SP5_10_MG | ecosystem: Environmental > Terrestrial > Soil > Wetlands > Peat | place...
ACTTCATCGCCGACGTGATCTATCCGTTTCTCGATCCGAGGATTACTCTGGGGGAGGGAGGTTGAGCGGCGAGGGCAAGAGGCTCCGCAGGCTAATCACGTCGAACCCCCTGTCGATGTTCGGCCTCGTGACGGCGACCATCTTCGTTGTCTTGGCGGTGGCAGAAACGGTCACGTTCGGCAAAATCACACCCTTCAATCCCTACCAGGTCAACTTCGACCAGGCCAACCTGAGCCCGTCCTTGGCGCATTTCTTCGGCACCGACTTCGAAGGCAGAGACATCTTCTCCCAGGTCATCGCCGCCCTCCCGGTCGACATCGGAATCTCGGTTGCCGTAGTCGTGGTCTCCGCCCTCATGGGGGTCGTGCTCGGCACTTTGGCCGGCTACTTCAGGGGGGCCTTCGACGAAGTCATAATGCGACTGACCGACATGTTCCTTGCGTTTCCCCAGATAATCATGAGCCTCGCCATCGCGGCCACGCTTGGGCCGAGCCTTGTGAACGTCTCGCTCTCATTGATCGTTGTATGGTGGCCACCATACGTCAGGCTGGTCCGCGGGGCCGTGCTCGCTGTAGCCGCGGAGGACTACGTGTCAGTGTCGAAGGCGCTCAATTCTTCATTCCTCTACATAGTTAGGAAGGATGCGCTTCCCAACGTCCTGCCGAGCGTTCTGGTCTACGCTACGACCGACATAGGCTCTGCCCTGTTGACGCTGTCGACGCTCGGGTTCCTGAACGTCGGGATTCCTCCCGCGATGCCTGAACTTGGGAGGATGGCATCAAACATCAACTACAGCCTATTCCTCTACCCCACCCAGGTTGTCATACCGGCTTTGGTGGTGATGGTGATGGTCGCAGGATTCAGCTTCCTGGGTGAAGGACTCAGGGAGTCGCTGGATGTGAAGCTGAGACCGCACATACTCATCAGAGGAAGAGGCTTAGAGAAGTTTGAGGATTCCCAGCAGAAGAAGATTACCGGGCCCCGCCCAGGACCTCGGACTGACGAATCGCACTAGGGGGCGTCAGACTACGATGGCTTGCCATCGTAGAGGAAGCACGAAACCTCATGGCCCGACCCCAGATCAACCGCTGGGGGGATCTCGGTGCACCTCTCGAATACAGAATCGCAGACCAGGCGATAGCGGCAGCCAGTGGGAGCAGGTCTGTGCTCGGAAATCACGGTTTCTTGCACCATTGTCCGCTTCAGCGTGAGCACGCTTGAAAACAACTTCTTGGTGTACGGGTGCTTGGGGGCGATTGCTATTTCATGCACGTCCCCCGATTCGACCAGCCTCCCATAGAAGAGGACGCCGAGCCTGTGGCTGACGTATTTGATCACGTTGATGTCGTGGGTGATGAACAGGTAGGAGATGTCAAGCTCCGACTTGAGTTTCTTCAGCGTGTTGAGCACCTGCGCTTGAATGGAGACATCAAGGGCGCTGGTGGGCTCATCGAGGATCAGGAGCTTCTTTGGGACCACGAGCGCTCTGGCCAGGCTCACCCTCTGCCTCTGTCCACCGCTCAGCTCCCTGGGGTTCCTTGGCAGAAGGTCTGACGTAACCCCCACTAGATGGGTTATGGAGTCGATGCGTTCGTCGTACTTATCCTTCGGAAAGGCGCGGGAGGCAACGAGCGCCTCCGATATTATCTCCTTGACCGTCAACCTTGGGTTCAACGACCTCACCGGGTCCTGCAAGATTATCGCGACGTTCTTCCTAAGGTGTGAGATGTCGCTCTTCTTCTTGAAATCGATCGTTCTTCCGAGGAGCCTGACCGTCCCCGATGTGGGTCTGTAGAGACCTACCAGGACCTTTGCAAGCGTGGATTTGCCCGAACCCGTCTCCCCCGTCAGGCCGAATGTCTCTTTCGGCCCAATGGTCAGAGAAACATCATCGAGCGCCTTGACGCGGGGGCTTGGCCTGAACAGGCTCGTCCTCCGCTTGGAGCTGAAGCTCACCGTCAGGTGCTCAATCTCTATTGTATTCTCCATTGTCTCCTGCCACCTTCCAGCATGCGGCGTACCTCCCCTGGATCACCTCGAGGAGCTGTGGCGCCTCCCTTCTGCAGACGTCCTTTACGTAAGGACACCTCGGATGGAATTTGCAGCCGTCGGGCAACTTCCTCGGATTGGGAGGCTCGCCGAGCTGGATCGGGAGTGGAGGAGACTCTTCGAACCCTTGGGGAACTGAGGCAATGAGGGTGCGCGTGTAGGGGTGAAGGGAATCCTCGAGGACGCCTCGGGTGTCGCCCACTTCCATTATCCTCCCCGCATACATGATGTACAACCTGTCGCAGACCTGCGAGGCCACGGTCAGGTCGTGTGTGACATAGAGCAGGGTGCCCCCCGCCTTCCGAAGGTCGCTGAGCATTCCGAGTATCCTGTTCTGGACGTAGGCGTCGAGCCCTGTGGTGGGCTCATCGACGATGAGCAGCTTGGGCTTCTCGATGATTGACATCGATATGGCGACCCTTTGTCGCATACCTCCTGAGAGCTCGTGGGGGTACTGCTCGAGAACCTCATCCGGCTTGTCTATGCAGAGGTCTCTAAGCAGGTCCGTCATTACCTTCTTCGAGTCTGGCTTGATTGGCTGGTCTGAGCTCGAATTTCTCTGCTTCCTCTGCACATCAATCGACTCCCCGATCTGAGACTCGACCCTGTAGACCGGATTCAGCGAATCGAGAGGCTCTTGAAACACCATGGTTATCCCCGTTCCGCGGACCTCCGCCATCTTGTCGGGAGCCAGCTTGAGCAGGTCCCTCCCCTCGAACATGACGCTTCCGCTGACTATCTCGGTTGGCGGCGAATCTAGGAGGCCCAGAATTGCCAAGCCCAGGGTGGTTTTACCGGAGCCGCTCTCTCCTACTATGCCTACGACTTCTCCTGCATCGGCGTGGAGCGAGACGTCATAGAGAATCCTCACCCTCCCGTCCACAGAATCGAAGTCGACAGAGAGATTCTCGACCGAGAGAAGGGTGTCTCGGGGCCCGCTCGCTGTCAGTGCCAGTGAACCATGGCCGGCTTCGTTACTGGCAGGCGTGGCCAACCGAAGACCTCATGCTGTCCGGCCATGGTTCTCGTATTAACGGCTTTGTGCAGTCAGGCTGGTTGAGATGGATGAGGCCTATCTCGCAGCCACATTGGGGAAGTTGGACGTGCTGAAGCCGAGCCTGTATCGACCGCCGGGACCCGCGTAGATGGCCCCGCTCGCCTTGAGGGAACGCACCAGCCGAGAGAACTCTGGCTTGGTCATCCCAAGCTCTTCGGCCCTGTCAAGTCTCCCTTCGAACAGAAGCCCAGCAGAAATCATGTTCAGTATCCTGAGCTCCGGGGGAGAGTCCTCGTATGGAACCACCAGCGGCACGAGGCCGAACGCACCTCCCAGTGGTTTCGAAGGCTGGTGATTCTGAGGTTCGTCCTGCCACTCTAACTGTCGCAGGTGGTCCTTTCGACCGCTTACAGGCGCCAATATCTTGGGACGAAAAGCTGCTGCTGCGTCTTTAAGCGTTTCCGATTACGTTGTGAATCTGCTTGGGCGCGCCCGAATCTGCTCGCGTAATCGCGAGATCAATCCCCGAGATTCAGACTGACAAGCTTCTGCTCCGTCATCTCTAGCATGGTGTCCCTGACCCCCTCCCTTCCGAAGCCTGTCTTCCGCCGTCCGCCGAATGGAAGAGCATCCCATCTTAGTCGCGTCGAGTCATTGATGATGACCGAGCCTGCTCGTATTCTTTTCGCCAGCTTCAACGCCATCTTGTAGTCACGTGTGTGTATGGCCGCTTGAAGTCCGTAATCCGACGCGTTTGCCTTCTGCAACGCCTCCTCCACCGTGTCGAAGGTGGAGATTGGAGCTATCGGGCCGAAAACCTCCTCGGTCAATACTGCGGCATCTGAAGGCAAATCGCTCACCACCGTGGGCTCGAAGTAGCTCCCCGGCCGGCTGATTCTCCTTCCTCCCGCCAGCAGCTTCCCGCCCTTTGAGACAGCATCGTCGACGAGCTTGGACATGCCCTCAACGGCGCTCTGGCTTATCACCGGTCCCATCTCCGTCGTCTCGAGAAGAGGGTCTCCCACACTGATTTTGGAGGTGAACTCCAAAAACCCATTGATGAACTTTGACGCTACTTCGTTGTGGACGAAGAAACGCTTGCTCGAGTTGCAGTTCTGGCCGGCGTAGTCGAACCTCCCCTTGACAGCTATCCTGGCGGCTTTCTCTACATCGGCGTCGTTGAATACGATAACCGGGTCAGAACCGCCAAGCTCCATTATCGATCGCTTCGCCTGCATTGCTGCTCTAGATGCGACCTTCAGGCCAACCTCGGTGGAACCCGTGAATGTGACCAGGTCGACGCCCCCATGGTCGACCAGTGCGTCGCCGATGTCTGCGCTGAGGCCGGTCACGAGGTTGACGCAGCCTGGCGGTAGCCCCGCCGCAGTCAGGAGCGCGGTCATCTTGGCCGCTGACAGGGGAGTCTGTAGGCTTGGTTTCACCACCAACGTGTTTCCCACCGCAAGGGCGGGTGCAACTTTGTGCGCGAATGAATTCACGGGAAAGTTGAACGGCAGTATCGCGGCCACCACTCCCATGGGTTCACGCGTAGTGAACACCATCCTGTCCTGATTTCCGGTCGGGTATTCGTATGCGTCTACGCGGGGAACCTTCCCCTCGAGCATCGCGGTTGCCTCCTGGGCGGCGGAGGTGAAGACCCCCGCGGCTCGGATGACTTCGACCCTGCTGTCTCTGATTGGTTTCCCTGCCTCTGTTGCCAGGGCGAGGGCAAATTCCTCCGTCTGGCTCTTGAGCAGGGCAGCGGCCCTTGAGAGGATTGCCGCGCGCTTGCTCAGTGTGGTCACGGACCACTCTTCAAAGGAAGCAATCGCGGCTTCCACGGCAGCGTCCACATCGTCCCTCGTTCCCCTCGACACGGTGTCAATGACCTTTCCCGAACCAGGGCTTACGAGCGGGACCGTCTCAGCCTTCTCAACCAGCTTCCCGTTTATCACTAGACCGACTGTCATTGGGCACCCCGAATCTTTGAGGTCTTAATACGCTGATTGTGAGGCTGTCTGGTACTAGCTCGTGACTGTCTGCTCGAAGACATCCAGCCCCTTCTTCAGGAGCGGTTCTTCAATCGTCAGAGGGGCCATGAACCTCAGCACATTCCCATAGTGTCCGCAGGTGTGCATCAGGACGCCGCTCTCAAACAGACGCCTCCTGAACTCCATCGCCAGCTTCCGCGAAGGTGTCCTGGTCTGCTTCGACTCCACGACCTCATTTCCAATCATGAACCCGACCCCTCGGACTTCGCCGATGTTCTTGGATTTGGAAGCCGCCGTCTCGAACGCCTCCTTCGTCTTCACGCCAAGCTTCGCCACGCGCTCAGGGATCCTTTTGGCTGCCATGTAGTCTATCGAGGCCGAACCAGCAGCCATCGCGAGCGGGTTCCCTCTGTACGTGCCCAGATGGAAGCCTTCTCCCAGCTGACCATCATAATCCGACCTGTAGGCCACAAGGGAAAGCGGGATTCCCGCCCCGACGGCCTTCGAGACGCACATTATGTCGGGGGCCGTATCCGTGAGTTCGCACCCCCAGAACTTGCCTGTCCTCCCGAAGCCTGTCTGCACTTCATCAATGATCAGCGGGACCTGGGCCTTGTCCGCGATTTCTCTGAGCCCCGGCAGGAAGTCGCTCGGGGGGAGGACGTACCCCCCCTCGCCTTCAACCGGTTCGACGATTATGCCTGCCAGGTCGTCAAGCCCTGAGTGCTCGTCCTCGATGAGATGCTCCAGATATCTCAGTACCACCTTGCCCTCGTCCCCATCGTTCTGGACTGGAAACGGGAATCGGTAGGAGTAGGGGTATGGGAGCCTGAAGACGCCCTGCCTCGGGACTCCGGCGTACTCCAGGTAGTGGCGAGACGCAGTGAGGCTCACGGCTCCTTGGTGCACGCCATGGTAGGAACCTTCGAACGCAACTATGGTCCTCTTCCCTGTGACCCTGCGCGCCACGGCGACCGCCGTCTCGCAGGCGTCGGCACCCGTGACCGTTGTCATGACCTTGGCACGTCCTCTCAAGCCCTTGGGAAGGACGGAGTGGATCCTTTCGAGAAACCCGATCCTGGCCTCAGTAGGAATCTCCAGGGCGTGCCATATCTTTCCCATCTGGGCGGTCACGGCCTCGACTATGGCAGGGTTGCGATGCCCCAAGTTGAGGACGCAGATTCCGCTCACCCAGTCGATGTAGATGTTCCCGTCGACGTCCTTGACCGTAGCATTTTCGGCCGACTCAACTGCAAAGGGGAACGCCTTGCTGTATACGACTGCCCTCGTCTCAAGCTCCTCCTGCTTCGCGAGAAGCTCCTTCGACCGAGGACCCGGGGGCCTCACAACGATCTTCGGTGCGATCACCGCGTGCGCTTGTGCCAACCTACATCAAGAATGCCGGAGACGTCCCAGCTCTTATTAACGTGCCGCGCGCATTGGCACCCACACTTCTCGGTCTACCGGTCCGTCCTGGCGCGCAATCAGATTGGAATCTTCGAAAGAGTCGACAATACCTTGCCCTTTGGGTTAGTTCGGGAAAGCGCGTATAATGCCGACAAGGGGTGGCCTCGCCGAGCGATATGAAGACACTCGTCTTAGGAGCGTCGGGGCAGATCGGGGCTTACACCGCCCAGGACCTGATCGAATTTTCGAAGGCTGATGTAATAGCTTCCAGCAGAAAACTCGGCAACGTCAAGAAGGCGATGGACGATCTCCATCTTGGCACCCGTGTCAACGTCATGGAACTCGACGCCAACGACACTGATGCCGTCGCCAGGGTTGCAAAGACCGAGAAGGTCGACACGGTGGTCAACTGCGCTTGGTATCAGACCAACCTTGCAGTGATGAAGGCCTGCCTCCGGGCGGGTGCCCACTACACCGACCTTGGCGGGTTCTTCGACACCTGCCTCAAGCAGCTGGAGTTTGACAAGGAGTGGAAGAAGGCCGGGATAAACGCGACCATCGGGCTTGGGAGCACGCCGGGCCTGACCAATGTCGCCGGTGCCGCAGGGGCCGCGAAGCTTGACAAGGTCGACACAATCAACATCTACTGCGCCTGGGGCAACACCCTCACGACGAAAGAGCCCGGCTGGCCGGGCTACTCCATACGGACGGTCTTGGATGAATTCACGCAGGAGCCTGTCATGTGGCTTGACGGCAAACACGTCAAGCAGCCAGTCCTCTCCGGTGAAACCACGGTCACCATGCAAGAGCCGATAGGGAAGGTCACGGCCTACTACGTGAAACACTCTGAACCAGCTACCCTGGGAAGGTACATCGGGAAGGGATGTCGCAACGTGACGTTCCGCATCGGATTCCCGAGCACAGACTTCGCCACTTTCAAGACGCTTCGGAGCCTAGGCTTCGCCGACACCGAAGGAATCCGGTTCGGCGACCAATCAATCTCACCCCTCGACTACCTGACTGCGATGTACCAGAGAGGCATCTCAAGGTCTAGGCACGACACTCCGCCAAGCGAGGAGTACGAGTATGACGCTTTCAGGATCGACGTGTTCGGGGCCCTGGGAGGAACTCCTGCAACGGTCACCTACTACATAACGACCTGGAACGACCCAGAGAGAGGAATCCCCTCGGCCAGAGACACTTCGGTGCCCCCAGCCGTGGTCTCCCATTGGCAGGGGACGGGGAAGATCAAAGATCCAGGAGTCTTCCCGGCGGAGGCGACAGTCGCCCCCGAGCCATTCTTCGTCGAAATGGGCAGAAGAAAGATCAGGGTGGAAGAGCACTTCACGGAGACGAAGAAGTTCTACTAGGACCCGCGAAGGATTCAGCCGGGAGGCATGGCATCAGTCGATTTCCACTGGGGGTCGCCAAGAGCGGAGTGGGAAGGAGCAAAAGGAGAAAGCAGGCCCGGTCCCACATTGCAGCCATGTCCGTTAGACAGCTGAAGTTGGGGGACGAGCAGAACTTCGTCTACCTGCTCGTCGATGAACCGAGCGGCGAGGCGGCAGTTATCGACTCGGGATGGGACATCGAGCCGATTTTGTCAGTCGTCAGGTCGGAGAGTCTGAACGTGAAGTACGGTGTAGCAACACATCACCACTCGGACCACGCATCGACCCTCTTGCAGCTGGGGCGGGTTCTTGACGCCAAGATTGTCGCCCACGCGAGCTCGCCGATCCCCCATGACCTGTCGGTCGATGATGGAGACATCCTAAGGATAGGCGAGACTGAGGCAAAGATTTTGCACACGCCTGGGCACACTGAAGACAGTATTTGCATCTACGATGGGGCAAATCTGTTCACCGGGGATGCACTCTTGATTGGAAGCTGCGGGAGGATGGACCTCACTGGGGGCTCACCAAGAAAGATGTACACGAGCTTGCATTCAGTGATTCTCAGGTTGCCGCCAGAGACTGTGGTATTCCCTGGCCATGACTGCGGGCAGGTTCCATTTAGGAAGTTGTCTGACGAGGCGAGGCTTAACCCCGCGCTTCGGGCCAAGGACTACAAGGAGTTCCTCAAGGTCGCGAAAATGCAATCTCCTCACTTTCGCCCAAGTCTGGCCTCGAATGGTTTCGCTGTGGACAAGTAGTTAATACCGAAATGCAGGCCAATCTTCCCGTTGTGTCATGGAAGCAGTCGAAAGCTCGAGTCTCGCCACAGGCAATTCAGCTTTATCTATCCAAGACCGAGGCAATTTGACCGGTAACTTCGTATTGATACCAGTTAGAATCCAGCGGAAACGTACCAGGGGTTTCGATCTCCAGGCAGAGGGGAGGAAGATCAATGGATTGGTCACGGTGTACGTGGGACGGCCGAGCGTATGGGCGAATCCCTTCCTCGCTGACCGCAGCAGGGTCCATTCCCCGAAGGTCCTTCAGGGTGTCATGGATGTCTACCGGCTCCATATCCAACATCTCCGGGAGCAGGACCCTGACTTCCTAGAACCGCTGAGAGGAAAGAACCTCGCATGCTGGTGCCCGCTGACCAATCCGAAATGGGAGAAAGTATACTGCCATGCGGACGTTCTGCTCGAAATGGCAAACGCGTAGAAATCATCGGTGAGCCCACGGCACCTCCGTGCAATCTACTGGGCCTGCCTGAAAGCCAGGTGTGATTCTAGCCTCAGGCCGGACTATCCATTCTAAGCGCCGCCAAGAGAAACGACCAGGTCCGTGATGAAACCCAGGCAGAGGCCGAGGAATATCCCGCCCATCATCAGTCCGCTACTGTATCGGCGTCTTCCAGTGTTGAACATGAGCATGGTCACGTACACCAGCGCCCCACCGGCCAAGGCGAGGAAGAAGACGTACGCCGCCGGCGAATAGTAGGCGGCACCCACCAGGGTGCCAATCAGGGTCGGCACTCCGCCGATGAACAACACCTTGGCTAGGAAGGAGGTCTTGGGCTTCTGTTGCATCCCGACGAGGGGGGCGGTTATTCCGAAACCCTCGGTAGTGTTGTGAGCAGCGAACCCGACGACGAGGACGATTCCCAGGCCGACCATCCCGAACGCGAACGACTGTCCTATGGCGAGCCCCTCGCTCAGGTTGTGGGCTCCGATGCCGAGCGCGGTCATGGTCGATACCTTGGCCGGTTCGACGTTTTCATGGCCCTTCCCCATGTAGCTTCTCTCGTACACGACGAGACCAAGGAGTCCGATGGTAATGCCACCGAACATCAGGACCAGGTCTGTGATCGCTGTCCCGAGAGACCCCGTCCCCTGGTAGGCGGCCTGGGCCGAGGACGTCGCCAGGTCCCACGCATGGCTGAACACGTCCACAATCAGGAACATCAGGATCCCGACCGCGAAGGCGTTCAGGAACCCTCTCGCTCTGTCGCTGATTCCAAGAAGAACAATGGGCAAGCCCAGGAAGATTGTGAATCCCGCAAAACTTCCGAGGAGGAAGAGCTCGAGGAAGTTAACCATGAGACGATACTTCACCCAGCCGAAATAACATATGTTATAACCGTTTGTGGCCTTGATGGGTCTCTTCTCTCATGTCTTGCAATGCTTAATGCCAGGTGACGGCCTGTGATTCTATGATGGCTCAGGTCCCGAGGCTCACCGAACCGACGGGGAAGGCGGCAGAGCTCTATCGCAACCTCCCAAACGGAAGGGTCCAGTGCACAGCATGCGCTCGGGAGTGTCAGATCGGGGAAGGGCAGGTTGGGTTCTGCGGGGTAAGGGGCGTCGTAGGCGGGAGGTTGTACCTACTTGTCTACGGCAGGGTGATGGCGGGGCACATCGACCCTATCGAGAAGAAGCCAGTGGTGCATTACAGGCCGGGGTCCAAGATATTCTCCATAGCAACAAGCGGCTGTTCTTGGGCGTGTTCATACTGCCAGAACGCCGACATTAGTCAGCTCAGGAAGATCGAGGGGGTCGAAGTCACTGCCGAGGAACTTGTCGAGAGTGCGCTCAACCACGACTGCGAGGGGATGGCGTACACCTACAATCAGCCGACGATATTCATGGAGTTCGCCCGCGATGTGGGGAGGCTCGCGCGCAAGAGAGGCCTCTTCAACATCTTCGTATCCAACGGATACGACACGCCAGAGACCGTCGCAATGATGGACGACTTCCTCGACTGCGCAACCGTCGATTTCAAGGGGAGCGGAGAGACCAACTTCGTCCGGAGGTACATTTCAATCCCCAATGCCGAGCCTATCTTCGAAAGCCTCCTCGAAATCAAGAGAAGGTCCAAGGTCCATGTCGAAATCACTGATTTGATAGTCCCACGTGTCGGCGAATCTCTCGAGGCTGCAGAAAGACTCTGCAAGTTCGTCTACGACAACCTCGGCCCCGACACGCCGATCCACTTCCTTCGCTTCCACCCCGACTACAAGATGATGGAGTTTCCCTGGACCCCCACGGAGACCCTAGAGAAGCATGTCGCCATAGGAAGGAAGGCAGGCCTGAACTACGTCTACATCGGCAATGTCCCCGGCCACCCCGACGAGAGCACCTACTGTCCCGGGTGCAAGAATGTGCTCATCAAGCGCTATGGCTATGAAATCCTAGAGTACAATCTGGACGACAAGAACCGGTGCAAAGCCTGCGGCCACAAGACGCCGATAGTGGGGCCGCTCAGCAAATCCTACGCCGACGACAGGTTCATTTCCGTGATCAGTTAGCTACCTTAAGCTCGAGCTTCTGCTTCACGAACTTCTCCGCGTCGAGGAGGGCCTTGCACCCGTCCGCAGCCGCGGTAATGGCCTGCCTGTAGCGGAAGTCGTGTACGTCCCCCGCCACGAAGACCCCCGGCACGCTGCTCTCCGTCTCATTCTTGATAGCGACGTACCCCTTCGGGTCAAGCTCCAGCTGCCCGTTGAAGATCTCGGTGTTCGGGTCGTAGCCTATGGCCACGAATACTCCGTCCAACTGGAGTTCTCTAACCTCTCCGGTTTTGAGGTTTCTGAGCTTCGCCCCTTGGACCTTCCCTTCTCCAAGCACGTCGGTTACCTCCGAGTCCCAGATGAAGCTGATCTTCGGGTTCGCCATCGCCTCCTTCTTCAGCGCCGCGCTTGCCCTGAGCTCGTTCCTTCGGTGGATGACCTGCACCGAGGAAGCGAACTTCGTCAGGAACGTGGCCTCTTCCATGGCCGTGTCCCCTCCGCCCACCACCGCGACCTTCTTGCCCCTGAAGAAGAAGGCGTCACATACGGCGCAGTTGGACACTCCCTTCCCCATCAGGCGCATTTCGTTCCGTAGGTTCAGTCTCTTGGGATTGGCGCCCGTCGCTATGATGACAGAAAGCGCCTTGCTCATCCCGGAATCTGAGTACACCTCGAACGGAAACGTCCTGAAGTTCACCCTGACGACGTCCTCCTGCACGAGCCTTGCCCCGAGCCGTTCCGCCTGGGACTTCATCCTCGCGATCAGGTCGGGCCCAAGGACGGGGTCGGGGAACCCTGGGAAGTTCTCAACCTCGCTGGTCAGCATCAATTGGCCGCCGTACTTGGTCCCCATGTACACCAGCGGGTCCAGGTCGGCCCTGCATCCATAGATCGCAGCCGTGAGGCCCGCAGGCCCTGACCCAATTATCACTAGCTTCTCGGTCTTACTCTCCATTTCCTTGTTTCCGAGGCCTGTCCCCGGCTCATAAATCTGCCCCCGGATGCGGGCTCCTAGACGAGTTTGGACTCTCTCTGCACTGTATGGAGCTCGTCGGTAAGCTGGTTCAGGGCCTTCTCCAGACGTTTCGAGTACTGCGGGAGGAGCCTGTCGTAGACCTCCTTCCTCATCTGTCTCATGTAGAACTGCTGGTAGAGGTTGAGCTTGTCCTTGGCAGCCCTGTCGACCTCTCTTTCGGTACCCTGGATCTGGTTGACCACGTCGAAGAACTTCTGGCTCGTCGACTTCTGCTTGACCTCGTTGAGCCGCTGGAGAGCCCTGCTCCTGAACGAGTCAAGGCGCCCTCTGAGCTCGTCGAAGTAGGCCCTGTCTATCTCGTTGGGGTCCTTGGCCGATATCTCGGGCCAGAGCCCGTTGATCAGGTTAGTCTTCTCGTCGAAGGCCTTGATCATGTCTGCCGCGAGTTCAGAAGATGACTCCTCTTCCTCGCCTTCCTCTTCCTTGGCAGGGGTCGTCCTGAGGGCGAAGAGCCCTATGAAGAGCAGCACGAAAACTATGGAGGCTGCTGGGATGCCGGCGTCGATGGCCCACCCCAGCGAAAGGCCGTAGGAGAACTGCGTCGACCCGCCCTGCCAGGGTGTCACAGAAGTGAATGTCAACGGGGCCGACTGCGAAGCCGTCGCGCCCTGGGGCAGAGTTACTCCGATCGTGTAGTTGTCTATGAACGCGGTAATGGGCGGGGTCTCTGGGATGTTCACCGAAACCTTCCCGCCAGAGACCGTGTAGTAGCTCGACGCAAGCGGGTACTGGTAGACGAGAGTGAAATTGGTGTCGCTGGGTACCCCGTTGTCAGGGTATCCCACGGCAAAGAGCGCCAGGTCGATGGCGTTCGTCGCCACCGGGATTGTTTCAGGGCTGATCAGCCTGGGTTCGGTCGAGGGGAGGATAGTGACCCTCGTCCCCGCCGGTGCGAGGAGGTTCACGTAAAGCAGCGACATAGTGATCGTTCCCATGTTCTGGAACTCTATTTCGTCCGTGACGAGGGGCGTCCCATCCGACGCCACCGATATCGTCCTTGTCGCATCGTAGACGTGCACCGGATTGAACTGGTTGGCAGTAGAAGAGATGGCCCTAACCGAAGTCACGGCCGCCGTCGGGGCCGCCTCGGTGGAGCTGGCCGAGTACGTGGCGTTGGACCCGGAGATGGTCGCCTTCAGGTTCGTCGGGGCCGACCGCAGCTGCGTGCCGGAAGGCATGGTGACTACGTTCAGAAGCGAGTCCACCTTGGTGCCTATGGACGGGGTCGACAGAGTCAGCAGCTGCAGGCTCTCATTCTTGGCTGTGGAGACAATGCCGTTGACGAGCAGGCTGAACACATAGCTGGCGTTCCCTCCCGCTGGAATTGACTGAGACCCGGACACGGTGTAGGACCCGCCCCCTTGGGCAGTGGCCGTGAACCCGGTGCCTACGACCTTGGTGGCCGCAATCCTCGATGAAAGGTTCTGCCCGAACCCAAAGGTCAGGCTTGTCGGCTGGACCGCAGCGGACCCGTTGTTGTCGAACTTCACCGTCTCGTTGATGGTGGCGAACCCGTACACATTGACGATGTACTGGCTCTTTACCGAGACCTTCGGCGCCGCCTGGGCGTGGGCTCCAAGCGGGAGTGGAAGCGCTGCCAGTAGCAACAAGAGCAACAGAGCAAAGGGAACTAGCCTACGCAAAGTGATTGTCTCGACGCCGCTACGTTCTTATTTTAAGCGTTTTTCGGCCGATGAGAGATGCCGGACTCTCAGACGCGCCACCCTCTCCTCCCTAACCTCGACGAGAACCTTGTTCAGAAGATGCTTCAGAAGGCGGGGGCCAGCTCCGTCGACGAGCTGTTCTCAGACATCCCCGAGAAGGTCAGGCTCAAGCGCAAGCTCAGGATTCCCGAAGGGGCGTCCGAGTACGAGGTCAGGCGTGACGTGCTCGCCAGGCTTCGGACTGGCAGGACCCCCCCTGAATCGCTTTGTTTTCTCGGGGGCGGAGTGTGGCCTCACTACGTCCCGGCGGCAGTCGAATCCATCACCTCTCGCCAGGAGTTCTACACCGCATACACCCCCTACC
>Ga0187777_10001709_pt1 | contig 14184 bp, 11 predicted proteins | sample 1015_Q2_SP5_10_M_FD_132416 | JGI IMG/M metagenome (GOLD analysis project Ga0187777, IMG submission 132416) | Tropical peat soil microbial communities from peatlands in Department of Meta, Colombia - 1015_Q2_SP5_10_MG | ecosystem: Environmental > Terrestrial > Soil > Wetlands > Peat | place...
CACATCGGTCTGCAGAGCCACCCGGAAATGACGCGGGCCATGGTGGAGACATGGTGCCGGACCAGTGCAGCGGAGCTTCCCGCACAGACCACGGGCGCGGTGCAGAGCCGGGCCGACATCGTCGAGGATATCGACGCACGCCTGCGCGCTCTCGGATCGGTCGCCGATGCCCTGTATGCGCATTGGGCCAGGGGCCTGAAGCGCTAGCCCGCGATGACTGCGATCCGCCCGCTCCCGGACCACCTCATCAACCAGATCGCCGCCGGCGAGGTCGTCGAGCGCCCCGCCGCGGCGCTGAAAGAGCTTCTTGAGAACAGCCTCGATGCCGGGGCGCGCACGATCGACGTCGATCTCGCGGGCGGCGGCGTCAAGCTCATTCGCGTCGCGGACAACGGTGCGGGCATCGAGCGCGAGGACCTCGCGCTTGCGGTCGCGCGGCATGCGACCTCCAAGATTGCCGTGCCGAGCGATCTCGAGGCGATCGCCACGCTCGGCTTTCGCGGGGAGGCGCTGGCGTCGATCGCCGCGGTGTCGCGGTTGAGCCTTACCTCGCGCTCGCGCGACGCTGCGCACGCGTGGCGCGTCGAGGTCGATGGAGGCGACATCGGCCTACCCCAACCCGCCGCGCTCGCGACGGGCACCACCGTGGCTGTGCAGGAGCTCTACTTCAACACGCCGGCGCGCCGCAAGTTCTTGCGCACCGATGCGACCGAGTACGGCCACAGCGAAGAGGCGTTCCGCCGCATCGCGCTGTCGCATCCGGAGGCGGGATTCACGCTGAGCCACAACGGTGCGGTGCGTTACCGGCTGTTGGGTGAGGGTCGCCGAGCGCGCGTCGACGCGCTGCTCGGAGACGCCTTTGCCGCGCAGGCTGCCGTAGTCGAGGCTCCGGGCCTTGGCGTATCGCTCGCAGGATGGGCTGTGCGGCCCGCGTACGCGACGACCGGCCGCGAGGCGCAGTATCTCTTCATCAACGGCCGCTACGTTCGCGATCGCGTGCTGAGCCATGCGCTGCGCGAGGCGTACCGCGACGTGCTGCACAACGACCGCCAGCCAGCCTATGCGCTCTGGCTGACGATCGAGCCGCGGATGGTCGACGTCAACGTCCATCCCACGAAGGTCGAAGTGAAATTCCGCGAGGCGGGTGCGCTGCATGAATTCGTTCGCCGCGCCGTGGAGAAGGCGCTCGCCGCGACGGCTGCCGAGCATCCCTCGGTTTCCGCGGCGGAGCGCCTCGGCGCCGCCGCGGCGCTGACCCCACCGGTCGCCGTCGGACCTCCACGCGGCCCATCGGCGCAGGAACCGCTCGCGTTTGCGGCGCGTGAGCCGGCTACGTTCTACGAGCGGCTGTTCGGCCAGGGCGATGCGACGCGCGCTGTGGTTCCGGATCTGCCGAACGACGACGAGCAACCACTCGGTTTCGCGCTCGCCCAGCTGCACGGCATCTACGTGCTGGCGCAGAACCGCGACGGGCTGGTGCTGGTCGATATGCACGCAGCGCACGAGCGCATCCTCTACGAGCGACTGAAGACTGCGCTCGACCGCGCATCGCCGATGCAGCCGCTGCTCGTGCCGGTAAGCTTCGCCGCGGATCCGCTTGACGTCGCGACCGCCGAAGAAAACGTCGATACCTTCGCAGAGCTGGGATTCTCGATCTCAACGCTCGGGCCGTCCACGCTGGCGGTGCGCGCAGTCCCGGCGCCGCTTGCCGACACCGACGCCGCGGCGCTTGCGCATGCGCTGCTCGCCGACGTGCGGGAGTACGGCGGAAGCGGCGCGCTCACGGCGCGGCGCGACGAGCTTCTTTCGACGATGGCTTGCCACGCCGCGGTGCGCGCGCATCGTGCGCTGACGGTGCCGGAGATGAACGCGCTGCTGCGGGAGATGGAGGCGACCGAGCGAGCCGGACAATGCAACCACGGACGGCCGACGTGGTACCAGCTCACGCTGTCCGATCTCGATCGGCTGTTCATGCGTGGCCGATAGGACGCCGCCCGCGATCCTCCTGATGGGGCCTACGGCCACCGGCAAGAGCGCGCTTGCGCTCACGCTCGCCGATCGGCTGGACGCAGAGATCGTCAGCGTGGACTCGGCCCAGGTATATCGGGAAATGGACATCGGCACCGCCAAGCCCGACACGGCAACGCGCGCACGCGTAGCGCACCACCTGATCGACATCATCGACCCCACGGAGTCGTATTCGGCCGCGCGCTTCTGCGGCGATGCGCTCGCGGCGATCGCCGAGATTCGTGCCCGCGGCCGATTTCCGATTCTTTGTGGCGGCACGATGCTCTATTTCAAGGCGCTGAGCGAGGGGCTGTCCGCGCTTCCTCCAGCGGACCCCGGCGTGCGCGCGGAGCTCGACGCGCGCGCGGCACGCGACGGCTGGCCCGCGCTGCATGCAGAGCTCGCTCGGGTCGATCCCGCGATGGCGGCGCGATTGCAGCCCAACGACGCGCAGCGCATCCAGCGCGCCCTCGAGGTGTGGCGCATCACCGGCTCGCCACTTTCGGGCCTGCAGGGTCGGCGCGCAGGGCGCGACGCGCGCATCGGGCCGATGCTGCGCCTCGCGCTGATGCCTTCGGATCGCGACAGCCTCCACCGAGCCATCGTGGCGCGCTTCGAGGCGATGCTCGCGCGTGGCCTCGTCGACGAGTTGCGAGTGCTACGCCGCCGCTTCGCGCTGACGCCCGAGCTACCGTCGATGCGCAGCGTCGGCTATCGCCAGGCGTGGGCGTACATCGAAGGCGAGATCGATGCCGGGCAGTTGCGCGCGCGCGGTATCGCCGCGACGCGACAGCTCGCGAAGCGGCAGTTCACCTGGCTGCGCACGATCGAAGCCGCCCGCCTGGAACCGCACTCTCCCGATCTTGTCGATACGGTTATGGCGTTGATCGCAGCGCATTTTCGAGCGCCGCAGCCGCCTCCGACCGGTGGCGCAGACGCCGCTCGCCGCGCACCGCCTTTCTGAGCACTGCGCCTATTGCGCTGCGCTGCGTTTGAATGTAGCTTCAAAAATCAGACCGCCGCTCGCACGACGACAATGACCGCGCTGACGCTCTACGACAAGCTATGGACGAGTCACGTCGTTCGCGTCGAGAGCGACGGTACGACGCTGCTCTACATCGATCGTCATCTGGTGCACGAGGTCACCAGCCCGCAGGCCTTCGACGGGCTCAAGCTCGCCGGACGGCGGCCCTGGCGGACCGGCTCGATCATCGCCACCGCCGATCACAACACACCGACGACGGACTGGGAACACGGTATCTCCGATCCGACTTCGCGCGTGCAAGTCGACGCGCTCGATCGCAATATGCGCGAATACGGCGCCAAGGCGTACTTTCCATTCAGGGATCGGCGTCAGGGAATCGTACACGTCATCGGGCCGGAGAACGGCGCGACGCTGCCGGGTATGACGGTGGTTTGCGGCGACTCCCACACGAGCACGCACGGCGCATTCGGCTGCCTCGCTTTCGGCATCGGTACCTCGGAGGTCGAGCACGTGCTCGCGACGCAATGCCTGCTCACGCGCAAGGCGAAGGCGATGCGCGTGACCGTCGACGGCAAGCTGCCCTTCGGCTGCACGGCGAAGGACATCGTGCTCGCTATCATCGGCAGGATCGGCATCGCCGGCGGAACCGGCTACGCAGTCGAGTTCGGCGGCACGGCGATTCGCGCCCTGTCGATGGAAGGGCGGATGACGGTGTGCAACATGGCGATCGAGGCGGGTGCTCGGGCCGGCATGATCGCGGTCGACGAGACCACCATCGCCTACCTGGAAGGCCGGCCGTTCGCTCCGAAGGGAGAGATGTGGCAGCGCGCGGTGGCCTACTGGCGCACGTTGAAGTCCGACCAAGACGCGCTGTTCGATCGCGTCGTCACTCTGGAGGCGTCGAGCGTTGCGCCGCAAGTGACCTGGGGCACGTCGCCGGAGATGGTGACGAGCATCGAGGGACGGGTGCCGGACCCCGATCGGGAGAAGGACCCGATCCGACGTGAAGGAATCGAGCGCGCGTTGACTTACATGGGGCTTCAGCCGAACACGGCGATGACCGACATACGCATCGACAAGGTGTTCATCGGCTCCTGCACCAACTCGCGCATCGAGGACCTGCGCGCTGCCGCGGCGATCGTGCGCGGGCGGCGAAAGTCTGACAGCGTCAAGCTGGCGCTCGTCGTGCCGGGCTCGGGGCTCGTCAAGCAGCAGGCCGAGCACGAGGGACTCGATCGCATCTTCACCGCGGCTGGATTCGAATGGCGCCAGCCGGGTTGCTCGATGTGCCTGGGAATGAACGAGGACCGCCTCGGGCCAGGCGAGCGGTGCGCTTCCACTTCCAACCGCAACTTCGAGGGCCGCCAGGGTCCCGGCGGACGCACGCACCTGGTGAGCCCGGCTATGGCTGCCGCTGCGGCGATCGCGGGTCATTTCGTGGACGTGCGGCGACTCGGTTAAAGGATTGCACGATGGAACCGTTCCGAGTTCTGACCGGCCTTGTCGCTCCCCTCGACCGGGCGAATGTCGACACCGACGTCATCATCCCGAAGCAGTTCCTGAAGTCGATCAATCGCTCCGGGTTCGGGCCGAATCTGTTCGACGCCTGGCGGTATCTCGACCGGAGCGAGTCGGGCACGGATCCCGCCAAGCGGGCGCTGAACCCGGATTTCGAGCTCAACCAGCCGCGCTACCGGGGCGCGCAGATCCTCCTCGCGCGAACGAACTTCGGCTGCGGCAGCTCGCGCGAGCACGCGCCTTGGGCGCTGCTCGACTACGGCTTCCGCGCGATCATCGCGCCGTCGTTCGCAGACATTTTCTTCAACAACTGTTTCAAGAACGGATTGCTCCCCGTCGTCCTGTCGACGCACGAAGTCGACCGGCTGTTTCACGAGACGCACGCGTTCCCGGGATTCCGGCTCACCATCGATCTCGAGCGGCAGACGGTGGCGAGCGTCGACGGTGCGTTCGCCTTCGGCTTCGAGGTGGGGCCGTTTCGCAGGCACTGTCTGCTCAATGGACTCGACGAGATCGGGCTCACGCTCACGCACGCGGACGACATCCGCGCCTTCGAGGCGAAGCACCTCGCCGAAAGACCTTGGCTCGCTTGAGCGTCATGCCTGCGGTGAAGGCCGGGGGCGGACGTTCTTCGTTCGCGCCCCTCGACGCTTGCTGGCGATGAAGATCGCGCTGCTGCCGGGTGACGGCATCGGCCCGGAGATCGTCGCGCAGGCGGCCGTGCTACTCGAGCGACTGCGCGGCGAGGGCCTGCCGATCGAGACCGAGACCGCGCCGATCGGAGGCGCGGGTTACGACGTGGCCGGCGAGCCGTTGCCTTCGCGCACGCTCGACCTGGCTCGAGCGGCGGACGCGGTACTGCTCGGCGCCGTCGGTGGTCCTCGCTACGACTCGCTGCCGCGCGCGCTGCGTCCTGAGCAGGGCATTCTCGGCATACGCAAGGCGCTCGGCCTGTTCGCGAACCTACGTCCGGCGCTGCTCTACCCGGAGCTCGCAGCGGCGTCCTCGCTCAAGCCGGAGGTCGTCGCCGGGCTCGATCTGCTGCTCGTGCGCGAGCTGACCGGCGATATCTACTTCGGCCAGCCGCGCGGTCGCCGCAACAACGCGGCCGGCGAGGCCGAGGGCTTCGACACGATGCTGTACAGCGAATCAGAGATACGGCGCATTGCACGCGTCGCTTTCGAGATTGCGCGCAAGCGCAGGCGCAAACTCTGCTCGGTCGACAAGGCGAACGTGCTCGATACCTCCATCCTGTGGCGCGAGGTAGTGACGGCCACGGGCGCCGAGTACCCTGATGTCGAGCTCGCACATATGTACGTCGACAACGCGGCGATGCAACTCGTGCGTGACCCCCGACAGTTCGATGTCATCGTTACTGGCAACATGTTCGGCGACATTCTCTCCGACGAGGCGGCGATGCTCGCAGGGTCGATCGGCATGCTGCCGTCGGCCTCGCTCGGCGCGGGCGGCAAGGGCTTGTACGAGCCGATTCACGGCTCGGCACCGGACATCAGCGGACGCGACATCGCGAATCCTTTGGCCACTATTCTTTCGCTTGCGATGATGTTCCGCCATACGTTCTCGCGCCCCCAGATCGCGCAGCGCATCGAGGCGGCAGTGCGACGCGTGCTCGCGCACGGCATTCGCACCGCGGACATCGCGAGGCCAGGTGAGCGCGCAGTAGGAACCCGCGAGATGGGAGCCGCGGTTGCCGCGGCACTCTGAACGACATTCGGCGCGTACCGCTCAGGCTGCGCGCGAGTCGCTGCCTTCGGACCAGTCGTCCGAATAGTGCAAATGCCGTATCCTTCGTTGGATCGACCATCGACGGAGCGGTGATGCGCGTTGCGATCGTGGGCTGGCGCGGCATGGTGGGCTCGGTGCTGCTGCAGCGGATGCACGAAGAGAAGGACTTCCACCTGATCGAGCCGACGTTCTTTACGACGTCGAACATCGGCGGCGCGGCGCCGGCGATCGGCAAGCCGACCGGCGCGCTGCAGGACGCCAACGATCTCACTGCCCTGCGCGCGCACGACGTTGTGCTGACCTGCCAGGGCGGCGAATACACGACGGCTGTCTACGCGAAGCTTCGCGGCGCCGGCTGGAACGGCTACTGGATCGACGCGGCCAAGACGCTGCGCATGCAGGACGACGCCGTGATCATCCTCGACCCGGTCAACCGCGCGCTCATCGACGCGGCGCTTGCCAAGGGGCTGCGCAACTACATCGGCGGCAACTGCACGGTGAGCCTCATGGTGATGGCGCTCTCCGGCTTGTTCGAGCGCGACCTCATCGAGTGGGTAACCTGCATGACCTACCAGGCAGCATCCGGCGCCGGTGCGCAAACGATGCGAGAGCTCGTACAGCAGATGGGCGAGGCGCACCTTGCGGCGAAGAGCCTGCTCGACGATCCGGATGCCGGGATTCTCGATATCGACCGAGAAGTTGCAGGCATCCTTCGCGACGAGCGCCTGCCGACCGAGCATACCGGGGTGCCGCTCGCCGGAAGCCTCATTCCCTGGATCGACCGGGACATGGGTGACGGCATGAGCCTGGAGGAATGGAAAGGCGCGGCCGAGACGAACAAGATCCTGGGCCGCACCGGCGGCGACAAGATTCCCGTTGAATCGATCTGCGTTCGCATCGGTGCGATGCGCTGCCACAGCCAGGCGCTCACGATCAAATTGCGCCGCGATCTCCCGCTCGCGGAGATCGAAGCGCTGCTGGCCGCGGGCAACCCCTGGGTTCGCGTCGTTCCCAATACGCGCGAGCAAAGCGTCACACGATTGACGCCGGCCGCCGTCAACGGGACGATGGAGGTTCCTATCGGACGGGTGCGCAAACTCTCGCTTGGTCCCGGCTATCTTGCGGCGTTCACTGTCGGCGATCAGTTGCTCTGGGGGGCCGCGGAGCCCCTGCGGCGCATGCTGCGCATCCTGTTGGAGCATTGAGCGCTCGCGCATCTCGGCGGCATAGCAATGTGGTTTTCGTGCTGCCCCGCGCTGTCGGGCGGCAGCACGCCGGTTTCGGTCGGTTTTATGCGCCGGGGCTGCCCGTGCGCTGCCGCGGACGCCCTGAGGCGACGCACTTACAACAGGGAAAAGTCGCCTGCGGCGAGGTGTGGGTGGCCACAATATCTTGTGACCCTTCTTTTCCTGGCAACCACAGTTGGGGCTCCAGGATCAGTACAGTGCCAGGCACGTGAAACGTGGCGAAGGAGCGTTTTGGGTCAAAAAGGCAAGCTAATACCGAGGTTTAGCTTGCGTCGCTAACTCCATGATGTTAAGTTAGCTTGAGTTGAAAGCCTTAAGAGGGCTGCATGCGAGCAAAACCCTGGATCACTTGCGGCTTGATGGCAGGCGTCACTGCGCTGCCCATCTCGGCGCTTGCGTTGGGGCTCGGCAGGCTCACCGTGGAATCAGGTCTCGGCCAGCCGCTCGCGGCGCGCGTCGAATTGACGGCGGCGCAAAAAGACGAAGTCGACACGCTCACCGCGAAGGTTGCGGAGCCGTCCGTCTATCGCGACAACAATGTGCAATACCCCGGGTCGATGACACGGGCGCGTGTCAGCGTCGAGCGCGGTCCGAACGGCACGTACTACCTCAAGGTCACGACACCGCAATCGGTCAACGACCCGTACATCGACTTGATCGTGCAGGTCGACTGGGCGACGGGACGCGTGGTGCGCAACTACACGTTCCTGCTCGATCCGCCGGGCGCGAGCCAGGCTCAGGCCGTCGAGCCGGTGGCGCCTGTTCGTACAGCCCCGGCAACCGATCAAGGCGCGCGGCCGGCACGCCGCGCCGAGTCCGCGCCTGCGCCGCAAGCCGGCGCGACTGGCGACACGTATACGGTAAAGCGTGGCGATACGCTGTCCAAGATTGCGCGTCAATACAAGCCGGCGGACGTGACGCTCGAGGAGATGCTCGTTGCGATGTTTCGCAGCAACGAGAGCGCGTTCGACGGCAAGAACATGAACCGGTTGCGCAGCGGGCAGATCCTCACGGTTCCGCCTGCGGACCAGGCAGCGTCGATCACTCAGAACGAAGCGAAGCAGATCGTCAAGGTTCAAGCCGCTGACTGGCGAGCCTACCGCGATCGGCTCGCGGCCGCGGCGCCCACGACGGAAGCCGCTCCCGGCCGCCAAAGCGCCGGCGGCAGGATCACGACGGCTGTGGAAGAGAAGGGTGCCCCGCCGCAGGCCGGGAAGGACCAGCTCAGAGTTTCGCGCGAAGCCGCGAAAGGCGGCGCTGCGGCCGGCGCGGGGCTCGCTGAGGAGGCCGCAGCGAGGGACAAGGCTCTGCAGGACGCGAACTCGCGCATCGCGGAGCTCGAGAAGACCGTCCGGGACATGCAGAAGGCGATGGAGCTCAAGAGCCAGGCGCTCAGCGACTTGCAGAAGCAAGCAGAGAGCGCGAAGCCTGTCGAGCCCGCCAAGACGGCGAGCGCGCCCGCTGCGGTGACCGCGCCGCCGCCGAGTGCACCGGCGCCGGAAGTGAAGGCGCCCGAGACCAAAGCGCCGGAGGCACCGGCGGCCAACGCGCCTGAAACGAAGCCTGCGGAGCCAAGCGCGCCGGCGCCAGCGCCCGAAGCGAAAGCGCCCGAGGCGCAGGCCCCTGCACCGACACCGCCCAAGGCGCCGCCGAAAGCGAAGGCCGCTCCGCCGCCACCGTCGTTCTTCGATGATCTCCTGGCCAATACGCCCACGTGGGCCATCGGCGGCGGTGCGCTGGTCGTACTCGGCGGCATCGCAGCGCTGGTTGCCGCGCGCCGGCGAAAGACCACGAAATTCGAGGACAGCATCATTTCCGGCACCGACATCAAGACGAACACGGTGTTCGGCTCGACCGGCGGCGGTGTGGTGAACACCGGAGACAACTCGCTCGCGAGCGACTTCAGCCGCGAGGGCCTGGGCAACATCGATACCGATGAAGTCGACCCGATCGCTGAAGCCGAGGTCTATCTCGCCTACGGTCGCGACGCGCAGGCCGAGGAGATTCTCAAGGAAGCGCTCAAGAAGGATCCGCAGCGGCAGGAGATCTATCTCAAGCTGCTGGAGATCCACGCCCAGCACAACAAGCCATCGGCCTTCGAGACAGTAGCGAGCGAGCTCTACTCGGTCTCGGGCGGCCAGGGCGAGGTCTGGCAGAAGGCGATGGCGCTCGGTCGTCAGCTCGATCCGAGCAATCCGATGTTCACCGAGGCCGGCAGCGCCGCAGCGTTCGCGGCCGGCGCGCATGCGGAGCCCGAGCACCACGCCGCGGAGGTGATCGACGAGACGCCGGCGACGCATCCCGCCGCCGCCGAACTGCCCGCCGCGCCGCCGGAGCACGTCAAGACCGAACCGCACGTCGTCAAGCCGATCGACTTCACGCTGGACGAAGAGATTTCGCTCTCGCCGACTTCGGCGCCGCCGACCGAGGCAAAGACGCCGGCGGCGATCCTCGCTGGAGCCGCGGAGCAACTCGCCAAGTCGACCCGGGCTACCGCCGCCGGGGCCGTTGCAGCGGTCGCAGGAGCGGCTGCGCTGGTCAAGGGCGCTGAGAAGCCAGAAGTCGACGTTTCGTTCGAGCCGGAGTCGGTTCCCAAGTTTGACCTCGATTTCAACCTCGACGAGCCTTCGAAGCCGGGCCCACCGATGTCTGTTCCGGTCGCTCCGGCGATGCCGAAGCCGACACCCAAACCTGCGACGCCCGAGCCCGCTTTGGCTGCCATTGGCGCCAGCGCGCCCGCGCCGCAGCTTGCTCGGCCCGCTGCCGCCATCGAGCTCGACAAGCTCGACCTTGCCTTCGACCCGCAGCGCTCGACCTTCGAGGACCCGACGCCTTCGGTTCTCGACGGGCAGTGGCATGACGCCGCCACCAAGCTCGATCTCGCCAAGGCTTACCAGGAAATGGGCGACGTCGAAGGCGCGCGCGAAATTCTGCAGGAAGTCCTGCACGAAGGCGACGACCAGCAGAAAGCAGAGGCGCAGGCGCTGCTGTCGAAGCTGGCTTAAGCAGATCAGAGACACGACGGCGGCGGCTCGAGCAGCCGCCGTTTTTTTTCCACCATGCGCTTCGCCATCGGACTCGAGTACGACGGAGGTCTGTTTCACGGCTGGCAGTCACAGGCCGACGGAAGCGGCGTGCAGGACGCGCTGGAGAGCGCGCTTGGCGCCGTGGCCGGACACCCGATTAGCGCCGTCGCCGCGGGACGCACGGACGCGGGCGTGCACGCCACGCTGCAGGTCGCGCACTTCGACAGCGCTGCGGAGCGGCCCGACGATGCGTGGATCCGCGGCGTCAACTCGCTGCTCCCGGAGGCGATCGCGGTGCGCTGGGCGCTGCGCATGCCCGACGACTTCCACGCGCGCTTCGCCGCCACGGGCCGGCACTATACGTATCTCCTTCTCGACCGGCCCGTGAGGCCAGCACTGCTGCGCACGCGCGTCGGCTGGTACCATCGGCCTCTCGCGGTCGAGGCGATGCGCAAGGCGGCCGAGCCGCTGCTCGGCAAGCATGACTTCTCGGCATTTCGCGCGGCCGAGTGCCAGGCGAAATCGCCGCTGAAGACACTCGACCGCATCGACATCGTGCGCGAGGACGACATGCTGCGCTTCGATCTGCACGCCGACGCATTCCTGCAGCACATGGTGCGCAACATCGTCGGCGCGCTGGTCTACGTCGGCAGCGCACGCCAGCCGGCGAGCTGGCTGGGTGAGCTGCTCGCCGGACGCGATCGCGCGCGCGCGGCACCGACGTTCTCGGCGGCCGGGCTGTACCTGACCGGCGTCGATTACCCACCGCGCTGGAACCTGCCGGCGACGCTCGTGCCCGTTCGCATACCGCGATGCTGACCGACACACCGGCACGCACGCGGGTGAAGATCTGCGGCATCACGCGCGCGGAGGACGCCATCGCGGCGGCGCGCGCCGGCGCAGACGCCATCGGTCTCATCTTCTGGCCAGGCACGCCGCGCTGCGTGAGCTTCGAGCAGGCGCGCACGATCATCGCCGCGCTTCCCGCGTTTGTCACGGCGGTGGGTCTGTTCGTCGACCCCGATCCCGATTCCGTCCACGCAGCGCTCACCGCCGTGGCGCTCGACCTGCTGCAGTTTCACGGCGACGAACCACCCGAGCTGTGCGCGAGCTTCGGCCGTCCGTACATCAAGGCAGTACCGGTGAAGCCCGGGAACGATTTGCTACAATACGCGGGTCGCTTTTCGAGCGCGCGCGCGCTGGTGTTCGATGCGTTTCAACCCGGAGGCACGCCGGGCGGCACCGGCGCCACGTTCGACTGGACGCAACTGCCCCCGCAACTGATCGACGCGTCGCCGCACCGCCTCATTCTTTCCGGCGGACTCAACCCCGGAAACGTTGCCGCTGCGATACGGCAAGTGCGACCTTGGGGGGTGGATGTGTCGAGCGGCGTGGAAGTGACTGGCGACGACGGAAGGCCGCGCAAGGGCATCAAGAGCTCGACCAAGATCTTCGCCTTTCTCCGCGAGGTGCGCAGTGCAGATGGTTGACTTGCCCGACGCCCGGGGTCACTTCGGGCCCTACGGCGGGGTGTTCGTAGCCGAGACGCTGATCCACGCGCTCGACGAGCTGCTCGAGCAGTACACGCGCTTCCGCCGCGATCCCGACTTCCGTGCCGAATTCGAAGGCGAGCTCAAGCACTACGTCGGCCGCCCGAGCCCCATCTACCACGCACGACGCTGGTCGGAGCGACTGGGGGGCGCCCAGATATATCTCAAGCGCGAGGACCTCAACCATACCGGCGCGCACAAGATCAACAACTGCATCGGGCAGGCGTTGCTCGCGCGGCGAATGGGCAAGCCGCGCATCATCGCCGAGACGGGCGCCGGCCAGCACGGGGTCGCCGCGGCGACGGTGGCTGCGCGCTACGGTATGCAGTGCGTCGTCTACATGGGGTCGGAGGACGTCAAGCGGCAGGCGCAGAACGTGTTCCGCATGAAGCTCCTCGGCGCCGAAGTCGTGCCGGTCGAGTCGGGGTCGAAGACGCTAAAGGATGCGCTGAACGAGGCGATGCGCGACTGGGTGACCAACGTCGAGAACACGTTCTACATCATCGGCTCGGTCGCCGGCCCGCACCCGTACCCGATGATGGTACGTGATTTCCAGAGCGTCATCGGCCGCGAATGCCTGACGCAGATGCCGGAGCTCGCCGGACGGCAGCCCGACATGATTATCGCCTGCGTGGGCGGAGGCTCGAACGCGATGGGCATCTTCCATTCGTACCTAGGGCATGCCGACGTGAGGTTGGTCGGCGTTGAGGCGGCGGGTGAAGGTCTCGAAACGGGACGGCACGCTGCGACGCTCGTCGCCGGGCGCCCAGGGGTCTTGCACGGGAACAGGACATACCTATTGCAGAACGCTGATGGCCAGATCATGGAAACGCACTCGGTGTCGGCGGGCCTCGACTATCCCGGTGTGGGACCCGAGCACGCCTGGCTCAAGGATAGCGGACGGGCGCAATACGTGGCCGTTACCGACGCCGAAGCACTGGCCGCTTTCGGCGATTGCTGCCGCCTCGAGGGAATCATCCCGGCACTCGAGTCCTGCCACGCGCTCGCCTACGCGGCGCAACTCGCGCCGACGCTGCCGCGCGACAAGCTGCTGCTGGTCAATCTGTCCGGCCGCGGCGACAAGGACATGGCCACCGTGGCCGATCGCTCGGGGCTGAAGTTCTACTGCCGGCCCCAGTGCGACCCTGCGCAGCGCGCTCGGTAGCGAGTGAGCCACAGCGCTTCGACGAACCGCATCGACGCAAGCTTCGCGCGAATACGCGCGGCGGGGCGGACCGCGCTCATTCCCTATGTGACTGCCGGCGACCCCGCTCGCGCGGTGACGGTTCCGCTCCTGCACTCGCTCGTCGGCGTGGGCGCAGATGTGCTCGAGCTCGGGGTGCCGTTCTCGGATCCGATGGCCGACGGGCCGGTGATCCAGCGCGCTTCCGAGCGCGCTCTTGCGCAGGGCGTCGGCACGGCGGACGTGCTGGAGATGGTCGCCGCGTTCCGCCGTGAGGACAAGACGACGCCCATCGTGCTCATGGGCTACGCCAATCCCATCGAGGCGATGGGCCTGGACGCGTTTGCCGACCGCGCACGCGCGGCCGGGGTGGATGGAGTGATCGTCGTCGACTATCCGCCGGAAGAGGCGGGCGAACTCGCCTCGATCCTTGTGGCGCGCGGGCTCGCCCCCATTTTCCTGCTCTCGCCCACCACGCTCGAATCACGCATGGAAGCCATTGGCCGTCTCGCGCGCGGCTACGCCTATTACGTTTCGCTCAAGGGCGTCACAGGGGCGAGCCACCTCGATGCGGCGGACGTTGCGGCGAGGCTCGTGCTGATCCGCAAGTACGTGGCGTTGCCGATCGGCGTCGGGTTCGGCATTCGCGACGCCGCGAGCGCGAAGGCGATCGCCGCGGTTGCCGATGCAGTCGTGATCGGCAGCCGTCTCATCGAGGAGATCGAATCGGGCCCGGCGGCGAGTGCGCCCGGCCGCGCCGCGGCCTGGCTCGGTACAATACGCAAAGCGATCGACGGCGTCGCGAAGCAGGCCGCATAGAGGCCTCAAGCAGGCTACGAGCCCAGAGGGAATGAGATGAGTTGGCTCCAGAAGCTCCTGCCGCCGCGCATCAAAGCCACGCCCGGGGCGAGCAAGAAGGCGG
>Ga0187777_10001712_pt1 | contig 14170 bp, 13 predicted proteins | sample 1015_Q2_SP5_10_M_FD_132416 | JGI IMG/M metagenome (GOLD analysis project Ga0187777, IMG submission 132416) | Tropical peat soil microbial communities from peatlands in Department of Meta, Colombia - 1015_Q2_SP5_10_MG | ecosystem: Environmental > Terrestrial > Soil > Wetlands > Peat | place...
GCCTGCCGGGCGACCTGCTCGCGTACGAGACCCACGTCGATCGCGCTCGAGAACCCGGGGAGCCAGTCGTCGTGGTGCGAGAGGACGACCTTGTTCGCCTTCACGAGCGCGGCCTGCCGTGCGACGAAGCCGGCGAGTGTTCCCTGTACCGGCTCGCCGTCGACGTTGCCGCGGCCGGCGGCCGCGAGGATGGCGACGTCGGGCCGGAGCTCCTGCAGGATGCCCGTCCAGTGCCCCGACGTGTCCTGGTACAGCAGCGATCCGTCGGGCGTGTCGATCAGGAACACGAGCGCGCCGCCGTCGCCCCGCGGGTGCTGGTTCGACACGCGCAGGTGGTCGACCGCGCCGGGGCTCAGGCCGGCCATCAGGTCGCGCATGGCTGCGAACGCCGCCAACCGCTCCTGGTGCGTGACACCGAGGTCGCCGATACACACGGTGTCGGCCTGGAACATCCCCCCTGCCTTCGTCCACACGCAGGAGTGCTGCGACGGGAACACCGTCACGATCACGTCGTCCGACAACCGGACCGGTTCGCCACCCGCGACGGGCACGAGCTGCGCCTCGGGCACACCCTGCTCGGCCATCACGCGGATCGACTCGTAGGACCCCACGATCGTCGCCCCCGTGTTGCGCGCGATCCGCTCCGCGCCCCAGAGATGGTCGAAGTGCGAGTGCCCGACGAGGATCCAGTCGGCGCGATCGACGTCGTCCGCGGTGAGACCGGTGCCGGGTGCGCCGGGCGCGCGGTCGATGTACGCGTCGAGGAACACGACGAGCGAGCCGACCGTGAGCCGGAAGGTCGCGCAGCCGTACCAGTCCAGCGTCGCCGCCATCCCGAGAGCATCGCGCGTGGTCGCGGTAGCGTGCCCATTCGCGATGAACGTACCGTTCGATCCGTACGCGGCGAGCTCCGAGGAGCGCTACACCGCGATGGCGCACCTCCGGGCGGAGGGTGGCGTCGTCGAGACGCCGGTCGGCTACTACGTCGCGACGGCTGCCGGCGTCTCCGCCGGGTTGCACGACGTCGAGAAGTTCGTTGGTTCGTTCATGGACACGGGCGCGCTCGACGAGGACGACGTGATGATCTCTGCGATCCCCGAGCCGCGGCACGGCCGCATCCGTCGGGTGATCAACACCGTGGTCGCCGCCCACCGCACGCTGCAGAACGAGCCGTTCATCCGGGCGCGGGCTCGCGAGCTCGTCGACGTCGCCCTGGCACGGTCGCGAGCGGGACCGGTCGACCTCGTCGAGGTCTTCGACCCGCTCCCGTCGATCGTGATCGCCCACATGCTCGGCGTGCCGGCCGACCACGAGGATCAGTTCCGGACGTGGTCCGACGAGCTGCTCGACGCACAGAACGAACGGGGCACGGCGTCGCTCTCCGACGCGCACCCGGAGTTCGCGCGCTTCGTCCAGGAGCTGATCGACGACCACCGCGCGATGACCGACCCGCCCGACGACGCAGTGACCCGCTTCGTACGCACCGACGTCGACGGCGAGTACTTGTCGGACCGCGTGATCCGCACGCAGATCATGTTCCTCATCGTCGCGGGGAACGAGACCACTCGAAACCTCATCGGCAACTGCTTGTACGTGCTCGCGAGTCGGCCCGACCTGCTCGAGCGGCTGCGGCGCGACCCGAGCGGCGTCGCGCCGTTCGTCGAGGAGTCCCTCCGCCTCGACGCGCCGGTCCAGGTGCTGGCCCGCTCCGTGCTCGCCGACACCGAGATCGAAGGGTGCCCGCTGCACCGTGGCGACAAGGTGGTGTTCGGTCTGGCGTCGGCCAACCGCGACGAGGCGGTCTACGACGATCCAGCAGCGTTCCGCCTCGACCGAGCCCGGATGCGTGAGCACCTGGCGTTCGGCACCGGCCCGCACGTCTGCCCGGGCGCGACGCTCGCGCGGCTCGAGGCTTCCGCGGTGCTCGACGAGATGTGTGCGCGGGTCGCGGGCTTGCGCCTCGCCGACGGCTACGAGCCCGACCCGAACCCTGTGTTCTGGGCGAACGGTCACCGTTCGCTGCCCGTCGTACTGACGCCCGCGTGACCTCGGCACGGTTCGGGCGCTTCGCGCCGCGATCCACGGCACAGATGACCGCGTGGCTCGAGCTCTTCTACGACCTCGTCTTCGTCGCCGCCATCCTCGTGTTGAGCTCGGCGGTGTCGCACGTGTCCAAGCCCGAGCGGGTGACGTGGGTCGTGCTCGTCTTCGGTTCGTTGTGGTGGATCTGGCTCCAGACGACGCTGTTCACGAACCGCTTCGGCATCGACGACATGACGCACCGGCTGCTGGTCCTCGTGCAGATGTTCCTCGTGATCGTGGTGGCGATGGAAGCGCACGAAGGCGTGATCCGCGACGGCGAGTACCTCTCGCTCACCTACGCCGCGCTCATGGGCACCGTCGCGATCATGTACGTGCGCGCGTCAAGGTCCGACCGACCCCATGCCCGGTATGCCCGCCGCGGAGCCGCGTACACCGCCGCCTCGGCCGCGATCTTCGCGCTCGCGGCCGTCGCGCCCGGGTTCCGCGGCGTCGTCTGGCTCGTCGCCTTCGTACCCAGTGTCGCCGCGCTGCCGTGGGGGGCCGAGTCGTCCGGCGCGCCCGTGCTCGACGAGCACCACCTGCTCGAACGCATGGGCGCGCTCACGATCATCGTGTGCGGCGAGGCCTTCGTGAAGGTCGCGATCGCGGTCAGCAGCGGGGCGGTCCAAGAGGTCGACATCATCGCCCTCGCCTTCCAGTTCGTGCTGACGTTCGCGATCTGGCTCACCTACTTCGAGGACATCCCACAAGCAGGCGTGCGGTTCGCGCGCCTCCCCGCCTGGATCGCGCTGCACTTCGCGCTGCAACTCGGCATCGCCGGCACCGCGATCGGCGTGGCCCGGTTCGTGAACGACGACCCTCTGCATCACGTCCCGCCGAGCGAGATCCTGGAGATCATGGCCGCGCTGGCCGCGGTCTACCTCGCCCTCGCGCTGCTGGGGCCGTGCACGCGGCGGGTGCCGGTGCGACCCCTGCTCACGCTCCGGCTCGCCACGTGCGCGGTCGTCCTCCTCGTGGGGTTCGCCGGGTGGCTCTTCATGTGGACGGACCTGGCCGAGGACGTCGCCGCGCTCACCGTCGTCGCCATCGCGCACGCTGTCGTCGCCGTATACCTGGAGGCGGACACCCGCGTCCTCGATCCCGCCTGATCTGGCAGGATGGGCAGCAAGGATCGAGCGGAGGTAACGACGTGGGCCGCAAGTACGAGATCATCTCCGGCGACGGTCACCTGGAGACGCCGCCCAACTTCGTGAAGTTCGTCCCGGACAAGTACAAGGACCGGGCGCCTCGCCTCATCACCCTGCCCGACGGCGGCGGCGACGCCTGGATCATGGAGGGCATGCCCCTCACGTACGCGAGCCAGAACCTCAAGGGCCGGGGCGAGGTCAAGTTCGCAGGCCAGAGCTACTACAAGCCCGACGGCACGCCCGCGGAGGGCACCGGGAGCGGCGTGCAGCGGCTGCGCGAGCAGGACGAGGACGGCATCGACGCGGAGATCCTGTTCGCACCGGTGTTCGCGAGCCGCTTCCTCGAGAAGATCCCCGAGCGCGAGGTCTACATGGCCATGGTGCAGGCCTACAACTCGTGGCTCGCCGAGGACTACAGCGTGCCGGCACCCGATCGGCTCATCTGCAACGCCCTCGTGCCGATCAGCGGACTCGACGACGCGATCTCGGAGCTCGAGCGCGTCCACTCGATGGGGTTCAAGACCGTCCAGATGGTCATGTACCCGAACGGGAGCGGCAACCCGAAGCCCGAGGACGACCGGTTCTGGGAGCGGTCGCTCGAGCTCGGCATGGCGCTCTCGCCGCACTTCAGCTTCGGCGGACCGATCAACATCGGCGGTGCCCGTCACGACACCGCGCAGTGGCCGGCCGAGGCCGGGATGACGCAGCACGCGCAGGGCCCGCCGTCGAACACGATGGCGCAGATGATCGTGCACGGAGTGTTCGACCGGATCCCGGAGTTGCACTTCTACTTCGCCGAGATCAACGCCGCGCTCTTCCCCGCGCACCTCTACTACATGGACCGCGACTACCTCGAGTACAACAGCTGGTTCCAGCTGAAGCTGCCGAAGATGCCGTCGGAGTACATGCGCGAGCAGGCGACCTACGGCATGGTCCGCGAGCCGCTCGCCGTGCGCATGGGCCGGGACATGCCCGATCAGATGCCGCTCGACCTCTTCCTGTGGGGCAGCGACTTCCCCCACTCGGTCGGCACCTTCCCGCAGTCGCAGGAATACATCAAGGAGACGTTCGCCGATCTCGACGACGACCTGCGGCACAAGATCCTCGTCGGCAACGCCGCCGAGCACCTCGGGCTCGACCTCGACGCCGACATCACCGAGACACCACGAGCAGCGTGAGCGACGTCGAGCACCTCTTCCTGCGTTCCTGCGGGAACGAGGTGCTCCGCGAGGCGCCGGCTCGAGACTCGCCGATGGGCACGCACAACGCGTGGCTCGACGGCGCGCTGCAGTCGTTCGTCGTCGCGTCGGCCCGGTAACCGGCTCAGAGGCTGGGGCGCTCCGTCGGGGTCGCCGTATCGAGGCTCGAGGGCGTCGCGAGGTCGAGGCCGACCACGAGCGACTCGAGCGCGGCCGCCCAGCTCTCGTAGTACGGCCGGTCGGGCTCGTCTGCGATCGCGTCGACGAGCCGTCGCCGGAACGCGTCCCACGGCAGGCCGAGCCGCTCGACCAGGGCCACCGCGAGGGCGACCGCGCGCCCTTCCCACGGGGCCGCGAACACGAGCTCGCCGTTGTCGCGCGGGAGCGCGCTCGGGCCGTCCATGAGCGCGACCTCGTCGGGCAGCTCCGCGGTCACGGGCGGTCCACACCGATCATCGCGTCACGGGTGACGAGCGCCGCCAACTCACCTTCCGAGAGGTCATCGGTGCCGGCCGGACGCTCCGGGAGCACGAGGTACCGCACCTCCGCGCTCGAGTCCCACACCCGGATCTCCACGTCGTCGGGAACGACCGTTCCCATCTCGGCGAGGAGCACGCGTGGTTCTCGGACGGCGCGCGACCGGTACGCCGGCGACTTGTACCAGGTGGGCGGCAGCCCCAGGGTGGGCCACGGGTAGCACGAGCAGAGCGTGCAGACGACGAGGTTGTGCACGCGCGGCGAGTTCTCGACCACCACCATGTGGTCCCCCTCGGCCCCCGCGAACCCGAGCTCGGCGATGGCAGCCGTCGCGTGCGTGAGGAGTCGTGCCTTGTACTCGGGGTCGACCCAGGCGCGGGCGACGACGCGCGCGCCGTTGAGCGGCCCGAGATTGTGCTCGTAGTGGTCGACGATGGCGTCGAGCTGGGCCCGGTCGAACAAGCCGCGCTCCACGAGCACGGTCTCGATGGCGGCCACGCGCGCTTCGACGGGTGCGAGCGGCTCGGGGTGATGGTCGTGGTCGTGCGTCGCGGTCACGAGTCGGCGTCCAGGTACCGCTCCCAGAGGTCCACGTGCACCGCCTCGCCGTCGCCACCGGACTCGCCCCAGAGCTCCCGAGCCGTGAAACGCACCGAGTACACGGGCTCGAGCACGCGACCGCCGCCGTGGGCCTCGACGTCGGGCACGTGCTCGGCGCCGTCGCAGCGCACGATCGCGCCGCGCTTGCCCTGCACGTAACGCGGCGCCCGGGTGTGCCCGTGCGGGTGCCACTCGCGCACCCGCACGGGGTCGCCGACGGCGAACCTCGGCTCGGTGCGGTGCTCCTCGGGCGCCTCGGGCGCCTCGCCGCGGTCGGGACGCGAGAGCGGGAAGCGGCCACCGGCGCGTCGCTCGAGCTCGTCGGCCGATACGAGCCCCGCCTCCACCATCAGCGTGGCCGCCCTCGTGAGCCAGCGCTCGTAGTACGACGACCGGAGATAGTCGGCGGGGTCCATCCGTTCGACGCCGTGGCGCCACGCGCCCCCGGTCACCTCGAGCGCGCGTGCCGCGGCAAGGTTGAGACGGAACACGCGACGCTCCCAGTCGTGGTGGAACACCGGCTCGTCGGGCTCCACGTCCACGGGCCCGAACCCGTCCATTCCGCCGAGGTCGTGGATGCCGTCCATACCGACAGCCTGGCACGTGCGTGGCAAGATGGCGCGATGAGCTCAGAGCTGGTCCAGCAGCCGTCCGCGGTCACCCCCGACAGCTTCGAACGGTCGCTGGCGGCGGAGCGCGCCGCGGAGCAGACGCTCATGCGCTCGATCACGAAGTCGGTCGTCGTCGGCATCCCGCTGGGCATCGGCTTCTTCATGCTGTTGCTCACGATCGCGTTGGCGGGGCTGGCCGAGTGGTACGTGATCGTGGGCCTCGGCGCCATCATGGGCGTGCTCGCCGCCGTGCTCTTCGGCATGCTCGGCGGCGTCACGCTGGTCACCCACGCGCTCGAAGAGGTCGACAAGGGCACGTCGCACTGACCCCCATGCCGAACCGGCGTCAGCCGGCGACGTATAGCGTCGGTTGCTGACGCAACTTCGGGATCGTCGTCAGCGAGAGGTCAGGAAGGCCTCCGCGGTCTCGCAGATGTAGTCGACGTCGTCGTCGGTGAGACCGTGGTTCGACGGGAGCACGAGGCCCTGCTCCATCACGCGGTCGGCGTTCGGGTAGCCGCCCGGGGCCGCGCGGTGCGGGATGCCGGCGAAGGCCGGTTGGCGGAGCACGTTGCCGGTCCACACCATCCGGGTGTCGACGCCGTTCGCCTCCATGTGCCGCTGGAACTCGGCTCGCCGCACACCCGACTCGGGCCGGACGAGGATCGGGAACATGTGCCACCCGGTCTCGAGCCCGGCCGTCGTGCGTGGCAGCACGAACACGTCGGGGTGCGTCCCGAAGTAGTCCGACAGCCTCGCGAAGTTTCGCCGGCGACGCTCGAGGAAGCCGGGCAGCTTCCGGAGCTGCACCAGCCCGAACGCCGCGCTGATCTCCGACGGCTCGAAGTTCCAGCCGACCTCGTCGAAGATGAACAGGTTGTCGTACTCGACGCCGTCGACCTCGGAGAAGAAGCGGCGGTCCCCCTTCTGCGATCCCCAGAGCTGTGGTTCGGAGCGGCGTCCCCACCGCCGCAGCAGCAGGCACCGGTCGACGAGGGCTTCGTCGTCGAGCAGCACCATCCCGCCCGTACCCGCGGCGGTGATGATGTGCGACAGCGCGAAGCTCGTCACGCTGATGTGCGAACGCGTGCCGGTGGGCGTTCCGCGCAGCCGCGCGCCCAGTGCGTCGCACGAGTCCTCCACCACGATCAGGTCGTGCGCGTCGGCGAGCGCACGGATCCGATCCCAGTCGGGTGCGTTGCCGATGAGGTTCGGTGCCAGGATCGCGCGGGTCCGCGGTGTGATCATCGCCTCGATGGCGCCGACGTCGACGTTGTAGGTGTCGGGCTCCACGTCGACGAACGCGGGCACGATCCCCGCCCGCACCATCGGCGCCACGTCCGTCGAGAACGTGAGCACGGACGTGATCACCTCGTCGCCCGGTTCGCAGCCGAGCAGCTCCACCGCCAGGTAGAGCGCCGACGACCCCGAGTTGCACATCACGCCCCGCCGCTTGCCGAACAGCTCGGCAACGCCCTGTTCGAAGGCGCGGACGTTCTTGCCGATGCGCAGCGCGGTGGACGGGCCGCGGAGGACGTCGACGACGGCCGCGATCTCTTCCTCGTCGTGCACGCTGCCCGCGTAGTCGATGCGCCGCACGATCAACCGCTGAGCTTCAGGACGCGGATCGCGTTCTCGCGGAGGAACTTCGGCCAGACGTGGTCACGGAACGCGACATCGGGCATCTCGGTGAAGATCCGTTCGAGGCTCAACCCCATCGGGAAGTACCCCGCGTACATGATCTTCTCGGCGCCGCGGGTGTTCGCGAAGTCGATGATCGGCTTCGGGTAGTACTTGGGCGCGAACGCGCTCGTCATGTAGTAGAGGTTCGGCCACTTGAGCATCAGCTTCACCGCCAGCGCTTCCCACGGCTCCGCGCCGTGCCGCATGATGATGCGCAGCTCCGGGAAGTCGTAACACACCTCGTCGAAGTGCATGACGTCCTGGCACGCCGACGGGAACCGCGGCCCCGCGATCCCGGCGTTGCTGATGATCGGGATGTCGAGGTCGATGCAGGTCTGGTAGATGGGGTAGTACCGCCGGTCGCTCACCGGCACCTGGGGGTTGCAGCCGGCGGGGAACGTCGTGACCGCTTTGATGTCGTGCTCGTCCTTGGCGGCCCGGATCTTGCGCACCGCGCCGGTGATGTCGTTCGGATCGACCTCCAGGCTGGCGACGAAGCGGCCGGGATGGTCGCGCAGCGCCCGGGCCATCACGTCGCGGCCGAGGCCGACGAGCCCGACGTCGACGCCCCACCGGTCCATCTCGCCGAGCGTGATGTCGACCGGATCGGCGCCCTCCTCGAGGCGGTTCGGGATGTCCTTGAACATGTACTCGGCCGGCATCGCCATCTCGCCACTGCCGGTGTCCCGCAACATCGGACGGAGGTAGTCGTACGTTCGCGCATGATCGGCGACGGGGAAGCTGATCATCAAGTCGATCGCGCCGACGTCGGTGGGCATCGCCATGGGAGCTCCTCGGGGGTCGTGGACCGCGGCACTGTAGGGCCGCCACTCCGGCCTCGGGGTGGCCCGGACGACCCGGCTCCCGCCGTTCGCGGGGAAATTCTGCGCGGGCTGAGATAGGTTCCCGACGCGTGACGGCCGATCTGGAACGCGGCGCGCCAGACCCCGCTCCCGGCGCCGAGCCCGGTGGCGTGATGCTCTCCCTGCGTGACATCAGCGTGCGCTTCGGCGGGATCGCCGCGCTGAACGGTGTGAGCCTCGACACCAAGGCGGGCGAGGTGCTGGGCATCATCGGTCCGAACGGGGCCGGCAAGACGACGCTGTTCGACGTCGTGTCGGGTATCCGCGCGCCCAACGAGGGCCGCGTCGTCCTCGACGGGCGCGACATCACCTCCAAGTCGGCCGTGCAACGTGCCCGCCGCGGCTTGCGGCGCACGTTCCAGCGGGTCCAGACGTTCGGATGGCTGAGCGTGGAGGACAACGTCCTCACCGCGCTCGAGTGGCACGGCGGCGGCGGCGGCTTCCTCGCCGACCTGGTGATGTTCCCCACCCGGCGGTCGCGCGAGCGGAAGCGCCGGGAGCTCGCCGACGAGGCCATCCAACGCTGCGGGCTGACGGCGGTACGCAAGGAGCTCGCCGGCTCGCTCCCCATCGGCGTGGCGCGCATGGTGGAGTTCGCGCGCGCGATCGTCGACAAGCCGAAGCTGCTCCTCCTCGACGAGCCGGCGTCGGGCCTCGACGAGACCGAAGCCGAGCGACTGGGCGACCAGATCGACGCGGTGCGCGCCGAGACGGGGTGCGCCATCCTGCTGGTGGAGCACAACGCAGGATTCGTGATGGAGCACAGCGACCGCGTCGTGGTGCTCGACCTCGGGTCGGTGCTCGCCGAGGGCCTGCCCGCCGAGATCCAGAGCAACCAGGCCGTCCGCGACGCCTACCTGGGCGAGAGCGCCTGAGCGCCGCGCATGGACAAGTTCCTGAGCCTCTCGCTGTCCGGTCTCGTGACCGGCGCGATCTTCTCGATCCTCGCGTCGGGCCTCGTGCTGACCTACACGACGTCGGGCATCTTCAACTTCGCGCACGGCGCGGTCGCGTTCGCGACGGCGTACCTCTACTACCAGCTCAACACCGGGCTCGGCGTGCCGATCGTGCCGGCGCTGATCATCTCCGTCTTCATCTTCGCTCCCCTGCTCGGGCTGCTGCTCGACCGGATCCTCTTGCGACGGCTCGCCCGCGCGCCCGTGTACGCCCGAATAGTGGGGACCATCGGTCTCCTCGTCGCACTGCCGAGCCTCGTGCAGTGGCTCGTGATCGCGGTCGGGAACGGCGCGCTGAACCTCGGGTTGGAGGGCAACGAGAACCTCAACAGCGGGCTGCCGGTGCCCGGGGTGGGCCCGACCCCGCCGCACCGCTACCGGTTGCTGACCAGCGTGGTGCTCGACACCAACCAGATCGCGGTGTTCATCGTCGCCTTCATCGCCGCCATCGTGCTCTGGTTGGTGATCCGGCACAGCCGCGCCGGCCTCGAGATGCGAGCGGTGGTCGACCGCGAGACGCTCGCCGGCCTGCGCGGGGTGAACGCGGCGCGCACGTCGGCGTTCGCCTGGGTGATGACCATGATCCTGGCCGGCTTCGGCGGCGTGCTGATCGCCCCGATCATCGCCCTCCAGGACACGCTGATCACCTTCGTCGTGCTCGGCTCGCTCGCGGCCGTCGTCGCGGCCGGCTTCCGCTCGATCCCGCTCGCCTTCGCCGCCGGGCTCGGGCTCGGCCTGGTGGAGACGCTCTTCGCCGGTTACAGCGACCAGTTCCTGCCCGGCAGCCTGGCCCGACTGAGCGGACTCCAGTCGGCCGTCCCCTACTTCCTCGTGATCGTCCTGCTGCTGCTGCTCGGGCGCGACCGGTCGCGGCGCGCCGGGACGGTCGCCGACGAGCGCCCGCGCCCCGACCACCGCGAGGGCCTGCCCGCGTGGCGGCGGCGCCTCCCCTGGGTGGTCTTCACCATCTGCCTCATCGGCTTCTCGATGGATTGGCTGAGCCCGAGCTGGCTGCGCGCCGACTCCTACGACCAGACGGTGATCGCGCAGAGCATCGTGATGGGGATCATCTTCCTCTCGTTCGTCGTGGTCACGGGCATCGGTGGGATGGTGAGCCTCGCCCAAGCCTCGTTCGTGACCGCCGGGGGCTTCGCGGCCGGGTGGGCCCTCAACCGCGACTGGGGTCTCGACGTCCCTGGCATCGCGTCGCACGGGCAGATCAACTTCGTGTGGGCGCTCGCCATCGGCACGCTGTGCGCAGCGGGGCTCGGCCTGCTGTTCGCCTGGCCGGTCACCCGTCTCGGCGGTGTCGCGCTCGCGCTCGGCACGCTCGCGCTCGCGTTCTTCCTGTCCTTCGTCCCCTTTGCCACCGACCCCATCGGCAAGGGCCAGCTCGGCTGGAACATCCGGATCCCGACCCTCGACGTTCCCGGCCTCAACTGGGTCCACGACCTCCTGATCCCGGGCCATCAGTCGTTCATCGACCTCAACCAGCTCACCGACCAGATCCTCGTCTTCCTCACGTTGTTCGGGGTCGTGACGCTCCTCATCCACGCGCTGCAGCGATCGGCGAGCGGCCGCGCCATGCTCGCGGTGCGCAGCACCGAGGTGGCCGCCGAGGCATCGGGAGTGCGCGCCAACCGCACCAAGATCCGGATCTTCACGTTCTCGGCCGCGATCGCCGGATTCGGCGGGGTGCTGTTCGGCGTCTTCAGCTTCACGTTCAGCAACACGACCGCACCGCCCTACGTCGGCCTGTTCTGGCTCGCGCTCGCGGTGACCTTCGGCATCCGGCGCCCCGGCGGCGCCCTGCTCGCGGGGCTCGCCCTCGCCGCGGGCCCCGCCGTGTTCCACTGGATCGCCGGGTGGTTCCCGAGCGGCGGCACGGTCGACGCGCTGATCGGGTCGATCTACTTCGTGCCCATCCTGTCGGGCATCGGCGCGATCCAACTCGCGCAGGAGCCCGACGGCATCCTCGCACTCGTCGGCCAGCAGCGGTTGGCGAAGAAGCGCGAGAAGGAGCGGCAGGCGCGGATCGCGGCGGTGGAGGCGGCCACGCACGACGGCGTCGTGCCCGACCACGAGGCCGCGCACACTGCTCCGCAGCTCGTCACCCCGACGCCGAACGGCGGGCAGCCCGAGTCACCCGACACGGTCCTCGCGATGGACGGCATCGTGGCCGGGTACGGCGACGCCGAGGTGCTCCACGGTGTGTCGCTGCGGCTCGAGCGAGGCAAGGTCGTGGCGCTGCTCGGTGCGAACGGTGCCGGGAAGTCGACGCTCTGCTCGGTGGCGGCCGGCCTGGTCGAGGCCACGTTCGGCCAGACCGTGCTCTCGGGCCAGGACATCACCCACGCGTCGTCGTACCAGCGTGCGCGGGATGGGCTCCTCCTCGTCCCCGAGGCCCGCGGCATCTTCCCCGGGCTCACCGTGGAGGAGAACATCAACGTGCTCCTGCGCGACCCCGCGCTGCGCGACAAGGCGTACGAGCGGTTCCCGATCCTCGACCAGCGCCGGAAGCAGGTGGCGGGCCTCCTCTCGGGCGGCGAGCAGCAAATGCTCAGCCTCGCCCCCGCGCTCGCCGACCCGCCCAAGGTGCTCATCGCCGACGAGCCCACGCTCGGCCTCGCGCCCCTCGCCGCCGAGACGGTGATGCGGGCGATCGTCGAGCTGCGCGACGCCGGCACCGCCGTGCTCCTCGTCGAGGAGCACGCGCAGAACGCCCTGAAGGTCGCCGACACCATGGCGTTCATGGAACTCGGCACGATCGTGTGGGTGGGCCCGCGGGCCGACGCCGACATGGACCTGCTCGCGAGCGCCTATCTGGGCGCGACCGGCTCCCACTGAGGGCGCAACGACTCCGAACGCGGTGTGGGCGGCAGGCCCGAGGCCTGCCGCCCACGTACATCGCGGTGTGCGCGGTGCCTACCTGGTTCGGCTCACGCCCGGTACTTCTTCAGCACCGGGTAGGTCTTGGCGCTGCAGCCGTACGGCGTGACCACCGAGAAGTCCGTGCCGTTGCTCGTGACGATCGCGCCGCACGACGGCGTGGGGATCACGTGCGAGGCCGGGTACTTGGTGGGGCCGATGAGCCCCTTCTCCGTGTAGGTCATCGTCGAGGCTGCCGCCTGGACCTTCTCGGGCGTGGGGCTGGCGCCGGCCTTCTTCAACGCCTGGATGAAGAAGTCGGCCGACAGGTACCCCGCCAACACGCCCGAGGTGATCTGCCCGCCCGGCTTGATGGCGTCGACGTCCTTCTGCATCTGCTCGGTCGCCGGCGTCGGGTCCTGCGTGGGCTGGGCGCTCGAGAGCAGGAGCGCACCGTCGAAGACCGACGCGAGGCGCGGGTCGTAGAGCGCGGAGAAGAACGTCCCGTTGTACCCACCGGTGTGGATCGGCGTGTACATGTTGATGCACTGCGTCGCGAGCAGGCACACCATCATGTCCGGTGGCTTGCCGTTGTCGGCGGTCATCAACTTCTGGACGTACGGCGTGTAGTCGGCCACCGGCGGCGTCGGGATCTCGCCCTTCGAGTAGACGACGTCGAAGCCGGCGCCCGCGTAGGCCGACGCCTGGAAGCCGGTGGAGTCCCGTCCCGCCTGGGTGTCGGTGGAGAAGAGCGCGACGGTGGGGTGATCCTTGCCCGTCTTCTGCTTCACGTAGGCGTAGAGCTGGTCGGCGCCGGTCCCCGGCATGCGCTTCGGGTTGGAGGGCACGAGGCAGCCGTTGAAGCCGAAGCCGTAGAGCGGCTTGCCCTGCGAGGGTGTGGCGCTGCAGTACGTGTTGTCGAACGCCCAACCGAAGTAGGGCACGTGCTGGGAGTTCAGGAAAGCACCCGGGTTGGTGTCGGACAGGTCGGGCACGATGGCGAACACGCCGACCTGGCGCACGAGGCGGGTCGCCTCGGTCTGGGACTTCGCCGGGTCCTGGTTGTCGTCGGCGAACTCCTTGTAGTCGATCTTGATGCCCTTGATCTCGTTGTCGTCGTTGAAACGCTTGAACCGCGCCGTGGCGCCGGTGGTGGCGTCGGGATCGAAGTTGGCCGCGAACCCCATGCCGGCAACCGTGATGGTGCCGTTACTGAAGCCGCGGACCGACGGCGCACCGTGCGCGATCGGAGCCGCAAGCGTTGCGGCCACCACCGCGGCAACCGCGGCGACGGTTATCCGGGTGACGCGCTTTGCCTTCTGAGTCAGCACTAGACCCCCCTCATCCTCGAAACGAGCTGCTGTGTCTCGGCGCCGCGGAGCCTACCGTGAGGGGTCGGCGGAATGTCGGCGCGTCCCGCGGGTCACGCGCCGAGAGGGCCGAGGGCGACGAGGGGAAAGGTCTGGCCCACGAGCGTTTCCGACAACGTCCAGAGACGCTCGGCCGACTCGGGGTCGCGGGCCCACGGTGCGTGCTGGTCGGTGACCTGGCAGTCGGCGAGGTACGAACCGCCCTGTGCTTCGAGCTCGGCCGCGGTTGCCGCCCACACGGTGGTGGCGGCGCCCTGTTCGAGCGTCTTGCGGGGCGGCATGCCACCCGAAGGCCCGCGCGTGGCCCGTTCCA
>Ga0187777_10001713_pt1 | contig 14168 bp, 9 predicted proteins | sample 1015_Q2_SP5_10_M_FD_132416 | JGI IMG/M metagenome (GOLD analysis project Ga0187777, IMG submission 132416) | Tropical peat soil microbial communities from peatlands in Department of Meta, Colombia - 1015_Q2_SP5_10_MG | ecosystem: Environmental > Terrestrial > Soil > Wetlands > Peat | place...
CAACGTTCATACTTCTATGCTCAGTTTGATATTCTGAAAATATGGGGAGAAGAACCAATTTTCTCCCTTGTGGAACAGCGAGTGGCCCGCCCACCCGGCTCGAGACGGTCGTGGGCCTTCTAGAGCGGGAGCCCGATCATTGCGACGGCAACTCCCCCGGCCACAGCCACGATCTGAAACGCCCGCGACGATAGTCCAAGGCGTTCGAATCGCGATTCACCCTGTAACGACAATTAGCTCTTAACGATTGTCATCCTGAGCGAGGCGCAGTTGCCCTTTGCCGAGCGAAGGAACCTTGCGGTTGCTCTTTCGCAAGCGTTTGCAGGTTTTCCGAGAATGCCGGGTCAGCTGCCAGCTGCGTGAGTCAGTCCCGAAGGGACGGCTGACCGCTCTGCGGTCTTCCGCCCCAGCTCGGAACAGAAGATCACATCCGGTCCACCGGAGGCGGCTCGCTACCGCCTCCGCCCCGGATGAACCCACGAATAAAGAAAGGAGATTCTATCGACCTTATTACCGCCCGCCGCTCGCGCTGCTCATTGCAGCCGTCGGCTCCGTTGGCGGGCATGGAGCTTCGTCCGTCACCGTATACAGCTGGCCATCGTGCAGATATAGCCGCTGCATCTCCTCCAGGTTGAACGGGCGCGACCCGCGCCGCCCAAAGACTGAGAGCTGGTTCCCGCTCTCATCCACCGCGCGGTCGCGGTCCACGCCGCGGCTCACGATGAGCGCCTCGCCCTTGGTCTTGAAGCGGGCGATCAGCCTCGGCACCGGCTTGGGAGCGAATCCGTAAAAGTTCGGCTGCGTCTGCGGCGAGAACAGTTGGATCACCTTCATTCCGCCCTTGCCGTCGGCCACCAGGGCGAACTGGCTGGCGCTCACCATGCCGATCTTAATGTCATTGGTATCAATCAGTTCCCCATTGGCATTAAAGCTCTGCTCGAACTTGGGATGCTCCGGCTCCGTGATGTCCACCAGCACCATGCCCTGCTTGCCGCCTGCGATGTAGGCGTAGGTGCGCGACGCTGTGATGTTGCGCGCATCTTCGATCTTCACCATCGCCCCCGGCACGATCTTGGGCTGGTCTAGGTGCGTGATGTCGAGCACCTTCAGCCCGTCCTTGTCCGTGACGAACGCGTAGCGGAACTGGGCTGCGATGCCCGTCGCTCCGTTCAGTTCGGGCGCGCCGATCTTGGCCGTGATCTTCGGGGCCCCCGGATTGTGCAGGTCCACCACCACCAATCCCGCATCGCTGAGAATGTAGGCGTACAGGCCCACGATGATGATGCGGTGCGCGCCGGTCAGCTGCCCATCGGGATTGAAAGCCAGGGCCCGCTGCAGGAAGTTGTTGCGCGGTTCGCCGTCCAGAAGCGTGGAAACCCCCGGTGTCTTGCTCTTGGGTGTTGCATCGCCCACCACCACCAGGCCCTCTTCCTTGTCGGCGACGTAGAGGAAACCGTAGAGCAGGTGCACCGCCTGCTCTTCGTTCTCTGGGAAGTGTGCACGGGTCGGGTCCATGGCCGTGGTCGCCGGCGAAGCCACCGCCAGCGCGTTCTTGGTGTGGACGAAGAACTGCTGCCCGATGGGCGAGACCGGCGCTGTCGTGATGCGCTCGGAAAAATCCTTGTTGTCGATGTTGGCGACATCGAAGATGCGCAGCCCGCCTTTGCCCATGGCCGTGTAGACATACTCGCCGCGCAGCTGCACATCGTAGATGGTGCCGGCGTGCTCGTACGATTCTTTCAGCTCCCGCTTGTCGTCTACGAATTTCTTGTAGTTGTCGGGAAAAGCGACCTGCTGCAGGTCGCTGCCGAACATCGCCTCCGGCTCGTTCCGCTCCGCGATGGCAACCGCTTCCATCCCTTCTTTGCCATTGGCCACGTAGGCGAAGCGGCCCAGATAATTCAGGAAGTTCGTTCCCTCCAGCAGCAGCTGCGCCATCCACGCGTTGTTGTTGCCGGCGCTGGAGACGTGGCAATCCGTGCACACGCGCGTCCCCGTGGCCCGCACGGTGTGCGGTACATAAGGACTGAACGCCACCCCGCTCAGCCCTTCAGAAGAAAGCGTCTGCTCACCGTAATAAAGCCAGTCGCGATTGGCATTCTGCGAGCTCACCACGATGGCGCAGGCCGAGCGTACCGGCGCCACTTTGTGCCCGGTCACCGTGCCGTCGATGCCCAGCATGTACATGTCATCGCGCAGCACCTGGAAGTCATAAGCCGTCCAGTTGCGCGTCATCGTGCCTTCGTTGCCCAGCATGGGCATGCGCCGGTTGGCCACCATGGGTAGATGGCAGCCGAAGCAGGTCGGCGTCCAGGAGCTGTGGCAGGCGAAGCAGGTCATGCGGCTGTCGCTGTGCGCCAGCTGTGACAAGTCTGAAGGCACCGCGCCCCACGTGCGCCCGTCTTTCAGCATCGTCTTGGCCAGCCGCGATTTCTCGCTGTAGTGGGTGTTGCCCGGTGTGATGGTGTCCTTTACCTGTACCACCTCCCACTCCTGGCCCTGGTTCACTGAGGAACGCTGGTAGAGCTTCTTGTCCTTCCAGTAGAAGCGGAGCTGCTTCCATGGCGTGCGCATGCGCGCCATGGGCGTTCCGCCCTCAGGTGCGGCCGGGCCGCTGGTCACCAGGTTGGCGTACTTCTCGATGCTGCCGTGGCAGTCCACGCACTGGATCTCGACCGCATCGCGCGTTCCGCCGTAGAGCTTGCCGTTGCCGTGCGAATCCTGGTCGAAGTGGCAGTCCACGCAGTGCATGCCTTTCTCAAGGTGGATGTCCTTGAGGTGCACCGCCTTCTTGAATTTCTCCGGATCATCGGGCGAGACGATCTGGCCGCGTTCGTCGAGCAGGTTGCCCGCGCGGTCGCGCTTGAAGACCTTCCGGAAGATCCATCCGTGGCCGTGGAAGTCCTCGAATTGCGTGTGCTGCAGCTTGGAATTGAATTCCGGCGAGCCCACATCTTTGAGGAATTCGTAATCGATCCACAGGCCTTTGGCCGCCGAGCCTTCCGGATTGGCGATGTACGCGTTGCGGTACTCCTCTTCCGAAGGGTTCTTCTGCTTGGCCGGGAACATGTGCGGCGCATCTACCTCGTTGTCCCACCAGGTGTCGCCATAGTACGTAGCCACCATGTTGGTCCCGGGATGGATGTGGCACACGATGCACTGGCTCGAGGGAATGCTCTTGGTGAAGATGTGGTGCAGCGGATGCCCGTGCTCGGTCTTCGAAATCGTGGGATCGATTTGGTCGCTCAATCCGCGGTTGCTGTACTTGGCATAAGGGCCGGAGTGCTCGGGATCGCGGTCGTTGGCGTAGATCACGTGGCAGCCGGTGCAGCCGCTGCCACGATAATCTCCCGGATGGTCATTCGTGCCCGGGAAGGAGAGCAGCGGATCGAAGAGACGTGTCTTCTGCAATCCCAGGAACACCGGGTCGGTGCGCAGTTCTGTGCCGAAGCCGCGATCGCTTAACTTGACGTCAGGCCGGCCGGGTTCGTCTTCTTCCTGATTGCCGATCTCGCCGCGCTTTTCGCCGCCACGTTCGAACACGCGCAGCACGTTGCCCGGCTGTGAGACCTCCCAGCGCTGCAGCGGATCGAGATAAGGCAGAATTCCCTTGGTGCGGGTCTCTTCCTTAGTCGGCGGCGGCCAGGTCTGCACCCGCTGCGGCGTACCATCAATGCTGTAGCTCTGGCCAAAGTGCGGGTCTTTGTAAGGAAAGGCGCCGTTGTTATAGAGCGCCGCACCCCACAACAGTGCCCCGGTCGTCATCATGCTCAGCCGGACCTTGCGGACCTCGCTGACGTGGCAACCTGCGGTCCCGCAGGAGCGGGCCGCAACCCGCAAGTCTCCGGGATTGATGAACTGAATGTAATCGGCGCTCTCTTTCATCCACCTCGAATAGGGACGGACGAGCAAGCCGCTCCCGGCGTTGTGGCTGTATTTCGGCTGCACGTGCGCCTGCTTCTTTGCCTGGTTGTAACCTTCAGAACCCATCGCGGCGCCCTGGGGAGCAGAAACGTCGCCATTGCCAAGGTGGCAATCCACGCAGGCGAGCTGCACTGTGCCGGGCGCATGCATGGTGGCGTTATCCATCGGCGTGTGGCAAGAGACGCAGCCCGTGTTCTTTGCGGTGACTGCTTCCGGCGATTGTCCGCGCAGCGGATTGGCCTCCACGGCAGTCGCCATCGGCGATTCGGCCGGCGCCGGGGGCGCCGGCTCAGGCTGTTGCGCCGGGTCTTGCGAGCGGGCACGCAGCGCGAACGTGCCTAGCAGCACAAAAAGCGCCACCAGTTGCAGCCAGATGGCAGCTGTGCGGGATTTCCCGGCCTGGCTGCTCAAGCTCATCGCAAGTGAGAACGTCTCCTTTTAGAATTCAACCTGCCGCGAAATCGAAACGCGATTATACAAATTCACTCAACTCAAACCGAAGGCAAATCCAAACCCTGCACGCTCAGAACTGGAAGCGCACCGTGGTAAATAGCGACACCAGCGTCTGCCGCGTATATATCTGGCGCAAGCCATCGCCCGGCGAAAGCGCAGAGACACCGCCGATGATCACGATGTTCTCTGAAAGCGGCGGCCTGTACTCCAGACCAGCCGAATAATCCAGGCCGATCGTCGAACGGATATTCGACTGGAAGAGCAGCAGGTCCAGCGGGGCCGTGTGATGGAAGCGCATGTAGTCCAGGTTGAAGATGCCTCTCATTTTGGTGGTGAAATCCACGTCGGTGCCCACGTTGAAGACGAAGATACCAGGATTCACGTAGTTCACCTGGCCTTCGGTCTTGCTCGATTTCAGATCGGTCAGGAAGCTGTCAGGCGGCGTCAGCGTCACGCCCGTTCCCGTGAGGCGGATGCCTTCGCGGTTGAAGAAGCTGAAGATGCCGCCGGAGAAACTCTGGTTCTCAACGATGGCATCGAAGCCACGGGCCACACCATCACGCGGGTTGGAATCGCCGGAGGCGAAGAACCCGGAGAGACGAAACTTGATCCAGTCCTTGTCGAGCGAGAGTTCAACCGCGGCCATCTGCGCGTCGATCCGGGTGCGGCGGCCAGCGATGGGATTCAAGTCATCGTGCCCAAGCACCTGATAGAAGGCATTGCTGAGATTGATGCGGCCAAAGTGCCCGTTGCCGGTGATGCCGATGTAGTGCGACTGAATGCCGTGCGGAGTCACCGCGCCGATGGGCGCCGGGCGAGTGAGGAAGCCGTTTTCATCGTAGTGGATGCTGGCGTCGTCTTTGTCGTAGAGGTAGCTGACCTCGGCTGTGTATCCCTTGGCGATGAAATCCTGATAGTAGGCGTTCGCCACCATCACCTGCTGATGACGGTTGCGGAAGCGGTTCAGGCCGCTGTTAGTGTCTTTTTCCAGGAACCAGAAGTAGGCGGCGTTATACTGCAGCCGGTTGTTGAGCAGGTTCCCAAACAGGCGGGCGCCGGGCTGCTCTTCGGTGAAGACCAGGCCGCGAAAATCCGAGTTGAACTGCTGGATGCCCAGCCGAAACGAGATGAAGTCGTAGTTAGCGCTCAAGTCGGCCAGCTTCTTCTCCACAAAGGCTTCCTGCAGGCCCACGTGAGCATCGAGCCGCGAGGTGCCCTCGCGAACATCGATGTTTACGACGCCATTCTGCTGCGCCCATGTCTGGTTTACGTTGAAAGCAGGAGTTATGCGGATACGCCAATCCACCGGCTTGAAACTGGTATCACCGTGGAACAATTCGAACGAGAGCCGCAACGTCTCCTGCAGCAAAGCCACGCCGCCCTTGCCAAAGAACTCCTGGCTGCCGGGATTGGCTGCTGAGACCCCGCTGGGGATATACAGGCGCTTGACATCAGCCCCAGTCACGCTGGTCCCGGTAAACACGAAGAATGTGTTCTGCCCGATCACGGGATAGTCGCCCTTGTATCGGTTGCGATTGAACGGGTCCCACCAATGGATGCTGGAGTAGGGATACTCACCCGGGCGGTCGCCGAAGCGCACCCATGGCGGCAGAGTCAGGTCCCAGCGGTCCGGTTCAGGGATCGCGACCTTGGAGTCCGGCGGCAACTCCATCTGCGCGAATTGCGTTTGGTCGATGTCTTTCGCCGGGCGGCGCATGATCTCGCGGTAGCTGGCCATCTCGCCCTCAGGCGTGGCTCCCGTGCCGGGCTGCACGGTGATTTCGCGGCTCTTGGGCGCGGCAGCAGCAGTCGCCGAGGCCGTCATGCGGACCTCGATCGCCAGCACCTCGCCGGCGCGCAGGATGACCCCGGTCTGCATCAGAGGCTCATAGCCAGGCAGCGAAAAAGTGAGCTGATACTTGCCGGGAACCAGGTCACGCTTGCGAAAGATGCCGTCGCCGGAGGTCTCAGCCGTCGCGATCTTGCCGCTTACTATGGGCTGCAGGGTGACCTGAACGCCGCCCAAAGGGATGCCATCGCGGCTCTCGATCATGCCCAGAATCGCGGACCCGTAGCTGCTCATGCGCGCGCCGGGAACACGCCGCGCAGGTGTGCTAAGAGGGCGCTGCTGCTGCACCGTGCCGGCTTGTGGCGTCTCGCTCGCCTGCGGCTGGCTTTCAGCCTGTGGCGCCGGGGTCGACGCAGGGGTCGCCTGATCGTTCTGTGCCTGGAGGCAGGTGCATCCTAAAGACACCAGCACCAGCCAGGCTACGCGACGCGGCGCCATGCTCCCTTTGGACATTTCCGTGAAAGTGTACTGGAAAGCCTGTGAGGAAAACAGTCACAAATTGAGCACAGGTTACCGCTTTGGAACCTCTTTCAAATGAGCCTCTTGGCGGCAAATCTTTACTTGATTTTTTCATAAATAACAGACGCCAGGCGCTGCGCGTTCTGCGGCCCGTATACTCAAGTTGCCAATGGACCTCTTGCCCATCCTGGGTCTCGTGTGCGTACTCATTTGGGTCTATCTGCTCTTTCTTAGAGGCGGATTCTGGCGCGTGCGCGCGAATCTCGCTGGCTCTCAAACAGACACGAGGCGCCTCCCGGTTGCTGTCGTCATACCGGCGCGGAACGAAGCAGCAACCATCGGCAAGAGCATCTCTTCCCTGCTCGAGCAGCAAACGGTGGCTGAGGTTCATGTAATCGTCGTGGATGACGACAGCAGCGATGGCACCGCCGAGGTCGCCCGACAAGCTGCCGCTGCAGAGGGCAAAGAAAACCGACTCACGATCGTCCACGGCGCTACACTGCCCGCAGGCTGGACGGGAAAGCTCTGGGCTGTGCAGCAAGGTTTGCGCGAGGCGCAGCAGCAGAACCCGGAATACTTCCTACTCACCGATGCAGACATTCAGCACGGCCCCCGGAACCTGGTATCGCTGCTGGAGATCGCTGAAGCCGGCAAATATGATCTCACGTCATTCATGGTGGGGCTCCGCTGCGAGACCCTGGCCGAGAAACTGCTGATCCCGCCCTTCGTCTATTTCTTTTTCAAACTCTATCCCCCAGCCTGGATCCGCAGTGAGCGCCACAAGACTGCAGCGGCAGCCGGCGGCTGCATGCTGGTCAGGGCCGCCGCGCTCACGCGCATCGGCGGGATGGAGAGCATTCGCGGCGAACTGATCGACGATTGCGCGCTTGCCAATGCCATCAAACAGAGCGGCGGCAGGGTATGGCTGGGGCTGACGAATTCCGCCCAGAGCCTGCGCGCCTACAACTCGCTTTCTGAGATCGAACGAATGATCTCGCGGACCGCCTTCAACCAGCTGCGGCACTCCACGCTGCTTTTGCTCGCAGTGATCGCGGGCATGGCGGCCACGTACCTGCTTCCGCCGGCCTTGCTCTTCTCAGGCGGAGCGCTCCCAGTCTCGCTGGGCGCCGCAGCATGCATCATGATGGCGGGCTCGTATCTGCCAATAGTGCGGTTTTACCGGCTGAACCCGGTGTGGTCGCTCGCATTGCCTGTGGCCGCACTCTTCTATCTTCGGGCGACAACGCACTCGGCTCTCAATTATTGGAGCGGCCGCGGCGGCGAGTGGAAGGGCCGTACTCAGGACCGGGCACGCTTTAAGCAGGAGACCGACCGTGCGCCGTAGTGAACGGCCTAGAAACACCAGCCGCACTTGATTGGTGCACCTTCGTCTCTCAGAGTCGAAGACGCACTACCAGGAAAGACTTACGGCCAAATGCCTCGTGACTCGGTCGCGCGGGCGACGCGGTCGATCGCCAGGATGTAGGCCGCGGTGCGCATATCAACTTTGTACTTCCGGGCATTTGCGTGGACGGCCTCAAAGGCCTCCACCATCACGCGTTCCAGCTTCTTGTTGACCTCGTCTTCATCCCAGAAGAGTTCCTGCAGGTCCTGCACCCACTCGAAGTAGGAGACGGTCACACCGCCTGCATTCGCCAATATGTCCGGCAGCACCAGGATCTTTTTGCGGTGGAGAACAGCGTCGGCGCCGGGCGTAGTGGGGCCATTGGCGGCCTCAGCCACGATCTTCGCCTTGATGCGGGAGGCGTTTTCGAGCGTGATCTGGTTTTCCAGCGCGGCCGGTACCAGGACATCGCACTCCAGCTCGAGCACCTCAGCGCTGGAGATGGGTTTGGCCCCCCGGAATCCAACGACTGAACCGGTCTTGCTCTTGTGCTTTTCGACCGCAGCTATGTTCAATCCGCGGCGGTTCAGAATGCCGCCCTTGGAGTCGCTCACAGCGATGACCCTTGTGCCCCGCTCAGAAAGCAGCTGGCCGGAGATGCTGCCGGCGTTTCCGAATCCCTGAATCGCAGCGGTGGCCTTCGAAAGGTCAATGCCAAGAACGTCGCACGCGGCCTGAACGGTGAAGACGCAGCCACGGGCCGTGGCCTCGCGGCGGCCCTGGGAGCCGCCCAGAAAAGTGGGCTTGCCGGTGACGATTCCGGGCGCGCTGTGGCCCTGGATCATGCTGTAGGTGTCCATGATCCAGGCCATGACCTGCGAATCTGTATAGACATCGGGCGCAGGAATGTCCGATGCGATGCCGATGATGGGAGAAATCTCGTAGGCATAACGGCGGGTCAGGCGCTCCAGTTCTCCCTTTGAGAGCTTGCGCGGATCGCAAACGATTCCACCCTTGCCGCCGCCGAAGGGAATGTTCACCGTAGCGCACTTCCAGGTCATCCACGAGGCCAGGGCCTGCACCTCATCGAACGTGACCCCGGGATGGTAGCGGATGCCGCCCTTGCATGGTCCGCGGGAGTTATTGTGCTGCACGCGGAAGCCCTGGAAGACGCGCACCGAGCCGTCATCCATCTTGATGGGGAGAGAGAGGGTGAGCGCGCGCCGCGGACGGCGCAGAACCTCGCGCAGTCCGTTGTCCAGACCGAGCTTCGCGGCGGCGGCATCGAACTGCCGCATGGCGATGCGGAATGGGTTCAGGTCTTCGCTGGCGGCAGGAGCAGAGGCGGCAGGGGCGGGCTTGGCTTTCGGGGCGGACTTGGGTGCGGCACGACGCGCGGGCTTGGTGGGCATTGATTCTCCTCGGGGGTGCGCCGTTCTTGGGAACGGCGGCGCGGGGAGTATACACCGGCACTGCGCTTACTGCATCTTTTGCACAGATTGCACCAGACTCTGCAGCGTTCCCCGGGCGTCGCCGTAGAGCATGCCGGTGTTGGGCTTGTAGAAGAGAGGATTCTCTAAGCCTGAAAATCCCTTGCCCTTGCCGCGCTTGAGGACCACCACAGAAGCTGCGCGGTCAGCCTCGATGATGGGCATGCCGGCAATGGGGCTCTTGGGGTTGTCGCGCGCATCCGGGTTCACTGTATCGTTGGCGCCGATGACGAGTGCGACATCGGTCGAGGGCAGGTCGGAGTTGATCTGCTCCAGCTCGTAAAGCGAGGAGTATGGCACGTTGGCTTCGGCCAACAGGACGTTCATGTGGCCGGGCATGCGGCCGGCAACCGGATGAATGCCATATTTCACCGTGACGCCACGGCTCTCCAGCGCGGTGCCGAGTTCGCGAACCGCAAACTGGGCCTGCGCCGTCGCCATGCCGTACCCGGGGACAAAGACCACCTGGCGCGCGTAAGCGAGCTGCGTGGCAACGTCATCGAGTTCAACTTCCCGCATCACACCGGCCACCGCGACCGTGTCTTCGGTCACGCTGCCAAAGGCCCCGAACAGGACATTCGTGATGGAACGATTCATGGCCCGGCACATGAGGATGGAGAGGATGAGGCCGGAAAAACCGTCGAGCGTTCCGGCGATGATGAGGACATTGTTGGAGAGAACAAAACCTGTCGCCGCCGACGCCAAACCCGCGTAAGAGTTGAGCAGCGACATGACCACCGGCATGTCAGACGCGCCAATGGGAATGACCAGCAGAATGCCGAACAGAAATGCGAGACTGATCATCACATAGAAAGCGATCGAAGCCGAGTGGTCGTATAGAAGGTATGCGAAGCAGGTAACCGTGACCGCGAGCAAGACGGTGGTGACGATGTTCTGCCCCTTGTAAGTGATGGGGGTCCCTGAAACCAGGCCTTGCAGCTTGGAAAAGGCCATCATGCTGCCGGTGAAGGTCAGCGAGCCGAGCAAAACCTCAAACCCGAGAGCGCCGATGCGAACCCCGCCCAGCTCAGCGCCGTGCAAGCTGTACTCGGCTATGCCGACGAGCGACGCGGCCAGAGCGCCGAAGGCGTGGGAGAGCGCGGTCCGTTGCGGCATCGCGGTCATCGGCATCCAGATGGACATGGCTGCGCCGATGAGCGACCCGACGACTAAACCGGCAAGGATCCACTCATAACTGACGATCTCCTTCACCAACAACGTGCCAACGACGGCAGCAAGCATGCCGGCTGCGGCCAAAGTCATGCCGCGACGCGCCGAATCAGGGTGGCTCATTCCCCGCAAGCCAAAGATGAAAAGGATCGAGGCCAGTAGATAGGTGACTTCTACGGGAGAGATATTCATGGGCTATGGCTTCGGCTTCCGTCCCTGATCTTTCTTCTTGAACATCCTCAGCATGCGGTCTGTGATCATGAATCCGCCGACGACGTTGATGGTGGAAAAGGTGACTGCGACAAACCCTAAGATCGTCGTCAGCGGCGTCTTGTGCGCCCCGGCGATCACCAGCGCTCCCACCAGCGAGATGCCGGAAATCGCGTTGGTGGCAGACATCAGCGGCGTGTGCAACAGCGGCGGCACCCGCGAGATCACCTGGTATCCCAGAAACGCCGCCAGGACGAAGACATAAAGCGAAGCAATAAGGACTTCCGGATTCATACTCTCTTTCTCCTAGCGGACTGCAGTTGGCTCGAGCGCTGCCGCGACCCTTTGATTCATGATCTTTCCTTCGAAGCTCACGCAGGCAGGACCGACCACCGCGTCTTGCAGATCGATCTTGAGTTGCCCATCCTGAATCAGCAGGGCCAGAAACGCCATGATATTGCGCGAATAGAGCTGGCTGGCGTGAGCAGGCACCGTCCCTGCCAGATTGAGCGGAGCCATGATGGTGATGTCCTCACGAACCACTGTCTCGCCGGGCCGGCTGAGTGGGCAATTGCCGCCTGTCGAGGCGGCCAGGTCCACGATCACGGAACCGCGTTTCATGCCGCGAACCGCCTGCTCGGTCAGCAGCACAGGAGCCGGACGGCCCGGCACCTGTGCCGTCGTGATGATCACGTCAGCACTGCGGGCCCGCGAGGCGATCAAATCGCGTCCCCGATTCAGGGCCTCCTCGCTAAGCTCGCGCGCGTAACCGCCGCTGTCTTCCGTAGCGATTCCGCCCAGGTCTACCTCAAGAAAAGTTGCGCCCAGGGAACGCACCTGCTCGCCGGCGACGGCGCGCACGTCGTAAGCTTCTACGACGGCGCCCAGCCTGCGCGCTGTCGCAATGGCTTGCAGGCCAGCGACACCTGCCCCGAGGACCAGGACTCGCGCGGGTGAAACCGTCCCAGCGGCCGTCATGAGCATAGGAAACATACGGGTCAGATGGCTGGCAGCGAGCAGCACAGCCTTATAACCGGCGATGGTCGCCATAGATGACAACGCGTCCATCGCCTGGGCGCGCGTGATGCGTGGCATCAGTTCCATGGCGAAAGCGGTCAGCCCGTGTGCCACCAATGGCTCGAGCGCTCCAGGCTCGTCCAGCGGCTTGAGAAAACCAATGATCACCGAACCCCGCTTGAGTCCGGCAAAATCGTTGGCCGGAGGACGGTTGATGGCAAGCAGCATGTCCGTAGAAGCAACCAGTTCTGCCCGATTCGCAGAAATCTTAGCCCCTGCATTGGAATAGTCCGAATCGACTGCGAAGGCAGCATTCCCAGCGCCGCTCTCGACGGCAACTTCGACCTTGAAGGCTGTTAATTTCTTTATGAATTCGGGGAGCAGGGCCACGCGCGCTTCGCCCGGCAGAGTCTCGCGCAGAATGGTGATTTGCATGTTCCGGTCGGTACGGCCCTCAGTTCACTCAAAGCCGGCTTCAATCGCGCCGGCAAATGCAAGCTCAATGGCTACCGAGTGTACCTTAGCCTACCAAACTGCGCCAGTTCGGACGTCCTCGCGGGCATTTGGCGCGCAAATCAATGCTGAGGCATGATCATCGCCTTCCACTTCCAGTGGTGCTGGGTATCCTGCTGAAACACGACGTAACACCTGTAGATGACGTTCGTGGGCGTGCACTGCAGCGCCCGGGCCGGCTTTCCGCCATAACCATCCTTGAACTTGACGGGCTGATTCTGTACAGCCGATTGCAGATTCGCCCACTGCTGGCCGTTCTGTGCATCCAGGCTCTTAAAGACGTCGGCCGGTGCAACCTTATGCGCCTGGAAATAGTCGAACTCAGCCGCCATCAACTTCTCCAGGGTGACAGAATCTTTGCTAGCGACGGCCGCCTTGAAGCTGGCGAAGAACGCATCGAACTGGCCTTGGTTGCTTTGTCCGCCGGCGCCCAGGGAGGGCAGCAACAGAGAGCAGCCGAGTAACAGGCAGAAGCGCCGCACGCAGGGATGGTTCAGCACGACGACTCCACTCTATTCCCGGGTCCGGCGAATTGCGCTCGACCGCCTTCATTCCCGCAGTTTTCGACTGATTTCAAAACCCGTATTTTAACAGTTGCTAGTTGCCAAACTCTTGGTATTATCCTCGGAAGCGCAGGTTGAGCCCCGAGGGTCTTCAAGTTATGCGACTGATGACGAGTGTCATGCTGCAGTACGCTTCCACGCTCGGTGCCTGGGTAAAAGCCGCAGGTATGGGATTGCCGCCTATGATCCATCGCAAGTCCAGTGCAGCGCTTGCCGACGAGCACGCCGAGACGCGCCTTCACTGTGACGTGACCGGGGCGAAGCCCAATTCATTTTCAAATGTGAGCGCAGGCAAAACTGAGGCCCAACACCGGGAAGAACTCGCCCTGTTCGGCCACATGCTTCACCAGCGTGGGCTGGTAGTGGCTGCCGATGGCAATCTCTCGGTTCGCATGGAGGATGGCGCCATCCTCGCAACTCCCACATCGGTATGCAAAGGTCTGATGCAGCCGGAAGACATGGTTGTGGTCGATGATCAGGGAAATCGCGTGAAGGGCAGGCGCCTGATCACCAGCGAGATTGGAATGCACCTGGCGATCTACCGGCTACGGCCGGATGTGATGGCGGTGGTGCATGCGCATCCTCCCATCGCCACAGGATTTGCCGCGGCCGGGTTGGCGATTGATCAACCCCTGGTCGCCGAGAGCGTAGTGTGTCTGGGTACAGTTCCCCTTGCTCCCTTCGCTATGCCGGGCACGCCGGCGCTGGCCCAGTCGATGGAGCAGTTTATCCCGGATCACAATGCAGTACTGCTGGCAAATCATGGGGCCGTCACCTATGGCGAGACCCTGCAGCAGGCTTTCTGGAGAATGGAGACGCTGGAGCATGTGGCAAAGATCACGCTGGTGACCCGGGTGCTAGGCCAGCAGAATCCTCTGGCTGAGGGTGACGTGCGCCGCTTGCTCGGTGTCATCTAAGCTAGCAATCTCTAGAATCTGAACCAGCGTCTGGTAATTGCACGCCGGGACTTCACAACGCCGACCAATTTGACCCTTGCCGGTGGGTTATTTAATATAGGTCTGCGGGGTGGAGCAGTCTGGTAGCTCGTTGGGCTCATAACCCAAAGGTCGAAGGTTCAAATCCTTCCCCCGCAACCAAACTTCCCCCTTACTTAGAATTGAGCCTTACTCCTTCAACTTTTGCCTTTCACAGGCTGCAACTGTTCTTGACGGATC
>Ga0187777_10001715_pt1 | contig 14162 bp, 22 predicted proteins | sample 1015_Q2_SP5_10_M_FD_132416 | JGI IMG/M metagenome (GOLD analysis project Ga0187777, IMG submission 132416) | Tropical peat soil microbial communities from peatlands in Department of Meta, Colombia - 1015_Q2_SP5_10_MG | ecosystem: Environmental > Terrestrial > Soil > Wetlands > Peat | place...
GCGGTGATGATCGGTTCCTTGTTTGCAGGAACGGATGAGAGTCCCGGCGAGTTGATCTTGTATCAAGGCCGCAGTTTCAAGTCCTATCGCGGCATGGGGTCCTTGGGTGCGATGGCGGCAGGAACTGGAGGCAGCGAGAGATATTTTCAGAACACGGATGGGGATTCATCCACGGCAATGCCTGTCATTGGAGAAGAGTCCAATCGTCTCGCAAAATTAGTTCCGGAAGGCATCGAAGGCAGAGTTCCGTATCGCGGCTCGGTCGCGATGATTGTCCATCAGATGGTTGGGGGCGTGAAATCTGGCATGGGCTATTGCGGATGCGGTACGATTGCCGAGCTGCAGCAAAAATCGCGCTTTGTGCGCATTAGCATGGCTGGCCTGCGCGAGAGCCATGTTCACGATGTGGTAATCACTCGCGAAGCCCCGAATTATGCGGCGGAATAGGTGATCTGACTCGGCAGGTCAGCAGGATCCAAACTTGAATTCCCATCAAAATCAAGTGTTAAAAACCTGGATTGCTGCGGGGCTGTGGATGGTCCTCATAGCTATTGAGTCGACAAGTTATCTTTCCAGCGCTAACACCGGACAGATTCTTTATCCGTTTTTTCGCTTTCTCTTTGGACTCGATCCGCTTCGGTTCGCCGTCTGGCATCACTACCTTCGCAAAACCGGACATTTTGTCGGTTACTTTACCTTGAGTCTTCTATTGTTTCGCGCCTGGAAAGCAACGCTGTCATCGGCTTCAATCTGGGAGCTACGCTGGGCGGCAATTGCGTTCTTCATGTCCGCGTTCGTGGGCAGTATGGATGAATTTCATCAGACATTTCTGCCTTCTCGAACCGGCCTGGCAAGCGATGCGATTCTGGACAGCACTGCCGCGCTGATCGCACAAATCGTCATTTTTGTGGTGATGCGCCTCTGGGGCGCGCGAACACGGCAAGAGGAAGTGGTGCCCGTCGGCTGAGGCGGTTGAGGGGTTCGACTGGGATTTCTTGCTGTCATCCTGAGCGGCCTTCAGGCTGCGAAGGATCTATGCATTGGGTGAAGAATGCATAGATCCCTAGCTGCGCTCAGGATGACAATTCTTAAGCATAATGCGGCTAGTAGAGCGCGTCATACTTGGTTACTTCCCAGCCACCGTCTTTATTCTCCAGCGTGACGGAGAAGAGTTCCTTGTAGGTTGCAGCATCATCAGGGCTGGTGCGGCGTTTTCCGCGGTAATGGAGAATGCGAAGTGGCGGGGTATCTTCCCAGTCTACGATTTTCCAGGAAATGAGTGGGTGCTTCTCCTCCGAATCGCAGATGAATTTCGCATACTTCCGACGATAGTCTTTCTCCCACTTTGCCAGCGCTTCTTTGCACTGCCCGTCTCTCATTTCGTCCAGATACTGGCTGGCGATACGCTCCGATGTACGATCACGCAGCGGGTTCAGGGAAATTGAAAGCGGAGTGCCGGAGAGCGGGTCGCTCTCTTCGGAGCGCGAGAGTACCGGGCCTTGATGGTCGAGCCACATCAGATAACCAAAGAAGACGATTAACACCAGCATTCCCGCGCAGGCGGCAATCGCGACGTGTGTGCGGGAAACGGCCATCTTGCAGAAAGTTTAGCGTGCGTATTAGAGTTCGCCAGATTACGGTCGTGATCCGCGGAAGGACATGTACGGGAGGGTAAAAGCGAGGAATCAGTAGGTAGGAGTCAGGAGCCAGCGAAACCGCTCGCCTGTCTGCTGACCCCTGATTCCGGATTTATTCCGATTTGCCTTCGCCTTCGGTGCCGGGAGCGGGATGTTCCACGCCCTGCTGAGCCTCGGCTTCTTCCATTGCCTTCTTGGCTTCGGCGGCGCGCTTGGCGCGAGTTTCAGCGCGCTTTTGGCGTTTCTCGTCGAGAACCTGTTCGCTGCCGAGAAGCTCGATGAACGCCTTATCGGCACCGTCGCCCTTTTGCCAGGCGGTGCGGACGATTCGCAAATAACCGCCGTTGCGATCGCCAAAACGCGGGGCGATAGTATCAAACAGCTTGTCGACCGCCGCATCGGTCATCAGATAGGCGTAGGCTTGACGGCGCGCGGCCAGATCACCACGCTTGCCAAGCGTGACCATCTTCTCAACCTGTGGACGCATCGCCTTAGCTTTGGGCACCGTGGTTTCGATACGCTCTTCAAGAATGAGCGAAGTGACCAGGTTCCGCAGCAGGGAACGTCGGTGAGCCGTATTCCGTCCCAGTTTCCAACCGGCTACTTTGTGACGCATAGAAACCTCAGTGGTCAGTAGTCAGGCGTCAGGCGTCAGGAGTCAGTGTCATTGGCTGACTCCTGACTACCGACTCCTGACTCCTCAGTTTTTACAATTCGTTATCCGGGCCGTAGGCCGAGGCTGGAAGGATCTGATTGGAAGTCGGACCGGGCACGGCATTGCCGTGTTCGTCGATCTTCATTCCCAGGCTCAAGCCCATAGTGCCGAGAATTTCTTTAATCTCGTTCAGCGACTTGCGACCGAAATTCTTGGTCTTCAGCATTTCGGCCTCGGTCTTCTGAACCAATTCGCCGATGGTCTGAATGTTTGCGTTCTTCAGACAGTTGTAACTGCGAACGGAAAGCTCCAACTCTTCGACGGATCGGTTCAGATTCTCGTTGCGGATCTCCGGCTTCCGCTCTTCGGCGGAACTTGCGGTCTCGATATCTTCCTCAAAGTTGATAAAGATATTCATGTGGTCTTTCAGCAATTTTGCCGCGAGACCGATGGAATCCGCCGGAGTAATGGAACCGTTGGTCCAGACTTCGAGCGTTAGCTTGTCATAATCGGTGATCTGGCCGAGACGCGCAGCTTCCACGGTGTAATTGCACTTGCGCACCGGAGAATGCACTGAGTCGATGGGAATAAAACCGATGCCGAGATCCTCATCGAAATTCTTGTCTGCGGAGACATAGCCACGGCCGCGCTTGAGGCGCATCTCCATGTCGAGTTTGCCACCCTCGCTGACGGTCGCTATGTAAACGTCTTTGTCGAGGACTTCCACATCGGCGTCGGCCTCAATCATGCCGGATGTGACTACGCCGGGTTGATCGGCGCGCAGGTAGATGGCTTTCGGGGCGTCGCCGCTTAATTTGAACGGAATCTGTTTCAGGTTGAGGATGATGTCGGTCGCGTCCTCGACCACCCCGGGAATCGACTGGAACTCGTGCAGCACGCCTTCGATCTTCACGGCCGTGATCGCGGCGCCTTCAATCGAGCTCAAGAGCACGCGGCGCAGGGCATTGCCAATGGTGGTGCCGAAGCCGCGTTCAAACGGCTGCGCCCAGAAAATTCCGTACTTGTCAGTCAGGGTTGTGGTGTCGACGGCAAGCCGTTTCGGTTTTTGAAAGCCTTTCCAAAGCATTGTTACTCTCCTTCGGCCATGTGGCTCAAGCTTGGCTTTCCAGACTGGTCCAAATCTGGATCAGATGCCAAGCCAGGCTGATCTGGCTCGAAAAGTGGACCAAAAGGGTTCAAGAAGCTACCCGCAAGATCCTTCGCTTCGCTCAGGATGACGCCGGTTGGGCTCAGTTCTTAGCCTGCCCTGAGCGGCTGCAACCCGCAGCCGCCGAAGGGCCCAACCAAACGGCGTCACTTACTGTACAACTCGACGATCAACTGCTCATTGACCGGCAACTGGATCTCTTCTCGCTTGGGCAAAGAAAGCACGCGGCCCTTGTAGTTGTCGCGATCGATCTCCAACCACGAGGGCGAATTTTGGTGACTGGCAAATTCTTTCGCCAGCTCCAGAACCGCCAGCTTGCGGCTGCCCTCGCGAATTGCGATCTCCTCGCCCGCGCTTACTTCATAAGACGGAATGTTGACCTTGCGGCCATCCACCTGCACGTGCCCATGGCGGACCAGTTGTCTGGCTTGACGACGAGAGACCCCAAACCCGAGGCGATAAACCACATTGTCCAAACGCCGCTCGAGCTGCTGCAGAAGCATGGCGCCTGTGACACCCCGAGTGCGTGCCGCCTTCTCAAAATAGTTGCGGAATTGCGCTTCCTGGGTGAAGTAAATCCGTTTTGTTTTCTGCTTTTCGCGAAGTTGCAACCCGTAACCGACAACCTTGGTCTTCCGGTCTTTGCCATGTTGGCCAGGAGCAAAGTTGCGTTTTTCAACAGGACACTTATCGCTGAAGCACTTGGCGCCTTTGAGGAACAGCTTCATACCCTCGCGGCGGCAGAGACGACAGACTGGATCGGTGTAACGTGCCAATTTTCTTCTCCTTTAGATGACCGGTTTACAGGTTTGGCTTCACCCTTCATTCCCGGACGTTAAAACCAGTTTCGAGTTTCGCGTTTGCAGTTTGTAGAAACTGGAAACTTGAAACGGACTTCCTTATACCCGACGACGCTTCGGCGGACGACAGCCGTTGTGCGGAATCGGCGTTGAATCTTTAATGCTCCGCACTTCGATTCCAGCAGCGGCCAGGGCGCGAATTGCCGATTCCCGTCCTGAACCTGGACCACTGACTCGCACTTCCACGCTGCGGACGCCATGATCCCGTGCCATATTGGCGGCATTCATCGCCGCTTGTTGGGCAGCAAAAGGCGTTCCTTTTCGCGACCCGCGAAATCCGAGCGATCCCGAACTCTTCCAGGAAAGCACGTTTCCCGCCGGATCGGTGATGGTCACGATCGTATTGTTGAAAGACGCCTGAATGTGAACCACGCCGTGCGAGACGTGTTTCCGTTCTTTCTTCTTGAACGTCTTCTTTTTAGCTTTTTTCTCTGGCGCGGCTGCCGCGCCTCCTGCTGCCGGTTTTGCCATGAAATTCAGTTCTCAGTAGTTAGTAGTCAGGAGTCAGGCTCTTCGGAGTTGCTGACTACTAACTCCTGACGCCTGGCTACTGCTGTTATGTTTTTGCCGTCGACTTCTTCTTGATTGCCACGGTGCCTTTGCGTGGGCCCTTCCGAGTGCGCGCATTGGTGTGGGTTCGCTGCCCACGAACCGGCAGATTGCGCCGGTGCCGGTATCCGCGATACGAGCCAATTTCAATCAGGCGTTTGATGTTCATCTGAACATCTTTTCGCAGATCACCTTCGACCATGCCTTCGCCTTCAATCACCTGGCGAATCCGATTCACTTCGTCTTCCCCGAGATCCTGGACCTTTTTCATCGGGTCGACTTTGGCTTCGTCGAGGATGCGAGTCGAGCGCGGATTTCCAATACCGTAAATATAAGTCAGCGCGATGTACACGTGCTTATTGCGCGGTAAATCGACACCTGCAATACGTGCCATGTTTCTCCTTCAGCCTTGCCGCTGTTTATGCTTCGAATTTACGCAGATCACCCGCACCACACCTTTGCGGTGAATGATCTTGCACTTGTCGCAAATTTTCTTTACCGATGCTCGTACCTTCATAAACGTCCTTTGCTTCTGCCGAGCTGCACTCGGCCGGACAGCCGAGGGCGGCTGTCCCTACACACTACTTGTACCTGTACACAATCCGTCCGCGATTCAGATCGTAAGGCGAAAGTTCAACGGCCACTTTATCTCCCGGAAGGATGCGGATGAAATTCTTGCGCATCTTGCCGGAAACATGGGCCAGCACCTGGTGTTTGTTTTCCAGTTCGACCCGGAACATTGCATTGGGCAGCGGTTCCAGGACCGTTGCCATCACCTCAATCGCGTCTTCTTTGCTCATTAGCTCCTAGCTACTACTGTGTCAAAATCACTGGCCCATCCTTAGTCACTGCCACACAGTGCTCAAAATGGGCACTGCAGCTTCCATCTGCCGTAACCGCTGTCCATTTGTCATCTAAAACGCGCGTGCCGGGCTTGCCCGAGTTCACCATCGGCTCAATCGCCAAAACCATGCCGTCCCGCAATCGCGTCCCTTGCCCCCGTTTGCCGAAGTTGGGTACCTGCGGTTCTTCGTGGAGTCGTGTTCCGATGCCATGCCCAACGAATTCGCGCACGACACTGAACCCATTCGCTTCGACGTATTCCTGCACTGCTGCTCCGACATCGCCAATCGCATTACCAATCCGCGCTTGCTCAATGCCTTTATAAAGCGAAGCTTCCGTGACCTCGAGCAGCTTGCGAGTTTCCGGGCTCAGTCCGTTCACTGGAACCGTGATGGCGGCGTCCCCATAAAAACCATCCATCACCACGCCGCAATCGATCGAAATAATGTCCCCAGGTTTTAGAACCCGCTTGTCCGACGGAATGCCGTGGACAATTTCTTCATTGACGGACGTGCAGAGCACACAAGGATAGTTGTAATAACCTTTAAATGCGGGCTTAGCCCCTAATTCCTTGATCTTTTGCTCTGCAGCGCGTTCGAGATCCATCGTGCTGACCCCGGGGGCGACCAAGGTGCGGAGGTGATCGAGAACTTCCCGCACGATGTGGCCGCTACGCCGCATCCTTTCGATTTCCGCCGCCGATTTGCAAACGATCGCCATACTATTCAACAGCCTCGGGCGCGACCCTTGATCTCGCGAAAAATCTCCTCCGAGACCTGCTCTGCGGGCAGGCTTCCATTGATCGACACGAGGCGCCCTTTGTCCTGGTAGTAATCGGCTACCGGACGCGTCTGCTGCTCATAAGTCAGCAGCCGTTCCCGGATGACCTCCGGACGATCGTCGTTGCGGATGACCAGCTTGGAGCCGTCGATATCGCAGAGTTCATCGACGCGCGGTGGCTGAAGATGGACGTTGTAGATTCGACCACAGACAGGACACGTTCTACGCCCGGTGAGCCGCAGGATCAAGTCATTATAGTCAACGTCAATCCGGATCACAATCGGCAGGCACTTTCCGGCATGCGATTTGTCAAAGAACTCATGCTCCAGGAAGGCATCCAGCCATCCTGCTTGTGCCGCAGTCCGCGGAAAGCCGTCGAGGATAAAACCTCGCTCACAATCAGCCTCGCGCAAACGCTGCGCCACCATGTCGTACAACAAGTCATCGGGCACGAGTTCGCCACGTGCCATGATGTCCTTTGCCAGCAGTCCCAGCCCGGTTTGATCTTTCACGTGCTGGCGAAGCAGATCCCCGGTGGAGATTTGCGGGATCCGGCATCTCTCTGCAATTATTTTGGCTTGGGTGCCTTTGCCGGCACCCGGCGGGCCCAGCAAAACAATTGGCCCAATGCTGTCCGAGATTTGCTCGGCCATGCGAGACGGCCTCGTTTCTCCCCACCCCGATTCAATCCGACGTCAATTACGCCGAGCTACACTCGGCCTCGCGGGCAGGAATGCCCGCGCTACATAAACTATGCCCAGGTGCGACGGCCACGAATGCGTCCACTTCGCGGCGTGAACCCATCGTAGTGGCGCATAATCAGCTGCGCCTCAATCTGCGTGACCGTGTCCATGGCAACCCCGACCACGATCAGCAGGGACGTGCCGCCGAAATAAAAGGTCACACCAAGACCGTTCGTTACCCAAGTCGGCAATCTCTCAAAGAACGCTCCTACCGGCCCCCAGAGATGGTTCAAATGGATGCCAGCGATCATCCACTCGGGAATGAACGAGATGATGATCAGATAAAGCCCTCCGACCAGCGTGATGCGGGTCAGAATCTCGTTGATGTGATCCGCCGTCCGCTTGCCCGGCCGAATACCCGGAATAAATCCGCCATACTTTCGCATGTTGTCTGCAACCTCGTTCGGATTGAAGACAATGGACACGTAGAAGTAGGCGAAGAAAATGATTCCTGCGGCATAAAGCAATTCGTAGAGCGGTTCGCCCCAGCCCAGGGCGTGGATCAGGTCGCCAAAGTACCGGTTGTTCCGAAAACCCTGCAACAGCATCTGAGGCATCGTCAAAATTGAGGATGCGAAAATGACCGGCATGACTCCGCCCGCATTCACCCGTAATGGAAGATGAGTGGATTGGCCTCCCATGACTTTGCGGCCGACCACACGTTTCGCGTACTGGACCGGAATGCGCCTTTCGCTGCGTTCCACGTATACGATGAAGGCCACGACCAGGATCATCATGCCGATGAGGAGAATCATCGCAGGAGCTGTGAACGCCCCCCAGGCATCGGTACGGGCCTTATCGATCAGGTCCGCGACACCCCGCGGCAGACCAACCACGATGCCCGCAAAGATCAGCAGCGACATGCCATTACCGGCACCGCGCTCGGTGATTTGCTCGCCCAGCCACATAATGAAGCAGCTGCCCGTGGTGAGTGTCAGCATCGTCATCAGCAGGAATCCAATGCCTGGATTGACCACAAAGTCGCCAGCCTTTTCCAGACTGATCGCGATACCAAGAGATTGGACGGCACTGAGAATGATCGTCAAATAGCGCGTCCACTGGGTAATTTTCTTGCGCCCCAGTTCACCTTCTTTCTGCAGTTTGGCTAGCGGCTCGTAGACGACAGTAAGCAACTGCAAAATGATCGAGGCGGTGATGTAGGGCATAATGCCCAGAGCAAAAATCGTCAGCCGGCGAAGCTGGCCACCGGAGAACAGATCGACAAAGCCCAGAAACGTGCCCCGGTTTTGCTCAAAAAACTGCTGCAGCCGGTCTGCATTTACACCAGGAGTCGGGATATGTCCACCTAAACGGTAGACGGCAAGCAGGCCCAGCGTAAACAGAATGCGGCGACGCAAATCAGGGATACGAAATATGTTGGCAAACTTCTCAACCATTACTTCAGAACCTCGAATTTCCCGCCAGCCTTCGTGATTTTCTCCTGAGCTGACTTGGAAAACTTGTGCGCTTGAACTGTCAGAGCCTTGGAAAGCTCACCATCCCCCAAAATCTTAACTGGATGTTTGCTGTGAATGAGTCCGGCTTTGCGCAATACATCAGGAGTAATTGTGGTCTCATCAAGGCTGACCAGCTTCTCCAGGTTAATGATGTTGTACTGCTGGCGGAAGATGTTGGTAAATCCGCGCTTTGGAATACGGCGGTGCAACGGCATCTGCCCGCCCTCGAAGCCGCGGATCATACGCGAACCGCTGCGCGAACGCTGGCCCTTATGACCGCGGGTCGAGGTCTTTCCCATACCTGAGCCCATGCCTCGGCCCACGCGCTTGCGATTTTCCGACGCTTTTTTCGGTGCCCGAATATTCGATAAGTTCATAAAAATCTCTCAACTATCAGCTCAGAACTTCGCTGAGCTAACAACGGAAACTTTACGGCAGAATTTCCACGAGATGGGGCACCTTGGCCACCATCCCGCGAATCGCCGGCGTATTGGGACGTTCGATCACCTGATAAAGCCGGGTGAAGCCCAAGCCCTTTACGACCTTCTTTTGTTTTGTCGGCGCACAGATTGAGGAACGCACCCACTTCAGCTGGATCGTTCCTACACCCGAAGTTGTTTTCTTTGCACTCATCGCAAAATCCTCATTGCTGCCGGCAAGCCGACTTAAAGTTCTTCTTCAGCTTTCCCGCGCAAGATAGCGACATCTTGCTTATTCTTCAACTTCTTCAATGCGTCGAAAGTCGCTTTGATCACATTGTGCGGGTTCGTGGTCCCAATCGATTTGGTCAACACGTTCTGAACCCCGGCCGAGGTCATTACCGCGCGTACTGCTCCGCCAGCAATGACACCTGTGCCCTCTGCTGCAGGTTTCAACAACACCATCCCGGAGCCGTACCGTCCCAGCACAGAGTGCGGGATGCTGGTCTGCGTCAGATTGACCTTCAGCAAATTCTTCTTTGCCGATTCGATTCCTTTTCGGATCGCCTGGGGAACTTCTTTCGCCTTGCCTGATCCATAGCCGACAATCGCGGCAGCGGGATCGCCGACCACCACCAGGGCGGCGAAAGATAAATTTTTTCCACCCTTAACGACCTTAGTAACGCGATTAATCGCTACCACCTGATCTTTCAGCTGGTATGCCCCTGCATCGAGTTTCTTAGCTACTGTTGGCATTATCGATGTCCTGTTCCACCCATTCTGCCGAGCGCAGCTCGGCCCTACACAAGCACCTAAAACTGCAAGCCGGCTTCCCGGGCAGCGTCGGCCAAAGCTTTTACGCGACCGTGATAAATGTAGCCTCCGCGATCAAATACAACTTTCGTGATCCCTTTGGCCTTGGCACGTTCCGCAATGGATTTTCCTACTGCCTTGGCGGCAGCGACGTTTCCGCCAGTGGGTTTCTCGCCTTTGCTTCCTTCGGCCGAATTTGCGGAGACTAGCGTCGTGCCGTTGAGGTCGTCAATCACTTGCACGTAAATGTGATTCAACGACCGGTATACATTTAACCGTGGCCGCTCAGAGGTACCCAGAACCTTTTTCCGGATCCGTTCGTGCACAAATCGCCGGTTTGTGTCCTTCGAAGTTTTCGTTAACATCGCGTTTCTCGTCCTTCTGAGATCCCGTCGCTACGCTCGGGATGATCGCAACGGGCTCAGCTCTTAGCCTGCCCTGAGCAACTGCGCGTTCGCGCAGCGCCGAATGGGCCCGCTAAACCCGATCACTTCGCTCCCGTCTTGCCGACCTTCTTTTTCAGGCGCTCACCTACGTACCGCACGCCCTTGTTCTTATAGGGATCGGGCGGCCGCAAGCCGCGCATTTCGGAAGCGACCTGGCCAACTTTTTGCCGGTCAATCCCCGTCACGGTAATCCGGGTTTGCTTGGGATCGACAGCCACATCAATCCCGGTGGGCAAAGGATATTCAATCGGATGGGAATAGCCGAGACTGAACACGACCGTACCTTTGCCCTTCATTTCTGCGCGATAACCGATGCCGACTATTTCCAATTCCCGCGTCCAGCCCTTGGTCACGCCTTCGACCGCATTATTGACCAGGGCACGCGCCAGACCGTGCAGAGCGGCTTGCGAGTCGTCTTGCCGGATTGCCAGCAGATGCCCGTCCTGTTGCTCCATATGGATGCCATTCGGCAAATGCGTCTCCAATTTGCCCTTGGGTCCTTGGACGGCGACAGTGTTACCTTCGATCTTTACCGTGACTCCCTTGGGAACTGCGATCGGCTTTTTTCCAATTCGTGACATAAAATCAGCTCTTAGCTTTCAGCCTTCAGCTACGGCTACCAAACTTCACAGAGGACCTCGCCTCCGAGCCCTTCTTTGCGCGCCTGCCGCCCAGTCATAACGCCACGAGGCGTGGTCAAGATGTTGATGCCAAGACCGCCAAGAACCCGCGGAATCTCGCTACGACGAACGTAGACGCGACAGCCTGGCCGCGAAACCCGCGCCACATTCGAAATCGCGGCCTCGTTATTGCTGTACTTCAAATAGATTCGCAGGAGCTTATGCCCTTCTTCTTCCACTGGCTTGAAATTGGCGATATATCCCTCTTCTTTCAGGATGCGCGCAATCTCCGTCTTCAACTTGGAAGCGGGCACATCTACCTTCTGGTGCCGCGCACTAATTGCATTACGAACACGCGCCAGCATGTCTGCGACCGGATCGGTCAACCTCATTGTTTAGCCTCTCCTCGTCACCCGTTAGCTCCGCTAGTACCGGAGAACCTGCCGTGACTAAACTGCTTCATCGTTTGGTCGTTCCTCTTTCGCCTTTAGCTGATCGCCAGGGCGAATTACAGTTTCCTTACCAGGACGACTTCGAAACTCCCGGTATTTCCCCTCGTAAAGCCAAGCCGCGGAAACACAAACGGCAGATTCCGAACTTCCGGATATAGGCGCGCGGGCGGCCGCAAATCTTGCAGCGATTATGCCGGCGCGTCGAAAACTTCGGTTTCTTCACGTTGGCCGGTTTGACTTTGCTTTCGGCGGCGTCTTTGACTCGTTTTGCTGTGGTTGCCACTTAACCTTTAGCTCCTTGCCGTCAGCTTTCAGCTGTCAGCTTATTCAACAGAAACTTGAGACCTCGAAACTGCTCTACGCCCGGAACGGCATGCCTAAATGCCGCAGCAGAGAGCGCGCCTGATCATCGCTTCCGGCTGTGGTCACGATGGTGACGTTCATTCCCTTCAGCTTGTCCACCTTTGCGTAATCAATCTCCGGAAAAATCAACTGATCGTGCAGACCCAGTGTGTAATTGCCCCGACCGTCAAACGATTTTGTGGATACGCCACGAAAGTCACGGACGCGAGGTAGAACGATATTGACCAGCCGGTCAAAAAACTCATACATACGATCGCCTCGCAGCGTCACCATGGCTCCAATCGGCTGCCCTGCGCGTACTTTGAAGGCCGCGATGGACTTCTTGGCGCGAGTCACCACCGGCTTCTGGCCTGTGATCTGGGCCAGTTCATTTACCGCGGGATCCAGCACCTTGGCATTTTGCGTAGCTTCGCCCACACCCATGTTGACCACGATCTTGTGCAGATGGGGCACGGCCGTCGGATTCTTGAGCTCAAACTCCTTCATCAGCGTCTGCGCAATTTCTTTCCGAAAGCGTTGCTTGAGCCTGGGAGTTTCCTTCGCGCTGTGCCGCGCCGCTTCGGGGGCGCGCTGCTCTTCCTGCGGTGCGCCTTTCTTTTCTTTTTTGTCCTTCGCCATCGGTTTTCCTAGCTGCCAGCCGCTAGCTCCTAGCTATTTGTCTAATGTCGTTCCGCACTTCTTGCACACCCTGACTTTCCGATCGCCGCGTACCTCGTGGCCGATGCGTACCGGCCCACAGGCTGAACACACCAACTGCACGTTCGAGATGGAGATGCGACTCTCCTGCTCCGCAATTCCACCTTTGACGTTCCGCTGCGGATTCGGGCGCACGTGCTTCTTCACCAGCATCACGTGTTCGACCAGGACCTTGTCATCGTTCGGAAACACGCGCAGCACGCGGCCTTCCTTGCCCTTATCGCGGCCGGTGATGACCTTCACCGTATCATTCCGCCGAATATCGACTCGTTTATGTGCAGTTGCCATTGCTAATTCCTTTATCTGACTGCGGTGCTTTTCCGCCGGGCAGGTGAGGGCACCTGCCCCCACGTGTTCCTATAAAACTTCCGGGGCCAGCGAAACGATTTTCAAAAATTTCTTCTCGCGAAGTTCCCGGGCAACCGGCCCGAAGACGCGAGTTCCAACCGGCTCGCCAGCTTCGTTGATTAGAACCGCCGCGTTCTGATCGAAGCGGATATAGGTTCCGTCGCGCCTCCGGTGCTCCTTGCGGGTTCGTACGATCACCGCTTTGACAACTTTTCCTTTTTGCACCTGGCCGTCGGGAGAAGCTTCCTTCACGCTGGCCGTGACCACATCTCCCAGCCCGGCATTCAACCCCGTAGCTCCGCCAAGCGGCAGGATCATCTGCAGCTTGCGAGCGCCGGAGTTGTCGGCGACCTCGAGCATGCTTCTCATCATCACGGCCATAAGTTCAATCTCCTGACGCCAGACTGCCGAACGCTATGAGGCCTCGGCAACCGGCGCTTCCGGTGCCAGTGCAGCTTTGCGGATCACTTCCTTCAAGCGCCACCGCTTCAACTTCGAAAGCGGGCGGGTCTCTTCGAGACGCACAAAATCACCGGTGTGCGCCTCATTCTTCTCGTCGTGCGCGTAAAATTTCTTGGCCTGCGACACCACGCGTCCGTAGAATCCATGACCCTTCTGCCGGACGACTTGCACAACAATGGTCTTCTGCATGCGGCTGGATACCACCATGCCAATCACTTCCTTGCGTCTGCCAGCCGCCTTCGGCTGCGGACTGCCCGTTTCTGCCATTATTTCGTCTCCGCTTTCCCCGCCACTTCGCGTTCGCGCACGATGGTTTTGACGCGCGCAATGTCTTTGCGCAGCCCCCGAATCTTTTTCAGGCTCTCCGTCTGCCCCATGTTCAATTGAAACTTCAGCTTGAAAAGCTGATCATTCAGATCGCGCTCCTGATGTCTCAATTCCTCGTCGGTCAAGTTGCGTACTTTGTCGGGTTTCATAAAATCAGTTCTCGGTTCTCAGTCCAGTTGTCCAGTTGTCAGTGTGCAACCGCGTCGCGCTTCACAAATGTGGTGCGCAGGGGCAGCTTGTGCGACGCCAGGCGCATCGCTTCGGACGCGTCTTGTAACGTCACACCTTCCATTTCAAACAGAATTTTGCCCGGACGAACCACGGCGACCCAGTGATCCGGGGCGCCCTTGCCCTTGCCCATACGGGTTTCTGCAGGCTTCTTCGTGACCGGTTTGTCGGGGAAAAGGCGGATCTGAATTTTGCCGCCGCGCTTGATAAATCGCGTCATTGCCACTCGAGCGGCTTCAATCTGGCGATCCGTGATCCAGCCCGGCTCGAGAACCTTCAAACCGTAATCTCCAAAC
>Ga0187777_10001716_pt1 | contig 14152 bp, 11 predicted proteins | sample 1015_Q2_SP5_10_M_FD_132416 | JGI IMG/M metagenome (GOLD analysis project Ga0187777, IMG submission 132416) | Tropical peat soil microbial communities from peatlands in Department of Meta, Colombia - 1015_Q2_SP5_10_MG | ecosystem: Environmental > Terrestrial > Soil > Wetlands > Peat | place...
AGCCGGCCCGCAGGCGCCTGCACGTCCCGTAGACGACAAGGTGAGCATGGCATTCACGCCCGGGAACTTTTCGGTCGGCAAAGACGACGCGCCGCTGGTTCTGGTCGAGTACACCGACTACCAGTGCCCGTTCTGCCAGCGCTTCCACAACGACACCTTCGCACAGATCAAGACCAACTACATCGACACCGGCAAGGTGCGCTTCGTCAGCAAAGACTTCCCGTTGAGCTTCCACGAGAACGCGATGCGCAGCGCGGTGGCGGGGCGGTGCGCGGCGGAGCAGGGCAAGTATTGGGAGCTGCGGCACACCATGATCGTCAACGCGAGCCAGCTGCAGCCGGACAAGATCATGGGCTACGCGCAGAACGCATCGCTCGATACCGCCAAGTTCAAGGCCTGCATCGACTCCGACAAGTACAAGGCGGCGATCGACAAGGACATCGCCGAGGGAACCGCGGCGGGCGTGACTGGAACGCCGTCGTTCGTGCTCGGGCGTGTGCAGAACGGCAAGCTGGAAGGCGTGCGGATGGTCGGCGCGATGCCGTATGCGACCTTCGATGCCAAGATCCAGGAACTGATGAAGCAGGCGCCCACCGCCAAGAACTAGAACTAGAGTTCGCACTCTCGACCGGCCGGTCCGGGGCGCTCAAGCCTCCGCGCCGGCCGTTGCTTTTGGTACTGACGCAAGCGCCCGCGGGCAAGGCGCCGCGCTGATCGAGCGGAGAGGCCCGATGCGCTGTGCACTGCTCGCCTTCGCGCTCGGTGTCATTGTTCTGCAACAACAGCCGCTGCTGCCGCCGCTCGTTTGGAGCGCATGGCTCGGCGTTCCGCTGGCGGTCGCGATTGCGGCGGCGTGGGCGTCGCGCCGCTGCACCGTCGCTCTGCAGGGCGTAGCGAGGATCACGGTGCTGGCGGCTGTCGCGGCGCTGGCTGTCGGCGCAGGGTTCTTCTACGCCGCGTGGCGTGCCGAAGTCCGGCTCTCCGACGAGCTACCGCCAGCGTGGGAAGGCCGCGACATCCGGCTGATCGGGGTGATCGACGAGTTGCCTCAACCCGTCGAGCGCGGAACCCGTTTCGTCTTCGCCGTCGAACGCGCAGCGACCGAAGGCGCCGTCGTGCCTTCGCAGCTCTCGCTCGTCTGGTACGCGGCGTTGGCACGCGACGTGCAGATTCGCCCCGTGCCCGAATTGCACGCCGGCGAGCGCTGGGAGCTGATGGTGCGGCTGAAACGCCCGCACGGAACCGTCAATCCCCATGGCTTCGACGTCGAAGCATGGCTGCTCGAGAACGGCCTGCGCGCAACCGGATATGTGCGCGATTCCGAAGAAAACCGACGGCTCGACGGCTTCGCGGGCCGCGCTGAGGATTACGTCTCGCGAGCGCGCGAGTCGATCCGCGCGCGCATCCTCGCGGCGCTCGAAGGGCGCCCCTACGCAGGCGTGATCGCGGCGCTGGCGATCGGCGACGAGCGAGCGATTCCCGCGGAGCAATGGCAACTGTTCAACCGCACCGGGATCGGTCATCTGATCAGCATCTCCGGTCTGCACATTACCTTCTTCGCCACACTCATGGGCGCCGTCGCGTATTGGGCTTGGAGGAGAAGTCACCGGCTCACCAGCCGCCTCGCGGCGCGCAAAGCGGCCGCCGTAGCCGGAGTCGTCGCGGCGTTCGCTTACGTGTTGCTCGCCGGATTCCAGATACCCGCGCAGCGCACGCTCTATATGCTTACCGTGGCCGCGATCGGCCTGTGGCTGGGGCGGCCGGGACCGGCATCGACGGTTTGGCTATGGGCGCTCGCGGTGGTCCTGGCTTGGGACCCGTGGGCAAGCCTGACGCCGGGCTTCTGGCTTTCGTTCGGGGCGGTCGGTCTGCTGCTCTACATCGGCGTGGGCCGCGTCGGGCACCTTCCCGCCTGGCGCGAGGCGTCGCGCGCCCAGGCGGCGATCACGGTGGGCTTGATCCCACTGATGCTCGTGCTGTTCGAGCAGATCTCGATCGTCTCCCCGCTGGCCAACGCAGTAGCGATTCCTGTGGTCACCTTCGTGGTCGTCCCGCTGACTCTTGCTTCGATCGTGGTTCCATGGGACGCGCTGCTCATCGTCGCGCATCAGGTGTTCGCGTGGCTGGCGCTGCTGCTCGATGCGCTCGCCGGCCTGCCGGCTGCGGTGTGGCAGCAACACGCGCCGCCGCTGTGGGCCGCTCTGCTCGGGTGCTTCGGCGCGCTGTGGATGCTCGCACCGCGCGGTGTTCCTGGCCGCATGCTCGGGTTGGTTTGGCTCGCGCCGCTGTTCATCGTCGCGCCGTTGTTGCCGCCTCCGGGTGCGTTCCGCGTCGTCGTCCTCGACGTCGGCCAGGGACTCGCCGTGCTGGTGCAGACGCACGCACATGCGCTGCTCTACGACACCGGCCCGCGCTTCAACGATGTCGCGGACGCAGGCAACCGAATCATCGCGCCGATGCTGCGCGCGATCGGGGTGTCGCGACTCGACGCGATGATCGTCAGCCATCAGGACAACGATCACAGCGGAGGCGCGCTTTCGCTGATGCAGACGATACCCGTCGGCTGGGTCGCATCTTCGCTGCCTGCGGAGCACCCGATCGTCCGCGCACGCGAGGCGCGCGGCGAGGCGACGCGGCGCTGTCTCGCCGGCGAGAGCTGGAGCTGGGACGGCGTCGAGTTCACGATCCTGCACCCCGTCGAAGCGAACTACGCCAACCCCAAGCTCAAGGCGAACGATCTTTCCTGCGTATTGCGGGTCGCGAACGCGGCCGGCAGCTCGCTGCTCACCGGCGACATCGAGGCGCGGACCGAAGCCGATCTGGTGCGCCGCAAGCCTTCGGCGCTGCGCGCCGATCTGCTGGTCGTGCCTCACCATGGCAGCCGCACGTCGTCCACGCCGGCGTTCATCGACGCCGTGCATCCCGAGATCGCGGCGTTCACGCCCGGATATCGGAACCGCTTCCGCCATCCCCGTCCGGAGATTGTGGATCGCTACGTGGCAGCGGGCGCAAAGATCTACCGGACCGACTACGAGGGGGCGCTGACGCTCGACTTCGGCGGTGGTGCAGCGCACGAGCCGCGGCGCGAGCGCGAGCACGACGCGCACTACTGGAGAGAGGTTCCACGTCGCGGTGACCTGCCGCCGCTCGAATGAAGCTCTGGAGCAGCGCGGCGAATCGTTGGAGCAGAGGTGCGGGCATCGCCACGGCGCTCGTCGCGACGCTCGCCCTTCCGGCGTGCGGCCAGCCGCGCCCGGTCGAACCGGCCGGCGAGATCAAGCTTTCCACCGGCCTCGGCCCGGCGTACGCGCAGGGCAGGGCCGGCGAAGTGTGGGCCGCGCTCATTCGCGAGCGCTCGGCCGGGCGCATTGCGGTCAAGCACTACCCGGGCGCGATGCTCGCGCAGCGCGAACCGGCGCGCGAGTTCCCGGCGCTGCGCGACGGTGCGATCGACCTCGCGGTCGGCTCGTCGCTTGCGTGGTCCGCGCAAGTCCCTGCGCTCAATCTGCTGGCGCTGCCATGGCTCGTTCCCGACGACTCCGTTCTGGAAACGCTGCTCGCGGGCGACACCGGCAAGCGGCTGTCGGCCTCGGTTGACGCAGCTGGCGTGGTGCCGCTGCTGCTCAGCGCCAACGGCTTGAGCGCGCTGGCGACGAAGGAGGCGATACACAAACCTTCCGATCTCGGTGGGCTTAAGATCCGTGTGGCGGCCTCGCCGATCGCCGCCGACATGCTTTCGGCCCTGGGCGCTGGGAGCAGCTCCATGGGACTCGCCGATGCGCGCGCCGCATGGGCGAGCGGCGCGCTCGACGGCCAGGAGACTAGCGTGGCCACCTACGTCAATTCGCGCATGGACAGCGTGGGCTTGACGCATCTGCTGCTGTGGCAGGCGCGTGCCGACGCGCTGATCTTTGCGGTCAACCGAGCGAGGTGGGAAGGGTGGAGCGAAGCGGATCGGGAACTCGTCCGCAGCGCAGCGCAGGAGGCGGCGCGCCAAGCGCGTGCGCTGGCGCAGCAGTCGGACGATTCCGGCACGGCGGCGCGCCAGGGCGCGGTCGTGTCCAGGCTGACACCGCAGGGAAAAGCCGCCTTTCGCGCCGCCGCCGCCAGCGTCTATGTCACCTGGACGCCGGTCATCGGAGAGGATCTCGTTCGCGATGCCCAGACTGAGATCGCGGCGGCGCAGGGCACTCGATGATGCGCTCAGGCGACGTAGCGTCCGAGGCGCACCGCAGTCTCGCCCTTGCGTGGCCGTCGCGTCGGCATGATCAGCACGCAGTTGTCGTGGGGCGTGCGAATCTCCTCGTCGCCGTCCGCTGCGTAGACGGTGCCGGCGCGCGCGATCGACTGCAGCCCCCGCACCGGCCGCGTGAAACGAAACGCGTCGGTCGCGATGGTCACCGTCGTCGTCACTTCGATGAGGCGTTGCGATGCGACGGGCAGCGGGTCGAGTTCGCGCTCGAGGCGCTCCGCGTCGAGCATCCCGAAATGACGCAAGAAACGCAGCGTTGCTTGCATCGCCACCACAGGCGCTGCGGCCTCCCAATGCTGCCCGCACTCGACCAGGAGCGCGTTGCGCACGTCCTCGGGATCGTCGAAGAATGCGTAATCACGCAAGCGGCGCCCCGCGACGTGGCCACCATCGATCACGATGTGCTGCGGCATGCCGATCGCCTGCGCCAGCTCCACCCCCTTGCGCTGGCGCCCGGCCATCGCCAACGGCGGGCAGGGGTCCGACATCGAGTGCAGGTCGAGCAGATAATCGGCACGGTCGTAGAGCGGGCGCAGCTCGCGGGCGCGCGTGAGCTCTGCGCTGGCGCGCTCGCTATCGAGCACTTCCGCGCTCCACAGGCGGTTGAAATCCTCGTCGACGCAGCGCGAGGCGAACGGGTCGGTCGGATTGAAGCGGAGATAAGCTGCGACGTTGGCGAAGACCAGCGACAACGTCCCGCGCACCGGGCGCAACTCCTCGCGCAGCAATCTGTCGAGAACGATGGCGCCGCAGACCTCGTTGCCATGCGTCAACGCCTGCACCAGCACCTCTGGCCCGGCCCGGGAGTTGCCGAAAGACCATGCGTAGGGAATGCCGGTGTTGCCGCTGGCGTGCGCGCCCAAATCAGGGAAGGCGACCTCGATCGGAGGAAGCGGTGGTGCACGGTCGCGCGGGCCCGGCATAGGGGCGGAAGGATGGGTTGCCAACGCGCCGTCGCCGCCGCTTACGCGACGCATACGTGGTCGGCGAGGCGGCGCATGAAGGCCGCGCAGAGCGCCAGTTGCTCGAGGGCGATCCATTCGTTAGGCTGGTGCGCCTGCGCGATGTGGCCCGGCCCGCAGACGATGGTCGAGATGTCGGCATCGTGAAACAGCGATGCTTCGCTGCCGAACGACACCTTGCCGAAGTCGTGGGTGCCCGTGCATGCGCGCCCGAGCTCGGCGATCTCGCTTCCGCCGTGGGTGTCGAAGCCCGGCGCCAGCGTAAGCTGCTCGAACTCGATTCCGGTCGAGGGGTCGACGGCATGCATTTCGGGAGTCAGCGTCGCCGCGAAGCGCCGGACCTCCGCCAACAATACATCGGGATCGTCGAAGGGGAGGTGGCGAAACTCGAAATCGAAGGAGCACTCGCGCGGGACGATGTTGAGCGCGGTGCCGCCGCGGATCACTCCGGTGTGCACCGTGGTGTAAGGCACGTCGTACGCCGCGTCGAAGCCGCCGCGGTCCCGGAAGCGTCGCGCCATTTGCGTGAGGAAGCTCACGATCTCACAGGCGACCTGCACGGCGTTGACACCGAGCGGCGTCAGCGACGAGTGTGCCTCGTGTCCGCGGACGCGGCAGCGGTACGTCCTCCTGCCCTTGTGGGCGACGACCAGCCGCATTCCGGTCGGCTCGCCAACGATGCAGCCCGCGGGACGCACCTGTCGCTTGACGATGTCGGCGATCAGGCGTCTCACTCCGACGCAACCCACTTCCTCGTCGTAGGATAGCGAAAAGTGCAGCGGTCTCTTCAAGCCACGCCGGAGAAGCTCCGGGACAAAGGCAAGGCCGATCGCCGAGAAACTCTTCATGTCGGCTACGCCGCGGCCGTAGAGCCTGTCGTTGACCAGAGTCGCGCTGAACGGCGGCGTCTCCCAGGGCTGTCCATCGACTGGAACAACGTCGGTGTGACCGGAGAGGACGATGCCTCCGCTGCTTGCGTTTCCGTCGCGAGCCGGCAGCGTCGCGAAAAGATTGGCTTTGCGTCGATCGTCGTCGAACGTGAGCTGCGAATCGATGCCGTGGCCCAAAAGGTAATCGCGCACCCAGTCGATGAGCGCGAGATTCGATTCCCGGCTCGTCGTGTCGAAGGCGACGAGCGTCCGGATCAGATCGAGTCCAACGAGAGCGGGGGCGACAGCAGCGGAAGCACTCATGATCCGGCTTGAACTGCAGGGAACAGGATAGGAACCACCCGAGTCTATGTCAATGCCGCAGCGGCGTGGCTGCGCGATGCCGCACGGAGGTGTCGATGTTGCGAATCTTACTCTCGATTCTTTGCTTTCTTCTCGCCGCGCATGCGCGAGCGCAGCCCTCGCTGCCGCTCGAATCCATCAAGCTGCCGCCAGGCTTTTCGATCGAGCTCGTGGCGCGCGTCGAAAATGCGCGCGAGATGGCGCTGGGTGCCAAGGGCACGCTGTTCGTCGGCTCGATGCAGGCGGGCAAGGTCTACGCGGTGCGCTTGAGCCTCGGTGCGCCGGCAGAGGTGTTGACCGTCGCGTCGGGGCTGCGCCTTCCGGTGGGTGTGGCGTTCAGGGACGGTGCGCTTTACGTTTCCGCCGTCGATCGTATTCTGCGTTTCGACGACATCGAGAACCGGCTCGCTCAACCGCCCGCGCCCGTCGTCGTCAGCGACCGCTTTCCGACCGACGGGCATCACGGTTGGAAGTTCATCGCCTTCGGTCCCGACGGCAAGCTCTACGTTCCAGTCGGCGCGCCGTGCAACATCTGCGAACCCGACGCCGACCGTTACGCCGTAATCATGCGAATGAACCGCGACGGGTCGGGACTCGAGGTGTACGCGCGCGGCGTGCGCAACAGCGTGGGCTTCGACTGGGATCCGGCGACAGGCGAGCTATGGTTCACCGACAACGGCCGCGACTGGCTGGGCGACGATTCTCCGCCCGACGAGCTCAATCATGCGTCGAAACCCGGAATGCATTTCGGCTATCCTTACTGTCACGGCGGCACAATCGCCGATCCCGAGTACGGGCACCGCCGGCCGTGCCGCGACTTCACCGCGCCGGCGCAGAACCTGGGCCCGCACGTCGCCTCGCTGGGGATGCGGTTCTACACCGGAACGGCGTTCCCGCAGGCGTATCGGCGGCAGATCTTCATCGCCGAGCACGGCTCGTGGAACCGCAGCAAGAAGATCGGTTATCGCGTGACGCTGGTCCGCCTCGAGAGCGGCAAAGCCGTGAGCTATGAGCCGTTTGCGACCGGCTGGCTGCAGGACGAGAAAGTATGGGGCCGTCCGGCTGATGTGCTCGTCATGCCGGACGGTTCCTTGCTGGTCTCCGACGATTACGCCGGGGCGATCTATCGCATCAGCTACCGGGGGAGCTGACGCTTACCAGTGCCGGTAGTACGGGCCGTAATAGGCGTGATGGTGATACCACGGCCGGTATGCACCGTAGGCTACGACGGCGGGTGCTCCGTAGTAGGCCGGGCCGTAGTACACCGGCGCCGGCGCGTAGTAGACCGGCGGCGGGTACGCCGCTGCGTAGCCACCGTAATTCGAATAGCCTACCGCGAAACCCGGAGTGGCGATCGACACCGCAACGGAACCTCCGGCGATCGCATTGGGAGCAAAGACCACAGCTCCCAACAGTCCGATGGCCCCGGCAAGAATAGTCAGATGGCGTCTCATGGATACCTCCATACGCGTAATCAACGCGTTGTGGCTACCAACGCGTGGTCCTCGCCCTGCGTTGACAATAGCCGTGACCGTTACAGATGGTTACGGTTCGGCTATCCTTCCCTCGATAAGTTGCTTGGAAAAACGGGAATTCCATGCCGTGGCCACGCTTAGTGCTGCCCCTGCTCGCTAAGTGGGTTTTGGCGGCGGCATTCGCCGCCAACGCTTCGGCTGCGGAGCTCACCATCGGCATCGGCGCCGACGTCACCGCGATCGATCCGCACTATCACAACGTGACGCCAAACAACAACGTCGCGGCTCACATCTTCGACTACCTCGTCCTGCGCGACGAGCGGGAGAGACCGATCCCGGGGCTTGCCGAGTCGTGGAAGGCGATCGACCCCCTGACCTGGGAGTTCAAGCTGCGCAAGGGTGTCAGGTTCCACGATGGAAGCGAATTCACCGCTGCCGATGTGATCGCCTCGATCGAACGCGTACCTCTGGTGCCCAACAGCCCGTCGCCGTTCACGGTGTACACCAAGCAGATCAAGGAGATGATCGTCGTCGATCCGTACACCATCCGTTTTAAGACAGCCGCGCCTTACCCGCTGATGCCCACCGACATGACTCAGGTTGCGATGATCTCCAGGGCGGCGGCCAAGGCGTCCACCGAGGACTTCAACAGCGGCAAGGCGGCGATCGGAACCGGCCCCTACAAATTCGTTCGCTACGCCAAGGGCGATCGCATCGAGCTCGCGCGCAACGATGCCTACTGGGGCGGCAAGACGCCCTGGGACAAAGCGACCCTGCGGTTGCTCCCCAACGACGCCTCGCGTGTCGCAGCACTGCTCGCAGGCGACGTTCAGGCGATTGAATACGTTCCGACTTCCGATGTGTCGAGGATCCGGGCCGACAGTGAGCTCAACGTCTACAGGGTGATCGCCGACCGGCTGATCTATCTGCACATGGACAGCGATCGCGACGTCTCGCCCTACGTCACCGACAAGGAGGGCAAGCCTCTCGCAAAAAACCCGCTCAAGGACCCGCGCGTGCGCAAGGCGATCTCCAAGGCGATCAACCGCGTCGCGATCGTCGACAAGGTGATGGAGGGCGAGGCGGTCCCCGCAGGCCAGCTTCTGCCAAGCGGGATGTTCGGGACCACTTCGAACCTCAAGGTCGAGCCCTACGATCCTGAGGGCGCGAAGAAGCTCCTCGCCGAGGCTGGGTATCCCAACGGTTTCGGACTGACCATCCATTCGCCGAACAACCGCTACGTCAACGACGCCAAAGTCGCCCAGGCAGTGGCGCAGATGCTCGCCCGTGTGGGCATCGCCACCAAGGTCGAGGCGATGCCTTCGGCGACCTACTTTCCGCAGGCAACGGAGCTCAAGTTCAGCTTCATGCTGCTGGGGTGGGGCTCGGGCACGGGCGAGGCATCGAGCCCACTCAAGGCGCTGCTCGCCACCTACAACAAGGACAAGGGGTTCGGCACCGCCAACCGCGGGCGCTACTCCAACCCAAGAGTCGACGCGCTGCTCGAGGAGGGACTCGCAACCGTCGATGACCCCAAGCGCGAGGCGCTGCTACAGCGTGCCACCGAGGTGGCGATCGCCGACACCGGCATCATCCCGCTGCATTTCCAGGTCAACCTCTGGGCGACCCGCAACGGGATCGTCTACGCCCCGCGCACCGACGAGAACACGCTCGCGCACAAGTTTAGGCCGGCAAAATAGCCGCAACTCGTTGCGCAACGGCCTTCGCGTCACTCGCCGTGAACGATCAGACGCTCCAGCTCGGTGACGATCGGCGTCGCGGCATCGAGGCCGACGCGCCTGACCAGCGCATGCGCGAAGTCGGGCAGCAGGTCGCGCAAGTCACGCATGTTGGAGGCGCGCTGCAGGCGAAGCATCATCAGGTAGCCGCGCAGCCCGAGGTGCTCCGTGATCGCGTCGCTCATCCGTTCCTGCACACTGAGGAATCGCTTCACGTCGCTTTCGCTGGGTGATTCCGGCGCTCTCGCGGCCTCGAAAGCGGACGGAGGGCCGAAACGCTTGGCGATGAGTCCATTGCGCTCGAGCACGGCAAGCGCGTTCATGTCGACGCGCAGCGTGCGCGCCTGCTCGAGGACTTGCGCGACTGTGTGGTTGCCGTCGACCATGATCAGAAGGCTGCGCAATGCGATCGGCAGGTTGCGCTTGCGTTCCTTGAGCTCGCGCACGCCTTCCTCGGTCTTGGCGTAGATCTCGCCGGGATGCATCGTGGCCCCTGCGGTCGCGAGGCACGGCGCCTCGCAGCGATTGATTTCAGCGGCGGATTATAAACGACGAGTTACGCCGCGAGATCGTGTCGCGACCCGCCGCCTTCACGCATGGCCGGCTGGTCGCCTTTGTGGAATAATCGAAGCCGAATCGCCGCCATGCTCGATCCCACTCTGCTCGCCGCTCTCGGCGAGATACTGGCTCCCTCGGCACTGATCACCGAGTCGGAGGAAACCCGCCCGTACGAATGCGATGGTCTGACGCTGTTTCGCGAGCAGCCGCTCGCCGTCCTGCTTCCCGATAGCGAGGATCAAGTCGTAGCGATCTTGAGGCTTTGTCACGCCGCGCGCGTTCCCATCGTCGCGCGCGGCGCAGGGACCGGACTGTCTGGCGGCGCCAAGCCCGACAAGCATGGCGTCGTTCTTTCTCTCGCCAAGTTCAACCGTATCTTTAACATCGATCCGCTGACGCGAACCGCGGTCGTGCAGCCCGGCGTGCGCAACCTCGCGATCTCCGAGGCTGCCGCGGCCCACGGTCTGTACTACGCGCCCGACCCTTCGTCGCAAATCGCCTGCACCATCGGCGGCAACGTCGCCGAGAACGCCGGCGGAGTGCACTGCCTGAAGTACGGTTTGACTCTGCACAATGTGCGGCGCGTGCGTGCCGTGCTGATCGACGGCGAGGTCGTGGAGTTCGGCGGCGACGCGCTCGATGCGTCCGGGTACGATTTGCTGGCGCTGATCACGGGCTCCGAGGGTCTGCTCGCCGTCATCACCGAGGTGACCGTTAAGCTCACGCCCAAGCCGCAGTCGGCGCGATGCGTACTCGCTGCGTTCGACGACGTGGCCAAGGCGGGTGATGCCGTGGCGGCGATCATCGGCGCGGGGATCATCCCGGCAGGGCTGGAGATGATGGACAAGCTCACCGTAAACGCCGTCGAGCCGTTCGTCCACGCAGGCTACCCGCTCGACGCCGAAGCCATTCTATTGTGCGAATCGGACGGGGTACCTGCCGAAGTGACGGAAGATATCGAAATCGTTCGGGGGCTCCTCGAGCGGTGCGGGGCAACGCTGATCAACGTGTCGCAGAGCGAAGCGCAGCGGCTCACGTTCTGGTCGGGACGCAAGGCCGCTTTTCCGGCGGCCGGACGGGTGTCGCCCGACTACTATTGCATCGACGGCACCATCCCCCGGCGCTCGCTGGCGCCGGTCCTGAAGCGGATTGCCGAGCTGTCGCAGGAGTACGGGCTCCGGTGCATGAACGTCTTCCATGCCGGCGACGGCAACCTCCATCCCTTGATCCTCTTCGATGCCAACCGACCAGGTGAGGCCGAAAAGACCATCGCTTTCGGCGGCAAGATCCTCGAGTTGTGCATCGAGGTCGGCGGCACCATCACCGGCGAGCACGGAGTGGGTGTGGAGAAGATCGACGAGATGTGCGTTCAGTTCGCGCCTCTGGAGCTCGAGCGCTTCCATGCCGTGAAGCAGGCGTTCGACCCGGATGGGCTGCTCAACCCCGGCAAGGCCGTGCCGACGCTTCATCGCTGCGCAGAGATGGGCAGGATGCACGTGCACCGCGGGCAGCTGCCGCATCCCGAGCTGCCTCGTTTCTGAAGGGGGCAAGCCATGCAACTGACCATGACGCGGCCGGATCCAGCCGTCGTTTCCGACGTGGTGCGCAGGCTTTGCGGCGAGTACGGCACGCGCGCGGTCACGGGAAACGCCGTACGCGAGCAGCACAGTCACGGCGAGGGACTCTCCGACTCCGGCATGCCTGACGTCGTGGTGTTTCCGCACTCGAACGGGGAAGTCGCGGCGATCGTGCGCCTTTGCAGTGCCGCGCGCGTCCCGGTGATCGCGTTCGGAGTGGGCACGTCGCTCGAAGGCCACGTCGCCGCGCTGTACGGTGGCGTGTGCCTGGACTTCTCGCAGATGGACCGGGTGCTCGAGGTCAACGCCGCGGACCTCGATTGCAGGGTCCAGGCGGGGGTGACGCGGGAGCAGCTCAACGCCGAGCTCAAAGGCACCGGATTGTTCTTTCCCATCGATCCCGGCGCCAACGCGACCATTGGCGGAATGACCGCGACGCGCGCGTCGGGAACCAACGCCGTTCGCTACGGCACGATGCGCGAGAACGTGCTCGGTCTCACGGTGGTCACCGCGGGTGGGAAGCTCATCCACACCGGCGGCCGAGCGCGCAAGTCGAGTGCCGGTTACGACCTGACTCGGCTGTTTGTCGGCGCGGAGGGCACGCTGGGCGTGATCACCGAGATCCAGCTGCGCCTCTACGGCATTCCTGAGGCGATCTCCGCCGCCGTGTGTCAGTTCCCCGACCTGGCGAGCGCGGTCAACACCACGATCGTGGCGATGCAGACAGGAATTCCCGTCGCGCGCATCGAGCTGCTCGACGAGGTGCAGATGGACGCGTCCATCCGCTATTCCGGGCTCGACGGCTTTGCCGTGAAGCCGACGTTGTTCTTCGAGTTCCACGGCTCCTCGGCCGCTGTGCGCGAGCAGGCGCAAGCGATGCAAGCGGTGAGCGACGAGTTCGGCGGCAGCGCCTACCAGTGGGCCACCCTGGCCGAGGATCGCTCGCGGTTGTGGAAGGCGCGTCACGCCGCGTACTACGCCGCGCTCGCCTTCAGGCCCGGCACGACCGCGTTCGCCACCGATGCGTGCGTGCCGATCTCACGCCTTGCGGAATGCGTTCTGGAGACGAAGAAGGACGTCGAGGCGAGCGGGCTGACCGCGCCCATCCTCGGTCATGTCGGCGACGGCAACTTCCATCTTGTGATCCTGTTCGACCCGGCGAGCGGCGCCGAGCGCGAGCGTGCCGAGGCGCTCGCGCGGGGCGTGTCGATGCGGGCGATCGCGATGGGCGGAACGTGCACCGGCGAGCACGGCATCGGTTGGCATAAGCTCGACGTGCTCGCGTCCGAGCACGGCGAGGCGGTCGATCTGATGCGGGCCATCAAGCGCGCACTCGATCCGGACAACATCATGAATCCCGGGAAAACGGTGCCGCTTTGACGCGGCATCGGTCTCGGGACGCCGCGCCTCGATGTTCCTCTTCATTCGCGGCTGGGAGATAACGGCGCCAAGGCGCTAGGTCGCAGCGGATGTACGCGCTCTACATCGGCAACAAGAACTATTCGTCCTGGTCGCTGCGTGCGTGGGTGCTCATGCGCGCGGCGGGGATCGCGTTCCAGGAGAGGATGATCTCGCTGTATCTCGCCGACACGCCCGCGCGCATCCGCGCGATTTCGCCGTCGGGGCGCGTGCCGTGTCTGCACGACGGCGGGACAGTCGTCTGGGATACGCTGGCGATCGCCGAATACCTCGCCGAAAGACACTCGGGGCTTTGGCCGGCGGACGCGACCATTCGTGCGTGGGCGCGCTGCATCGTTGCGGAGATGCACTCCGGCTTCTCCGCCCTGCGTGAGCAGTTCAGCATGGACCTGAAGCTGCGCGACTCGCGGTCGCCGTCGCGCGAAACGCAGGCGGACATCGCCCGCATCGAGGCGATCTGGCGCGAGGGGCGCGCGCGTTTCGGCGGCGGCGGTGCATTCCTGTGCGGGAATTTCGGAATCGTCGATGCCTTCTGGTGCCCCGTCGTCTTTCGCTTCCGCAGCTACGGCGTGTCGTTGCCCGACGCCGCGGATGCCTACATGAAAGCCATGCTCTCTCTGCCCGCCATGCGCGAGTGGGACGAGGCAGCCACGCGCGAGCCCGACGTGCAGGCGCAGCAGCAGTGAGGCGATGGCCGGCGCGATGAACGATCTGATCGCCGCGTGGCGTGAGCGCATTCGCGCCGCGGCCGCCACGCAGGCGCCGCTGCGCGTCGTCGGCGGCGGCAGCAAGGATTTCTACGGGCAGGAACTCGTCGGCGAGCGCTTCGACGCGGCCCCTTACCGCGGCATCGTCGACTACGATCCGACCGAACTCGTCCTCACGGCGCGCTGCGGAACGCCGTTGGCCGAGGTCGAACAGACGCTCGCCGAGGGCGG
>Ga0187777_10001717_pt1 | contig 14152 bp, 8 predicted proteins | sample 1015_Q2_SP5_10_M_FD_132416 | JGI IMG/M metagenome (GOLD analysis project Ga0187777, IMG submission 132416) | Tropical peat soil microbial communities from peatlands in Department of Meta, Colombia - 1015_Q2_SP5_10_MG | ecosystem: Environmental > Terrestrial > Soil > Wetlands > Peat | place...
AGCGGATTCTCCGGATGCTGGAGGTCCGGAATGAGGTCGTTCGACGCGCCACCCGGGAAGCGCCTGATGCTGGGAAACCTGGCGATCGACTGATCGAACTCGATGAGGACCGGGTAGATGGACGAGAGGACCCAGCCGTTGTCCTCGCCGGAATACTTTCCGGGTGACGACGTCAGCACGCGCGACGGCGCCGCCCCGTTGAAGACCATGTCGTACTTTTCATACGGGTCCATGGTCAGGTTGTAGAGCGCGCCGATCGAACCCAGGTTCGCGGTGACCCCGAGCCACGAATCCTTGGCCGTCCACACGTACTTCCAGGCGATGTTGACCCACGGCTCCTTGGGATCCCCGCCGATATCGGCTCGAATCGCGTTGAGGTATTCGCCATCGATGTAGATCCAGGACCTCCGCGCCGAGTGCGGAGCCTTTCCGAGGACGTAGGCGCTGTTGTCGATGCTGTCGAAGTAGATCGGCTTCCCGTCATTGCCCTTCCAGGCGCCGTGGGGCGGCGGGGTCAGGCCGACCATGGTGGCCAGTGTCGCCCAGCAATCGATGTGAGACATCATCTCGCCGAGCTGAGTGCCCGCGGCGACGTGGCTCGGCCACCACAGGATTCCCGGGACGCGCCAGCCGCCCTCGAAGGCGGAGCCCTTCTCCCCGCGGAAGGGAGTCGTGCCGGCATCGGGGTAGGCGTCGAGCCAGGCGCCGTTGTCCGCGGTCAGGATGACGATGGTGTTCGGAGCCTCGGCGCGGATGGTATCCATGATCCGGCCGATGTCGGCGTCCAGCTCCATCAGCGAGTCCGAGTAGTCGCCGAGGTGCGAACGACCGCGGAACTCCGGCGCCGCATTGGTCGGGTTGTGCATCTTGATGAAGTTGATGTCCATGAAGAAGGGCCTGGTGCCCTTGGCATGCGCCTTGATGTAGGCGACCGCGGAATCGGTCTGCCGGACGTCGAAGGTGGCGAGCGAGTCGTAGCTGATGGTGCCCACCCGGGTGGCGGGCTTGCCGGCCACACCCTCCCACTCGCCGAGGTTCACCACGCTGTCGTACATCTTGTTGAACTCGGCGTTGAAGGCCGGGAACCAGGGATGGAACCACTTCGAGGTGTCGTTGTACGCGTAGACGCCCGCGTAATAGGCGGCGAAATGCTTCATCTCGTCGAAGCCGTGCTCGGTCGGATAGGCGGCCGGCTTGTCGCCGAGATGCCACTTGCCGGAGAAGTAGGTCGTGTACCCGTTCTTCTGGAAGAACTCGGCGATGGTCGGCGTCTCCTTCCGGAGGTAGTTCTCGTCGCCGGGGGCTACGACGATGGACAGGGCAGAGCGAATGGGGATGCGTCCGGTGATGAAGGAGGCGCGGCCGGCGGTGCAGCTCGCCTGCCCGTACCAGCTGGTGAAGGTGGCCCCCTCCTTCGCGATCCGGTCCACGTTGGGCGTCGGATGGCCGAGAGCGATGCCACCTCCGGAATAGGCACCAAAGTCACTCCAACCCGTGTCGTCCGTCATGAGGACGACGATGTTGGGCCGCTTGCCGGCGGCCTGCGCCCGAGCCGTCGCCGACGTGGCGCAGAGCGTGAGCGTGAGACCGACAAGGACCGAGCGCTCCACGACGGTGAGGAGCCGACGGCCGCGACAACGCGCGGCAGGCCTTCGCTGCGAGTTCATGATCCGCCTCCCGAGTTGCCCGCGCGCGGGCGGGCAAGAGGGCGACGACATAACGGTGTCACGCTCGAGCGTGCTCGCTTCTCGCGGCGCGGAGGGCTCGAGCTGGAGCGCGCGCTGTGACACCTCGCGCTGTCGAGGTTCAGCGGTGAACACCCCCGCCGCGGAGAGTCCGCGAGCGAACGCTGCGGGCCTGCTCACCCGTCTCGCTACAGAGACAAACGCCGCAGACGCAGCGCGTTGCCGATGACGGAGACGGAGCTGAGGGACATCGCCGCGCTGGCGACCATCGGGCTCAGCAGCAGGCCGAGCCACGGGTAGAGCACGCCCGCCGCCAGCGGCACGCCGAGCGCGTTGTAGGCGAAGGCGAAGAAGAGGTTCTGGCGGATGTTGCGCAGCGTCGCCCGGCCGAGCTTGCGCGCGCGGACGACGCCCTGGAGGTCTCCCTTCACCAGGGTGACCGAGGCGCTCTCCAGGGCCACGTCGGTGCCGGTGCCCATGGCGATGCCCACCTGGGCGCGCGCCAGCGCGGGCGCGTCGTTGACGCCGTCCCCGGCCATGGCCACCACGTGGCCGGCGGACTGGAGGCGCGCCACCACGTCGGCCTTCCCTTTCGGGAGCACCTCCGCCTCGAAGGTCCGGATGCCCAGCTCGCGCGCCACGGCCGAGGCGGTGGTGCGCCCGTCGCCGGTGACCATCACCACCTCGACGCCGCCGGCGCGGAGCGCGTCGAGGGCCGAGCGGGCCGAGGGCTTCACCGGGTCGACCACGGTGAGCAACCCGGCCGGCCGGCCATCCATGGCCAGGAGGACCCCGGACTGTCCCTGGGCGCGGCGCGCCTCGGCGAGCGCGGCCAGCGGACCCCGGTCGATGGCCCGGGAGGAGAGGAGCGCCTCGGTGCCCAGGACCAACCTCCGTCCCTCGACGCGGCCGACCACGCCCTGGCCGGTGATGGACTGGAAGTCCTCGACCGCCGGGAGCGAGAGGCCCCGGACCTGCGCACCGGCGACGATGGAGCGCGCCAGCGGATGCTCGCTCACGTTCTCCAGGGCCGCGGCGGCCCGGAGGACGGCGCGCTCGTCGAAGGGCTCGAGCGGGACGACCGCGCTCAGCGTGGGCCGGCCCTCGGTGAGCGTCCCGGTCTTGTCCACCACCAGCGTGTCCACGCGGGCCAGCGTCTCGAGCGCCTCGGCGTCACGCACCAGCACGCCGGCCTGCGCGCCGCGCCCGGTGCCGACCATGATGGCCATCGGCGTGGCCAGCCCGAGCGCGCACGGGCAGGCGATGATCAGCACCGCCACCGCGTTCACCACGGCGTAGGCGAGCCGTGGCTCGGGGCCCCAGGCCGCCCAGGCCAGCGCGCTGAGCGCGGCCGCCAGGATGACCGCCGGGACGAAGACGCGCGAGACCCGGTCCGCCAGCCGCTGGATGGGCGCCCGGCTGCGCTGCGCCTCGGAGACCAGCTTGACGATCTGTCCGAGCAGGGCCTCGGCGCCCACCCGCTCGGCGCGGAGGAGGAAGGTCCCCGTCCCGTTGAGCGTGCCGCCGATGACCCGCGCGCCGGGCGCCTTCTCCACCGGGATGGCCTCGCCGCTGACCATCGACTCGTCCACGGCGCTCGTTCCCTCGAGCACGGCGCCGTCCACGGGAACCTTCTCCCCGGGCCGGACGCGCAGGACGTCCCCGGGCCGGACGCCGTCGAGCGGGACGTCCTCCTCGCCGCCGCCCGGAACCTGCCGGTGGGCAATCTTCGGGGCGAGGCGCAGGAGGGCGCGGATGGCGCCGCCGGTCTGGCTCCGGGCGCGGAGCTCGAGCACCTGGCCGAGCAGGACGAGGGTGACGATGACCGCCGCCGGCTCGAAGTAGAGGCCCACCTCGCCGCCGTGCCCGCGGAAGGACGCTGGGAAGGCGCCCGGTGCGAGGAGCGCGGCGGCGCTGAAGCCCCAGGCCACCACCACGCCGAGCCCGATGAGGGTGAACATGTTGAGCTGGCCGGTGCGGAGGCTGGCCCAGGCGCGCCGGAGGAGGGGCCAGCCGGCCCAGAGCACCACCGGCGTGGCCAGCGCGGCCTCCGCCCAGCTCGCCCAGCGCCGGCCGAGGAGGTGGGACCAGCCGGGAACCATGCGGGCCATGGCCAGGACGAGCACCGCGGCGGTGGGGGGCACGCTGGCCCAGAAGCGGCGGGACATGTCCCGGAGCTCGGGGTTCTCCTCGTCCTCGGCCGAGACGTCCACCGGCTCCAGCGCCATGCCGCAGATGGGGCAGCTCCCCGGCCCGACCTGGCGGACCTCGGGGTGCATGGGGCAGGTGTAGATGCGGGTGTCCGTGCGTCGGGCCGCTGGCGCCGCGGGGGCCCGGGCCTTCGCGGGGGCGAGAAAAGCGCCCGGGTCGGCCACGAAGCGGTCGCGGCAGCGGGGATTGCAGAAGTGGTAGGTCTGGCCGGCGTGCTCGGCGTGCGCGGCGGCGCGCGCCACGTCGACGGTCATCCCGCACACCGGATCCACGGCATCCATGCACTGAAGACTAACCGCCGCGCTCGGCGGTGGGTCCGAAATGTCGGACGGCATCCGGCGCCGTGGGCTGAGGCCCGGCCCTGGGGGTGATCGCCGCTGCGCTCGTTGGCGGGGTGCTCCGCATCCGCAACGCACGCCGCCCCGCGTGAATCCGTTCCCGCCGGCCGCCGTGGCAAACTGCCGCCATGCCACCGTCGCCATCACCGATCGACGCCTCGGCCCAGGCGGCGCTGCACGTCGTCCTGCAGGGCACGGCCAGCGAGACCGGCGAGCGCTTCTTCAAGGCGCTGGTGGAGAACCTCGCCCGGGCGCTCGGCACGCGCGGGGCGTGGGTCACCGAGCTCCTCCCCGCCGAGCGGCGACTGCGGGCGCTGGCCTTCTGGATGGGCGGGGAGTGGGTTCCTCACTGGGAGCAGGCCATCGACGGGACACCGTGCCAGGTGGTGGTCGAGGAGCGGCGTCTGGTCCACTACCCGGACCGTATCCTCGACCTGTACCCGGGCGACCCGGGCCTCCGCGACAACCGGGCGGTGAGCTACCTGGGCGTGCCGCTGGCCGACCTGGACGGGACCATCCTCGGCCACCTGGCGGTGCTCGACGACAAGCCCATGCCGGAAGACCCCGTTCGGCAGACGCTGTTCGAGATCTTCGCCGGGCGCGCGGCGGCGGAGCTCCGCCGGCTCCGTGCCGAGCGCGAGGTGGAGGCCCGGGAGGGCCAGCTGGCGCGCCTCTTCGAGAGCACCATGGACGCCATCGTGCAGCTCGACGACGAGCTCCGGGTGGTGCAGATGAATCCCGCGGCCGAGCGGACCTTCGAGCTCCCGGCCGAGCAGGCCCGCGGGCTCGCGCTCTCCCGCCTGGCCTCGGCCGAGGACGGCGCCAAGCTCACCGCTCTCTGCCGGGAGCTCCCCGGCCGGCCGGCCCCGGAGCGCAGCGTCTGGGTGCCCGGCGGGCTGAGCGGCCGGACCGCCGGCGGAACCGCCTTCCCCGCCGAGGCGACGCTGTCGCTGTTCGAGCAGGGCGGGCGGAGGCACTTCACCCTCATCCTCCGCAGCGTGAACGAGCGGCTGGAGGCCGAGCGGCGCATCGCCAGCCTCACCGACGAGGCCGAGTACCTCCGGTCCGAGCTGCGCCAGCTTGGGCGCTCCGGGCAGATCACCGGCCGGAGCGAGAGGCTGGTCCAGGTGCTCACCGAGCTGCGGCAGGTCGCACCGGCGGACACGACCGTGCTCATCCTGGGCGAGACCGGCACGGGAAAGGAGCTCTTCGCCCGGGCCCTCCACGAGGCCAGCCGCCGCCGGGACCGGCCCCTGGTCCGGGTCAACTGTGCGGCCATCCCCGCCGCCCTCATCGAGAGCGAGTTCTTCGGCCACGAGCGCGGCGCCTTCACCGGCGCCACCGCCCGGCGCGACGGCCGCTTCACCCTCGCCGACGGAGGCACCCTCTTCCTCGACGAGGTGGGGGAGATCCCCATCGACCTCCAGGGCAAGCTCCTGCGCGTGCTCCAGGAGGGAGAGTTCGAGCCGGTGGGCAGCTCGCGCACGCGCAAGGTGGACGTGCGGGTGCTGGCCGCCACCAACCGCGACCTCGGCAAGGCGGTGGCCGAGGGGAAGTTCCGGGAGGATCTCTTCTACCGGCTGAGCGTCTTTCCGCTCACCCTGCCGCCCCTGCGCGAACGGGGCGACGACGTCGTGCTCCTGGCGGAGGAGTTCGCCCGGCAGTTCGCCGCCCGGGCCGGACGCCAGCTCGCGCCGCTCGGCTCCGACGGCGCCGCGCGCCTCCGCGCCTATTCCTGGCCGGGCAACGTCCGCGAGCTGCAGAACGTCATCGAGCGAGCGGTGATCACCGCCCGCGGAGGCCAGCTCAACCTGGACCGCGCGCTCCCGGCGGCGAGCGCGGCCGACGAGGGTGCGCGGACCCTCCCGGAGGCGTCCGGCGTGCTCACCACGCAGGAGCTGGCGCGGCTGGAGCGGGACAATCTCCGGCGGGCGCTGGAGGCCACCGGCTGGCAGATCGCCGGCGACTCGGGGGCCGCCCGCCTCCTGGGGATGGCTCCTTCCACGCTGGCCTCGCGCATCAAGGCGCTCGGGCTCCGGCGCGAAGGCTGAGGGCGACCCGGGCACGAGATCTCGCGATGCGCGAGTTCTCGCGAGCGGTGGCGGAGCGCATCGTCGCGAAAGCACTGGTCACGGTCGCGGCACGTCCGCTGCTCCGAGCCCGGACGTCGCCGGCGCTTCCGCCGTGCGCCAACCACCCGAGGCACGACCATGCACACCGAACCGAGCAGCTCCACCCCGACCAGTGATCCCCGCTACGCGCGCTCCCTCGAGAACTCCCGCCGCATCCGGTGGGACATCGACAAGGACGTCTTCCGGGGGCGGGAGCTCGACTTCTCCGGCCCCTTTCTCCCCGATGGGCTCTCGCTCGTCAGCCGGCTCGGATTCCTCACCTCCCGGGACGCCCGGGTCCTGAGCCAGATCCAGGGCCGGACCTACGCCAACGTCTTCGGGCTGGTGGAGCGATTCATCAACGCCAAGGTCCTCGAGCTGTCCCGCCGGCACTGGCTCGGCGACCAGACCGCGCTCGAGGCGCTGGTCGGCTTCAGCCAGGAGGAGCTGAAGCACCAGGAGATGTTCCGGCGCGTGGAGAGGATGATCGCCGCGGGCATGCCGGCCGGATACACCTTCCTGCCCAGGCCGGACGACGTCGCCTCGGTGGTTCTCGGCAAGTCGACCTGGGCGGTGCTGGCGCTGACCTACCACATCGAGCTCTTCACCCAGGTTCACTACCTCGAGTCCATCAAGCCCGATGCCACCCTCTCCCCGCTCTTCAAGGACGTCTTCCTCTTCCACTGGAAGGACGAGTCGCAGCACGTCACCCTGGACGAGGTGGAGTGGACCCGCGAGGACGGCCGCGTCTCCGCCGCGGAGCGTGACCGCGCGGTGGACGACTTCATCGCCCTGGTGGGGGCCGTGGACGGGATCCTCCAGGCGCAGGCGGCCGCCGACGCCGCCTACTTCCTCGCCATGGCCGAGGGGCCGCTCGATGCCGAGCAGAGGGACCAGGTCGGCCAGGGCATCCTCCGGGCCTATCGCTGGCAGCACATCCTGTCCGGCGCCCAGCACCCGCGCTTCCTGAAAATGCTCCTGGGGATGATCACCCAGGAGCAGGCCGAGCGCGTGACGCGGGCCCTGGCGCCGATCGCCGCCTGAGCCGGAGCCGCCGCGGAGGGCCCGGGAGAGAGCCCGGGCTCACCGCCTGCGGCATCAGTACCGCCAGCTGGTCGTGTCGGCGCCCTTCGGGGCGGTCTTGAGGAAGTGCTCGACCAGCACCGGGATGAACCGCTGGTGGTAGGTGAGCCGTGACTCGAAGTTCATGTGCTCGGAATCCCCGCTCCAGCAGTGCCCGTCTCGCGCGCCGTAGCGAAACACCGCGTCGGAGCGCGGATTCTGGGTGGTCCGGAGGAAGTCCTCCAGCTGGTGGACGGCCACCTCCAGGAAGAACGTGTCCAGGTTCCCGCAGTTGATCCACAGCTTCCCCTGGAGCTTCGGACCGAGCGTGGCCCAGTCCCGCTCCAGGATGTGCCTCAGGTCGTAGTGCTCGCGCCAGTAGGCGGCCACCTCGGCGTCGACGGCGCCGGTGCGCTTGTCCCAGATGCGCCGCGGGTAGCCGTCCGCACCCACCGGTGAGTAGACCGCCTCCCAGATGTCGAACTGGCCGCCGGAGCGCGAGCGCGTGCCCACCACCAGCTCGGCGTGGTTGTCCTGTTCCATGGTCGACTTGGTGAACCCCTCCGGGGTGCGGGTCCCGGGGCGCGGCGTGCGCCGGAACGGGCCCTCGCTGAAGTAGGCGTTCCGGTCCCGGGAGAGGTCGACGCTGACGAAGGCGCTGAAGGCCACCGGATCGGGGCAGTTGACGATCGCCCCGTTGTAGGCGTCCGGGTAGAAGATCTGGTCGGCGAGCGAGATCCACCCCCCGGTCGAGCCCCCGTACATCCCGCGCGCCCAGGGGCCGAGCCCCCGGAAGGTCCGCTCGAGGTGAGGAACGAGCTCCTCGGTGATGGCGTCGCCGTACGGGCCGACGTTGGCCGAGTTCACGGCGTACGAATCGTCGTAGTAGGGGTTGGCGTGCTGGATCTGCACCAGCACCACGCGCGGAAAGCCGGGGCCGACCCACTGCTGGTGGAAGCGCCAGCCGTAGTCCTGGAGCATCCGCTGGTAGCCGTAGCGGTCGCAGTCCTCGTGCCCGTTGGGGCAGTGGATCGCCAGGGCGGCCAGGTCCGGCGGGGGGAGCGACGGGTCCGGCGGCTCGCCCCGGTAGCCCTGGAGGTCGGCCGAGAAGTGGGACTGGGCGATGATGAGCGGGTAGCGGGCGGTGGGGTGCGTGTCCCAGCCCTCGGGGAGGAGCACCAGCGCGCTGAGGAAGGTGTCTCGCCCCCAGAACCTCGACAGCTTCTCGCTCCGGAAGCGAACGTGCTTGAGGTACTTCGTGTCCGGCGGGACGACCACCGGGGGCAGCACCCGGTCCAGGCTCAGCGCCACCGTGCCGGAGGTCCTCGGGTCGAGGTGCACGCGCCGGGGCGTGGAGACGAGGTTGCCCGGCGCCTGGTTCCATTTCTGCCCCTCGCCCCGGTCGGGAGGGAGCTTCACCACCCGCCCGTCGCTTCTCCGGAAGGTCTCGTAGCGGTGGAAGACCGCCTGGACCCAGTAGTCCCCCGCGGGCAGGGCAGCGAGCGCGGAGATGGGGTAGCCGAAGGCGTCGCCCTGGACCACGGTCTCGGCACCGGGGGCCCAGGCCTCCACGTCCACGCCGAAGGCCTGGGGCGTGACATCCGTGCTGCTCTCGACGTTGAACTGGAGGCGCGGCTCGGTGGCCCCGTCCACGGCGACGAGGATGACGAGCCGGCCGTCGAGCGGACCTTTGGCCAGGTCCGGGCCGTAGCGGGCGGTGAAACGGAGCGGCGCGGCGGCGGCCGGCGGCGAGCACAGCGCGAGGGCGAGCAGGGCGAGCACGGGTCTCGGCATGCGGCGACTCATATCCGGAGCCGGGCCCCGGGCTCGTGGTTTCTGCAGCGAGGGTGAAGTAGGAGCCGCTCTCGACCCACCGTGTCAGACGCCCTCCACGCCCACCCGAGACAGGAAACGGACGCGCGTCCCTTCGGGCCGGCGCTGGTCCACGCGGCGCTGCTCCTCTGCGGCTGCGCCAGCATCCCGACGCCCGGGCCCTTCTACGGCGCGGCGGAGACCCTGCCCCAGGGGAAGCCAGGGGCCGTCCTGCGCTCGGAAAGGATGACCGGCGCGCCGGCGGGCAGCACCGCCTACCGGGTGCTCTACCTCTCCACCGGGCTCGACGGGACGCTCGTCCCCGTCTCGGGCGTGGTGGTGGTTCCGCCCGTCTCGCCTCCGGAGGGAGGCCGGAAGGTGGTGGCCTGGGCGCACCCGACCACCGGTGTCGCCCGCGGGTGCGCGCCGTCGCTGCTCGGCCGGGACGTCTTCGAGACCATCCCCGGGCTCGAGGACGCGCTTTCCCTGGGCTACGTGGTCACCGCCACCGATTACCCGGGGCTCGGGACGCCCGGCGTCCATCCCTACCTGGTGGGCCTGAGCGAGGGCCGGGCCGTGCTCGATTCGGTCCGCGCCGCACGCGCGCTGGCCGAGGCGCGGGCGGGCGCCGAGTTCGGCATCTTCGGGCATTCCCAGGGAGGGCAGGCGGCGCTCTTCGCCGGCGAGCTGGCGGCGGAGTACGCGCCCGAGCTGACGCTGGTCGGCGTGGCGGCGGCCGCTCCGGCGACCGACCTGGCCGTCCTGTTCGAGGCGGCGCGCGGCTCGGACTTCGGGGACGTCATCACCGCCTACAGCCTGTGGTCCTGGTCGCGCGTCTACCAGGCGCCGGTCTCCTCGGTGCTCCGGCCGGACAAGCTGCCGGCCGTGGAGAAGATCGCCGCCGGCTGCGCGGAGAACGTGGGGCAGGCCCTTCGCCTCCTGGCCGACTTGCAGTCCCTCCGCCCCGACTTCCTCCTCGCCGACCCGACGAAGGTCGAGCCCTGGAGCACCCTCATCGCGCGGAACCGGACCGGGCAGGCGCCGGCCGGGGCGCCGCTGCTCGTCGCCCAGGGAACGGCGGACACCCTGGTCCTCCCGGCGGTGACCCGGAGCTTCGTCTCCCGGCTCTGCCGCCGGGGCGAGCGCGTCCGGTACCTCGAGCTTCCGGACGTCGACCACATCGAGTGCGGGCAGAAGAGCGGCACCGCCGCGGTGACCTGGATGCTCGCCCGCTTCGAGGGCGCTCCGGCGCCGAGCAGCTGTCCTCTGTCCGGGCCCTGAGGGGGCGGGTCAGGGCAGGAGGTCGCGCGGGATGGGCAGCCCGGGCTGCTCCGGCTGCCAGATGGCCGAGGCGATCCACCACCGCTTGCCGTCCCAGAACATCTCGATGCTGTTCACCCCGCGCGCGATGACCGGACCGTCCTGCGTCCGCCGGCTCTCGTAGGTGCTGAGGACGTGGGCGATGTCGCCCCAGCGCCAGGTGGTGCGGTGGATCTCCCGCTCGAAGAAGCCGTCCCGGAAGGCGAAGGCATCGGTGTCCCGGGCGAACTGCGGGTGGTCCCAGACCTGGGTGGAGACGCCGCCGTCGGGGAGCTTGCGCGTCTCGGCGAAACGAATTCCCGGGATGTAGAGCGTCCGGTCCCGCGCCCACTGCCGCGGAGTCCCGGCCGGCCCGGAGACGACCTCGTAGAAGGCGAGCATCATCCCGTCGATGGAGGCGACGTCCTCCGGGCGAGGCGGGATGTCCTGGGTCGGGTAGGGCGGGGGGACGGCCGAGGCGAGGGCGAGCGTGGTGACCAGCAAGGCGGCGGCGGCACGGAGCATCGGGCGACCTGTGGGGTGGGAGGAGGGCTGGACCGCCGGGAGATGGCCCGGGGGCAGAGAGCGGCCCCGAGGAGCGCGAGGAGGCTCCAGGCGCTCGCCGCGCCGCTGCCGGCGCTCGAGCACCCGCTCGAGCTCGCCCCCGTCCCGCCGGAGCCGCTGCTCGCCGCGGTGATGGACACCAGGGCCGTCGCCGTGTGGCCGGAGGGCTGCGAGGGGCTCGTCCCGAGGACGGTGAAGGAGGTCGAGGCCGCGGCGGCCGTTCCGGCCGGGGCGGTTAGGGTCAGGACCGAGGTGTTCCCGGCGGTGACCGTCGGCGGGGCGAAGGTGCCCTGGACGCCGGAGGGAAGCCCGCTCACCGCCAGGGTGACCGTCTCCGCGTTCCCGGCGGCGACGCCGGTGGTCGCGCTGTAGGTCACCGACCCGCCCGCCGCCAGCGCCTGGCTCGGCGGCGAGACCGAGAGCGTGAAGTCGTCGATGACGTTGCTCACCGTCACCTGGACCGAGGCGGTGCTCTGGCCGCCATCGGCGTCCACCACCGTCACCTGGACGAGGTGGCTGCCGTTGGGGACGGTGCGCGTGTCCCAGCTCACCGTCTGGGCGGTGCCCGTGGCGAGCGGAGCGGCCCCGTCCACGGCGAAGGTGAGCGATCCGAGCGAGGTGTTCGCTCCGGCCGCCGCCGTGACGCTCAAGGACGTCGTCCCCGACAGGGTGGCCCCGGCGGCCGGGCTGGTGAAGGCCACCGAGGGCAGCGTGTCCACCTGGACCTGGCCGGTGGCGAGGTGGCCGCCCGGCGCGGATGCGCTGGTGCCGTGCACGGTGAACGATGCCGGCGCCGCCCCGGAGGCGGAGGGAGAGGCGGTCAGGGTCAGGGTGGCGGTGGAGGCGCCGGGGACGAGGCTCGCCGGGCCGAAGGAGGCGGTCACGCCGGAGGGGAGGCCGGGCACGGCCGCGTCCAGGGTCACCGCCTCCGCGGCTCCCGCCGTCACCTGACCGCTCACGGTGAAGGTCTGGGTCGTCCCCGGGAAGAGGGTCCTCTGCGCCGGAGAGAGGGCCAGGCTCCAGTCGTTGGTGGGGACGACCACCTGCACGAGCAGCGCCGCGGAGTGCACGGTGGTCGCCGTGGCGCGGACGACGACCAGGCCGTCCTGGACCGGGGGCGTCCCGGCATCGGCGAAGAGGCTGAGATGCGTGGTGGCCCCGGCGGTGATGGAGGGAGCGTCGATGGAGGCGACCACGCCGGCCGGCGCGCCGGTCACCGAGAGGAGGAGGGGCAGCGCGGAGCCGCCGGTGACGGCGGTGACGATGGGGATGCTCACCGGCGCGTCGCCGAGGACGACGGTGGCCGAGTTCGGCGAGAGGGCCAGGGAGTAGTCGTCGGCGTCGTGGCGGGTGGAAACGCAGGCCGGGACGTTGGGCTGTCCGGTGGGGTCGGCGTTCCACACCAGGTGGGAAAAGAGCTGCTGGAGGGTGTAGCAGCCGGTGGTCCCGGCATCGCACCCGGTCAGGCCGTCGGTGCCCACCGTGTCCTGGTCCTGGTTGCACATGTCGCCGATCTCTCCCTGGCTCACCTGCTCGTCGTCGTACCAGGCGAGGGGGAAGTTCTCGGCGGTGGCCAGGCCGACCTCGGCATCGGTGATGGACTCGGCGATCTCGTGCGACGCGCCGGAGCAGGTGTTCTGGAACGTCGTTCCCAGGCCGCACCCGCGCTGGCAGCCGTTGGCGCCGAAGTCGGGAAGCACCGCATAGAACACGTCCTGGCGCGCGGTGTTCTGGAAGACCGAGTGGTAGGCGCAGTACTGCTGGCAGGAGACGGCCCCCGGGTCGCTGATGCGCACCGTCGCCGGGAAGTGGACCATGTAGAGGGTGTTGGCGTCCGGCGCCGGGAGGGTCTGGTTGCCGATCTGGACGTCGAGCTCGTTGGCGATCTCGGCGTCGGTGACACAGGTCAGGGCCTGGTCCGGGGCGGGGCACGAGGGGTAGCTCCGGGAGAGGGTGGTGAGCGTGTAGCTCCCGGCGAAGGTCCCCCGGCCGATGAGCTGGCCGGTTCCGGGCTGGCCCTGGTCGTTTCCCGCCTGGACGAGGATGTCGGTGGAGTACTCGGTGAGCCAGTCCATCCACTCGCTGTCGGTCAGGGTCCGGTAGAAGTCGCCCATCCCGAGGCGGATCTCGCTGCTCACCGCGCCGGTCCAGAAGACGGCGTAGACCTTGACGTTGGAGAGCGCGCTCCCGCCGAAGTAGACCATGCTCACCGCGCAGGGGATGGGCGCGCCGCCGTTCCCGGTGCACTCCGGAACCGTCCCCGCCGAATGGATGAGCCCCGAGCCCTCCGCCGGGCGAAGCGGCTGGAGACGAGGGCGGGCGATGTGGATGACCTCCGCCGGGGCGGGAAGCGAAGCGACGAGGAGGACGGCGAGGAGCCATCGCCTCGGAAGGAGAGTCCAGGGCATCCAGACCCGAGGAGGCAGCGTCCGGCGGGGCGAGGTCAAGTCGCTCCAGCGCTGCGGGCGCACTGGCTCAGGCCTGTCGCTTGCACGGCCGGGCGAGAGTGCACTACAGACAGGCGAGCGCGGCAGCTCCTCGCGCCCCTGATGCAGTCACCCCGCCGACAGTCCGGACCGAAGCAGCGCCCGGGTCTCCCGCTCCTCCGGGGGGTCTCGCTCCTTCTGATGGGACTGCAGCTCCTCGGGCTCGCCCACCTCTCCCTCGAGCGCCACGGAGTGTGCTGGGAGCACGGGACGGTGACCGAGCTGCAGGCCGGCGAGCCGGCTCTCCCGGCCTCGGTTGCCTTGAGCGCGGAGCCCGGGTTCCGGTCCGGGGCGGCGGGCGTCCGGTTCGAGGACGTGGATGGGCACCACCACTGTCCGGTGCAGGCCTCGCGCCGCGACTGGGCGGCGGGGACCGCTCCGGATCCTCTCGCCTTCTCCTCCGGCCCGGAGCGGCCCGGCCTGTCGCCTGCCGCCGCGGCGCCGCGTGCCGACGGCGGGCTCCTCCTCCGCGCACCGAAGCAGTCTCCGCCCCGGGCGGCCTGAGTCCCGGGCGATCCGGACGGCCGCGGAGGGCTTCGCCTGCGCGCTGCTCCTCTGCACCGGCGCCTCGTCTCTCGGGCTCG
>Ga0187777_10001718_pt1 | contig 14147 bp, 10 predicted proteins | sample 1015_Q2_SP5_10_M_FD_132416 | JGI IMG/M metagenome (GOLD analysis project Ga0187777, IMG submission 132416) | Tropical peat soil microbial communities from peatlands in Department of Meta, Colombia - 1015_Q2_SP5_10_MG | ecosystem: Environmental > Terrestrial > Soil > Wetlands > Peat | place...
CACCGTCACCCACGCCTCGGCGTCCGTGAACGGCGACGCGAACAGCACCGTCGCGGTGTCGCCGACGTCGTAGCCCGTCTTGTCCGGGATCACGTCCATCTTGAACTGCGTCTCGTCGCCCCACGGCACCCAGCCGGCGCCCGTCGCCCAGCGGTAAAAGCTGGTCGAGGCCGTACGCCCGGCGGCGTCCGCCGCCCGGAAGCCCACGACGTACGAGCCGCCCTGCACCGGCGTGAACCGGCACGGCACCGAGTCGGCCGCCGTGACGAGGTCGCAGCGCGCGACGGTGTCCGCCACCCACTCGCCCACCTGCTCGTCGAGGCCCTCGCGCTGCCGCTGCACGCGGTGCCACTCGCGCCGCACGATGGTGCCGTGCACCGCGACGCCCGGCACCCGCCGGCCGTCGGGCGCCACGGCGAGCACCGCGATGGCGACCGCCTGGCCCGCCGTCCAGAAGTAGTCCTCGCCCAGCGGCCTGGCGGCGACGTAGAACGCCGCCGGGTGCACGGTCATGCCGGCGGTGGCCGTGACGGTCTGGCGGTTCACGTCGGTCACCGTGGCGGCGATGGCCACGCGGGCACCGCGGCCCTTCTGCGCCTCGCCCGCCGGCACGCGGAGCACCAGGTGCCCGGTGGCGTCGAGGGTGTCGGTGCCGTTCGCGACGACGCGGGTCGTGGGCTCGTCGTCGCCGTTCTCCCACCACCAGCCGGACTCGCCCAGGTACCAGCCGTCGGTGCCCGGGATGCCGAGCGCCCACGGGCTCAGGGGCGCCTGGCGCAGCTCCCAGCTCACCGCGGCGCGCGCCATCGGCGCGCCGAACAGGTAGCGCGCCTCGACCGTGCCGGTCAGCGTGTCGCCGGCGAAGTGCGGGCCGCTGTCGGCGGCGACGCTCACCAGGAACTCGGGCGGCCGGTACTCGGCGATCCGGTAGTACGCGGTCGCCAGCTCCGTCCACGTGCCGCCCCGCCGCAGGGCCACGCCCACGCGGTAGGTGCCGAGCGGGAGGTCGGCGCCGACCGGCAGCGCCTGGTCGGCGGTGCCGAACGACGACACCGCCACGGTGGTGTCGCGGAGCTTCCCGTCCTCGCGGTCGTAGAACGTCCAGTGCAGCGAGTCGCCGCGGCTCGGGACGCGCAGCGAGCCCAGGGCGCCCGTGCGCACGATGGCCTTCGCGTGGACGACCTCGCCGGGCCGGTAGATGCCGCGCTCGGTGAAGACGGCGGCCGCCGCGGGGACCCGGGCCGCCTCGTCCGCGGCGGCGACGTTGAAGCGCCAGGGGCTCAGCTCCCACGCGTAGCTGGTGAGCGGCACCAGGGCGCGGTCGGCGCCCAGGGCGGCGGCGACGTAGCCCTCGAAGCCGGAGCCGAAGCGGCGCTGCCGCTCGCTGCCGGAGGTGTCGGGCGCCAGGCCGGCGAAGCGCACCAGGCCCTGCGCGTCGGTGGTGCCCGTGGCGCGCACCCGGCCGCTGCGGTCGTACAGCGTGACCGTCGCGTGCGGGCAGGCGAGGCCGTCGTGCACCGTCGTCACCCACACCGCGGCCTCCTCGGTGCCGATCCGCGCCGCCACGCCGAGGTCCGTGACCTGGACGACGGCGATGGCGCGGCGCGTCTCCGGGCTGGTGTCGTCGCGCACCCGCGCGATGCGCATCAGCGTGAGGGTCGGCGCGTCGGGCCGCGCGGCGTTGTACGCCGGCAGCTTGACCGCGCTCACCAGCGGCACGTCGGCCGGGCCCGCGAGCGGCACGGCGCGGGTCGTGGCCCCCGCGGCGACCGAGGCCCAGGCCTCCGACATGCTCCAGTCGGGCGTGGCGAGCACGCGCGCCTCGAGCGCCGGCGGCACCGGCGCCTGGGTCACGAACAGCGTGTCGGTGTTCACGTGCTTGACCGCGATGCTGCGGAAGCCCTGCCGCTCGACCAGCATCGCGCCGGTCGGGAAGTCGATCGACGGCGCGTAGCCCGTCGTGGTCAGGGTCAGCACCTGCCGCCGCCCCAGCCGCTGGCCGAACACGTCCTGCAGCGTGGAGTCCACGGTGACGGTGTACGCGGTGCGCGCCTTGAGCGCGTCCTCCAGCACCCACTCCGCCTGCTCGGCCGTGGTGTCGGAGAGCGTGTACGGCGTGGTCGCGCTGAGCGTGACCGCGCGCCGCACCTGTGAGCCGCGCACCGGCGTGGTGAAGCTCGCGACCGCGTAGCCGCCGGGGCAGACGGGCGCGCTGGTGCACCGCACCGACGCGCGGAGCGGCCCGTAGGTGGAGAAGCGCCAGGTGGCGTTGCGTCCGGTCACGGTCGAGTCGAGCGTGACCGGCGCCACGAACCGGCCCGCGCAGCCGAGCGGCAGGCGCTGCTCCGGCACCAGCCGGATCACGCGCCGCAGCGCGGCGGCCGGCCCGGCGCCGCCGCCCAGGTATCGGGCGCGCGGCCCGTCCTGGTCGGCGACCGGTCGCTGGGTGACCGCGTTGAGGTGCACGACGGTCGGCGCGTTGCAGGTGTTGTCGAGCTCGAGGTAGGCGAGCCGGCTCACCAGCCCGACGTCGGCGGGCGCGCTCACCACCATCTGGAACTGCGCGTCGGGCTTCAGATAGTGCGAGCCCCACGGCGCGTCGAGCGGCGCGGTGGTCAGGACGCGCGGCCCGCCGACGCGGAAGACGAACCGGTAGGGCGCCGCCAGCCGCGTGCCATCCATCGCCCGGAAGGTCGCGGCGACCGTCACCGTGTAGGCGGCGCCGGTCCGGAGCGGCGCGGCCGGCGTGAAGCGCAGCGTGATCGGGTCCCGCCACTCGACCTTGCCGTCCACGGCGGGCGCGATCGAGAAGATCGCGCGCGGGTCCACGGTGTCGTCGAGCGAGCCGGCGACCGGGCGGTCGAACGTGACCGTGACGATCGCCGTGGGCTCGGCCGGGCTCGTCGGCGCGACGCGGAGCACGTGGAGGGCGGGCGGCGGCGACGCCGCCAGGCCGCCGAGCAGGGCGGCGGCGGCGAGCAAGGGAGCGCGCATGGTCAGGTCCCCGGTTCGGGCGCTGTGTGTCTCGTTGCCGGAACGGCTGCCATCTACCGGCGCTAGTCGCCCCGCTTGAAGCGGAGCAGCTCGCGCCGCTGTTTCTTGTCGGGCTTGCCTTCGCCGAGGGTGAACGCGTGCGCGGCGAGCCGGTGCTGCTCGGCCAGGTGCAGCCGTCGCGCCCGGCCCTCCGGGTCCTCGGCGTAGAGCCGCGCGGCCTCCGGCGCCGGCCCGCGCCGCGCCGACACGCCGAGCACGGTCACCAGGTGCTCGTACGGGCCGAGCCGCACGCGCACCACGTCGCCCGGCCGCACCGCCTTCGCGTGCCGGGCGCGCGCGCCGTTCACCTGCACGCGGCCGCCCGCGATCGCCTCGGCCGCCAGCGCGCGCGTCTTGAAGAACCGCGCGGCCCACAGCCACCGGTCCACCCGCAGCGGCTCGGGAGCGGAGGCCGCGCCCCCGGCGCTGTCCCCCCGGGCGCCCACCGCTAGCGGCGCGCCGCCGGCTTGAGGCCGAGCGCGGCGTTGATCCACCGCACCAGCGGCAGCATCACCGCGAAGTCGTCGGCCACGGTCTGCGCCAACCGCGCGCTGGTGATCTGCGCATCGTCGAACGTCCGGCTCACCGTGAAGGACTGGTGGCGCAGCAGGTCCGCGGCCGGGTGGTCGGGCGGGTAGCCGCGCGGCACGCGCGTGAGGACCGCCTCGTCGTCGAGCGGACCGAAGCGGCGCCGCAGCGCGGGGGCGGCCAGGATCTTCTTCACCACGGCCGGCTTGGCCGCGATCGCGTCGCGGATCTTCCCCAGCGCCTCGCGCGGCGGCATCCAGATCCCGCCGGCGTCGAGCGAGGAGCCGGGCTGCACGTGGAAGTACCAGCCCGCGCCGCCGCCGTGGCTCTCCTGGCCGACGCGGTGGCTGGCGTCGCGGTGGAAGAACCAGCACGCGGCGTGCGTCTTGTAGGGCGACTTGTCCTTCGAGAACCGCACGTCGCGGTAGATGCGGAACAGGCTCCGCCTGGGGTCGCCCACCATCTCGGGCGCGAGCCGCGCGAGACGCACGTCCATCTCCTCGACGAAGTCGCGCATCGGGAACAGGATCGCGGTCTCGTAGTCGTGGCGGTGCGCCTCGAACCAGTCGCGGCGGTTGTTGCGCGCCAGGCCGCGGAGGAACCGCAGGCTGGCGGCCGTGAAGAACGCGGATGCGGGCGGCATGGGCCCAAGATCGGTCGCGCGGCGGAACGTGTCCAGAGGCGACGGCGCCCATCGGATTTGCCGCCTGACGCTGGCTTGACGCCCCCGGCGTACCGTGGCGCCGTTCGCCTGCAGCAGTTTCTTCGGACCTCCAAGCCGGAGAGCGACCATGCGTACGTGCTCCCGATGGTTCGGACTGGCGATGGCCTCGGCGTGCGGCCTGGCGGTGGCGGCCCCCGCGCACGCGCAGAAGGCGGAAGCGGGACCGTACCGCCAGGGATTCTGGATCGGCGTCGGCCTCGGCTACGGCGGCGCGAGCGTCTCGTGCTCGGGGTGCTCGACGGAACGGAACGGGGCGCCGACGTTCACGATCCGGATGGGCGGGACGCCCAGCCCGCAGCTGCTGGTCGGCGGCGAGCTGAACGCGTGGGGCCGCACCGTGCTCGGCGCGAACGAGGCCATCGGCGACATGTCGGCGGTCGTGCTGTGGTACCCGAGCCGCACGACGCCGGTGTTCCTCAAGGGCGGCCTCGGCGTGGCGGTCTACTCGCTCGACACGTCGCCCAAGGTGGAGTCGGACGGCCTGGGCGTGAGCGTCGGCGTGGGCATCGACCTGTACACGGGCCGGAAGTTCTCGATCACCCCGTTCGTCACCGCCATGTCCGCGATCAGCGGGAACGCGAAGGTGGGGGGGACGGACACCGGGATCAGCTACCGGCCCAACCTCTTCGAGGTGGGCGTCACCGCCACCTGGCACTAGGCCGCTTCACGGTCGTACCGCGGCGGCACCCTCCGGATCTCCGCGGGCGGGGATCGGGAGGGCGCCGCCGTCCCGCGGGCACGCTCGATGCAAGCCGAATCCCCGGTCGGCGTGGTAAGTTGAACCGCTCGGAAACCGGGAGGATCGGCGCGTGGTGCACGTCGGTGCGGGGCAGGCTCTCACCATCGGGGACGTGGTGCGCGTGGCGCGCGGCGGGGAGAAGGTCGAGCTCGCGCCCGAGGCGCTCGAGCGCATCCGGACCTGCCGGGCGATGCTGGAGCGGAAGATCGCGGCGCACGAGACGATGTACGGCGTCAACACCGGCATCGGCGAGCTGTCGGAGGTGCGGCTCGACGACGCCCAGGTCCAGCAGTTCCAGCGCTACCTGATCTACAACCACGCCGCCGGCATCGGCGCCCCCGCGCCCGTCGAGCACGTGCGGGCGGCGATGCTCTCGCGCGTGGCGGTGCACGCGCGCGGCTACTCGGCCTGCCGTCCGGAGATCCCGCTCGCCTACGTCGCGATGCTGAACGCCGGCGTGACCCCCATCGCCTGCGAGAAGGGCAGTGTCGGGGCGTGCGGCGACCTGGCGCCGATGAGCCAGATCGCGCTGTCGCTCTTGGGCGAGGGCGAGAGCCACTACCGGGGCGAGCGGATGCCCACCCGCGCGGCGCTCGAGCGGGCCGGCATCGCCGCGCCGGGCCTCAACGCGCGCGACGGGCTCGCGGCGATCAACGGCTCGAACCTGATCACCGGCATGGGCTGCCTCATCCTCCACGACGTGGAGCGGTGGATCAAGCAGGCCGAGATCGCGGCGGCCATGAGCCTCGAGGCGCTGCTGGCGAACCTCAAGCCGTACCAGCCGCGGCTCCACGAGCTGCGCGGCTTCCGTGGCGCGCAGACCTGCGCGGCGAACCTGCGGCGGATCATGGACGGCTCCGACCTCGTGACCGGCAAGCTCAAGGTGAAGGTCCAGGACGCCTACTCGATGCGGTCCACGCCGCAGGTGGTGGGTGCGCTGCGCGACCTGATGGCCTACGCCCGGGCGCAGGTCGAGACGGAGCTGAACGGCGTGGCCGACAACCCGATCTTCGTGGCCGAGGAGGACCGGGTGCTCACCGGCGCGAACTTCCAGGGCACGCCGGTCTCGCTGCCGCTCGACATGGTGGGCGCGGGCGTCACGATGGTGAGCGTGCTGAGCGAGCGGCGGCTCAACCGGCTGCTCAACCCGTCGCTCTCGGTGGGGCTCCCCGCCTTCCTCACCAAGGGCGCGGGGATGTTCTCGGGGCACATGCTGTCGCAGTACACGGCCGACATGCTGATCGTCGAGCAGCGCACCCTCTCGGCGCCCGCCTCCATCCAGTCCATCCCGGCCGCGGCGGACCAGGAGGACTTCGTCTCGATGGGCATGAACGCGGCCCTGAAGACGAAGCAGATCCTGGCCAACGCCTGGGGCGTGCTGGGGATCGAGCTGATCGCGGCGGCGCAGGCACTCGACTTCCGCGACTTCACCCCGGGGCGGGGCGTGAAGGCCGCGCACGCGGCGGTGCGGCGCGTGGTGGAGCACCTCGAGGAGGACCGCCCGCTGTTCAAGGACCACAACGCGATGGCGGCGGCGGTCGAGCGCGGGGACGTGCTCGACGCGGTGGAGCGGGAGACCGGGGCGCTCGGCGGCTCCTGGTAGAGCCGCCGGTCCGTCACACCGCCAGCTGCGCGGCGTCCCCGCCGCCGGCGGCCCGGCGCCAGCCGGGCCGGGGCCGGAGCTGCACCGGCTCCGCGGCGGCCGCCGGCGACGGCGCGGCGGTCTTCAGGTACGCCGTGTGGTCGTGCGTGAGGGCGCCCTCGGGCAGCAGGTCGAACATCGGCCCGAGGTCAGTCCGGATGCGGTTCCCGTAGTACTCCGGCAGCCGGTCGGTCTCGCCGTCCATGAAGCGCCGCACCGAGCGGTCCTCGCCGATGAGCTGCCGGATGCCGCTGTGGTAGCGGGTCCGGCCGGACCACGAGAACGCCTCCGCCAGCTTGATCCAGCGCGCCGCGCCCCGGGTGGTGGCGAACCGGTACGCGATCCCCCGCAGCGCCATCGAGTGCCGGCTCAGGTCCACGACGTGGTCGTAGAACGCCGGCCACGCGTAGTGCTTGGGGCGCACGTTCATCGCCCGGTGGCTGTCGAGGAACTGGAACGGGAACGGCAGCACCCGGCCCTCGCGCTGGTAGTCGAGGTTGAGCGGGGCCGCGCGGCCGTAGGCCGTCAGCAGCGAGTAGGCGGCGAACACGCCGGGCGAGCGGTCGAGGAACTGCTTGGTGAGCTCGAACGGCTCCGGGCCCTGCTCGATGTCCAGGCCGAACACGAAATTGGTCCGCACGTACGGGACGTAGCGCAGGATCATGTTCACCTGGTCGGAGACCTGCCGCACCTTCTCCGCGCCGGTGAGCCGCGTCTTCGACTTGTTCCCGTGGTCGAACCACGACTCGACGCCGGGGAGCAGCGCCTGGAAGCCGTTGCGCTTCATGCGCACCAGGTGCGGCTCCGAGAGGAGCGACAGGCTGCTCTCGGCGATGTGGCGCACCCGGCCCGGCGGGGCCGCGCTCTCGATCGCGTCCATGAACTCGTCGAACCGCACGCCGAAGTTCGGGTCGTGCCAGCCCACGATCGGCCGGCGCACCTTGCGCTGAAGGAACCGCAGGTCCTCGCCCAGCTGCGCGTAGCTCAGCGGCTGGTAGTCCACGGTCGAGTCGATGCAGAAGCTGCAGGTGTACGGGCACCCGAGGCTGCCGATCATCGGCACGATCTTCACCGTCGGGGCCTTGGCCATCGCCGCCGTCGTGAACCGCCACCGCTCCGCGAGCGCCGGCAGCTCGAGCGGTTGGCGCGCCGCCGACAGCTGCCGCCCCAGGGGCCGGTGCGGCCCGGCGTCCCGCAGCACCTCGTCGAGGATCGCGCGGTCGGTGAAGCCGAGGACGTAGTCGAAGAAGCGCGCCGCGTCCTCGGGATAGCAGCGGGCGTGCGGGCCGCCGAGCACGGTCACCGTCCCGCGCTGGCGGTAGAAGGCGCTGATGGCGTAGGCGAACAGCGCGGCCTGCGTGAACGCGCCGATGAACAGCAGGTCGAGATCCGGCGGCAGCTCCTCCAGCACGTTCCCGAACCCGGTGTAGCACGCGTAGCTCACCTGGTGCCCCGCGCGCTCGCACCACGCCGCGATCACCTGCGGCATGATGCTCGCCAGGTTCCCGTTCATCACCCGCGCGAAGACGCCGCTGGTCGGGGTGTCCACGATGTCGAGAACGCCGATGTGGAGCCGCCGCATGGCAGCCCTCCTCGATGGTGCGAGGTGACCCGGGTCGGGGTCTGTGGAGGCGAGTCGAGACGGAAGGCGACAAGTTGCCTCCCGTTTGCCTCGCGCGCAAGGAGCGGGTTTCGGCGGCCCGGGCCGGCGCCGCCACAACCGGGAGCGCGCGAGCGGGTACCATGGAGTGGTGGAACGGACGCACCCGGCGTAGAGTCTCTGCGGTCCCTCGACGGGACCACCCTTCGACGATGGAGCGAGTGATGCGCGTCACCTTCCTGTTGGGGTCGCTGGTTCCGCTGCTCGCGGGAGCGCTGAGCGCCCAGGATGGCAAGGTCACGGCGGCGCCGGTCGGCGACCCGCCGGCCCGCGTCGCACGGATCAGCTCGCTGGCGGGGAACGTGGCCTTCCAGCCGTCGGGCGATACCACGTGGAGCCAGGCGACGGCGAACTACCCGATGACGAGCGGCGACCGGGTGTACGTGGACCAGGGCGGGCGCGCGGAGCTGCAGGCGGGCTCCGTGGCGGTGCGCCTCGACGAGGGCGCGGACCTCACGGTCACCAACCTCACGGACCAGTTCACGCAGCTCGGCCTCACGCAGGGCACGGCGCGGGTGGCGGTCTACCGGCTCGATTCCGGCGACTCCGTGGAGGTGGACACGCCGCACGGCGTCCTGGCGCTGCTGGCGCCGGGCGACTACCGGATCGATGCGCCCGCCGACGACACGGTCATGGTCGTCACGGTGCGCCGCGGCAGCCTGCAGTGGACGGCGGGCGGCGTCGCGCAGGTGGTGCAGGGCGGGCAGGCGATCCGGGTGACCGGCGTCAATCCGATCCAGGTGGCGAGCGTGCCGCTCGGGCCCGAGGACGCGTTCGACCAGTGGTGCGCGGGGCGCGACGGCCGGCTCACCGCGTCGCCGTCGGCGCGCTACGTGAGCCGCGACATTCCCGGCTACGAGGACCTCGACGACGCCGGGGCCTGGCAGACCGACGCGGAATACGGGCCGGTGTGGTATCCCGCCGCGGTCCCCGGCGACTGGGTGCCGTACCGTTACGGGCGCTGGGTGTGGATCGAGCCGTGGGGCTGGACCTGGGTCGAGCGGGAGTCGTGGGGCTACGCGCCGTTCCACTACGGCCGCTGGGTGTACGTGCGGTCCCGCTGGGGGTGGCTGCCGGGCCCGCCGGTCGTGCGGCCGTACTACGCGCCGGCGCTGGTGGTATTCGTGAGCGGCTCCACGTGGGGCGCGCAGGCGTGGTTCCCGCTCGGCCCGGGCGAGCCGTACTACCCGTGGTACCACCACGACGACGACTACCTGCGCCGGGTCAACGTGACGAACATCCGCAACGTCACCAACGTCACGAACATCACCAACGTCACCAACATCACGAACATCAACTACCGGAACCGGGGGCTGGCCACGACGGCGGTGCTGAGCTCGACGTTCCAGCGGGGCCTGGGCGTGGACCGTCGGCTGGTCCGGGTGGATCCGGGAGAGATCGGGCGGGCGCCCATCGTGCCGCACCCGGTCGCGATGCCGGCCGCGAGCGCGGCCGCGGGCGGCGCGCCGGTCGAGCGGCCGCGGGCGCTGAGCCGGCCGGTGTTCTTCACGGCGCGGCCGCCCGAGGCGCAGCCGGTGCTGCGGCCCGGCCAGCCGCTGGTCGTGCCGCGGCGCGCTGCCCCTGCCGGTCCCGCGCCGGTGCTCATCACGCGCCATCCGCCGCCGCCGCAGGATCCGCCGTTCCAGGACCGGCAGAAGGCGATGCGGCCGGACGTGGGGCGTCCGCTCGAGCCGCAGCAGATCGACAACCTGCGCCAGGGGAAGCCGGCCGGCCCGCGGCGCGATCCCGAATACCCGCCGCACCCGGCAGCGCAGCCGGCGCCGAGGCCGGCCCCGCAGCCCGCCGCGCAGCCCGCGCCAAGGCCCGCGGCGCAGCCGGCGCCCAGGCAGGCCCCGGCGCCGAAGCCGAAGGACGACGCGAAGGGCGACAACAGAAGGAGAAGTCCGGGAAGTCAGTGAACGGTCGAGTTGCCAGACGGCAAGTCGTCAGTGGTTACCAGTTGTGAGACTTCAGGGGCCAGTCCAGTTGTCGGTACTGACATCTGGTCTGGCCCCTGCCGACTTCCGTACTGGTAACCACTGCCACCTTGCCGTCTGGCAACTACCCTGCCCACTGCCTTCTGCTTACTCCCCCCCTCCCTGCAGCTCCTTGACGATGCCGCTCACGAACGCCTTGGCGTCGCCGAACAGCATCAGGGTCTTGTCCTCGTAGTAGAGCGGGTTGTCGATGCCCGCGAAGCCCGGATTGAGGCTCCGCTTGATCACCATCACCGTCCGGGCGTGGTCCACCTCGATGATGGGCATGCCGTAGATCGGGCTGCCCTGGTCCGTCTTGGCGGCCGGATTGGTGACGTCGTTCGCGCCGATCACCAGCGCCACGTCCGTCTGCGGCATCTCGCTGTTGGCCTGGTCCATCTCGATCAGCCGGTCGTACGGAACGTCGGCCTCGGCCAGCAGCACGTTCATGTGCCCCGGCATGCGCCCCGCGACGGGGTGAATGCCGAACTTCACGTCCACGCCCTTCTTGAGCAGCACGTCGAGCATCTCCCGCACCTTGTGCTGCGCCTGGGCGACCGCCATGCCGTAGCCGGGGACGACCAGCACCGTGTTCGACGCCGAGAGGATGGCGGCCGCCTCCTCCGGCGTGGCGGTGTGCACGTTCCGATCTTCCTGGACCGCCTGGGCCGACACCTGCAGCTGGCCGAAGGCGCCGAACAGCACGTTGGTGAACGAGCGGTTCATCGCCTTGCACATGACGACCGCGAGGATGAAGCCGGACGAGCCGTCGAGCGCGCCGGCCACCACCAGCACCTTGCTGTTCAGGACGAAGCCGAGCAGGGCGGCCGTGAGCCCGACGTAGGAGTTGAGGAGCGCGATCACGGTCGGCATGTCGGCGCCGCCGATGGGCGTCACCAGCATCACGCCGAACAGCAGCGAGATCACCACCATCGCCGGGAAGACGAACGGCGCGGTGGGATTGAACATCAGGACCAGGGCCGCCAGCACGGCCGCCCCCAGCACCGTGAAGCTGACGTAGTTCTGCCCCTTGTAGACGATGGGGCGCTGCGGGAGCCACTCCTGCAGCTTGCCGGCCGCGATCAGGCTGCCCGTGAAGCTCAAGGAGCCGATGATGACCTCCATCGAGATCTCGACCACCTGGAACTTCGAGAGCTCATGGAGGTGGAGGTAGTACTCCGAGATGCCGATCAGGGCCGCCGCCAGCGCGCCGAAGGCGTGGCTCAGGGCCGTCCGCTGCGGAACGGCCGTCATCTGCACCAGGCCGAGCGGGATGCCGACCATCGCGCCTGCGAGCAGAGCGATCAGCACCCAGCGGTAGTGGACGAAATCGGGGTTGGTGAACGTCGCCAGCACCGCGAGGGCCGCGCCGATCTCGCCGACCAGCACGCCGCGGCGCGCCGTCGCCGGCGAGCTCAGCCACTTCAGCGAGAGGATGAAGAGGCCGATCGCGATGATGTACGCGCCGTCGGTCAGGTACTGCACCGTCGTGGGGTCCATCGCGGTGAGGTTCATGACTTCTTGCGCCCGCTCAGCTTGAACATCCGCAGCATCCGGTCGGTGATGAGGAACCCGCCGACCATGTTGCTGAACGCGGCGAACACCGCGATCGCGCCCAGGACCTCCGACAGCGTGTTGCCGGGCCGCGCGGCGATGATGATGGCGGCCACCACGACGATCGCGTCGAGCGCGTTGGTCAGGGCCATCAGCGGCGTGTGCAGGAGCGGCGAGACCCGGCGGATGACCTCGAAGCCGAGGAAGCCCGCCAGCACGAAGACGTACAGGTTCTCGATGAAGCCTTGCGGCACGGTACCCTCCTTTACCTGGACAGCGAGAAGAACTCGCGCACGCGGCCGTGCACGATCTCGCCGCCCCGGGTGATGAGCGTCTCCCGCGTGATCTCGTCCTCGAGGTTCAGCTCCGGCTTCCCGCCCTTGAACAGGTGGACGAGGAACGTGGCGATGTTCTTCGCGTACATCTGGCTGGCGTGATAGGGGACGGCGCTGGCAAGGTTGATCTGCCCCACGAGGCTGACGTTGTGCTTGACCACCGTCTGTCCGGCCTCGGTCAGCTCGCAGTTGCCGCCGCGCTCGGCGGCCAGGTCCACGATCACCGACCCCGCGGCCATGCCCTTCACCATGTCCGCGGTCACCAGGATCGGCGCCGCCTTGCCGGGCACCACGGCGGTGGTGATCACCACGTCGCTCTCCGCCACCACCTTGCCCAGCAGCTCGCGCTGGCGCTTGTAGAACGTCTCGTCCTGCGCCGTGGCGTAGCCGCGCGCGTCCTGGGCGTCCTTGGCCTCGATCGGCAGCTCGACGAAGCGTCCGCCGAGACTGTGCACCTGTTCCTTCACCGCGGGCCGGACGTCGTAGGCCGAGACCACGGCGCCCAGCCGGCGCGCCGTCGAGATGGCCTGGAGCCCGGCGACGCCCGCGCCGATGATGAGCACGCGGGCCGGCGTGATCGTCCCCGCGGCGGTGGTCAGCATCGGGAACAGCCGGGGGAGCGTGTCGGCCGCGATCAGCACGGCCTTGTAACCGGCGACCGTCGCCATGGACGACAGCGCGTCCATGCTCTGGGCCCGCGTGATGCGGGGCATGAGCTCGACGCTGAACGACAGCACGCCCCTGGACGCGATGTCCTTCAGGGTGTCGACCGCGCCCAGCGGGCGCAGGAACCCGACCAGGAACTGCCCCTGCCGGTACAGGGGGAGGTCGTCCTTGCCCGTCCGGTCGTTGGAGCCGTAGCAGAGAACCTGGACGACGACGTCGGCCGTCTTGAAGACCTCCGCGCGGCTCGCGACGATCTTCGCGCCCTTGTCCGTGTAGTCCTTGTCCAGATAGCCGGCGCTCGTGCCCGCCCCCGCTTCGACGGCGACTTCGAACCCCGCCTTGGTGAGCGAAGGAACCACGGAGGGCACCAGGGCCACGCGCCGCTCTCCGGGGAAGCTCTCCTTGGGAACACCTATGATCATGACCGCTCCTCCCTCCGATGGCCCTTGTCGTCACCTGTCCGGTCGGGCATCCCTACGCAAAATCTAGACCGCGCATCACCCTCGTGCCCGCCGCCCCTGCCCGGCGCCGCGGGCCGGGTTACCTTCCCAGTCCCCATCGCAGGACCGGGACGTGATTCGATCGAGCGGCACCATCCTGCTCGCCGCGCTGGTCGCGTCGGCATGCCACCCCAGCCGCGGCGGCCGCGCCTCCGCCGGCGCCCTCACCGTCACCCACGCCGTGATCCCGGCCCCGACCTCGCGCTCCGAGGCGTCCGTCTTCCTGGTGCTCGAGAACGGGGGCGACACCGCCGCGGTCTTCACCGGCGCCCTCACCCCGGCCGCCGACTCGGTGCTGCTGCACCGGCTCGTCGGCGGGCTGATGCAGCCGGCGATGCCCCCGGTGATTCCGTCGCACGGCTACCTCGACTTCGTCCCGGGCGGCTACCACCTGATGATGGAAGGGCTGCGGCGGCCCCTGGCTCCCGGCGACACCGTCACGCTGGACCTGCGCTTCGACGCGTCGCGCTCGCTGACGGTCCGGGTGCCGGTGCTGACCTATACCGATGCCGTGAGCGACCTGCCGCTGCGTTGAGCCACTGTCGTAACATCTAGCCAGCATTGCTGCCAATTCCGCACTATCAGAGGTGCGGATTCCGCATTTTTGGACACGCATAAACTCGTCAAGTTGTTCACTTACAACGACATAGCTCGAGGCACGCTGCATGCCACTGAACGGTGGCGAGCCGGGGGACGTTCCCCCGGCAGAACCTCTGTAAGGAAGAGCCATGAAGCGTCGCCTTCTCATCTCGATCGCCCTCGTCGTGGTCGCCGGTGGTGTGACCGCCGG
>Ga0187777_10001719_pt1 | contig 14144 bp, 11 predicted proteins | sample 1015_Q2_SP5_10_M_FD_132416 | JGI IMG/M metagenome (GOLD analysis project Ga0187777, IMG submission 132416) | Tropical peat soil microbial communities from peatlands in Department of Meta, Colombia - 1015_Q2_SP5_10_MG | ecosystem: Environmental > Terrestrial > Soil > Wetlands > Peat | place...
GAAGATGCGTGAGGTGTCATCTTCGCGTTGGGGCAGAGGTTCTGGTTCTGCCGGCGAATAGGATGGCGCGAAGCCGGGCCGGCTACGTCCGCGGGTTTTTTCACCCGCCAATGCCGCACGATAGCTGTGGTCCATCGGGGCCGTGTAGATGCCGCCATGCTGTTGGCGATCCCGGCCGGGACCGCCACCACGATGCGAACGCCGCCCACGGCGCCGCCTGTTTCTTCCCCCGCCTCCCGAGGGATGTCCGGGTCCAACATTCATACGTGTCTCTTTTTCTGGCTCTAGTTTGAATCCGCCGGCAGTCCGGTCGGTTCGATTCTTACTCTTTCGCGTTACCGCTGTCCTGATCGGTAGCAACTCGCGTACGTATGCACGGAGGTACTAGAAACCCGACGCGGTTGGAACTCGTTCCTGAATGATCGTGTCCGTTTAGGCGCCTGGAGCTGATTGGCGCAGAAGGCCCGCTAGAAAGCGCAGCCGCTAGGGAACACGATGATGGTACCCTGCGGCGGCAACGAAACGCAAGCCCTAAGTCACTGTAGTTTTACACAGAGGTAACTGCAGCGGATGCCCATGACAAGCCGTCGTCAGGGAGCTACCGGGCACTTACCTGCTGTGCCCAGTGCACTGCTTCCCAGTACCTTTCGGCGACTTCGCCGTCGCTGAGATGAAGCTGTCGGGCCAACTCGCTGCCGGCTTGCCACTCGCCAGATTCTTGCGCCAGCATGAGCTGATAAAAACTGCGCAGATGGCTCTGGCCCCCTAACAAAACTCCTCTGGTTTCACGGTCCACGGCAACACTGTCCAGCACTCGAATCATCGGGATTTCGAGAATTGCGTCCATCAACGAAAGCAAACCCAGGAGGAATAGATCGGATTCCCCATGAGGAATCTTCGGTCCAAGCAATTCGCAGAAGCGAGCACGCACTAGCGCCGAGAGAACGAGTTCACTAGACTTGTCCTGGCCGGCACCGAGCGTGGCCACCAAGCGAACCCAGCGCCGCACCTCCCGCTCTCCGAGTATCGATAGCGCGTGGCGCACGGAATGAATTTCGTTCGCAAATCCGAACACGGGCGAGTTTAGATACCGTAGCAGGCGATAGCAAAGTGATGCTTCGCTCTTGATTACGGTTTCGATTTCTCGAACGTCCAATTCTGGTTTGGCTACCGCTTGCCACATGCGCAGGTAATTCAGCTGATTGGCGGGAATTTCCTGCGCATGAAGCGTTTCCGGGCGACGAAAGAAATACCCCTGAAAATATACGAATCCGGCATTCTTAGTAGCGGTGAATTCATCGCGAGTCTCGACTTTTTCCGCCAACATGCGACATCGCCATGGGCCGTACCGTTTAGCAATCTCCGCAGCTTGTTCAAACGAGACGCGCCGCAAATCGACTTTGACGATGTCCGCAATCTCGACGAGCGATTCACGGGGGTCTGACGTAGTGAAATCATCCAATGCGATCAAATAGCCGGCTTCCTTTAAACGTTGACAGGCGGCGAGCACCAGATCGTCGGCGGGCACCGTCTCCAAAATTTCGACAACGGTTTGCGTTGACGGCAAAAGTGTCACGTAGTCTTTCAGCAAAACCTCGCGGGTGCAGTTGATGAAAGCCCTCCGCCCATCGCAAAGGACGTCCAACCCCATCAGCATCGAGGTATTCAGGGTGCTGCGGGATGCGGCTTCAATATCGGAGCTGAAGTACTCGTCTACTCCATTGCGAAAAAGCAACTCATAGCCGAATACCTTTTCGTCGCGAGTAAGAATGGGCTGCCGTGCCACAAACCTCGTGTTCGGCTTCGGAGCGGACGGGGCCGCGATTGTGGGATCGTCCACATTGCTTTCATCGGCAAAAACTCACAAAAGATTAGCGGAACTCTCCGGCAAGCGTAATTTCATATGGCCTTTATCACTCCTCAACCCATTCGATACCGCAGGTGTAGCACTTCCAGTTGCCTTTGCGGACGGGAATGGGAAATGAGAGCAGCAGCCATAAACCGAAGGTCCAGAAGCGGTCAATCTTTTCGAAGCCGATGTCCAGGGAATAACAGCGCGGACACCGCGGCTGCACAAACACTTCCCCGAACTCTTCCTCACCAAATTCCGCAGGAATGGGCTCATCCAGGATGGCGCGTGCAGCCTCGAAATCCTGTTTATGAACCTGCAAGCGAATGCCGCCGATCGCGTTGGAGAGCAGCCAATCCATGCGCACCAGGTTGCCATCCGCCAGGATACATTCGATTCCGGCAGACTCCAGCTTGCCTTTCGCCAGCAGAGCTTCCGGTATGTCACGGAAGTGCTGAAGCGTGACCAGTGAAGGTCGAGTTTCGCCGCAAGGGAGTTCGATTGTCTCGTCCAAGCTGTTATCCATTCCAACCGGACCGGTGAAGCGTCTGGCGGGCAGGCCAACGCACGTCCGAAAGAGGCTCGGTCCCTTACTGGATGGTTAAACTAACCGTGATCTGGTGAGTGATCGCGTTCGCGCCACTCGATACCGCTTTGATGGTCACTGTGCTGGTGCCGGTGGGCGTGCCTGGATTACTCGGCGTGCTATTTCCACCTCCGCCGCAGCCGGTAATCCATAAGACTGAGACGCCGAGCAAGACCAAAGTTGCTAGCATACCCACCCGCGTATATCTCAATCGACGATTCGCAGGTACAAGCATCAAGGCGAACAGGCCTGGCAGAAGCAAAGCGTAAAAAACCTGTTTACGATGAAACAGCAGCGCTGCCGAAGGTGCAGTCGTGGTGATGCTTAGGAGTTCACTGCCACCGGAGACTGCCGAAAACATGCAAGCTGCTCCCGTCGGCAGTCCGGAGCAACTAAAGTTGAGGCTCTGGCTAAATCCACCAAGATCGGTTATCGAAATCGTGCTCTCACCACCACCTCCAGGTGCGCTGATCGTTATCGTGGTTGGGTTCGCGGTCATAGAGAAATCGAGCATGCTTAAGGTCTGAGGTGAAGAACTTGAAGAGCCGAAGGTCGAGTCACCACTGTAGGAAGCAACTATTGAGTACGTTCCTCCTGCCAGCAAACTCGGATTGTAGCTGAGGGTCGCGGTGCCGTTGGTCAGAGCGACGGCGCTGCCAAGCGGGCCAGATGCATCCGAAAAGCTTACTGTCCCGGTCGGAGTGCCGGTCCCTGACGTCGGCGCAACGGTTGCACTGAATATCACCGGGCCGCTCGATCCTGCATTCAAAGATGTCGGGGAAAAACTCATGGTTGTAGTCGTTGTGCTTCCTACGGTTAGATTGACACCCGCTGAGGTAGCAGCGGCGAAAGTGGAGTCTCCGCTATACGTTGCCGTGATGGGATAAATGCCAGGAGAAAGTGATGCCACGTTATAGCTCAACGTTGCTGTGCCACCGATGAGTGCGACGGGACTACCGCCCAGCTGGCTTGATCCGTTAAGAAAAGTTACAGTCCCGGTCGGTGTCCCGCTGCCTAGGCCGGCGGTGACGGTTGCGGTGAGGGTCACCGGAGTTGTGGATCCAGGAGTCACTTGGGTCGGAACGACCGTGATCGTGATGTTGCTGCAGCTCTTGCCCGCCGCCCACTGGCAAATAAGATTTGTGGCATCGACCGAACCCAAGCCAGTCACTTGGTCGTAACCGGCAGTTGCCGAATAGCCAAACTCAAAAGGCGCACTGGCTGGACAGTTGCGAGTGCCTTGCTTGCATGGAACTTTATTGTTCCCCGCCGTCACATCGTGAAACACGTTATTGGTGGTGGTTTGAGCTAGCTGATAGAGCCGGGTGTTGATATTGCCGAGACCCGCGCCTCCTACAAATTGGTTCAACAAGGTCACGATTCCTGCGAATACAGGCGCTGATGCCGATGTCCCCCCGACGATAAATGGTCTGGAACCGACGCCGCTCGCACACGTATGTACGCCGGTCTGGGTGGTGCAGATAATGTAGCCGTCATGATTGGCCGAGGCGGCCATCGAAAGGTCCGGTACGTCACGAACCCCATCCTTCGGCACACCTGTCCCTGCCTGCCAGGATGGTTTTGGAAACCCGAAGCCGCCTGTGCAGCTGTTGGATGGTGCAGTGCCACAGCTACTGGCACCGCCTCCGCTGCCAGCCAGCGTTGTAGAAAGAACGGGTCCTGTGCCGGTCTGGTCCGAGTCGTTCCAACCCATTTCCGGAATGTAGGAGACTGCAGATTCGCCGTTTGTATTATTCGTCGGATTCCAATACTGGCTTTGATTACTAACGTCGCCGCTGAATTCGTTGCCACCCACTCCGGTCACGTACTGACTGCTGGCCGGATAGTCAACAGCTAATCCCTGACTTGCGACGGCTGCGGAATTTGACTCGCAGCCGGCCGCACCCGTGTCTCCCGATGAGGCGATAAAGGTAATTCCCTCAGTATTGGCTTTTTGGAGTTCGCTCTCGACGCTGGCGAGCGGTGCGTTGAGCGCTTCGCACGCTCCGTAGCTCATGCTGATGACCGGCGCAAGGTTATTGTCGATAGCGTGTACCGCGGACTCAAAGACGCCGCCGATGCTGGTGGCTGCTCTTACGTAGATGATGGTGGCGTTGCGGGCGACGGCACTCGACCACTCAAGATCCAGGTCAGCCTCAGTGAGGTCTGCGGTGGTTCCCGGATCCGATGATCCGACGAGTACTTGCTGGAGGTTGATGGCCGGGAGGTTAAAAGCCGAGCGGAACTGGTTGATGTCGGTTGGATCGATGTCCGTCTGGCCTACAACCACCATTTTCATCCCCGTACCGTCGATCTTTGAGTTGTACAGCGGCGTGACGTCGTAGATTGTCGCCAGATCGTCGGGCGCCAAAAAATTGGACCCACTTAGGTCGTAGAACGGGTGAGCGATACTAGGGAAAAAATCCCCAATCGCAAGCTTTGCGGAGCCCATCGGCTTAAGGCTGAAATCGTTGAATCCGAGAAAGCCAGCCACAATTCCGTCTAAAGCTTCAGGTATTGAAATTTCCTTCGCGTTAGCGAAATGCCGCTCACCGTCGATGTCGAAATAATGAAGCTGGGTATGGAAGGTATTTTCCACCAGCGCAGCAGCACCGCTGAAGGCAATCCAATCGTGACCGCGAGCTACTTGAACCACCTCGAAGCCTTGCGAACGTAGCCATGCGGAGACTATCCCAACATCGCTGGAGGAGAGACCGTAGCGATTAGCGTACTGCTCGGGAGTCAACCATTTGTGATAGTTCGGAGAGGCCGGATCTTGCTGCTGCTGCAAGAGCTGCTCGAGGTCGGCCTGCTGCGCCCGTGAAGGCTGCATGATCATAGTCACATATCCCAACTGCATCGCGGGATCCGCTAGGCCCCGGTCGTATTCTTGCTGAGCTTTGGCAGGGACGCTGCCCTTGAGACTCACTACGGAGCTGCTGTCGATCTTGGCAATCCGGTTCGGAGCGGCATAACAAAGGGTTGAGATTAGCAGGCCAGGGACGATGCCCAACGCAGATCTCATTCTTCCTCCCAGCGCGAAGGTGGCGTGAAGACGAGTTAGAAACTTCGGCTTATCAGGTTTTGAACAGATTAACTCAGCCGCTGTGGCTGGCGCTGTCAAAAAACAGCACTTGGGTGGTCAGATGCGCGTCAGAGATGCAGAATTGCTATAAAACAGCAAAGCCGGGCTGGTTGGCCCGGCTCTTTATAGGTTCCTTGTATTCCTTACATCACCAGCGCAAGGTTCTCCAGTTCCTGCTGCAATACGGGGATCGCACATCCTGACATTTCCACCCGCCCCGCCGCATCCATTGCGGCCTGGGGTGAAACGCCGTACCCCCTACCCATGAGGAACATCTGGAGCACCTCAGCGGCCTCTCTGGAGTCAATAATTCCGCTCTGCAAGAGGTCATTGCGTAAAGCAGCTAATTCCGTCACCGTAAATCGTTCTTTCATGGCCGTTCACCTCCGACCCTCTACCGCCATTACTCTTTAGACTCAATCAATGCCTGACGAGTTACATGCAATTTCCCTGCCGCAACTGTAATCAGGTGTCGACGTTCCTGTAGAGGCGCCGTTCTAGATGCTTAAACCCTTGGTTTTCCGGTAAGTTGCGAAGCGAGTCAGAACTTCATGAAGACGCACCACATGGCACGAAGGTGGTGCACCGCAGATTCTCACTGGTTGACACTCTGTGTCTTTGTGGGACGAGAAAGCGCAGTCTGCTCCGGAATGGGTCGCCGGTTCTAAACGGCGCGTAGCCTTACGATACCTCGATGACCGCTTCGTCAATTAGGAGTATGGGAATATCATCGCGCACCGGGTAGACGCGATGACACTCACTGCATTTGAGGCTTTCGCCGTTGTTCTTGACGACCAGCGGTTTCTTGCATGCCGGACAAACTAAGATGTCGAGAAGATCCTGGGGAATCATAGCCTTATTTTACGCTTTCAGACCCTTGAAGCATATTCGCTTGCACGGTTCGGAATCAGGCGACACGCTGCTTAAAGCGCAGCCCCTTTCGATACAAGCCATCACTCGCCACATCAAAAACGCGATTGTAACGAGCACGATAATTCTCTAGGGCGGCGGTGGCGGCAAGTTCGATCAATTGCTCCTCAGAAAAATGCCGCCGTAATTCGGCATAGAGCTCATCGCTGACGTTGGCGGGCGTGTCTGCCATTGCGTCAGCCATCCGCAGTAACGCCAGCTCAGCCGGCACAAACCGTTCGAAATGTCCCTCGCGGATGGCGTCGATCTCCTCATCGCCCAAACCACACATTCTGCCTCCGGCAGAATTCGCGTCGATTCAAAAGGGACAGCCGACCCGCGCCGCGGTCCGCAGGGTTAGCAACATGCGCTGACGTTGTGGGACTGCAGCTTTCTGAGCTAGCAGCCATTCGCCCAGAGCGTTGACCCAGAAAACCCGAGGCACCCTGGCGATGATCTTTTGGGGTGTCAGATCGCGACCCAAGAGTTTGCGCACCTTCTTGAAAACCTGGCGCATGAAGAACGGTGCACTTCTGGGATCAATGCCTTCGATTCTAGGCATACTTTGCCTTTTCTCTTATTTGGATGCCGGTCACCCCCAAAAGACCCCTAAAACGCCAGTAGATGAAATCCGCCGGGTAACTTGTCGCGCGAACGTGCATTGACTTCCGGAGCGGCACCAGCGTAAATTTTCATCCTGTTCAATTTTGCTCTTTCTCAATCCTTGGTTCGCGCAACCTCGTCTACCGACGAGGAGGGAAGCGGGTGAGAATCCCGCGCTGCCGCGCAACTGTAAGCGAGGAAATTGCTGCCGGTCACTGGGAATCCCTGGGAAGGCCGGTGGTGCAAGTCGGATGGCACATGTCGTCCTGACTCGCTAAGCCAGGAGATCGGCGCGAACCGTCAACACCAACCCCTTTCGCGAGTCAAAGGAGGCGGGCATGCGGTTCTTTCAGGTTTTTGCAGTTCTTCTCACGTTTGCGTCGGCAGCTTCAGCCGACGATCTCAAACTCAAAGTGCTCGACCCTCAAGGCGCCGTTGTCAGTGGAGCCCGGATCGCATTGTGGCGATCCGCGGGCAATCGACAGCCAGGTTCCGGTTCTCCGCTTGCAATACAAAACACCTCAGCGGAAGGTCTGGTCATGTTTCATGACTTGGCGCGGGGGCTATATCATCTGCAGGTCTTGGCAGCAGGCTTTGCGGCAGAACCCTTGGATGTCGCAACCCCGGCAGAGTTGATTAGTGTAACGCTGAAACTCGCTCCGGCAGCCGAGACCATCGTGGTAACGGCCACTCGCAATCCGATTCCTGAAGAACTATCGGGATCGCAAGTGGAAAGCCTGAGCGGCAACGAACTGGAGACTATGCAGCCAGCCGCGGCCAATGACGCACTGCGCTTTCTGCCCGGCGCGATCGTGAATACTGCGGGTCAGCGTGGCGGCCTTGCTTCGTTGTTCGTCCGCGGCGGCGATTCTACTTACAACAAGGTGATTGTGGATGGCGTGACAGTCAACGAGCCAGGGGGAACGTTTGATTTCGGCAATTTTCCCCTAAACGAAGCCGATCACATGGAATTTCTGCGAGGGGCGCAGAGCACGTTGTACGGGTCGGATGCTATGACCAGTGTCGTACAAATCTGGACACGCAACGGTACTACTCGAATTCCTGAACTTCGCATCGGCGCTGACGGCGGAAACTTTGCTACTGCAAACGGCTACGCCTCGCTCGCGGGCACTCGCGGCCGCTTCGATTACAACTTCTTCGGCGATCAGTTCAATACCGAGGGCCAAGGTATCAATGACGCATATTCCAACTCGCTGCAGGGTGCGAACGTTGGAGTCGCGATTACAGATGAAATCGCACTGCGCGCCCGTTTTCGCCACTCCAACAGCTTCACCGGTTTGCCAGGCGAATGGAACTTCAACGGACAGGCACTCGAACCTCCTGACCCCACCGAGCACAAACAATTGAACAACTTTCTGGGAAGCACAGAACTGACAATAACTCAACCTTCGGGCTGGCAACATCGCTTCAGTGGTTTCGAATTCAACTACCGCTACCAAGATATAAACCTGACTGGCGATTCAGCCCGATTAGATGATTTTGCCACTCATGCCAGCGATCACGTCAACCGTGCAGGCTTCGAGTATGAGGGTGATTACGCCGAGCAGAACTGGGGACACACTACTTTTGGATACCGGTTTGAGGATGAAAACGGGGTGATCGGAGATCTGGATTTTCCCCCATCCACTCATGGCGTGCGCCTGAATGACGATTTCTATGGAGAGCAGCAGATCATTTGGAAACGGTTTTCAGGCGTCGCTGGCGCGCGCTTTATCCACAATGGTGCATTCGGAAACACCGGCGTCCCTCGTGTTGCCGCGACCTTTCTCGCGTTGCACGGCGGACAGCTTTTCTCGGGAACACGTTTGCGATTCTCCTACGCTGAAGGATTCAAGGAACCTCGATTGGAGGAAACCTTTGCCGGGCCCCCCTACAGCGTTCCAAATACTGCATTAAAACCGGAGCGCACGCGCGCTTTCGAAGCGGGCTTTCAGCAGAACCTGCTTCAGGGTCGCTATCTACTGGCCGCCACGTACTTCAACAACCTGTTCTCCAATCGCATTGATTACGCTAGCAATCCAGTGACCTTTATTGGTCAATATGTGAACGTCGACAAATCATTCGCCCACGGTGCAGAAATCGAATTTCAAGGGCAATTGCAGTCGAGATTATCGCTGAACGCAGCGTACGTTTACACGTCCACCGAAATTCTCGCGGCGCCTGAGTGCACGCCGGCAAATTTCTGCGATCCGGCCATTTTAGGGGTTGGACGGCCGCTGCTGAGGCGCCCCAAGCATTCTGCATCTTTGCTGCTCAATTATCTGGGAACGCACTGGGGCAGCAGCTTGCGCGGGAGCTTTGTTGGCCGGCGCGCGGATTCGGATTTCCTCAACTTCGGAATTAATCACGCTCCAGGATATGTACGCGCGGATTTGGGCGGCTGGTACGTTCTGAACTCGAGGATGACTGCTTACGTTGACGTCGAGAATGCATTAGATCGCCACTACAACGAGGTTGTCGGCTATCCAGCTTTGACCACGAATTTTCGGGCAGGCATGCGATTCCGAATCGGAGGAGAATAGCTGAAGAGGTTGGGGATACCCGCCTATCGCCGCGTCTAGTGAGCGTGCAGCTGTTTCCGCATAGCTTCTACTATGAGCCCGGTGAAGCCATAGGTGATAGCGTTTGCGACCAGAGCTTCATAGAGGCTGATCGCGTGATGCATACCCGCGATCGCAATGGGGCATGTTATGCAGACAAGAGGCCAAACGTCCCGCATGCGCTCGCTGGTGGATGGGAAGGTTGCCGAGGCGAAGAATGCCCAGAAGACGGCGAGTAAAAAGCCGACAAGGGCCCACATCGCAATTCGGTATTTCATGTCTACCCCCATGCAAATCTGATTCTACGCTTTACCACCTGCAAAAAGCGCGACGGTCGTAAGTAGGCAATTACCTCAAAACCTCCGTTGTGACGTTGTACAATGCCGCCGTTGTTCGCATTTCCCTGAAAGTGAGTCACATTATGCTTAGGAAAACTGCCATCCTGCTTTTGCAGTTGATTCTGGTTGCCCCTTTATACGCTAGCTCTGCTCGTCAGGATGCCGGCTCCGATCCCCGGCTGCAAAAAGCCTATCGCTTTCAGCAGGATGGCTGGACCTACGTTCATCTCGAGGGTTCGCCATCGGAAATCGGTTTCCAGCACGGATCCCTGCTTGCGCCTGAAATTGAGGATGCATTTCACGCGATCCAGTTTCGAGACACGTATCGCACCAAGCGCAACTGGGAGTTCTTTCGTACGGCAGCTCGCGAAATGCTGTGGCCGCACATCGATGCCGAGTATCAACAGGAATTGCAAGGGATATCGGAGGGGCTGAAGGCGCGTGGAGTAAACCTCGATGTGTACGACATCGTCGCGCTCAATGCGTTCGAGGAGGTGCCAGACTACTACGTGCCCTGGTTAAACAAGCGTGCACAAGTGCAAAACGCTCCGAAACTGGTGGCCGAGGGAAACTGCAGCGCATTCATCGCAACCGGCAGCATGACGAAGGACCACAAGATTGTCATTGCCCATAACAATTGGACAAGCTATGTCGCGGGATCCCGCTGGGTGATGATGTTCGATATCAAACCCAGTCATGGCAACCGCATGCTGATGGATGGCTTTCCCGGAGTGATTACCAGCGATGATGATTTCGCCATCAACTCCGCAGGAATGATGATCTCAGAAACTACGATCACTCAGTTTGAAGGCTGGGATCCAGGTGGCAAGCCGGAGTTTATGCGCTCACGCCAGGCTTTGCAGTATGCCAATTCGATCGATGACTACGTCCGCATCATCAAAGAAGGCAATAACGGGGGCTACGCGAACGACTGGCTAATCGGAGACCGCAAAACCGGCGAGATTGCCTATCTGGAACTTGCGTTGAAGAACACCCCTCTGTGGCGCACCAAGGATGGGTACTTCATAAGCTCGAACTTCGCCCGGGATCCCAAAGTTCTTGCCGAAGATACCCCGGCGTTTAATAAGAATGATCTCTCTTCATCGCCCAACGCACGCCGCGTCCGTTGGGAAGAATTGATGCAAGAGAATAAGGGAAAAATTGACGTCGACATGGCCGAGAAGTTCCTTGGCGACCACTTGGACAGCTACGAGAAAAAGGAGGACGCCGATGAGCGTTCTCTCTGTGGGCACGTCGATACCTCTGCCCGAGGTGTTAAGCAATGGGAATGGGGATCCTACGATCCTGGCGGCGCGGTGCAGGGAAAAGCTGCGGACAGCAGCATGGCAGCAAAGATGAGCCTGGTGGCGCGCGCTGGCCATCCCTGTGGCGGCGACTTCCTGGCTAAAGATTTTCTAGAGAAGCATCCCGAGTACAACTGGCAAAAGCCTGTGCTCCGCGATATGAAAGCGGGCCCGTGGACGACGTTTGCTGCGGGCCAGAAATCCAGCCACTGATTGATCTAGGTTCTTTGTAGGTCTCTCAAATTTTCGCGCTTTCCACTGGTGCTGCCGGCACTTTTTCGCCGATCGCCATTGTCGGATCCATACGAGTTTGCGAGAGGAAGAGGCGCAGCCGAATGCGTACCTTCGTATTTGCTACGAGCCAACAATAATTTTTTTAGAGCGTCGTCGCCAAGCGGTTGTCCGCGTCCGAGGAGGTGGGTTACGAGCGCGATCTGTGCAAAGTGCTCCACGGTTTCCATCTTCATGTACGCATCGCTCAGGGTTTCTCCATAGGTCACTACGCCGTGGTTGGACATCAGGATCGCATCATATTGCGACACTAGCGGCCGGAGCGTCTCACACAACTCCGGCGTGCCAGGGGTGCCGTATTCCGCGAGCGGAATCGAACCCAGTCCAATCACTACCTCACAAACCAAGGGCTGGTCGAGAGCGAGCCCCGCAGCTGCAAAGCCGGTTGCCGTAGGAGGATGGGCATGCACGATACCGCGGATTTCCGGGCGCAGCTTGTAAATCAGCAAGTGCATGGCGATCTCACTGGATACGTGACGACTTCCTGCGATAAGATCGCCGTCCATATCGACGGTGACAAGGTCCGAGCCGCGCAGCGAGCCTTTGCTCATGGCGGTGGGAGTGGCAAGGATATGACGTTTGTTCAAGCGCACGGATAAATTGCCATCCGTAGCCGCCACGAAGCCGCGGCTATGGAGCATTCTTCCGAAGGATACAATCTCACGACGTGCGCGATATGAGGTAGACATGGCTTCCAACACGGGTGAGCAGACTGTCCGCGTATAGTAACCCACGCCTTCGGGCTAACACAATCCGATAATTCATGGATAGCCTAAGATTCGAGAGTTCCATCTCTATAATGAGAATTGGTGCTGGTTTCTGAGTTCGACTACCATCTTCCAACAGAACTGATTGCGCAGGAGCCGCTTGCAGACCGCGCCGCATCACGACTCCTGCACTTGCAATATAGATCCGGATCTCTTCGGGATCTCTGTTTCCGGGAATTTCCCGACCTGCTGCGCGCTGATGATCTTGTTGTGTTTAATAACACTCGGGTATTTCCTGCTCGGCTTTATGGTCATAGAAGCGGTGTCAAAGCACAACCGCTCAGCAAACAGAATCCGGCCGCCGGGAACTTTCTGAAGGGACGCGTTGAAGTTTTACTGACCCGTCAGATCAGCCAACAGCCCAACGACTGGCAGTGCTTGGTCCATCCGGGACGTAAAATCGGCGTCGGCGAGCGTCTCTTTTTCGGCGATCACAATGAACTCGAAGGGGTAGTGCTGGACAGAGGAAGTTTCGGAGAACGACGGATTAGATTTCAACCTGTGCCGGAATTCTTTGCTTTACTGGAGCAGTTCGGACATGTGCCCCTGCCTCCCTACATCGATCGGCCGGATGACCCAGCCGACCGCGAACGTTATCAAACCATCTATGCTCGCGAGCGCGGATCGGTAGCGGCACCCACCGCTGGCCTGCACTTCACACCCGAGATCTTTGAGCGCCTTCGGCAGCGCGGGCTCGAAATCGCAGAGGTTACCCTGCATGTGGGTTTGGGAACATTCCAGCCGGTCCGGGTTGAACGGGTCGAGGAGCATCGCTTGCATTCTGAACATTACTCGATTTCAGAAAAAGCAGCCGCCCAAGTAAATGCCGCACTCAAGGCCGGCCGGCGGGTTGTTGCCGTTGGAACCACAACTGCACGAACTTTAGAGCATGCTGCCGCTGTCGTACAACTCGAACCTGGCGCCGGTGAAGCAGGCATTTTCATTTATCCAGGGTACCGCTTCCGTGTGGTTGGGGCGCTTCTCACCAACTTTCACTTGCCGAAGTCTACCCTACTCATGCTGGTTTGCGCGTTAGGAGGAAAACAGCAAGTGCTGGAAGCGTATCGGCATGCAGTTCAGGAAAGGTACCGCTTCTACTCCTATGGAGATTGCATGTTTGTGGAGTGAGATCTCTGAACGGCTTTCTATCTTCCAGCCGCCAACCGGGTAGCCAACCGAGTCGGCAATTGGGCCGCAAAAATGCGGTCCTGCGCCGATTTCAGGTCGTAAGGAACTCTGCAGAAGGTCAGTACACGCGCATCGGCATCAAAGACTGCAAATCCCGCCCGCCAGTCACCGTCACGCGGCTGCCCGACTGATCCCGGATTAACCAGAAACCGGTTGCCTTTCTTCAAAGCTATTTCGCAGCTTTCAGCCTGCCCTACTGTTTTGTAGCTTGGACGAAAAGCATCGAGGTAAGTGGCATTGGCAACAAAGCTCCCTTGCAGATGAGTGTGTCCGAAAAAGGTTATAGGCACCGCGGTGTCCATCATAGGTTCCACCGCATCACGCACCGTAATGAGATATTCATCTTCATCGATGGGCGATCCATGCACGAATTGAATGTCGGAAAGTCCCTCAAGCTTGACGGGCCCTTGCGGGAGTTTGCGGAGCCAGTCCAGGTTCTCGGGCGTCAACTGCTGCCGTGTCCACTCCGCGGCAAGCGCGGCAACCGGGTTGAAGTCATTCAACTCGATGAGCCCACATGCCGCTTTGTCGTGATTGCCACGAACAAATGCTTTTCCGAGACGACGCGAGATCTCAATTACCTCATTCGGGCTCGCGCAGTATCCAACCACGTCTCCAAGGTTGACGACAACGTCATAGGCAGGCGCACCGGCCAGGCAGGCC